>Ga0307470_10000119_pt1 | contig 54398 bp, 46 predicted proteins | sample atmos_gasesAM3C__FD_204565 | JGI IMG/M metagenome (GOLD analysis project Ga0307470, IMG submission 204565) | Hardwood forest soil microbial communities from Morgan-Monroe State Forest, Indiana, United States - atmos_gasesAM3C_05 | ecosystem: Environmental > Terrestrial > Soil > Temperate forest... | reverse complement strand
GGGGGGTGGGGGCCCTCACCTGCCCCCCCGGGCACCCCCCCCACCCCCCCCCCCCCCCCCGCCCCCCGACCCCCGCACCGCCATCGATCTCTACTCCGGCGTCGGTTTCTTCAGCCGTCCCCTCGGGGAGATATTCGGGAGCGTGACGGCGGTCGAAGGGGCGGAGGCGGCTCACGAATGCGCGAAACGCAACGTGCCGGGAAACGTGACACTGGTCAACGCGCCGGTGGAGTGGTGGGTGGAACGGATGCCGCGCGCCGACTTCGTCTTCCTCGATCCTCCGCGCGTCGGGGCGCAGCGGAACGTCATCGACGCCATCGCCACGCGTACGAACGAGATGATTTGCTTCCTGGCATGCGATCCGGTAACGTTTGCGCGCGACGCGAGCCGGCTGATCGCGTCGGGTTGGCGACTCGCTTCGCTCGACCTCCTCGACCTCTTCCCCAATACCCATCACGTGGAAACGCTCGCTTCGTTCGAGCGTGCGCACAAGCACTGATCGAAGTCGAAGTTCTGACGTTCCCGCCGCACTTCCGCTGATCGCGTACGTCGCCGGTCTGGCGCTTGGGCATTCGTTTGCCGAGGCGATCGGTTTCGCTGCTGTCGCGTTGCTGCTCATCGCCATCAGAAAAGCGCGAATGGCCATGGTCTGCCTCGCCATCGCGGGCGGCGTCTGCGCGGCAGCCCACGTGCGGGCGCGAAGCGCCGAGGATGGCCGCCTCGTCGCGCCACTGCTCGCAGATCGATTTGTCCATGTCGTTGCGCCGATCGACCACGACTGGTCGATGAGCGGCGACGCACACGTGCTTCGCTGCGAGCGTTTTGTGTCGGACGGCGTGGCCATCGATCAATCGCTGGCGATCTACACGCGTTTCGCGCCGCAAGCGATCGTCATGGAACACGAGATCCGGGCGGAGGGATTTCTGCGCAGGAGCGAGCGAGGCGACTTGGTGTTGACGGTCAAGTCGCCGCGGCTGATGTCCTATGGGGGCTCACTGAACCGGCTGACGCCCTCAGCGTGGAACCGGACGCTGGCGAACCGCGTCCGTCCGTTCGCCGCCTCGTATCCCACGGAGGTCGCGCTCGTCGAGGCGCTGGCCCTGGGACGTAGCCAGCGGCTGAGCGACGACCTTCGCGACAGCTACAAACGCGGCGGGACGTATCACCTGCTTGTCTTTTCGGGTCTGCAGATCGCCTTCGCGGCGGCGCTGATCGCGCTCGCTCTGCGCTGGCTGCACGCGCCGCGGGCGGGCGACTGGTCGCTCCTCGTGTTCTCGGTCGCCGCGCCTCTCTTCATCGGGTCGACGGCGTCGGTATCGCGCGCGAGCATCGGCATCGGCCTCTACGCGGTCTCGCGCATCCTGCACCGGCCGACGACGCTCGAGAACCTCTGGTGCGTCGCCGCGCTGGTGCGGCTGGTCATCGCACCGCACGACCTTGTCGAGCCGGCGTTCCAACTGACTTACGCCGGCGCGGGCGCGCTGCTCTTCGCGGGAAAGGCACTGGCGACATCGCGCACACGTTGGCTGGCGTTCGCGGTCTCCGCGGAGGTGGTCATCACACCGCTGACGCTCTTTCACTTCCATCAGTACGCGCTCGGTGGATCGGTGATGACGATGCTGCTGATGCCGATCGTCTTCGCCATGCTGCTGGCATCGGCGGCAGTCTGCATCGTCCCATGCGCACCGCTGCTAGTTGTCGTTGGGTCGCTCAATAAACTCTGCACGGCAGTGAACGCGGCCGCGTCGCCGATGTGGGGTTTCTTCGCCGCGCCGCCGCTGGCGGCAATCGTGGGCGGCTATGTGCTGGCGATGCTGTCGGTCGTGCTGCTGCGCGATCGCATTCGCGTCGCCGCGATCTTCGCGGCGATGTCGATACCCCTCGTCGCCGCTTTGCTGGCCGGTCTGCGCGACGTAGAGACACCGCGGCTGACGGTGCTCGACGTCGGCCAGGGCGATTCTCTGCTCCTTCGGTCGCCGAAGCACGTCGTGCTCATCGACGCCGGCGGCCGGCTCGGCGATGCGCGTTTCGGCGAGACGGAGCTGCTGCCGATGCTGGTCGACCGCGGTGTGCGCCACATCGACGTCGCTGTTCTGACGCACGTGCACCCGGACCATTGCGGGGGCCTCCCGGCCGTTCTGGAAAACCTCGATGTCGGCAGCCTCTGGATCTCGCCGCGCCGTTTCCGCGGCGACTGTGCGCAACGTGTTCTCGCGGCGTGCTCTGAACGCGCCATCCCGATCCATCTCGTGCGCGATGACGAGGTACGGACGGTCGGCGCGTTGTCGTTACGAGCCCTCGTCGCCGATCGAACGTTCAAGCATTCGCCAGAAAACAACAGCTCGGTCGTGCTGCGCGTCCGCGCCGGCCGTTGGACAGCCCTGTTGAGCGGCGACGTCGAGCGGGACGCCGAGGAGGCGCTCGCGGCACGGGATGTGCGCGCCGACGTGCTCAAGGTTGGGCATCATGGAAGCCGAACCTCATCGACGCCTGCGTTCCTCGATGCGGTTCGCCCGCGAATCGCCCTGATTTCGTGCGGACGGCACAACACGTTCGGCCATCCGCATGCCAGCGTCGTGCAATCGCTATACGCGCGCGGCATCCACACCTGGCGGACCGACCGCAATGGCGCGATCGACGTCGACTTCCTGCCTGACCACCTGGTTGTGCAGAAGCAATTTGACACTCCACCGTGAGCGACCTAGAGTGAATTTCCCACATGTCGTCCACAGTTCTGCGGCTCGGCTTATGGATCATCCTCCTCGTGGTGGTGCTGTACGTACTTCAGCAGACCTACGAGGATGCGCCGTTCGTCGACTTTTTCGCGCCGGCGATGCTGCAGAAGGCGCTCGTGCTGGGTGGGCTCCTGGTCGTTGCCGGCATCGTTCTGCGCCTCCTCGAAGGCGGCGCGAAAGTGGTCACGAAGAATCGCTGCGTGGTCTGCAAGACGCCGATCGATCGCGGAGCGATCTATTGCCGCGAGCACCTGCGCAGGGTTCTGAGCCGCGAGGACGAGAAGACGCACATGACGCGCGTGCGGAAGTGACGCGGCCGCCAGTTGTGCCCATCGTGATCGCCGGTCCGACCGGCACCGGCAAATCTGCCCTCGCGCTGCGCATCGCCGAGACGATCGGCGGCGAGATCGTCAACTACGACTCGGTGCAGATCTATCGCGGGTTCGACATCGGCAGCGCGAAGCCGGCAGCCGAGGCGCGTGCGCGGGTGCCGCATCATCTCTATGACATCGTCGATGCCGATGAGGACTTCAACGCCGCCGACTACGCCCGGGTGGCACGCGCGGCGTGCCGTGAGATCGAGGGGCGAGGCAGGCGGCCCATCCTCGCCGGCGGGACGTTCTTCTATCGTCGCGCGTTGCTGCACGGATTGCCGGAGCTGCCCGGGCGCGACGCCAGCCTTCGGGCGCGCCTCAGCCGCATCGCGGACCGGCCGCGCGGAAACGATCGTCTTCACCGCTGGCTATCGAAAATCGACCCGCAAAGTGGTAGAAGAATCGCGCCCGCGGACCGGCATCGCGTCGAACGCGCGCTCGAAGTGTGGATGATCAGCGGCAAGCCGATCTCGGAGTGGGAGCGGCCGGCGGCTTCCTCGGCGGTGGAGTTGCCTGCGATAACGATCGGATTGACATTGGAACGGCGCCGCCTTGTCGAGCGTCTCGACGAGCGCGTCGAGGCCATGTTCGCCGCGGGCCTTGTCGAGGAAACGCGCGGATTGCTGGCGAAGTATCCGCGGACGGCGCGCCCCTTCGGCGCGATTGGTTATGCCGAGGCGGTGGCAGTGGTGATGGGAGAAATGGACCTCGGTCCGGCGATCGCTGAAACGAAACGCCGCACCCGCGCGTATGCAAAGCGGCAGATGACGTGGCTGCGGTCGGAGCGAAACGTGCAATGGATCGAGGTCTCGACCCTGGACGAGACGTTTGGAGCCGCCATGCGGCTGCTCGAGGAACCGAAGTGACGAAGAGATCGATATGTTTTCTGATTGCGTCCCTCGCAATGGCGCTTGCGAGCTGTGCGCCGGCGCCAGCGCCGGCGCCGGTCGTGGCGCCGATTCAGGGCGATGCGCGGTTCATCATCGACCCGCGCACCGGGTATGACGCTCAGCCGGCGCCGGCAAATGCAAAGCGGTTCGAGGATGCCTGGCGCGCCATCGTGACCGGCGACTACACCTCGGCGCGCAAGCGGCTGGATGACATCCGCGCCAGAGAGCCGGGATATGTGCCTGCTCAGCTTGCGGAAGCTGCAATCACGCTGCGGCAAGCGAAGACCGACGCCGCGCGGCCGATCGTCGAGCGCGTTCTCGTGAAGCGGCCGCACTACACCGCCGCCGAGGTTTACGCGGCCGAGATCGCCATCGCCGAGAAACGGACGCGCGAGGCGTACGACCTGTATCGCGATATCGCCTCCCGTCCCGGCGCGCCTGCCACGGCCGCCGAACGGATCGCCGAGCTGCGGACGATGCTCTTCGATCAGCTCTTCAACGCCGCCGTCGCGGCGCCTGAAGACGATGCGGTGCGCCTCCTCCGTGAGGCGTTGTTGATCAACCCATCCGCGAGCCAGGCACGCATTCTTCTCGTGCAGAAGCTCGTCGGACAGCACAAGTACGATGAAGCGAGGAAGGAGCTCGATCCTATCCTCAACACCGGCGATGTCGACCGTTCCGAGGTTCAGGAAGCGCTGGCGGAGATCGACATCAGCCGGGGCCGGTATGAGGCGGCCATCGCGCGCTATGAGCGTTTGTCGAAGCGTGACCGCCGATTCGCCGAGCGGCTCGACGTGATCAAGCGTCAGTACGCGGAAGCCAACATGCCGCCGCAGTTCCGGCGCGCCATCGAGAGTGAGGCAATTACGCGCGGCGATCTTGCGGTGCTGATGTACTGGAAAGTGGCTTCTGTCCGCTTCGCCTCGAACATCGCCGCGCCGCCGATCGCCATCGACATCGGTGAGACGCCTGGCCGGGACGAGATCGTTCGGGCCATGGCCCTCGGCATCTATCAGGTCGACCCCATCACACGCCGCGTCGGCCCGTACTCACCCGTGAACACTGCCGCGCTTGCGCGTATCGCCGCGCGCCTGCTGACGATGCGTGGAGCCACCTGTACACGCGGTGTGGGAGGCGATCCGCAAAAAGTGCTGGCATCCTGCGCCATCGTCGATCCGACCCTCGGCGCCGGCGCCGATGCACCAGTCAGCGGGCGGGTGGCGGCGGGGGTGATGGAGCAGGTGGATCGGGCGGTGTCGCGGTAGCGTGCGCGGTCTCGGGGTTGCGGGGTCTCGGGGTTGCGCGGTGAGAGGGTTACGTAGGTCGGACTCTCTAGTCCGACCGGAGCTTGCGCTGACGGTGACCAGACGCAGTTTCTCACCTACCGCTCTCCCAAGCTCCGGTCGGACTGGAGAGTCCGACCTACGTTTGTCTGCGTCCCACTGCCAGTTGGCAACCCGTTAGCCAGCAACTCCGCAACCCCGCTACCGCGAGACCCTGCGAGACCCCGCTACCGCGCTCAAAACAACGTCAGCCTCGGCAGCCCGAACTTCTCCCGGACCAGTCGACGTAGGTTCGCCTCCTCCGTCCGGGCGCGCGTCTTCTCATTCAGCTTCGACGTATCGCCGAGGGCGGTGGCGATTTCCGACCGGATCGCTGCGATCGAAGCGGGATCCGCTGCGATGAAGGCATCGACCAGCTCCCGTTCCAGATCGATGAGGCGCTCCTCGATCTTCGGGATGCTCTTTTCCGAGGCCAGCGCACGTACACGAGCGGCGAACGGCGCGGCTACTTCCGAGGATTCGAGCTGTGCCGCAAGCGCATCGAGCAGCACCGCCGGGCCGGCCTCGGGAGTGACATCGCCGGCGCCGACGTAGAGGTTTCGCCGCTCCTCCCACAGTTCCTTGATCGAATGACGGCAGTAGCTGAGGCTCGAGATGACCTTCTTGCGGCCACTGGTCTCGTTCTTCTCGAAGACCGCGTCGATGGCCTCGATGACCACCGGCAGCGGAACCCCCTCCTCGTACCACTTCTTCATCAAAGCCCAATCCTTGGCGTTGAGGATGAAGGGCGTGCCGCGCCGAAGCGCGAAGTGCGCCTCGATTTCCTGGAAGTAGGTCTCTTTCGGCGCCTCGTCGGTCACGTGGGAAACGTACCACGCTGTTGCGAGGTCTCGCGGTTGCGCCGGTATCGCGGCAGCCAGAGCGCGTGTTGAGTCAAGGCCGCTCCCGTGGTGAGCCATGCGGCTCCCGCGATGAGTCAGGCAGCTCCTGGTGTTGGAGCCGGGTGGCTCCTTCGGTGAGTCGGGTGGCTCCCGAGCGGAATCAGGAGGTTCCTGGTGTTGGAGCCGGACGGCTCGTTCGTTGAGTCGGGTGGCTCCCGAGATGAGTCGGGACGTTCCTGGTGTTGGAGCCGGACGACTCCTTCGTTGAGTCGGGTGGCTCTCGAACGGAGTCTCGCGGTTGCGCGGTTGCGCGGTCTCGCTGTGGCAACCGGGCAACTTGGCAACCCGCAACCCTGCGACTCCGCAACCGCGAGACCCAGCAACCTCAGTTACAATCCCCCTCCCAGGCCGTCACACTCGTGTCTACTATGGAACCCATCGCTCCTCGCGCGGAGGTCACGGTCTACTCGCCTCTGTTCTCGCCCTTCCGGCAGCAGTTGCAAGGGACTGCCGTTTCCATCGGACGCGCCTCGGACTGCTCGATTCCGGTCAAGGATCGCTATCTCTCGCGCAAACACGCCGAGATCGTGGCCGACCGCGGCTTGTGGATCCTCAAAGACTGCGGCAGCGCCAACGGAACGTACCTGAACGGTTCGCGCGTGGAGCGCGATCATCCCCTGCGCACGGGCGACCGAATCCGGCTCGGCGACACGGAGATCGTCTTCGAAACCGCCGAGCACAACACAGACCGGATGCTGGCCGTAGCCGATACCTCGCCGAGCATGACCATCTCGATTCCGGTCAATGAGATCGAGCAGCCGGGCGGGAAAGCCGACACCGGCGACCTGGCCAAGCTCAAGACGCTCAACCTGCTGGCGCGGGAGCTGATCGAAGACCGTCCCACCGAGGAGCTCTTTGGCTTCATCGTCGACCGGGTGCTGGAGCACACGCAGGCGTCGCGGGCGGCGCTCGGACTCCTCGGCCCGGACGGCAAGTCATTCGTCAACGTTGAAGTCCGGCGTCAGGACCGCACCGACGCCTCGGAGCTGCGCATCAGCCACACCGTGCTCAGCGAAGTCGTCGAGGAGAAAAAGGCGCTGGCCTTCATGGACGTCAGCGTCGACGAGAAACTGAGCCGGGCGCAGTCGATCATCATGCAGGGCATCCGTTCGATCCTGTGCGCGCCTCTGATGATCGGGCAGTCGGTTGTGGGCGTCCTCTATGTCGACTATCTCTTCAACCAGCGGAAGATCTCGGAAGACGACGTCCGCCTGGTCGCGCAGATCGCGCGCTTTGCCGCCATCAAGCTCGAAACGACGCGCCTTCGCGAGGAAGCGCTCCAGAAACGGATCATGGACGAGGAGCTCAAGACCGCGTCGATGATTCAACGCGGCCTGCTGTCGCCAGCCCCGATCGGCGTGGATGGCTACACCTTCGCCGGCGCCAACCGGCCATGCCGGACGGTGAGCGGCGATTACTACGACTTCGTCCGCCGCCCCGACGGCCGGTTGTACTTCGTCATCGCCGACGTCAGTGGCAAAGGCATCACCGCCGGGCTGATGATGGCGGGGCTTCAGGCCTCGTTCCGCATCTTCTGCAAGAGCGATCCGTCGCCGGCGAATCTGATCTCGCAGCTCAACGATGCCCTGAAAGACACGCTGCCGCAGTCGAAGTTCGTGACGCTCTTCCTCGGGCGCCTCGATCTGGCCACCGGCATGATCGAGTACGCCAACGCCGGGCACACGCCGCCGCTCTGGGTTCGCGCCGATGGAGTCGAGGAGCTCAGCGAGACCGACCTCGTGCTCGGCATCGTGACGCGTGCCGATTTTCGCGAGCACAAGCTGCAACTCGCACCGGGCGACGCGCTCGTCCTCTTCACCGATGGCGTTACCGAGGCCGAGAACGAGGGTGGCGAAGACCTCGGCGGTCTCCAGCACGTCGCGCAACGCTTGTCCACCATGCACGGCGCCGGTGCAGACGCGCTGACGGGCGCGATCGAATCGGAGGTCCTCTCACACATGGGCGACGCCCCGCTGGCGGATGATGTGACGTTGGTGGTGGTGAGCAGGAACCTGTAGTCGCGGTTGCGGAGTTTCGCGGTCGCGCGGTTGCTGGGTTGCAAGGTTGCTCGGTAGCCGAGGACGATCTCGTTTCTTATCACCCAGCAACCCTGTAACCCTGTAACCCAGCAACCTTGAAACCGCGCGACCCCGCGACCGCGCGACCGCGCGACCCCGCGACCCCGCGACCGCGCGACCCCAGTCACACCGGCGTATACCTTCGCAGAAAGTCCGCAAACAACGGATCGATCTCACTCGCGGCGACGGAGAAGATCCGGTCGGCGTGGTAGTTGCCGGGGATATCGATCACGTGCAACTCCTTGGGCTCATTCGCCGCCTCGTAGAGCGAAAGGGAATGGTCGTGGCCGATCAGCCAGTCGTTCTTGACGTGAACCAGGCAGATCGGCACGTGTACGTCGCGAACGTCGTCGATCGCCTGCAGCTTCGGGCTGCGGCGGAAGTTCCAGTCGAAATGAGGCGTCTTGAGCGCCTGCGAGAGAGCGATGTGGCGGTGCAGCGTGAAAGGGTTGATGCGGGGAGTGATCTTCGTGAAATCGGCGACCGCGGAGATCAGCAACAGCGATGCGATCGGCAATTTGTGCCGCGCCGCGGTGGAAATGGCCACGGACGCGCCGTAGGAAAGGGCCACGATCGTGATCGATTCGATCGGCAACTGCCTCAGCAGTTCCTCGGCGACGGCAGCCGTATCGTAGTGCTCGTAGAGGTTGAAGCCGTAGGTCCCTCCGCTGTCGCCGTGCCCGCGTGGATCGACGATCGCGGCGCGGTAACCGAGCTCGTGCAGGTGCGATGCGAGTGTCAGCATCGACGGGTGCCGCCGGTCCCGCCAGAAGCCGGGAATCACCAGCACCAGCGAGCGCGACGTGTGGTCGTAGAGGTCGTAGGCGATGGGAGTGGCGTCGAACGAGTGCACCACCCCGGCGACAGGAGGCGTGGTGAACGGGTAAAGCGAGGGGGATGCGCTTGACATTGTGACGTACGTTCCTAGACTATAGCGCCTCGCCGAGCGGTAAAACGCTCATCCCCACGGCTTTCAACGGTCATAGTTGTCATTTTCGAGTGGTGCCTGCCGCCCGGCTGGCATCGACGTTGCGAATCGTGTAGAACTCGCTTTGAAGAATCCCCCGGAAACGATAACCAACCACGAGAGGAAAACAAAAATGAGCAAGAAACTTCTGGTTCTCCTGACCGTCCTCGCCCTGTGCGTGTTCGGCTTCGCCTGCAAGAGCGAGACGCCTGCCAACAACACCGATACCAGCGCGTCTGCGACGGACACATCATCGACGATGGCCACCGCCACTGACACCGGCACAACCAGCGGCACGATGGCCACCGACACGAGCTCGACGACGTCCACCTCAGCGATGCCGGCCAGCACGATGAGCGATACCTCCGGCACGACGGCGACGACCGCGACGACCACGTCCGGCACGACCTCCACGACCAAGACGAGCACGACCTCCACGACCAAGTCCAGCACCAAGAAGAAGTAAAACGGATCCGCATCGCAACGGACGTCCCGCGCACGCCGCGGGACGTCTTCGTTGTGAGGCGTCCCCGCGGTACCCCGGTTCCTGATTTCCTCTCATCCCCGGATCGATGACCGATTTGCGAGGCGCTTGCCTCGCCGATGCTTACGAAGTTTGACTGTTTCAACGCATGCGAAGGAGGTGAGGCGGGCACTCCCAGAACGACATCGAAATCACTCATGTCGCCACGACAAACACAAGCAACATCTGAGAGGATAATTTAATGAAGAAAACCCTGATTCTCCTGACCATCGTCGCCCTGGCCTTCTTCGGTTACGCCTGCAAGAGCGAGACGGCTACCAACAACACCGACACCGGCGCAGTCGCGACCGACACGTCGTCCACGAGCTCCAGCAGCACGAGCGCCACGACGGCGACCACCGACACCTCGGCGTCCGGCACGACCGGCACGATGTCGACCACCGACACCTCGGCCTCGAGCACGATGTCGACCTCCGGCACCACCAGCACCGCCGCGAACTCGACGGGCACCACCGGAACGACCTCGACCACCAGCACCACGAAGACCGAGACGACCAAGAGCACCAAGAAGAAGTAATCCCGACTCAACGCTGTATCGAACGCCCCGCCTCCCGGCGGGGCGTTTTTGTTTGGAGCGCCGGAGCGCTGGCGTCCTCGCCGGCTGGCTCGGCGGCGTCCCGCCGCCGAGGGTTACAGCGAATGTTCGGAGTCTTGCCGGGTCGGCGGCGAGGACGCCGCCGAGCCAGCCGCCGGGACGGCAGCGCTCCTACCCGCGAGCCGCCAGATCCCCTCGTAGCGCCCCGTAAACGCGTCTCGTCTCTTCCTCGGTCGCCTGAAGATCGCCGCTGTTGTCGATCACGTAGTCAGCGTATCGAAGGCGCTCGGCCCGCGGCATCTGGTGTGCGATGCGTCGCGCTGCATCCTCGCGTCTCATGCCGCGGGCGACGGCGCGAGCAAGCTGCGTTTCCGGATCGACATCGACCACGATGATGCGGTCGTAGCGTTCTGCTCCGCCGGACTCGATCAGCAGCGTCGCTTCGACAACGATGATCCGATCGCCTGCGCGCCGCTCCTCGGCGGCCATCAAGTCGGCCTCCTCCGCCACGACGATCGGGTGGATGAGAGCGTTCAACGCTTTCGCCGACTCATCGCTGGCGAAGGCGATATCGGCCAGCTTGCGGCGATCGATCGTGCCGTCCGACAGCAGGATGCCGCAGCCGTAGGTTCGCACCAGCGCCTCGTGCCCTGCCTGTCCCGGCTGGTACAGCCGGGCCACGATATCGTCGGCGTCGACCGTCACGCATCCAAGCGAAGCGAGGATTCGGGCGATCGTCGACTTGCCGCTGGCGATCCCGCCGGTCAGGCCTGTGCGCAGGATCATCCTCGCCGCCACTCCGCGGCGGTGACCGTGTTGCGCATCAGCATGGCGATGGTCATCGGTCCGACGCCGCCGGGTACCGGTGTGATCCATCCCGCCACCTCGTGGACGCGGCAGAAGTCGACGTCGCCAACCAGCACCGTTCCGTTCTTCGAGAGAAGGCGCGACTTCTCCTCGTCATGTGCCACTCGATCCGCATCGCCTGGACCGAGGCGATTCATACCGACATCGATGACAACCGCGCCCGGCATGACCATCTCGCGCGTGACCAGCAGCGGTTTTCCCACCGCCGCGACGACGATGTCCGCGCGGCTCACGACCGAGGCCAGGTCTCGCGTGCGCGAGTGGGCAATGGTCACGGTGGCATGGCGTTGCAGCAGCAGTGCCGCCATGGGCTTGCCGACAATATCGCTGCGGCCGATCACGACCGCATTGCTGCCGGCGATCGTCGCTCCGGTCGACTCGATCAGCCGGATCACTCCTGCCGGGGTGCAAGGCGCGAGCGTCGGACGCCCGAGGTGGAGCTTGCCGACGTTGATCGGATGAAACCCGTCGACGTCTTTGGCTGGATCGATGGCGTCGATCACCTTCCTGGAATCGATCTGGCCCGGCAGTGGGAGCTGGACGAGGATGCCGTCGACCGTGTCGTCACGGTTCAGGCGGTCGATATGCGCGAGAAGATCCGCTTCGCTGGTCGACTCCGGAAGGATCAGCTCATCGCCGCGCAACCCAAGCTCGCGCGCCTTCTTCGCTTTGCTCCGAACGTAGACCTCGGAGGCAGGATCGTTCCCGACGCGGACGGCAACGAGCCCGAGAGCGAAGCCGAGGCGCGCGATCGCCGCTGCGACCTCCTCTTCGATCGTTTTCGCGACCGCTTTCCCGTCGATGATCCGTGCTGTCATGACGGTGGCGCTTCTACCACGTTTCGCACGGGTGATGCGAGCATCTATGCTGGAGAGCACCATGCGCCGAAACGCCTACGTCGCCTGTCTGGTATTCGTGCTCGCGGCCTGCCATGCCAAGCATCCGGTTGCGACCGGAGGGTGGCGCGCTGTTCTCACCTCGCCCGGCGGCGAATTGCCGTTCACACTGCGCATCGTGCCCGAAGGGAATGCGCTCCGTGCCTTCATCGTGAATGGCAGCGAGCTGGTGAAAGCGAGCAGCGTCGACGTCCACGATGACTCGGTCACGATTCGTTTCGATGTCTACGACTCCGCCATCAACGCAACGTTCTCGAACGAGGGCAACGTCATGACGGGCGCGTGGACGAGAACGGTCCCCGCGGGCATTTGCCGGATGGCCTTTCGCGCCACTCGCGGAGAACGGCCGCGGTTCCTTCCACGCTCTCCCAAACTGGCATCCTTCGGCGAAATGAACGGGATCTGGAAGGCGGAGTTCACCGACTCCGATGGCGTCTCTCCCGCGCGCGGAGAGTTTCGTCAGGATCGAGGGTCGAACCGCGTCACCGGGACGTTCCTCACTCCGACCGGCGACGATCGCTACCTTGAAGGCTCGTTTGAGGATGGGGTACTCCGTCTCTCCACCTTCGACGGAGCCCACGCCTTTCTCTTTCAAGCACACGCGTCGCAGGACAACAACAGGCTCTCGGGCGACTACTGGTCGCGCGATTCGTATCACGCCACCTGGACCGCAACGCGCGCGGACGACGCCGGCGCCACGCTGCCGGATGGTTGGAAGGACGTCGGCCTGACCAACACCGAAGGCCGGTTCCGGTTCTCCTTTCCCGATCTCGCCGGGAAGCCTGTCTCGCTGACCGACGAGCGCTTTCGCGGAAAGGTCGTGCTGGTCAACATCTTCGGATCGTGGTGCCCGAACTGTAATGACGAGGCGCCGCTGCTGGCAGCATGGGATCGAAAGTATCGTGACCGAGGTCTCGAGATCGTCGGTCTGGCCTACGAGTTCACCGGCAACGCCGCCCGCGATCGCGCCATGGTTCGCCGCTTCGCAAACCATTACGGCATCACCTACACGCTGCTCCTCGCCGGTATCAGCGACAAAAAGAAGGCCTCGGCCACGCTCCCCGACCTCACCCGCGTCCTGGCCTACCCAACCTCGCTCTTCGTCGGCCGCGACGGAAACGTGAAGAAGATCTACTCCGGTTTCGCCGGACCTGGCACCGGCAAACACTTCGACGCCCTGCGCACGGAGATGGAAACCCTCATCGAATCGATGCTCGCCGAGGGGAACCGGTGAAGCGGATCGAAGACTTCGAGCCCGGGCAGCACGTCACCTTCACGAAGACCTTCACCGAAGACGACCTCCGACGCTTCATCGAGATCACAGGCGACGTGAATCCGCTCCACGTCGACGACGAGTTCGCCGCCAGCACCCCCTTCGGCCGCCGCGTCCTCCACGGAATGCTGACGGCCTCGATCTTCTCGACGATGGTCGGCATGCTCCTCCCCGGCATCGGCGCGATCTACCGCTCGCAAACGATCCGGTTTCTGCTGCCGGTCCACCTCGACGAAACCGTGACCGCCCACTTCGTCGTCCGCTCCGTCGATCGCGCCAAGCATCGTCTCGAGATCGACGCCTGGATCGAGAATGAGAAGGGGGAGCACGTGATCGAAGGGGTGTGTGAGGCGGGGTTGCTGCGTCCTCTGTCACCCTGAAGGGGTGAAGAAAATCGATCACCCAAACGGTCCAATTGTCATCCTTCAGGATGACAAATTGGTAGGAGTCGCGCTCCAGGACACTCTCGCGCTATCTTTCGATTGAACACTCATGACCGACTCCATCCGACATTTCGCCGTCTGCATCAAGAACGATGACTACGAGGCGTCGCTCGAGCTTCGTAAGATCTACGAGGTCATCGAGGACTCCGTGGCCGCGAAGCACGACATGGTCCGGGTCATTGACGAAGAAGGTGAGAGCTATCTGTATCCGGCCGACTGGTTTCTAAAGTCTGCGCGGTAGGACTTCACTGCGCGCCTGTTGGCGGAGCCTTGGGCAACCAACGCTGCCGGCCGTGCCGGCTCACCCACTCCTGATCGCCATCGCCACACCCGCCGCCGCCACCAACCCACCGCCCAAGACCGCCATCGTCATTGGAAGCCCGCGATGCTCGGCGACGGCGCCGGCGATCAGGTTGCCAAACGGGAGAAAACCGAAGAAGCCGAAGGTGTACATGCTGAGCACGCGGCCGCGCATGGCGTCGGGGACGCGGTTCTGGATGGCGGTGTTGCAGAGGGCCACGCAGACGACCATGGCGCAACCGCAGACGGCCAGGAGCGGGACGATAATGAGGCGCGCGTGCGTGAATCCGATCGCGCCGAGGGCCAGGCCGAGTGCCGCGAGCGAGGCGATGATCATCCTCCGCATCTTCGCCGGCGTTCGCATCGACAGCGCCAGCGCGCCCAGCAGCGCCCCGATGCCGATCGCCCCCATCAGGATGCCAAGGCCGCGGGCGTCGTCGTGAACGTAGAGGATGCGCGCGGCCATCGGCATCAGAGTCATGTAGGGATAGCCGAGGAGGCTGACGATGGCCACGATGGCCAGGAGCAGAAACATGACCCGATCGCCGCGCACGTAGCGGAAGCCTTCGATGAGCCGCGTGCCGATCGCGCCCACAGGCGCCTCGCGCACCTGCCGCCTCCGCAGTCGCCCCAGGACGAAGATCAGCGGCAGGAAGGAAAGCGCGTTCAGGAAGAAGCACCAGAAGCTGCCCCAGGCCGCCAGCGTCAGGCCGGCCAGGAGAGGCCCGAGGACGCGGGAGAGATTGAACTGGAGCGAGTTCATGGCCACGGCGTTGGAGAGACGCGCGCGGTCATCAAGCAGGTCGATGATCATGGCCTGATAGGCAGGCGCCGAGAAGGAAATGGCCACGCCGCTCATGACCGAGGCGGCCACGATGTACCAGACCGTGATGTGGCCTGTTCGGATGGCCACGGCGATGAGCAACGCCGAAAGCGCCTGCGCGCACTGCGACAACTGCACCACGCGCCGCCGGTCGAGGTGATCCGCCAGGACGCCCGCCGGCAACATCAGAAAGAGCGACGGCGCGGAGTTGGCGAAAGCCACGAAGCCGAGAAGGAACGGCGAGTCGGTGAGCTTGTAGACCAGCCATCCCTGCGCCAGCCCCTGCATCCACGAGCCGATGTTGGAGACGAACTGGCTGATCCAGAAACGGCGGTAGTCGCGCTCGGCGAAGGCTTCGAACATGGTTTTGCGCTGACGCGCGTTGTCGGTTGTCGGTCTTGTTCTTCGCGTCTTCGCGTCTTCGCGTGAGATCGATGTTCACGCGAAGGCGCGAAGGCCGCGAAAACCAACAACTGACAACCGACAACGCGCCGCAGGAGCGCCGTCAACAGAAGCCGCGCATAATATCCCTCCCCATGCTCGATCATGACCGGCGACGTGCCGAGCGGCTCCTTCTTCCTTTGCCGATTGCAGGCCGCGTTTCCGGGCGGGCCGTTCGCATCGTCGACGTCGGATTCGGGGGAATGAGGATCGAGCACGACGAGCCCCTGACGGTCGCGCCGCATACGCTGCTGTTCCCGTGGGACGGCGACGAGATCACGGTCGAGTGCACCATCATCCGCACCGAGGGGTCGGACGCGGCCTTTTGCAGCGGGCTGGAGTTCAGCGATCGCGACCGGCCGCTGGTGCGACGCATCGTCTCGGCGCTGGCCGACCGCGACGAGATCGATCGGCTGCGAACGCTCGTCGAAGCGTCGAAGCTGATCAACTCCTCGATCGAGCCCGACACCCTCTTCGCCTCGATCCTCACCGTGGCCCGGAACGAGCTGCACGTCGAGCGCGGCACGTTGTATTTCGTCGATGAGCAAACACAGGAGATCTGGACCAAGATCGCCGGCGAGCTGTCCAGCGAGATCCGCCTTCCCATCGGAAAAGGTCTGGCCGGCACGGTGGCGGCAACGGGCGAGGCCCTGATCCTCCACGACGTCTACGAGGACCCGCGTTTCGACCGTTCGCTCGATCAGAAGACCGGGTACCGCACCCGCTCCATGCTCTGCGTGCCCATCAAGAACCGCCGCCAGCGCATCGTCGGCGTGCTGCAGCTCCTCAACAAGACCTTCGGATCATTCGGGCCGCGCGACCTCGAGTTTCTCAGCGGCATCTCCGAGCACATGGCCATCGCCATGGAGAATGCCACGCTGCACATGGAGCTTCTGGAGAAGCAGCGGATGGAGCAGGAGCTGGCCCTCGGACGCGAGATTCAGAGCCGCCTGCTCCCCTCCGCGCCCGTCGACGTGCGCGGCGTCGAGCTCGGCGCGCTGAGCCTTCCCTGCTACGAGGTGGGCGGCGATTACTTCGATTTCATCGAGCTCCCCGGCGGCGACCTCGGCCTGGCCATCGGCGACGTCTCCGGCAAGGGCGTCTCCGCGGCCCTGATCATGTCCAGCGTGCAGGCGGCCCTGCGCGTGGCCGCGCCGATCGAGGACGATCTGGCCCGCCTCGTGGCCCGTCTCAACGCCCTCATCTTCCGCAGCGCCAGCGGCCGCAAATACGCTACCTTCTTTTTCGGCCGCTACACACCGTCCACCGGCCTGCTCCGCTACGTCAACGCCGGCCACAACCCGCCCTACGTCGTCACGGCGAACGTGCTGACCGAGATCGGATCGACCGGCCGCCCGATCGGCCTTCTCCCCGAGTCGTCTTACACCGAGGGAACGATCGAGCTCCCCCCCGGCTCCACGCTCTTCCTCTACACCGACGGCCTCAACGAAGCCGCCGACCCCGAGGAGGTGGAGTTCGGCAACGAGCGCCTGCGCGATCTGTTCCTGGCCCAGCGGGACGTCCCTCTGACCGCGATCCCGTCCCGCGTGATCGATGCGCTGACCACCTTCGAGCGCGGGGCAAAGGCGACGGATGACAAGACGATCGTGGTGATGAGGAGATCATCCGCAGATATACGCAGATAAACCGTCTTCAAAAGTGAACCCGTGGCGTCAAGTCTTTCGTTCCTGCGCTTTGGCGACTTCCTGGGGACGGTCGATGGCGATGTAGGTCACGGCGTCCCAGGCGTTGTGAATTCCGATGAAGAGCATTGAGATCGCGGATGCGGCGACGCAGAACAACGACGACGCCGTACGCGACGTCATGAGGAGCGCTGACGCCAGGAGCGAGGCATAGGCGGCGGCCGGAAGGACGAGGTGCCACAGCCAGTCTTCGAAGACGGGCTTGTAGGCTTTCTGCCTGGTGGCGTGCTTGAGGACAACGACCAGGTAGGCAAGTCCGCCCACACCGCACGCGCCCAGGCAGATCGCGGCGCTGGCGACCACTCTCCACGGCGCGCTGAGGATGGCCGACACCAGGAGGGCCACGCAGAAGTGGACCACCGTCGGCGTACCGAACGCACGCATCGTGGTCATGCTGAGGGCGTTCGCCTCGGCGGCAAGAACGATGACCACGAACTGCAAGCCGGTCAGGGCCGCCGCCGAAGAACCGACGATGACGTAGAAATTCGTCCACGCGCCGAACACCGGCAACATTCCTTCCATGGCAATCTCCCGTGCAAGGAGCATATTACGGGAGACCGTGCGGCAAGGCCTTCGCTCTTCGATCCGCGCGTGCGGGCTGCCAGCCGGTATTGTGAAGTTGGGGTGAGGGTGCGACGCCCCGGTTGTCGTCATCGTTGAGAGTTTGTCCTCGGCGGCGGGGTCGCGGACGCCATCAATGAGGATCTTTTCCTCAACGGTGAGGACGCGGACTCACTGGATGAGGAGCTGTTTCCCGCCTGGAAGGTCGCGGAGACCATCAATGGGGACGTTTTCCCAAACGATGAGGACGCGGACCTCATTGATTGGCAAAACTTGTCAATTGATGAGGACGCGGTCCCCATTGATTGACAAAACTTGTCAATCGATGAGGACACGGACCCCATCGATGGGCAAAATTTGTCAATTGATGAGGACGCGGTCCCCATTGATTGGCAAAATTTGTCAATTGATGAGGACGCGGTCCCCATCAACGACTGACTTTTGTCGAAGGTGACGATCGGGGACGTGACCGGCGTTTTCGTTCTTCGCGCGGCCAGGAACGTGATGAGAATCCCCGAATTAGCCGTTGTCGCGGCCCGTCAGTGCGCGTCGGGGCTTCGTCACGGATCCTGCGAGCTCTGCGGGCGGGACGCCCGCGCTCCCAGCGCTGCGCCACTACCGACAACGCCGCGAAGTCGCATGCGATCGGCAACCGGCGCGCGCTACGCCTTCCTGGACAGAACCTAACTGTAACGCGGACGGGCGTATGCTTTCGCGCGTACCTCTTCCCACGGGATCGTTGTCACTTCGCCGCTATCGATTTGCCGCACACGCCGCTCGATTTCCTCGGCCCACGCGGCCTGGACCTCTTCATCGTGCTCACTCATCTCTCTCACCTTTCTCTTCGTCGAGACTGACGTCGTCAGGATCGACCTCCATGAGCACTCCATTGCGAACGATCACAAGTTTGGTTCCGGATCTGCGCGCAATGTCACGCGCGTGATCCGCCGCACGACGCAACGCTCCAGGTGCAGCCTGCATATCAGCATCAGGCAGCTTCGATTCCAGCGTGCTCTTCATCGATTGGTCCCCTCTTCGAGCAGCCGAGGCTGCCATTTGCTGTTGTCAAACCACTGCCAATAGTCGACGCGCCGCCGGTAGACATTGAGGAAGTTTCGCATACCGCTGTCGAATCGTCTTCGGATAACGTCCGGAGGAACGCTGTGTCCTCCCTGGCGCGTGCGCGTCGTCACGCGGGAGATCGCTTCTTCAACCGAATCGAGCGAGAGAAAGATCAACTTCACCATGAAGCCTTGCGCGCGCCAAGCGTCGATGCGGCGCAAGTATGTGTGTCCGGACAGAGTGGTCTCGAACGCGAAGCTACGACCGGCTGCGGCATGACGGTCGATCTCCGCCAGCATCATCCGGCCGGCGCGAAAGGCAGCCGCGTTGGGATCGAACGGCGATAAGCCCGCGGCGATCAGATCGGCGTTGACGAAGACCGGAACCCCCGCCTCGCCAGGCAGAAAGGTCCGTGCGAAGGTGGTCTTCCCGGCGCCGTTTGGTCCGGCGAAGATGATGACCTTCTTGTCGTCCGTCATGTGGCTTTCCGGCGATCACGTATACAGGTTGTGATGATCGTTGGGAAGCCGGCAGCGACGACAGTCGTGTGTCGAAAACGCCTACCTTCCCCCGTAAAACACCGGATCTCCCGACTCGTTGTCGATGATCGAGCCGTAGGCGAAGAGCGTCGGCGATCCGTCCGCGTGGGCCAGCAGCGTCAACGTCCCCGCGCGCGGGGTGTTGGCGGCGGGGAAGAGGGCTCCTACCGCGTATTGCACCTGCGAGCGGGGCGCGAGGCCGACTTGCGTCGTGCCGAGGACGGTTCCGTCGTCGGAGAGCAGCGTGGCGGTTACGGTCATCGCGGCATCGCCGCCGTTGACGAAGCCGACGTTTGAGCGGAAGGATGAATCGGAGCGAAGGCCGGGGACGTACGAGTCATTCGCGAACGACGTTACCGGATCGATCGACTGGCCGTATGTTCCGCCGCTCGGGGACGTGGTGTAGGTGCGGCTGGTGACGATCGGGCCGGAGGCGGAGCTCCATGACACCTGGAGCGCGCCGCTGCCGGATAAGACGCCCATGGTTTGGGCCACGTCGGGGATGACCACGGTGCGCGACGGGGGTAACGTCACGCTGCTCGATGCGGCGTTGCGATTGTCCTGGCCAGCGGCGAGGTAGCGGAGAGTGATGGTCATCGTGGACAGGCCGGGATTGAAGAGCGTGACGTCGCTGCGCCAGAAGGTGCCGGCGATGCCGGGGGCGCGGCCGACCGCAGGGATGGTCAGCTCTGATCCGCCCGGCGCGGGGACGGCCTGGATGTAGACAGGATCCTGCGTCCGGTTGTCGATCACCGAGCTGTAGGCGCTGACGGCGTTTGCTGCGGCGGCGTCGACGCGCATCGAGAGCGCGGCATACGAGCGGCCGGTCACTACCGGGAAGAACGACGCCAGCGACGACTGCTGGAAGTTGTTTCCGGGCAGCGTCACGGCGGTGGTGGCGATCACGTTTCCGTTCGCGTCGTAGAGCGTCAGGCCGGCACCGACCGCCGCGGCGCTGTGGTTGACGAGACCGATGTTGGTGCGGAAGTCGGTGTCTGACTCCAGGCCGGTCATCAGGAGCGTGGTGGTGAAGTCGTCGCTGATGACGTTGGGCACCGATTGTCCGTATGTTCCGGCCGAGCCGGTGGTGAAGGTGCGGCTGGTCACGCGGATGGCCGGCGTCGACGTGGCGCTCGAGGCCTCGATGGCGATGGCTCCGGCGCCGTTGGAGAGGCCGAAGAGATCGCTGAGCGCATTGGCGTATGTGATCGACTGATTCACGTTGAGGAAGAGGCTGCGCGTGAGCACAGCCCCGCCGCCGCCGGGGATGAATGTGAATTGCCCGCTGGCTGCCTCGCTGCCGCCGTTGAAGAGCGTCAGCTCGGTGCGCCAGACCGACCCGCCGATGCCGTTCGTCTGCGCGGCGGCGGACACGAGAGAGCGATAGACCGTTGGGGCGGCGATCGTGAGCACGTGCGACGTCGATGCCGAGGACGTCGCGTTCGCGACGGTCAGCGTGACCGTGTACGAGTTCTGCGATGTGTACGCATGCGACGGGTTCTGCGCCGTCGACGTGTTTCCATCGCCAAAGCTCCACAGCCATGACGTCGGTGAGCCGGTGGAGTGATCGGTGAAGGTCACGTTGGCATGCACTGCCGGCGACGACGGTGTCATGTCGAACGCGGCGGAGACCGGCGTCGCCCCCTGTATTGCGGTGGCCACGGAGATGGTCTGGGAAGCGATCGAGGTGAGGCCGGATGCGGTGGACACGGTCAGCGTGACCGGATAATTGCCGGCCGAGGTGTAGCGCTTAGTCGGGGTTTTTGCAATCGAGGATGATCCGTCGCCGAAGCTCCACTGCCAGTTGGCGATGTTGCCCGACGAGCGATCGGTGAAGGTGATGGTCTGCTGCGTGGTCGGATTCGCGGGCGAGAACGAAAAGTCGGCGGCGATGCCGGAGGTGACCGAGACAGTGTGTGACGCGAACGACTGGCCGCCGTTTCCGCCGGCTGTCAACTGAATGGTGTACGTCCCTGTCGCCGCGTAGACGTGTGCCGGATTCTGTAACGACGACGTGCCGCCGTCGCCGAAGTTCCAGGCCCAGGAGGTGGCGCCGGTCGACGTATCGCTGCAGAGGAACGTCGTCACGCCGGCAACGCCGGCTGACGGGGTAACGACGAACGATGCTGTCACCGAGGCTGTGACGGTTGCGTTGGCTGTATTCGAAGCCGCCGACTCGCCCGCGGCGTTGAAAGCGACGACATAGATGCGATACGCGGCCGCTGGGAGGCTCGAGATCGAGGCGCCATGACTGCCGGCCGCGAGATCCGGCGATAACCGGCTGAAGCCGCCGTTACCGCTGGCGAGATAGACGCGGTAGCCGGTCTCGTTGTTGGCGTTATCGTTCCAGGTCAGATTGATCGTCGACCCGGTGGGTGTGGCGAAGAGCGACGTCGGTGCTGCGGGGACAGTCGGCGGAGGCTGCGAGCCGCTGCCGTTGGGATAGAGCCAGCGCGCGGCAAGCTGATCGTCGGTACGAAGAACGGGTCCCCCGCCGCTGAGACTGGCATACATGAGCGCCGTAGGATCCGCGCTGTGTCCGAAGCCGAGCGTGTGGCCGAACTCGTGAGCCACGATCTCGGCCAGTTCAGAGCTGGAGATGCCGGCCTGCGGCGTCACGCCGTCCTGAATGGTGAGGTTGCCTTCGCTGATTACGTATGCCTGGTAGGTCTGCGTGGTGTGCGTGCCGTCGGCGGCGAACGGTCCGGTCCAGGTCATGGTGCCGGAGACTCCGTTGAAGCCGCCTTCGCCGACGACGCCGCCGGTGGCGGGATCGAACGTTCCGCTGATCTCCTGCAGGGGATCGTTGAAGAGGATCTCGTTGACGCCGTTCGGAACGGAGAGGCCGCGTGGAGTACCGCTTCCAACGCCGGAATAGACGTAGCTGATCTTTGCGGCGGTGTAGCTATCCCAGGCGTTCATGCCTTCCTGGATTTCGGTCACGCCGCCGCCGGTGTAGCCCTGCTGTGTTCCGTAGCTGTACCACTTCGCGCTGCCGCCGTTGTCGAAGGCGTTCCACCGATAAACGGTCCCCTCGGAGATGAGAGTGAAGTCCGGTCTGATGACGCGGCCACTACTGCTCGACGCGACAGGTGCGAGATCGCGCTCCAGAACCGGATTGGCCACACCGTAGCCGCCGTCTGAATCGCGGCCGGCCACGCGGTCGGTGACGTACGACTCAAATGCCGAGGCATCGCGCTGGATGTTCGTTGAAACGATCGGTTGCAGCGACGAATCGAGAAGCATCACATCGCCGGCAGTGTCGTCGCGCACCATGAGGCGCCGGCCGTTGGCGGCGCGCTGTTCGCTGAATTTGCCGACGAAGAGGTCAATCGTCTGGTAGTCGCCGCGCGGTGTCGGTGTGAGAAAGGCCATCACGCGCTCGCCGGGCGTGTAGACCGGAGTGCCAAAGATCTTCGTAATGCGGCCGTCGATCTCGCCGCCGACCTCGCGGATGGTCAGCTCGCCGGTTGCGTCGCCTTTGAGCGTCCGGTCGACCGCGAGTGTGGTCTCGGTCCAGATTCCCTCGCCGCGCAGCACCGGCATCGAGGTGATTACGGTCCCTTCGACGATGACGGGCGATTTGCGGATGAGCTGGTCATCGGTCGGCAGCACGATCGTGGTCGCAGATGCGGCGGACGCGAGAAGCAAGAGGACACACGCCAGCCAATACACCTGGAAGGGCTTGAGCATTGAGGTTGGTCTCCTATTGGAGCAGACTGCTCCCTGCGTACGCCGGCTTGAGTCCGGGAGGGGAGCGGTCGGGGCCATGGAACGGGGAAGTTATTCGGCCTTAACGCCCGATCGCGCTGCTACCATTCCACCATCCATGCTTCAGCCTGACGCGATGCTCGGTCCGTATCGGATCGTGAGCCTTCTCGGCGAAGGAGGCATGGGTGCGGTGTACCGCGCCAAGGACACGCGACTGGGCCGCGATGTGGCGGTGAAGATCCTCACCGCGCTGACGCTGAGCGATCAGGAACGGGTGCAGCGCTTCGAACAGGAAGCGCGCGCTACCGGGATGCTGAACCACCCCAATCTGCTGACGATTTACGACGTCGGCAACGAGGGCGGCACGGCCTACATCGTCAGCGAGTTGCTGGAAGGGGAGACGCTGCGCGAGAGGCTCGAGCGCGGACCGCTGGCGATACGCCGCGCTGTCGATGCGGCACTGCAGGTGGCGAACGGCCTTGCCGCGGCGCATGAGAAAGGGGTCATCCATCGCGACCTCAAGCCGGACAACATCTTCCTCACCCGCGACGGCCGGGCCAAGATCCTCGACTTCGGCATTGCCAAGCTGAGCGCGAAGTCGGACGACGGCGGCATCTTCCAGCAAGCCGCCACCGAGCCGGGCATGGTCCTGGGCACGGTCGGCTACATGTCGCCCGAGCAGGTGCGCGGCGAGCCGGTCGACACCCGTTCCGACATCTTCGCCTTCGGGGCCATCCTCTACGAGATGCTGACCGGCGTGCGCGCCTTCAAGCGCAACTCGTCGATCGAGACGCTGAGCGCGATCCTGAAGGAAGATCCGCCCGATCTCGCCGAGTCGCTGCCGAACGTGCCGCCGGCGCTGGAACGCCTCTCGCGGCGCTGTCTCGAGAAGGACCGCGAGCGGCGCTTCCAGTCGGCGCGCGATCTGGCCTTCAACCTGGAGACGATGTCGTCGATGTCGGCGCCCGGCGGCGGCACGTTCTCGAACGTTTCCAATCCCATGGCGGCGCACGCCGGTCCGCATTCGACGACGATGCGTGTGCCGCCCGACTCGGATGCCCGACGCACCTCGGCCACCGGCGTCCGTCCGGCCACTTCGGCCATGCCGGCAACGGCGCGCATTCCGGCGCGACAGCCGACGCTGGCGATCCCGCGGCCGCGCCGCGTCTCGCCGTTTCTGCTCACACTGCTCTTCATCGTCGCTGTCGGCGGCGCGGGTTTCGGCGGGTGGTACCTCGCCACCAGAGAGATGAAGGAGGCCGCGCCCCCGGAGGTCGTCTTCCACCGAATGACCTTCCGCCGCGGCGAAGTGCGTTCCGCTCGTTTCGGGCCTGATGGCGATTCGATCGTCTATAGCGCGGCATGGGACGGCAATCCATCCGAGGTCTTCGTGGCAAACCGGCAGAGCCCGGAGGCGCGGCCGCTCGGAGTGCAAGATGCCGACGTGCTCGCGGTCTCGAAATCGACGGAACTGGCTGTGCTCTTGCGCCGCGACCGGCTCACGAACCTGGGCACGCTGGCGCGCGTACCGCTCGCGGGCGGTACGCCGCGCGAAGTCGCCGAACAGGTGCTGCAGGCGGACTGGTCTCCGGACGGCGAGAACCTCACCGTGATCCGCGGCGGCAACGGCAAATTCAGGATTGAATCGCCGATCGGCCGCGTGCGATACGAAACAGCGCACACGCTGCGCGATGTGCGCGTGGCGGCCGACGGCCGCATCGCCTTCATCGAGTCGTACACGGGCAAGAATGACGTCTCCATCCTCGAGCCGAAGGCGGCCAAACCAGTCTCGGTCGCGCGCGGATGGGGTCACGGCGCCACCGGGCTGGCCTGGGCGCCGGGCGGCAAGGAAATCTGGATCACAGGCACCGACACCGCCGAGCCGCCGGCAATGTATGCGGTGAACATCGACACGGGCGAGACGCGGCTCGTCAGCCGCCTCACCGGCTCGATGCGGCTCTACGACATCTCGGCCGGCCACGTGCTGCTGTTCAACGGGATGTGGCGCGCGGCGCTGGAGGTGCAGGCGCCCGGCGAGTCGACCGAGCGTGATCTGTCGTGGCTGGACTGGTCGAACCTGGCCGACCTCTCGCGCGACGGGCGAACGATTCTCTTCAACGAGACGCGTGAGGGGGGCGGCGCGGCCAGCGCGATGTATCTCCGCCGTCTCGACGCACCGACGCCCGTTCGCATCGGCGACGGCTGGGGCGACGCCATCTCGCCCGACGGCAAGTACGTCCTCGGGCACAGCGGCGCGAAGCTGGTGGTCGTCCCGACCGGAAGCGGGGAGGCGCGCGAGCTCAAGGCCGATGGTGCCTTCGATCCCGGCGCGGCCTGGCTGCCCGATGGGCGGCGCGTCGTCGTCGCCGGCGCGCTGCCGAATAAGGGTTACCAGCTCTTCGTCATCGACACGCTGGACGAATCGGTGAAGCCAGTCTCGCCGGAGCACATCTGGGGCGATGCCTACCGGCCGTTCGCCGTCTCCCCCGACGGCCACTACGTCGCCGGGATGACCAAGCAGCAGACGATCGCATTGTATCCGGTCGATGCCAACGCCGAGCCGTCGATCGTCCCCGGCATCGAGCCCGGCGAAGTGCCGATCACTTGGTCAGCCGACGGAGCATCCCTCTTCGTCTTCCGCCCCACGGCCCTCCCGGCGCAGGTCACCCGCGTGACGCTGGCGACGGGCGCACGCGTGCCCTGGAAGCAGTTCTCCCCCACCGACCCCGCCGGCGTCTACAAGATCGCCCCGATCTGCATCACCCCCGACGGCACCGCTTACGCCTACGACGCGCTGCGGATGCTGGGGGATCTGTACGTGGCGGACGGACTGAAGTAACTGGCGGCTTCGCCGCGGCCGGAGCGCTGCCGTCTCGGCGGCTGGCTCGGCGGCGTCTCGCCGCCGAGGGGTTATCAGGAAAATGTTTGGAGTCTTGCAGGGTCGGCGGCGGGACGCCGCCGAGCCAGCCGGCGAGGACGCCAGCGCTCCAGCCGCACCGTTTCAGGCGGCTCGCGCTTCGTAGGGGTTAAGGACCACGTGCCGCGCGCAGACAACGCCCGGCGAAGCCGTGCAGACAACGCGCCGCCAGGCGCAGACAACGCGGCGAAGCCGCAGCTATGCAAAGCAGAGGGTCGCCGCTATACTGCGCCATCCATTTTTCAGGGGATCGGGGAGAGCAAGGTCGAATGGCGAAGGTGCAGGGTAAAAGAGCGGCTACCAGTGTAAAGAAAAAGGCGGCCGTAAAAGCAGTCGCGCGCGCGAAAACAAGCAAGAAGCCAGTCCCGAAAAAGCCCGCCGCGAAGGCGAAAGCAGCGGTAAAGAAGAAGCCCGCGAAGGCGGCAGCTCCGAAGAAGGCGTCCAAGCCGGCTGCGAAGAAAGCCGCTCTGAAGAAGCCAACTCCGAAGAAAGCGGCTCCAAAGAAAGCCGTTTCGAAGAAACCTGCTCCGAAGAAGGCGACTTCCAAGAAAACCACTCCGAAGAAGACCGCGCCGGCAAAAGCTGCCGCGAAGAAGGTCACTCCGCCCAAACCCGCTGCCAAACCGGCGACGAAAGCCGCCGTCAAGCCCGCCGCGAAAGCCGCGGCGAACGTGGAGAAGGTGGTCGAGGCCAAGGGGAAGTCAGCGGTGAAGCCGGCGAAGGTGGCAAAGGTCGCCGCCGGCCCGGTAGCCGTCGTCCCCGCCCGTGTGGCCCCGGTGGCCGACGAGAAGAAGCGCCGCCGTTCCCGTCCGCGCGTCACATCGAGCGGGCCGGCTACAGCCGCGTGGTTCTCGCAGGGAGACCGTCCGCGCTCCTCGTCGTTCATCCCCGCGCCTCCGCGTGCCGAGGCACCGTCGCTCGTGGCCGCGCCACCGGCGTCGTCCGATCGCCTAGTGGGATCGCATGAGCTGACCGAATTCGCCGTCCGCACGGTTCCGGTCCGAATCGACATCGAAGCCGGCGGCGGCCGCATTTACCTGACCATCAATCCGAACGAGACCACCCTCAAAGTCGGCGAAGGCATCGAGTGGGATTTCCGCTACCTCGGCGGCGCTGACGTCGTCATCGAAGAGATGATCATCGAGTTCGCCAAACCCTCCCCCTTCAAGACCACGATCTTCCGCTCGCGCCGCCCCGGCGCCGCCCGCCCGCACCGCCAGCTCTCCGGCCCCGCCCAGGAATCCGCCGCCGGCAAGCACCTTCAGTACACCGTCCGCGCCTTCAACGCCTTCAAGACAGAGATGGCCGTGGCGAAGCCGGCGCTGGATGTGACGCGGGGTGTGCCGGCGTTGTCGGTTGCGGGTTAGGCCAAGGAGCGCTGCCGTCTCGGCGGCTGGCTCGGCGGCGTCCCCGCCGCCGACCCGGCAAGACTCCAAACATTTCGTCGTAACCCGGCGGCGGGACGCACGCCGAGCCAGCCGGCGGGACGCCAGCGCTCCGGGCGCTACCGCGCGTGCTGTTCCTGCAGCGTCGTGATCGTCTTCAGCCCTTCGCGCAGTGAGCGGATTCCGTCGACGGCGGCGGTGGCGGCGGTGAGCGTGGTCAGGCAACTGATGCTGTGCTGCAGGGCGGTGCGGCGGATGTAGGTGTCGTCGTAGAACGACTTCTTCCCCAGCGGCGTGTTGATGATGAGCGTCACCTCGCCGTTGATCATCCGGTCGACGATGTTCGGCCGCTCGGACTCGTGAACCTTGAAGGCCAGACCGGCCTCTACGCCGTTGTTCTGCAGGTAATCGCGCGTTCCGGACGTGGCCACGACCTTGAACCCGAGCTGCGCCAGATCCTTCGCCAGTTGAACGACCACCGGCCGTTTGTCGTTGTCGTTGACCGACATGAAGGCCGTGCCGCCGAGAGGGAGATCGACGCCGGCGCCGAGGAGAGCCTTGGCGTAGGCCTCGCCAAACGTGGGAGCGGAGCCCATCACTTCGCCGGTCGACTTCATCTCCGGACCGAGCACGGTGTCTTCGCGTGGGAACCGGCCGAAGGGGAAGACCGGCGCCTTCACGAAATAGTCGACCACGCGCGGCTCGTGGGTCAGCCCCAGCTCCTGCAGCGACATCCCGGCCATCACCTTCGCCGCGATCTTCGCGAACGGCACGCCCGTGGCCTTCGACACGTACGGCACGGTTCGCGACGCGCGCGGGTTCACCTCGAGCACGTACAGATCGCCGTGATAGATGGCGTACTGCACGTTCATCAGGCCGATGACATTCAGAGCCTTCGCCAGTTGCACGGTGCGGCGGCGCACGCGGTCCTGTTCGCGGAGGCCGATGATGTAGGGCGGAATCACGGTCGTCGAATCGCCGGAGTGAATGCCCGCCTCTTCGATGTGCTCCATCACTCCGGCGATCACGACGTCGTGGCCGTCGGAGATGGCGTCGACGTCGAGCTCGATGGCGTCCTCGAGAAAGCGATCGATGAGGATCGGATGTCCCGGCGCCGCCTCCATGGCGTAGCCGATGTACTCGCGCAGGTTCGACTCGTCGTAGACGATGGCCATGGCCCGCCCGCCGAGCACGTACGAGGGGCGGACAACCACCGGAAACCCGATGCGGCGGGCAACCTCGATCGCTTCCGCTTCGGACTTGCCGGTGCCGTGCTCGGGCACGAGGATCTCGTGCTCGTGGGCCAACGTGCCGAAGCGCTCGCGGTCTTCGGCGATGTCGATCGATTCGACCGACGTTCCCCACATCGGCACGCCTGCCGCGGCCAACGACTTGGCCAGCTTCAGCGGCGTCTGCCCGCCGAACTGCACGATCACCCCTTCAGGCTTTTCGAGCTCGACGATCTCCAGCACATCCTCGAGCGTGAGCGGCTCGAAGTAGAGGCGATCGGAAGTGTCGTAGTCCGTCGACACCGTCTCCGGATTGCAGTTGACCATGATGGTCTCGAAGCCGATCTCGCGCAGCGCGAACGAAGCGTGTACGCAGCAGGTGTCGAACTCGATCCCCTGACCGATGCGATTCGGCCCGGAGCCGAGGATCATCACCTTGCGGCGCGACGTCGGCTCCGCTTCGCATTCGCGCTCGTAGGTCGAGTAGAGATACGGCGTCGTGGCCTCGAATTCGGCGGCGCAGGTGTCGACGCGCTTGTAGACGGGGTGGACGCCGAGGGCGTGGCGCTGTTTGCGGACTTCGTCCTCGGATTGATTCGTGAGCGCGCCGATCTGGTGGTCGCTGAAGCCTTCGCGCTTGAGCTCCCTCGTCATCTCGTCAGTCAGCGTCATGCCCGGGGTGACACGGCGTTCCATCTCCACGATCTTGCGGATCTCGCGCAGGAACCAGCAGTCGATCGCCGAGATTGCGTTCACCTCGTCGACGGTCATCCCGGCGCGGAAGGCGTCGGCGACGGCGAAGATGCGCTCGGGCTGCGGCGTGCGCAGAAGCTTCTCGGACTTGTCGCGGTCATAGCCTCGAGACTCGAGGCCGGACACGCCGATCTCGAGCGAGCGGAGTCCCTTCTGCAACGCCTCGTTGAAGGTCCTGCCGATGGCCATCGATTCGCCCACCGACTGCATCGAAAGGCCGAGCGTCGGCGGCGTCCGGCGGAACTTCTCGAATGCGAAGCGGGGGAGCTTCACCACGACGTAGTCGATCGTCGGCTCGAATGACGCCGGCGTCTTCTTGGTGATGTCGTTCGGGATTTCGTCGAGCGTGTAGCCGGCAGCCAGCTTGGCGGCGAACTTCGCGATCGGGAACCCGGTGGCCTTCGAGGCCAGCGCCGAGGAGCGTGAGACGCGCGGATTCATCTCGATGGCCAGGCGGCGTCCCGTCGTCGGATGGACGGCGAACTGGATGTTCGATCCACCGGTCTCGACGCCGATGGCGCGGATGATCCGCTTGGCCTCGTCGCGCATAGCCTGGTACTCGGTGTTCGTCAGCGTCTGCTGCGGTGCCACGGTGATGGAGTCGCCCGTGTGGACACCCATCGGGTCGAGGTTCTCGATGCTGCAGACGACGATGACGTTATCCGCCTTGTCGCGCATCACCTCGAGCTCGAACTCTTTCCAGCCGACCACCGACTCCTCGACGAGCACGCGGTGTACCGGCGAGAGCTCGAGGCCATGGCTGACCACCTCGCGCAGCTCTTGGATGTTGTAGGCGATGCCGCCGCCCGAGCCGCCGAGGGTGAACGACGGCCGGATGACGAGGGGGTAGCCGATTTGGTTGGCAAACGCCTCCGCGTCATCCTCGGTGGCCGCATACGCCGAGCGTGGCACTTCCACGCCGATCTCGACCATCTTCTCTTTGAAAAGCTGGCGGTCTTCCGCGGTTTTGATGGCCTCGGCGTTCGCGCCGATCAGCTCGACGTTATGGCGAGCCAGCGCGCCGTTTTCGTACAAGGCCATGGCCAGGTTGATGCCGGTCTGGCCGCCGACGGTCGGGAGGATGGCGTCCGGCTTCTCGCGCTCGATGATCCGCTCCAGCGTCTCGGCGGTGAGCGGCTCGATGTAGGTCCGGTCGGCGAACTCCGGGTCGGTCATGATCGTGGCCGGGTTCGAATTGACCAGGATGATCCGATAGCCCTCGTCCTTCAGGGCCTTGCACGCTTGCGTGCCGGAGTAGTCGAATTCGCACGCCTGTCCGATGACGATGGGGCCGGATCCGATGATGAGAATGGAGTGGATGTCAGTGCGCTTCGGCATTAGGCGGGCGCATGATACGCGGTTGCGCGGTCTCGCGGATACGCGGTCTCGCGGTATCTTGCATGCGGTTGCGAGGTCTCGCGGTTTCGGGGTCTCGCGGTATCGTAGCGGTTACTTTCGCGCTCTGTTACAACCCGCGAGACCGCGTAACCCCGCGACCTCGTTACCGCAATGCAACGCCTCATCTCATGGGACCAATTCGACGTCCGGATCGACGGGGGGAAGCTCAACGCCCTGGCGGCCTCGTTCCGGGTCGACCCCATCGAACGGATGGAACTGCAGTTCTTCAACGGTTTGATGCGCATCGCCGGGACCATCCGGAAGTTCATCAGCGTGCCGTTCACGGTCGATATCCGTGAGATTCGCCCCGTCGGGCGAACAGTCCGAGTGCCCATCGCCTCGGCCTCTGCCTTCGGAGCGTTACCGATTCCACAGTTCCTTTTCGGCCTGGCCAGGAACCGCCTCCCCGCCGATCTGGTGCGCTATGAGGAGCCGGCGACGTTCGTGGTCTCGTTGGAGCGCTTCTTGCCTTCATTCATTGACGCCGACATCCAGAAAATCTGGATCATCGACGGCGGTCTGGCGGTTACCCTCGGACGAGGCGGAGCCGACCTTCCGCCGCCTTCGGAGGAACTTCATGGAAGAGACACCTGACCCGGTCGCGGCCGGAACAGACGAAGATCTCGCGGCCGAGATCCGCGATACCGCGGAGCAGGAACAAGTGCCGCGCGATCGCGCCACGCGTTTCTACGATCGCATCCGCGGCACGATCCGGAGTTTCGTCGACGGGAAGGGCAAAGTGCTCGGCAAGACGGCCGAGTATCTCCTGCTCGTCCCCGACGTTTTCATTCTCCTGTGGCGCCTCACCACGGACGGGCGCGTCGACACCAAGGACAAGCTCCTTCTCGGCAGCGCGGTGGTGTACTACATCAGCCCGTTCGATCTCATCCCCGAGGCCATCGTCGGCCCGATCGGCTACCTCGATGACCTCGTCTTCGGCGTCTTCGTTCTGAACAAAATCCTGGGCAGCGTCGACGCCAGCATCGTCCGCGAGCACTGGAGCGGTGGCGAAGACGTGCTCCAGGTAATCCAGCGCGTAATCAAATCCGCCGATTCGCTCATCGGCAAGGACATGGTGGCGAAGATCAAGAAAATGATGGGGAAGTGAAGCTGCGCGCTTCGCGCGCGTTGTCTGCGCTTCGCGCGTTGTCAGTTGTCGGTGGCGGACGCGTCTCTCTGGAGCACGGATACGTTCATCCCGCAGACACGGATTGCCGGTCCCCAATGCGGACCCTTTAGTCCCAGAGCGCGGACCGCCGGTTCTGCTATGCGGATCGTTCATCCCGCGGTGCGGACCGTCAGGGACCGCTGTGCGGACCGATCGGTCCCGAGGTAGGGACTGCCTATCCCGTTGTGCGGACCGTCAGGTCCCATGGTGCGGACTGCCTGTCCCGTAGCGCGGACCATTTGGTCCCATGGTGCGGACTGCCAGTCCAATCATGCGGACTGCCTGTCCCACAATGCGGATCGTCCGGTCCCATGGTGCGGACCATCAGGTACCGTGGTGCGGACCGTCTGGACCAGCTTGCGGACCGCACATCCTCAACGCGTATAGTCCGGTCTCCGGGACTGCTCCGGTCCATCGCGTTGCGACCCCAGCCGCGGAGCGGCGAGGACATGCCGCCAGGCGCAGACAACGCGCGAAGCGCTTACTTCGGCGCCTCGCCGACGTAACGCGCCCTCGGCCGGATCATCTCGTTCTTCGCGTACTGCTCGATGGCGTGACCGATCCAGCCGATGGTGCGGCCGAGGGCGAAGAGGGTCAGCGGCGCGCCGCGATCGAGCTTGAGCGTGCGGGCCAGAACGACCAGGGCGTAGTCGATCGTCGGCTTCTCGCCGGTGAGCTCCTCCCCGGCCTCGGCCAAATTGCGGGCGAACACCAACTCGGGCGATCTGGGGAAGCGTTTGGCGAGCATTTCCATCAGCAGGGCCGCGCGCGGATCGCCGTTCGCGTAGAGACGATGTCCGAAGCCGTGGATCGGCTCATGACGGCGAAGGCGATCGGCGAGCGCCTTGCGCACGTCGCGGGCGCGGCGGAGATCGTCGAACATCGACTCGACTTTCTCGCTCATGCCGCCGTGCTTGGCTCCCTCGATCGCCGTCAGTCCGGCGACGACGACCGCGAACGGACTCGATCCCGCCGAGGCCACGCAGCGGGCCGTGAACGAAGAGACGTTCAGCTCGTGATCGGCGCAGAGGATCAGCGCGGCGCGCAACAGCTCCGCGGCGTGCGGCGTCTTCGGGATCCAGTGCTTGTGCAGCGTCTCCTCGACCGAGTCTTCCAGCTCCGCGGACTCGACCGCCACGCTCGTCAGGAGATTGACGATGCGCCAGCCGGTCTGCGCCACGGCACGCGGGCGGAGGTCGTAAGCCAGGGGGTCGCGCGCCCCCACGATCGGCAGCATCGATTGTGCGCGGCTGACGAACGGCAGATCCTCGGCGCTCTTTCCGCCGGCCACCACGTGCAGCGGCATGGCGGCGAAGAGGCTGACGTCGAAGCTGCCCGTCCAGAGCAGCGCCGCCACCTCCTCGACCGTGCGCGTGCGCGCCAGCTCGCAGGCGTCGTAGCCGCGGTAGTAAAGCCGGTCGGAGTCGATCAGGGTGATCGACGACTCCAGGATGGGCACACCCCAATGGAGGGCCCGCTCGGCGGTTTTCTCCGGATCGCGACGCTGTTCGCTCCTGCTGCGCAACCGCTCGACATCCTCGGCGGCATAGCGGCGCTGGTGGGCATTGCCCGGCGCCGGCGCGGATCGGACCAGGCCGCGGCTGACGTATGCGTAGAGCGTCGTCCGGCTCACGCCGAGGCGTTTCGAGGCATCGTCTGAAGAGAGCCAAGTGACCATGTAACGATTACGCTACCACTCGGATATTGATCGCGCAATCAATGTTGACAACATTGATAGCCGGCTCTAGGTTGCGGACATGAACGAGAGCACCACCATCCATAACGGACTCGAAGGCATCGTGGCCGCGGAGACATCGCTGAGCATGGTCGATGGATCGGCGGGCGAACTGGTCATCGCCGGATTTCCGGTCGCCGAACTGGCCATGAACGCCACATTCGAGGAGACGGCGCACCTCCTCTGGTACGGCCACCTTCCGGATGGGCAGGAACTGACAACGTTCCGGGCCGACCTTGCGCGGAGACGCGACCTGCCGCCGGTGGCATATGAGCTTCTGCGCGCCGCCGCGCGCGAGAAGGCCGACAGCATGGATGCGCTGCGCATGGCCGCGGGCACCATCAGCCTGCGCGAAACTTCACAGGGCACAGACAAGCGTTTTTGTGTCGACGACGAGGCGGCTCGTAACCTCCTTGCCGCCTTCCCAACCATCGTGGCCGCTTACTGGCGAATCCTCAACGATCGCCCGCCGGTCGCGCCGCGCGCCGGCCTCGGCCATGCGGCGAACTTTCTCTACATGCTCTCGGGCGAAATCGCGTCGGACGAGCGCGTGCGCGGGCTGGAGACCTATCTCAACACCGTGGTCGACCACGGCCTCAACGCCTCCACCTTCACCGCGCGCGTGATCGCGTCGACGAATTCCGATCTCGTCTCGGCGATCGTCGGTGCGGTCGGCGCACTGAAGGGCCCGCTGCATGGCGGCGCGCCAGGGCCGGCTCTGGACATGGTCTTCAAGATCGGTACCGCCGCGCGTGCCGAGGAGGTGCTGCGCAAGAAAATCGAATCGGGCGAGAAACTGATGGGTTTCGGCCACCGGGTCTACAAAGTGCGCGATCCGCGTGCGGACGTCCTGGCCGCGGCGGCGGAACGGATGTTCACGCGCGGCGGCGAAATGGCGCTCTACGATCTCGCCCGCGCGGTTGAGGCCGTCGCGCTGCGCCTGCTCGAGGAGTACAAGCCCGGCCGTAAACTGCAGACAAATGTCGAGTTCTACACGGCGTTGCTCCTGCACGGCCTCGACCTCGAGGTTCCCCTTTTCACCCCTACCTTCGCCATCAGCCGCGTGGCCGGCTGGATCGCGCACTGCTTCGAGCAGCGTCGCGCCAACCGCATCATTCGGCCGCAGTCGGTTTACCGGGGTCCGAGGGACCTTCGCTGGGGAGCAGCCAAACTCTATCCTGAGCCTGCCGGAGCCGCTGAGCGAGCGTAGCGAGCGAAGTGCGGCGGAGGACAGCAAAGGATCTCTGGTGACACCGCAAGTCATGTGCCGGCAGCCGGTTACGCGATGTCACCGGAGATCCTTCGTCGCTCCGCTCCTCAGGATAAACTTTAGAACCGAAGGATAAACTTTCGAAACAGGTACCCGTATCAACAGAAGGAGGCATGGTCATGTTTGCCCTGATGGTGCTCCTGGGGATAGGGATGTTCCTGGTGGTCGCATGCACGGCGGTTGCGTTGGTGGCGGTCATTGCCAAGGTGATCTTGTTGCCGCTGCGCCTGGCGATGATGCCGCTCAAGCTCCTGGCGCTGCCGTTCATCGCCATCGCTCTGTTGATCAAATTCGTTTTTCTGATCACCATGGGCTCGGTCGTTGTGGCACTGCTGATTCCGCTGGCGATACTTGCCCTTCTGATAGCCGCTCCGATCGCGATTATCGCGTCGATGTCGTGAGCGGGTCCCAAGTAGGCGGGCTTCTTGCGTTGTCATGACAATGCATGACTCAGCCGCGCGCATTGATCATCGATGATGACGGACCCATCCGGACGATGTTGTCGCTGGTCGTCCGTCATCAGGGCATCACCGTCGACACGGCTCGCGATGGCCTGGAAGCGATCCGGAGCCTGGACCGCGACGGTTACAACCTCGTCCTCCTCGATCTGATGATGCCGCGCGCCGACGGCTTCGTGGTGCTCGATCACATGCGCAAGCATCAGCCGAAGCTGCTGAGCTGCACCATTCTCGCCACCGCCATGCCCGAGCGCGAAGTGCGGCGGAATCTGAAGGATGCGGTCTACATGGTGCATTCGAAGCCGTTCGATATGCAGCAGCTCATCGCCGACGTCCGCCACTGCGCCAATGTCGATGCGAGCTGAGCAGCGTCAACGCGCATAATGCGCGCTGCGATGCCGAGAACGATCCATACCGAACGCCACTTCACAGCGAGCGAGACGGTTCGCGACGTCGTCATCGGCATGTCTGATGGCCTGACCGTGCCGTTCGCGCTCGCCGCCGGACTGAGCGGTGCCGTCGCCTCCAGCGGCATCGTCGTGACCGCCGGCCTGGCCGAAATTGCCGCCGGATCGATCGCCATGGGCCTGGGCGGGTATCTGGCCGCGAAGTCGGATGCTGAGCACTACGCCGCCGAGAAACGGAAAGAGGAGCAGGAGATCATCGACATCCCTCGGGAGGAGATGCGCGAGGTGGCCGACATCTTCCGCCACTACGGCATCCCCGACGAGCACATCCGCCCGGTCGTCCACGCCATGAGCGAACGGCCACGGGAATGGGTCGACTTCATGATGCGCTTCGAGCTCGGGCTGGAGAAGCCCGACCCGAAGCGGGCCCGCAACAGCGCGGCCGTCATCGCCGTGTCATACCTCGTCGGCGGCCTGATCCCGCTCGGACCCTACATGTTCCTGCACGCCGCACACGACGCCCTCTTCGTCTCGATCGGTGTGACCCTCGTTGCGCTGGCGATCTTCGGCTACGTGAAGGGTCGCTACACCGGCGCCGGCCCCTGGAAGAGCGCCATGCAAACGACGATCGTCGGCGGCCTCGCGGCGGCGGCGGCGTTTGTGATCGCGAAGGCGATTACGTGATGCCTGCGAACATCCAGCCGCGACTTGGCGGCGAGCGGGCGTTTCCTGCATAATTCGGTCAATCGCAACAATCGAGCAAGAGGAGAAGGTCCGATGAGAAATTCGTTGTCTCATGAGAACCTCGCATTGCCCGCCGACAAGCCGCGTCTGGTGATCGTGGGAAGTGCGCGCGCCCAACACCTCCCCAGCAGTCCGCTCCTTCGTTTAATGCGCGACTTTGCCGCGACCTTCGGCCGTTATGAGATCCATGCCACCGAAGAAACAGCGGAGGCGATTCTTGGCACCTGCTTATATCCGAAAGCAGCGGTGGCCCGTCACCGGGCGGGCGACAATGGAGGGATCACGCAACTGGCGGCGATGATCGCGCGCCGCGAAGTCGCAGCGGCGATCCTTTTCCTCGATCCGAACGATCCCTGGTCGGACGCGGTGGAGAATCGAGCGTTAGCCCGTGTCTGCATTCACCGCCAAGTCCGGCTGATCACGACGTATGCGGCGGCGCTCCGCTGGCTGACATTCGAGGCGGTCGGCGTCGAGAGTTCACGGAGAAAGCCGGCGCCCGAAGACTGGAGGCCGCGCTCTTGGCGAGAGGGAAACCAGAACGTCGATCACCACGGTGAATTTCAGCAGATACCTGTGGAGCAGCGCTCCATCGCCCTCATCTCCCATGACGGCAAGAAAGACGAGATGGTCGACTTCATCAATCACAAAGACCACCTCTCGCTGCTGGCTCGCCACGACCGCATCTTGGCCACGGGTACTACCGGGTGGCTGTTGAAGCTCCTCTTTTGCAATGACATCACGCCCTATCGAAGCGAGTTGAAAGGCAAGGAAAAGCGGCTGAGCAAGGTTATCACCGAGATTCTAAAGAAGAAGAAAATCAATCCCACTGAGTTTTCGGACCTCGAAGATTTGCTCGAGGAGTTGCGAAAAGCGATCCACGCCAAATGCGATCGAGCCTTCGCGGACAAAGTGATGCCTTTGCCATCCGGCCCTGACGGCGGCGACGTGATCGCCGCCGACGAGATCCTGAACAACAAACTCCACGAGATCATCTTCTTTCAAGACCCGCTAGAGGCCCATCCTCATAGCGAAGACATCCGGCTCTTCGAACGGACCTCGCGACTTCCAGGCGTTTTTTCGGAGTGCGTAAGCGATAAAGCATCGGCAAACCATTGGATGAACGGCCTTCGGAAAGAGATGAAAGGCGGACGTCAGATCCAGACGCTCTCCCAGCGTTTGCGTAGCATTTACGGCCTCCGCGAAGTGATCCTGATCGACGGTGGCAACAATCGGGATGGAGAGGACCTGGGTAAATCATTGGCGCGGGCCTGCGCCGGTTACCTGAACCAATCGCTGCATGCATCGGATGCGAATCGCCACACGCGCATCGGCGTGGCCTGGGGATGGGGATTGCGGCGCGTCCTGACCGAGCTCACGACCATGCACGACGAGAAGCTGTTGCGGAAACCACAAGTCACACCAAATCTAACATGGACACCGATCATCGGGGTGATTACAGCCCAAATGACCGACCAGGAAGCGAGCATGGTTGCCGACGGTTTCGCAAACTTCTACGGCGGACATCTCGAGCGTCTCGGTTGCGCGGGATTCGCTCCTGCACAACGGACGATTCCGGCCGACGTGCGCGACATCATCGCTAATCTGGAGAACGCCGACCTAATCTTGACCTCGGGATCGGGATGGGATACCGAGGCATCACTGGCGAGCAGCACCGGCCTGGACACGAAGCGACTGCCGAAATTTCGAAGTGTGGCCGGGATCGTCTCCGGCGTGTTTCTGGACGAGGACGGAGGCGAGGTGCGCGGCGAGTACGAGATTGTCGGCCTCGGCTACAAGGGGTTGAAAAATGCCGCAGCGAAAGGCGCCGTCGTGCTGATGTGCGGTGGTCTGAAACGCAACAAGATCGTCCTCTCGGCCCTCCGCGCGCGCATGGTGTCCGTCTTGATCAGCACCAAGAACACCGCAGAGTGGGTACTGAAGCAGCCGGGGCCGGAGACCATTGTCGTCCGCGCTCGACAATCACCGCTGACAGCTCAGCGGAAGAAGCCCGCGGCCGAAGCAAAAGCCGCTGCCTCAAGGCGCACGGCGCGCAAGCCGCGCCCCGACGTGTGAGCGAGCGGGCGGGTCAGTCGGCGTACTGCTTCTTCATGTATTTCTTGAACCTCGCATTGCGGTAAATAGCCCGCCACCAACGCTCGTTGTCAATGTACCACTGCACCGTGAGCCGGAGCGCTTCGTCGAAATTGGTGTCGCAGCGGAAGCCCATAGCGTCGAGCTTTGACGTGTCGAGCGCATAGCGCCAATCGTGTCCTTTGCGATCCTCGACGAGCCGGATCAGCGACCGCGGCTTGCCCAGGATCTTGAGGATCTTCAAGGTGATGACGCGATTGTTCCGCTCGTTACCTCCGCCGATGTTGTAGGCCTCGGCGTTCTTGCCGTGCTTGATGAGGAAGTCGATGGCAGCACAGTGATCGTTGACGAATAGCCAGTCGCGGACGTTCAGTCCCTGCCCAAAGAGCGGCAGGGACAAATCGTCCAGCGCCTTGGTGACGAAAAGCGGGATCAGCTTCTCCGGAAACTGCCACGGACCGAAATTGTTCGATGCCCGCGTGACGATCACCGGCAGGCCGTGCGTCTGGCTGTAGGCGTACGCCATCCGGTCACCACCCGCTTTGGACGCCGAATACGCATTTCGGGGCTTCAGCGGATCGCTCTCCTTGAACTTTCCTCTGGCTCGCGAGCCATAGACTTCATCCGTTGACACCTGCACGAAGCGCTTCAGCTTCTTCTGTTTGCGCGCCCCCTCCAGAAGTACCAACACACCCTCGACGTTGGCCTTGACGAAGACGCGCGGAACAGTCAGCGCGCGATCAACGTGCGACTCGGCGGCGAAATTGACCACCACGTCGACGCCAGCGTCATTGACGCCCCGGTACGCGCTCGCGACATCCTCGGGATTCGCGATGTCGCCGCGCACGAAACGATAGTTGTTCTTCCCTTCCAGATCGGAAAGGTTCTTTCCGATCCCCGCGTACGTAAGCTTGTCGAGGTTCGTGACCTCGACGTTTCGCCCATATTTTCGGAAGAGATAACGGATGAAGTTGGATCCAATGAACCCGGCGCCGCCTGTGACGAGGTATCTCATGCGCGGCGTACTCTAATTGATTTGCCAGACCCGCGTCAGGTAATCGTCGAACCTCAGCACGAACGACGCCGAGCCGGAGGAATGACGATCACGACCACCCAGGTCAGAGCCCCCGAAGAAGAGGACGACCAGCACGGCGTTTGCCTTCGGCTCTCTGCTGCTCGGCAATCCTGCAACTAGCCCACACCCCGAAATACAATCCCCCGCTCCCATGTCCCCCTTTCGCACCGAGCTTCGCCACCTTCTCCGCCTTGCCGGCCCGCTGGCCGCGGCGCAGGCGGGGACGCAGATCATGGGCCTGGTCGACCTGGCCGTTGTCGGGCGGCTCGGGGCGCGCGAGCTCGGGGCGGCGGGGCTGGGCAATGCCATCTTCTTCACCATCTCGATTCTCGGCATGGGGCTCGTCTTCGGCATCGATCCGATGATTTCGCAAGCGTTTGGCGGCGGCGATGGAGTGCGTGCGCGGCACGTGATGTGGCAGGGCATCTGGCTGGCGCTGGGCGTCACGGTGTTGTTGACGATCGCACTGCTCTTCGCACCGATGCTCTTCCCTCTGTTCGGCGTGGCGCCGTCGCTAGAGACGCTGGCCGTCCAGTTCCTTCTGGTGCGCACCGCCGGGCTGGCGCCGCTACTGCTGTTCCTCGTCGTTCGCGCCTACCTGCAGGCGCAGCACGTCACGCGTCCGATGGTCATCGCCATGCTGATCGGCAACGTCTTCAACCTCGTTGCGGATCTCGTTCTGGTCTTCGGCCTCGGGCCGTTTCCGCGTATGGGCGTGGCCGGAGCGGCGCTGTCGACCGATCTCGGCGCTGTCCTGCAGCTCGGCATCGTGGTTTGGACAGTGAAAACGATTCACCTTCCGCCGCACGACGCTGGCATCCTGCATCACCCCAAGTGGCCCGAGATTCGCCAGGCCATCCGCCTCGGCCTGCCGATCGGCGTGCAGTTGGCAGCAGAGATCGGTGTCTTCGCGCTGGTTGGCCTTCTGGCCGGCCACCTCGGCGCGATCGATCTCGCCGCGCACCAGCTCGTCCTCGCCTTTGCCTCGCTGACGTTCACCGTCGCCGTCGGCGTGGCCTCGGCGGGATCGGTGCGCGTCGGCCTCGCGGTCGGCGCACGCGATCAGGCCCGCACCCGCACCGCCGGCTTCGCCGCCATCGCCGGCGGAATATGCTGGATGCTCGTCGGCGCATCCGTCTTCGCCTTCGCACCGCGCGCCGTCGCCAGGTTGCTCACCAATCAGGAGACGGTCATCGCGGCCGCCGTCCCCATCCTCCTGGTCGCCGCCGTCTTCCAGTTGTCGGACGGCCTGCAAGCCATTGGCGCCGGCATCCTCCGCGGCGCTGGCGACACGGTCTTCCCATTGGCTTCCAATCTCGTCGGCCACTGGCTCATCGGCCTCCCGATTGCCCTCTACCTCGGCTTCCACCGCAACATGGGGATCGTCGGCTTGTGGTGGGGACTGTGCGTGGGATTGACGGTCGTCGCGGTTCTGCTGCTGCTCCGGTTCAACCGCCTGTCGAAGAGTGCGATTGTGCCGATCACCCGAAGAGCGTGACGTGCGAGCGCACCCAGCGTAGCGCCGTCGGCTCGACGGCCGGACCACCGCCGGCTCGGCGGTGGTCGTGAAGCCAATGCTAATCGCCAGCGAGCCGCTGGCGGTCCAGCCGGCGAGGCCGCCAGCGCTACTTCTACTTCTCTTTCCAGTCGCGCAGAATCTCGTTCTGCTCTTCCAGCAACTCGATCACCTTCTGGTTCTGCGCCTCTGTCCGCCGTTGCGAGGCCCGCGTCGACTGCATCCAGATGTAGCAGAGATAGATGATGACGAGCGAGGCGAGGACGAGGAGCGGACCGAGGAAGTAGAGCACCTCAGTAGATCTTCCAGATCCGCGTCAGGTAATCCGCGAAGGTCAGCACGAACAACACGCCCAGCCAGAGGAACGAGGCCACGATGACCACCCAGGTCAGGCGCGTCGAGTGGATCACGTGCATGAAGAAGAGGATCACCAGAACGGCTTTGATCGTTGCGATGACCAGGGCGATGGGCGTGTTCCACATGCCGAGGTCGTAGCGGGACGCGGCCACCGTCAGGATCGTGCCGAGGGACAAGGCGAAGAAGACCAGGAAGTAGGTCAAGAGAGGCGTCACATGGACGTGCGGGGCGTGCTCTTCGTGCTCGGTAGTGGTCACGTCAGCCATGGTGTGCTCCGTGGATCAGATAGAGGAAGGGGAAGAGGAAGATCCAGACGATGTCGACGAAGTGCCAGTAGAGGCCCATGATTTCCACCGGGCCGTAGTACTCGGGTCCGAAGTGGCCTTTCCATGCGCGCCAGATGAACCAGAGGAGAAGCCCGGCGCCGATGACCATGTGAAGGGCGTGCAGTCCCGTCAGGGTCCAGTAGAAGGTCATGAAGAGCTGGACCTTCGGCGCGAGCGCGGGCACCTCGTTCCAGTGGAACGCCGCTCCCGGGAAGAGACCCTCCTGCCAGTGTTTCGTGTACTCGTAGGCTTTCACGCCGAGGAAGATGCTGCCGAAGAACAGCGTGGCGATGAGCATGTAGACGGTGCCCATGCGCCGCCCGAGTTGTGAGTTGCGCACAGCCAGGGCCATGGTCAGGGAGCTGATGATCAGGACGATGGTGTTGATCGCGCCGAGCCACCAGATCTGTTGCGCCGCCCCGATCGCCCACGCCTCGGGGTACATGACCCGATAGATCCAGTAGGCGCAGAGAACGCCGCCGAAGAAGAGGATCTCGGTCGAGAGGAACATCCACATCCCCAGCGTCGAGGCCTCGTGCTGCTGCCCCAGATCCTCGAAGTGATGCTGGAGGAACGGGTGGTGGTGCTCGTGCGGATCGTTCGTGACTACGCTCATGCTCGGTCTCCGCACGCGAAGGCAGAAGGCGGAAGGATGAAGGATGAAGGATGAAGGATGACGACAGGAAGACCTTCACCTGCGCTACTGCCTTCCGCTTTCATCCTTCTGCCTTCATCCTTCTGCCCTCTGCCTTCAGACATTCTGCGTCTCCCCCACTGCCTTCATCATGGCCGGGTAATCGTACGCATCCCAGGTCACGACCGGCGTTTCGTGGAAGTTGTCGTGTGGTGGCGGAGAGGCAGTCGTCCACTCCAGGCCGACCGCGCCCCATGGATTGGGACCGGCCAGCCGTCCGTACCAGAGCGACCAGATGAGGTAGACCAGCGGCAGCGCGTATCCGAGCGCCAGCACCGAGGCGCCCGCGGTCGACATCACGTTGAGGACCTGGAACTCCGGCGCGTAGGCGTGGTAGCGGCGCGGCATGCCGAGGTAGCCGAGGATGAACTGTGGGAAGAACGTCAGATTGAAGCCGGCGAAGATCAGCAGCGCGGCCAGACGCGCCCACCATTCGGGATACATCCGCCCGGTGATCTTGGGCCACCAGAAATGAAGCCCGGCCATGTAGGCCATCACGGCGCCGCCGACCATGATGTAGTGGAAATGGGCAACGACGAAGTAGGTGTCGGTGACATGAACGTCGAGGCCGATCGCCGCCAGGAACAGGCCCGTCACACCGCCGATGGTGAAGAGGCCGATGAAGCCGAGGATGTAAAGCATCGGCGTCATCAGCGCCACGGAAGCCTTGTAGAGGGTCGCCGTCCAGTTGAAGACCTTGATGGCGGACGGCACGGCCACGAAGTAGCTGAGGAAGGAGAAGATCATCGCCGAGTAGACCGAGATCCCGGCCACGAACATGTGGTGTGCCCACACCAGGAAGCCCAGGAAAGCGATGGCCAGCGATGAATAGGCCACGAAGCTGTAGCCGAAGATCTTCTTGCGCGTGAACCCGGCCACCACCTCCGAGGCCACCCCCATGGCCGGCAGAATCATGATGTAGACCGCCGGGTGGGAGTAGAACCAGAACATGTGCTGGAAGAGCAGCGGATCGCCGCCGAGGGCGGGATCGAAGATGCCGACGTGCAGCACGCGCTCGACCATGAGCATGACCAGCGTGATGGCCAGGACCGGTGTGGCCAGGAGCTGGACGATGCTGGTGGCGTACATGGCCCAGACGAACAGCGGCATGCGGAACCAAGTCAGGCCGGGCGCGCGCATGCGGTGAATCGTCACCAGGAAATTGAGCCCGGTCAGGATCGACGAGAAGCCGACGATGAACGCGGCGAAGGTGACGCCGAAGACGTGGGTGTTCGAGAACTGCGTCGAGAACGGCGTGTAGAACGTCCAGCCGGTGTCGACGCCGCCGGTGATGATGATGTACAGCCCCATCACCGCCGCGATGATGTAGAGGTACCAGCTCAGCAGGTTGATCTTCGGGAAGGCCAGATCCTTGGCCCCGATCATCAGCGGCAGCAGGAAGTTGCCGAGGACAGCAGGTATGGACGGGATGAGGAAGAAGAAGATCATCACGATGCCATGCAGCGTGAAGAATTTGTTGTAGGTGTCGCTCGTGAGCAGGTCGCCCTCGGGTGTGAGGAGCTCGATGCGCATGACTACGGCGAAGAACCCACCGAGCATGAAGAGCGCCGTGATGGAGAAGAGATACAGGATGGCGATGCGCTTATGGTCCCTGGTTAGGAGCCAGGAGAGCGCGCCGTAGTCGTGCGTGATGTAGTTGCGCGTCCCTTCCGGCTCGACCAGACGGACGTCATGCAATGTCAGTGAGCTCATGGGTTCGTACCTTTGTTCTGCTGTGTGGGGCTGGTGCTGGGCGGTGGGGCTGGGGCCGCGGAGCTCGGCGGCGCGGCAACGGCCGCTTTCTGCGTGCCGAGGGAGTGGATGTAGGAGACGAGCTTCAGCAGATCGTCTTCGCTCATCTGTCCCTGAAACGTCGGCATGATCCCGGTGTAGCCTTTGACGATCTTCGCCTGCGGATTGAGGATCGATTCGCGGATGTAGTTCTCGTCAGCCACGACGGTCGTGTCGTTCGACAGCGTGACGTTCGATCCGTAGACGCCGGCAAGCACAGGACCGCGGCCGGTGGCGTCATTGGTGTGGCAGGTGCTGCAGGCGTATCTCTGGAAGAGCTTCTCGCCTTGTGACGCCAGCGAGCCTTCGGCGCCTCCGGCCAGCCATTTCTGATAGTCGGTCGGCTCCATCACCTCGACCCAGCCGGTCATTCCCGAGTGCTCCGTGCCGCAGTATTCGGCGCAGAAGATGTGGAACCGTCCGGTCTTGGTGGCCTGGAACCACATCGTCCGATAGCGATTCGGCAGCACGTCGGCTTTCACGCGGAAGGCCGGGAAGTAGAGACTATGGATGACATCTTCGGAGGCCATGGTTATGCGGATCGGCCGGCCGACCGGAACGTGCAGCGTATTGATCTCGCGCTGGCCGCTGGGATGCTGGAACTTCCACATCCACTGTTTGGCGCTGGCGTAGATGTCCAGGGCGTTGTCGGGGACGCGCTGGATGCGGAAGTAGAGCCAGGAGCCCCAGACGAACATGAACATGAAGATGATGAAGGGAATGATGATCCAGGCCGCTTCGAGCGCTTTCGGCGGCTCGTAGTCCTGGGCCAGCTCGTTCTCGGGCGTGCGGCGGTACTTGATTGCCAGATAGAAGATGACCACGAATATGAGGACCGACACGGTGCCCGAGACGACACACATGAACGTCATCAACGCGTCGACGCTCGGGGCGACGGTGGATGCCTGTTCGGGCCACAGCGGGAAGTCGGAAAGCATCATCGCTTGTGCTCTTTGCGGACCATGACGAAGATGAATCCAGCCAGACCGAGCATGGTGGCCACGCCGCCGGCGCGGACGTAGTTCATGGCCGTGCGGCTGTATTTCCCGGTGGCCGGATCGTAGTGATAGCAGAGGAGAAGGATGGCGTCGGTAGCCGTGCCGATCTTGCCGGCCGAGGCTTCCACCAGGGCCAGGCGGAGATCGCGCGGCTTGTACTCGAAGCCATAGAGATAGCGCGAGATGCGTCCCTGCGCCGTTGTGGCGATCAGCGCCGTGGCGTGTGCGAACTGGTCGGTCTTCGGGTCGTAGGCGTAGTAGAAGCCGGCGGTATTCGTGAGCCGCGTGATCGCACTCTCGGGGCCGGTGAGGAAGTGCCATCCGTTCGCGGCGCCGAAGCGGCCGTAGCGTTTGATGTAGAGGTCTTTCTTGGCCGTGGCCTGCTCGGGCGTGTCCCGCGGATCCATGCTCACGGTGACGACGTCGAACTCTTTGCCGATATCGAATCGGAGCTCGGTCAGCGCGCTGGTCACTCCGTCCATGACCATCGGGCAGAGCATCGGGCAGCGGTAGTACATGAAGTTGAGCAGCACCGGCTTGCCGTGGTTGAAGTACTGCCCGAGGCGTACCACGCGGCCGGTCTCATCGCGCAGCATCAGGTCGAGCGGAAGCTGGGCGTTGAGGTTCTGGGTGATGGCGACCTTGCCCGGCAGCTCGGGCGGCGTGGAAGAGTTGGTCTGTGCGCGGGCGCAGATTGCAGTCAGCGCGACGATCGCGAGCAAGAAGATCAAAAGCCTATCCGCAGATGACGCAGATGGACGCAGATGTGATGCATTGTTTTTATCTGTGTTCATCTGCGTCATCTGCGGATAAGACTTCATGGCTTCACCACCGGCAATCCCCGCTGCACCACGAGCTGCTTAGCGAGATCGATCGGTAGCCGCACGACGCCCTTCTTCTGATCAACCCATCCGGGTGTGTTCAGCGCCTGATCCTCGGCGGCGTGCATCTCGCTCATGTCGTTCACAGGCGTGCTCGCGTACGGCGGGAGCGCCTTGTCCGGGAACGGTTGCAGCCGTGGAGTGGCCGGTACGCTGGATGGAGGCGCCATCATCGTCAGCGGCTGCGACGCTTCGTTGCGGAAGTGCCTGGCGTATGCCTGGAACTGCAGGTAGAGCACGAGGTGCGTCAGACCGGCGAAGACCACGAAGATGACCACGGCCCACAGGAGCGCGCGGACATTGACGTCGCTCTTCTCATGCTGCGTCCCGGCGTTGACGATCTCGTCGTCGCGATAGTGAGCGTGATCAGGCATTGACCTTCAGCGCCCCCTCGCGGATTGCTTCTTCGACCCATGTTTCATGAATCGGGATGATGGTCTGCCCGCGGAGCTGGCCGATGAAGGCCCAGATCCAGATGCCGCCGATTCCAAGAAGGGAGGTCAGGCTCATCCACGACCATGTGAAATGCTCGCCGTACCACGACGGCGCCACCAGCCAGTAGAGAACGACGTAGCGCATCACCAGCAGAATCACGGCAACGATGGCGATGGTCTTCGGCTTGTCCTTGATCGGCCGCATCAGCAGAAGCCCGAACGGCAGGAAGAAGTGGAACATGGCCACGCAGAACGCCACCGCGCCCCAGACGCCGCCGTTGCGCACGAGATAGTGCGGGATCTCCTCGTGGACGTTCGCGTACCAGATGAGGAGAAACTCGGAGAAGGTGGTGTAGGCGTAGAACATCACGAACGCCAGCATCAGATTGCCGAGGTCGCGAAGATGCGTCGGCTTGAGCACCCCGGCCATCGCGTCCGTGTGCGCGAGCTGGGCCAGGAAGAAGGTCACGAAGGCCAACGCGGAAAGGGCGCAGCCGACCACGAAAGTGATGCCGTACATGGTCGAGCTGAACTTCGGCTCCGTCGACAGCATCCAGTCGATCGAGGCGAAGGTCAGCGTCAGGACGATCATCACCAGCCCCGAGGCCGCCCACTTGCGTCGTGACAGCTCGGTGTAGGGCGAGCGGTCTTCGTAGAACTTGAGCGAGAGCACGCGAATGCGCCAGGCCCAGAGGTTCCAGAGTGCGAAATAGAGCGCCGCGAAGATCACGAACCGCTTCCAGTTCAGCCAGTCGAGCTTCTGGCTCACGTTCTCGTCGGCCATCGCCCAGGCCGTGTTCGCCCACGGGTAGAGAAACTTCATCCCGAAGAGAATGGGGATGAAGAACAGGACCATCCAGAGCATCGTGCGCGCGGAGGCGCCGAGCGGGCGGCGGATCATCAGTCCCCACTCGCCCCCAGTGACGTATTGCAGCATCAGCACGGCCAGCGAGCCGGCCACGACCGAGAACCAGAAGAGGAAGCTCGGCAGATAGGCCTTGAAGAAGGTGTCGGGATTGACGAAGTAGCCGATGAGGCTGAGCGCCAGACCGATGACGCCGATGACGAGCGACGGCATCCGCCAGCGGTCGATGCCTGTGACCGTGGATGTGCGGGCATCCGCGGTCATGGCTTGCCTCCACGTGGGTCGGACTCTCCAGTCCGACCGGCCGGGCTGGAGAGCCCGGCCCGCGTACCCGGCGGCAGATCGTTGATCGTGCCGTTCCGGCTCAACTGCAACGCACGGATGTAAGCGATGATCGCCCACCGGTCGTCGACCGGAACCTGGACCGCGTACGACGGCATGGCGCCGAACCCGTTGGTCATCACATCGAAGAAGTGTCCGGTCTTGGCGTTCCGCAGCAGATCGGTGTGAAACGACGGCGGATGCCGCAGACCGCGCGACGGGATCATGCCGTTGCCGTCGCCTGCGCGGCCATGACACGGCGTGCAATAGATGTTGAAGCGCTCCTGCCCGCGGTCCATGACCGCCGCGGTGACCGGAAAGGGGAAGCCGTCGCCGTCGGCGTTGCCGATCTTCCCTGTGACGAGGAAGCCTTCGATCGGCAGCTCGCCGCGCGCAACGGTGCCGGGAATCCGCGGGCGGGCGGACATGCCATCGGCGAAGAAATCGCTCGGTTCGAGGGGATCGTATTTGGGTTGGTTGGACATTTTCTGACGACAGGCGGAGAGAGCCAGCAGGAGCACAATTAGCGCGAACCCTCGGCGGCGGGACGCCGCCGGGCCAGCCGGCGAGACGCCAGCGCTCCGGTCCGTAGCCCTACCACGGAACATCGACGACCTCCCGTGGATGGAGCGTCTCGAGAAACTTCCAGACGCCGTCGAGGTCGAACTTGGGGTCGCGGGCCTGAATGACCAGGAAGAACTTGTCGCGTGAGGCCTGGTCGAAGCGGCGCACGTTGAAGACCGGGTGATACGGCATCGGCAGGCCGTTGAGGGCCAGCATGCCGAAGACGGCGGCGAACGAGGCCAGGAGGATCGTGCACTCGAACGTGATCGGGATCCATGCCGGCCACGAGTTCAGCGGTTTGCCGCCGATGTTGAGCGGATAGCTGATGACGTTGGCGTACCAGCACATGAAGAATCCGGCGATGCCGCCGATGATCCCGCCGATGAGGACGATGGCCGACATGCCGGCCGAGCGCATCCCCACCAACTCGTGAAGGCCGTGAATCGGAAACGGTGAGAAGGCATCCATCTCCGTGTAGCCGGCGTCGCGCGCGGCTTCGGCAGCGGCGGTCAGCTCGGCCGGCGAGGTGAACTCGGCGATCACGCCGTACGTCCCGGTTCTGACTTTGCCGATGGCCATCGCTTACGCCTCATGCCCTTCCGGATGCGTCTGGGCCTCGGGCAACAAGGTGCGCATCTCGAAGATCGAGATCATCGGAAGGAAGCGGACGAACAGGAACAGCAGGAAGAGGAACAGCCCGATCGACCCGAGGAACATGCTCCAGTCCCAGCGCGTGCCGTGGTACATGCCCCACGACGACGGCAGGAAGTCGCGGTGCAGCGAGGTGGGGATGATGACGAAGCGCTCCAGCCACATGCCGACGTTGACGAACATGGCCGTGACGAAGAGTCCGAAGGTGGAGGTGCGCATCCGCCGGAACCACATCATTTGCGGGGCCAGCCCGTTGCAGATGATGAGCATCGCGTACATCTTCCAGTACGGTCCGGTCACCCGATTGAGCCACATGTACCGCTCGAACCCGTTGCCGCTGTAGTAGGCGAAGAATGCTTCCATGGCGTACGAGTAAAAAACGATCATGCCCGTGGCCAGCATGACTTTGCCCATGTTATCGAGGTGCTTCATGGTGATGAAGTCTTCGAGGTGGAACATCTTCCGCGCGGGGATGGCCAGCGTCAGGACCATGGCGAAGCCGGCGTAGACCGCGCCGGCGACGAAGTACGGCGGGAAGAACGTGGCGTGCCATCCCGGGATCTGGGCCACGGCGAAGTCGAACGAGACGATGGTGTGGACCGAGAGCACGAGCGGCGTGGAGAGTCCGGCCAGGAGCAGGTAGGTCGACTCATAGCGGAACCAGTGCTTGGCCGACCCGCGCCACCCGAGGGAAAGCATCCCGTAGATGACGCGGGCGATCTTGCCGCGGGCGCGGTCGCGCAGCGTGGCCAGATCGGGGATGAGACCGACGTACCAGAAGAGCAGGGAGACGGTGGCGTACGTGGAGACGGCGAAGACGTCCCACATCAGCGGGCTTCGGAACTGCGGCCACAACGTCATCGTGTTCGGGTAGGGGAAGAGCCAGAAGTCGTACCAGGGCCGCCCGGTGTGAAGCGCCGGATAGAGGCCGGCCGCGGCCACGGCGAAGAGAGTCATGGCCTCGGCGAATCGATTGATCGACGTCCGCCACTCCTGACGCAGCAGCAGAAGGATCGCGGAGATGAGCGTGCCGGCGTGACCGATGCCGATCCACCAGACGAAGTTGAGGATGTCGAAGCCCCAGCCGACGGGATGGTTGATGCCCCAGATGCCGACCCCGACAATGAGAAGCTTGCCGATCGTCGCCGTCAGAACCATCACGCCGAGGCAACCGGCGGCGAGCCCCACCCACCAGAGGATGGGCATCCGCTTCCGCAGCACGATGGCGCTGATCTGATCCGTGACCGAGGCAAAGGTGTGCCCCGGCTCCACCGTCGGAACGGGGATGAATCGCTCCGGGATCACCTGCGTGACCGGGCGGATTTCGTGGACGGGGGTTTGGTCTTGGGCCATTTAGCTCTTAGCTCTTAGCTGTTAGCTCTCAGGGGGCTCGAAGGTCGTAACTGGCTCGCTGATCATCTTCAAATGCAGCTCGTTGGCTCGCTCATCGCTCCTAAGAGCTAAGAGCTCACAGCTAAGAGCTTTTTATCTCCGGGTTTGGATTCCGAATCGCGCCGAGGTACGTCGTCCTCGGCCGTGTATTCAATTCAGCCAACAGCGCGTAATTCGTCGGCTCCGTCTTCAACTGCGCCACCCTGCTCGTCGGGTCGTTCATGTCCCCGAACACGATGGCGCCAGTGGGGCAGGCCTGCTGGCAGGCGGTGACGATCTCGCCGTCGCGGACGCGGCGGCCCTGCTTGCCGTCCTTCTCGGCGTTGATCTTCGCGGCGTTGATGCGCTGGACGCAGTAGGTGCACTTCTCCATCACGCCGCGCGTGCGCGTGGTGACGTCGGGATTGCGCTGGGCTTTGAGCGCGGGCGTCTCGTAGTCGGCGTAGTGGAAGAAGTTGAAGCGGCGCACTTTGTAGGGGCAGTTGTTCGAGCAGTAGCGCGTGCCGACGCAGCGGTTGTAGGTCATGTCGTTCAGGCCCTCGCTGCTGTGCGACGTGGCACCGACGGGACAGACCGGCTCGCACGGCGCGTTCTCGCACTGCATGCACGGCACCGGCTGGTGGTAGACCTCGGGGTTCTCGGGGTTGCCTTTGTAGTACCGGTCGATACGCAGCCAGTGCATCTCGCGCTCGGCCACGACCTGGTCCTTGCCGACGATGGGGATGTTGTTCTCCGACTGGCAGGCCACAACGCAGCCATTGCAGCCGGTGCAGACGGAGGTATCGATCACCATCGCCCACGCGTGCGACTTGTACTCGTACGGCGGGTACATCGATTCTTCACTCTGTTCTTCTTCACGCTTGTGCTCGCGGACGAAGTCGGGCTTCTTCAGGTACTCGGCGAAGGTGGCGGAGCGGATGATCCCGCGGTCGGCGCCGACGTCGCTGACATTCAGGCTCTGGTGCTCCTGGGTGCAGGCGATCGGGTACGGTTCCTCGTGCGTCAGCTCGATCTCCGCGCCGGCGCCGCCATCGAGCGCGTCGGAGAAGCGGAACGGAGTGACGTCCACGCCCGGTGTGAGGCCTGAAAGGTGGAACGCGTTGAGGTCGGGGCCGAGCATCCCTTCCTGATCCGCCGGTGGCGAGGCGATCTTTCCTCCGCGCGTCCGGCCGTAGCCCATGAACAGCGTGATGGTGCCGTCGGCGTGGCCTGGCACGACCCAGATGGGCATGCGCAGGGTACGGCCGCGGTAGCGGATGTCGGCCAGGAGCGTCTGCTTCTCGTTGACCAGATCGTCGCGCCGTTTGTCGTCGTAGCCGATTGCGACGGCGGTTTTCGGGCTGACGAGAGCGACGTTCTCCCAGCAGATCTTCGTCTGCGGTTTCGGCAGCTCCTGCAGCCAGCCGTTGTTGGCGTAGCGGCCGTCGTAGATGTTGGGGTCGGGGAGAATCCTTATTTCGTAACCCGTTGTCGGTTGTCGGTTGTCGGTTGTCGGTGGAATCGGCGTGACCGTTGCCGTTTTGGCTGGCAGCGCGGAGCCGGCGATCACGCCGTCGTTGAGCCATTTGCGCCAGGTAGCGTTGAAGTTCAACGCGCCCGCTTTCGAGGACCAGTAGGCGCGGACGACGTCGTAGGGAGATTGATCGAGGCCGCCGAGGAGCGCGCCGAGAAGCTCGTGCGGCGAGCGGCCGTTGTAGAGCGGGGCGATGAGCGGCTGGACGATCGAGACGGTGCCGTCGTGTGCGCGCGCGTCGCTCCACGATTCCAGATAGTGCGTCTCGGGGATGTGCCAGTGAACGTGCATCGAGGTCTCGTCGTAGTACGGCGAGAGGTGCGCGCGGAAGGGGACCTTGTCCATGGCCTTGACGAACGGGATGTCGGTGGGCGCGTCGTAGACCGGATTGCCGCCGGCGATGATGAGCGTTTGTACCGCGCCGGCGTTCATGTCCGCGACGAGTTGCCGCAGCGAGTCGAGCTGATTGACCGGGGCCACTTCGACCGGGTCCGTGATCGTGATCGTCGAGCCGAGGTTGCCGAGAGCCTGGTTGATGGCCATTGCAAGGGCGTGGACGGCAGGCGGTTGTCCATCGCCGGCGATGACGATGCTGGCGCCGCGGTTCTTTTGGAGATCGCGGACGAGCGCGGCGACCCAGCCGGTCATGACGCCAGGGACGAGGCCCAGACCGACGGCGATGCCGCGCGCATACCCCGCGACCTCGGATGGACTGACAGCCAGCCGATGGTCGGCAAGCGAGCCGGTACCGGTCGGGCCTGACTCGATTACATAGAGGCGATTGATCGACGTCGTTCCCTTGCGCACCTTGCGGCGGCTGGAGAAGTCGCGTGCGTAGCGGAGGTGGCCGGGTCCGCTATCGAGGAAGTCGGAGTCGAGCGAGACGACGACGTTCGCCTTGTCGAAGTGGTAGACGGCGTTGGCGTAGCTGCCGAAGGCCAGGCGGAGTCCCTCGCGCACGTTGTGGCCGCCGGCGGGTTCCCACTGGTGCCACTTTGCGCCGGGAGACTGCGCCAGAAACTGCTGGATCTGCGCGCCGAGCGCCGGCGAGGTGATGGTCTGCGTGAGAAGGCGAACGCCGCCGCCTTTCAGCGCCGGCTGGAGCGTGGCCAGGAACTCGCTCCAGGTCGAGATCTCGCCGAGGTGGCGAACGACCTGCGAACGGTCGGGATCGTAGAGGCCGAGGATCGAGGCCTGCATGAACGCGTTCGTCGCGCCGAGGCTGGAAGGATGATCGGGATTGCCCTCGATCTTCGTCGGGCGCCCCATGTGGCTCTCCACGAGCACTCCGTGCGCGTATCCGCTGATGGTCATCGCCGAGGCGAAGAAGAGCGGTTTGCCGGGGATGAGCCCTTCCGGCTGGCGCACGTACGGGACGATCTTCTCCGCCGGCCGGTTGCACGCGGCCATGCCGGCCAGCGCCATCGACGCTCCCATCAGCTTCACGAAGTCACGACGGTCGACCCCCCGCTCGAGCGCCAGCGCCCCCTGCGGAAACTCGCTCTCCACGACCTCGTCGAAGTCGTCGCGCGATAGCTCGTCAAGGCTGCGCCAATACTCGTTGCCGAGGCGCTTTTTGAACTTGGCGAGGGTGAGGTGGTTTGGGTGGGTCATGGTTTTGGTGGGGTGTGGGGAGTAGGGTGTGGGGGGTGGGAGGCTGTTCTCCCACTCCCCACTCCCGACACCCCACTCCCTAGTAATGACACGTCGAACACGTCGTCAGCTTCTGAATGTTGTACTCCTGCACCAGCCTCGGGCCGATGCGCTCCTGATCGTTTGCGATGTAGGTCATGTTGAATACCTCGTTGCGCGGGCGGACGAATTGCTCCGGCGCGCGATGGCAGGCCAGGCACCACTCCATCGTCAGCGGGGTGGCCTGGTAGGTCAGGGCCATCTTGTCGATCCGGCCGTGGCAACTGACGCAGCCGATGCCTTTGTTGACGTGGATGGAGTGGTTGAAATGAACGAAATCGGGCAGCCGGTGGACGCGCGACCAGATGATGGGCTTGCCGGTGGCGTAGCTGGAGCGCACCGGCTCGAGCATGTCGGCGTTGGTCCAGATCTGTGAGTGGCAGTTCATGCAGGTCTGCGTCGGCGGGAGGCCGGCGAAATTCGAGGTCTCGACGCTGGTATGGCAGTACCGGCAGTCGATGCCCAGTCCGGCGACGTGGTGCTGGTGGCTGAACGGCACCGGCTGCTCGCGCTCGATCCCCTGATCGGTGGCATACGGCGAACGGACCACGCCGCCGATCACCCACAGCACGAATCCGACGATGAACACAGCGCCGAAGATCGTGACGCGAGCGAGAGTATTAGCACTGCGGTGGAAAATCTGCGCCATTACAGGCTGCCACGCGGACTACCCGTTCCGCGCGAAACGGCGGCGATCATATCGAAAACGAGCGGTGGCGCAAGGATGGTGAATTCAGCGCGCGGTCGCGGGGTCTCGCGGTTACGAGGTCTCGCGGTACAGCCGATGTTGCGCAGCGCTGCGAGACC
>Ga0307470_10000118_pt1 | contig 54580 bp, 36 predicted proteins | sample atmos_gasesAM3C__FD_204565 | JGI IMG/M metagenome (GOLD analysis project Ga0307470, IMG submission 204565) | Hardwood forest soil microbial communities from Morgan-Monroe State Forest, Indiana, United States - atmos_gasesAM3C_05 | ecosystem: Environmental > Terrestrial > Soil > Temperate forest... | reverse complement strand
AACGAGGTACGGAGGACGCGTCTGTTCCCACAGGCGGGATTTCAGGACTTCGCCAATGCCACGGTCATCGTCGCCGGCGAGCTGTATGGCGTCGGCGGGGAGGTGCAAATGGCTCTGACAAACGCATGGGCTCAGGTCGGGTTATTTGTCCCGGTAGGACTGACGAAGGGCGGAGGGGGAAATCTGATGGGCTCCCCGAAGTGGCGCAACCGTCCCGCGGAAGCGCATGTCTAGCGCTGGCGGCATGAACACACGATCAATGCGGTACGCCTCGACGCGCCCGCACAACCCGCCGCTCTTTCGCGGCACGAAAGGAAGATCATGAGCACGAACTTCGATCACTCCAGGAAAAACAACCACTACACGTTCGAGGCCATCGACCGCGGGGTTCAGGAGTTTGACTTCCGGGCGTTGAGCTCGTTGCGGACTCCTGCGGCGCAGATGGAGCGTCTGGTCACGGTGTACGCCACGGTAAGGCCGATCCTCCTGGCTCTCACGGAGATTCGGTTCATCCCGAAGTCGTGGCGCGCAGTGCTGACCATTTTCACGGTATCGCTGGACGAAGTCTCCGCAACGCTGGACGAAGTCTCGGAAACCTTCAAAGCGGGCAAGGATCAATCCCCCGTCGAGTGCGGCGAGCAGGTCGACGTCGAAGCCTCGGAAAGCTTCAAGGCAGGCAAAGACCAATCCCCCGTCGAGGGCGACGAGCAGGTCGAAATGGAACCGAAGCTCCCCGTGGGCTGAGCCCACACCACCCCGAAACGACGGTCGTGGAGACCGTCATCAAGCGACGTCCGGCCTAGCGCCGGTGCTCGATTGAGTGCAGCGTAGTACGCCGGAGCCCGCGAAAAGTGGGCTCCGGCATTTTTTGAAATGCTGCCCTTCGCAAACTCATCCCAGCATCAGCGCGTTCACTTCTCTGCAAGGCGTAGCATCGCATTGAGCGTGTAGCAGATCGGCTGTGCATTATCCGACCGCTGGCTTCAATCGATCATAGATTCCCTAATGCTTCGACCGTTCGCGGAGGTCCTTTGCGTCTTTCTGCACGTCTGCGATCACAACTGCATCACCATGCCCGAGAGTACTGTGCTGCACTTCCGCAATCAGGTCGTCGAACGCAGCAAACTCTTGCTTTGAGGTTTCCGCATTAGTCTTCACGGCTTCCCTTAACACCTGCAGCTGCAGCATGGCTCTGTTCACCACGTCCTGACCGGGAAGCCTCTGGGACTCATGAAACCGCTGTATGGCTTCCAACGGTTTCTGGTGTCGGGAGTAAAACAGTCCCGTACTGGCTAAGATGTCTTCCGAATCAACACGATTCAGATGAGATGCGCGCATAGTCCTTTCGGCACCCAAAAAATGTTTCTCTGCTTCGGCAGCATTCCCCTGCTGCTCATATGCTTTCCCGAGCCGCAGTTCGACACCGGGCTCCATGTCTGTCTTGCTTGCAGCAGGCAAAGCTTCGAGGAGCGCATCAATCGCTTTGGGAAGTGCGCCGAACTCAGCTGTAAGATCGGCCTGCATGATCCCGCTTCGAGCTACTGCACGCTTGTCGTTCGGCCATTGCCTGCGCACGAGCGCGAGATTCGCCATCGTCTGCGCGAGTAGATCAAGCTTCTGCGGAAGTGGCGTACGGTCCATTTGCTGCCACAGCCTTGACGCCTGCGCGAGCTGAGCGTCTGCAGAAACAGCCGGTAGAGCCGACCCCTTCGAAGTTGTCTGCGCCCCTAATACCGGCGCGACGAATATCGCCAACAGCAGAATCCCAAGAAGTGAAGTGCGATGTGTTTTCATTGGCGTAGCAGTATGCCTTTCTTTTCCGGCATGGCAAATGCCGGCAAGCCAATCCCGGCGGACTCGAGCGCCCACCGGGCAACAGATGCGCTATGGAACGTATGGAACGTAAGCGAAGAAGATATCGTAAACCGGGTGCTTCTGAATGCCTTTCCCTGGGCCGCTCGTGATTGAGACCAGCGATTCATATTTGAACAGGTTGCCCGACGTATCGCGTCTTCCCGACCAGTGATCATGGAGATCAATCGAGATGACACCACTTCCGGCAATCGGCAGGATCTCGTTCTGTTCCGAGATACCGTTGTGATTCAGGTCCTTCCACAGCATGAGCCGCGACCAAATCGCGTCTCGTTCGTCTATGACGCCATCGCCATTCGTATCGAGCTCGCGAAGCGCTTCAAAGCCATTCTTGGCAAGCTGACCGTTCTGCAGCGGTGTGAAGTTGCCGAACAACTCCGCGCCACTGGTCACCCTGCCGTTGTGGTTGCGGTCGAGCCAGAGGAATGCCTCGTCTGCTCCGGCTGCGGTCCAGCCCATCGCCCGCGGATGGCCGTTCCCCGCCATATCGAAGAGGACGGGGGCGTTGCTACCGGTCAGGCGGTAGTCTCCTTTCCCCAGATTTATGATCACCGGAGAACTGTAGCAATTTACGTCTATACCCGGAAAACATGGGAGTCCCTCGTTGTCGCCTCCACTATAGGTGTCACCGCTACCGCCGCCAACAAAGGTGAAATTCGCACATTGCTCTATGTTCTGGCCTGGCATGTGGAAGGTGATTGTCCACTCTGATGAATTCACAAAGCCTGACCATCCGCAGAACTGGTATTCCGGCGGCGTGATTGGAGAATATTGAACCGTCGTGCCTTGCTGGTAATGCTCGACGCGCAGCTGCGTGAAACTTCCATCAACCATCGTGCACACACTGACGTCATAAAGAGGGTTAAGGGTACACCCTGTGACCGATTTGTAGTCGTGGGAACCAGCTTCCCACGGAATAAACGGCAAGAAGTCCGACTGTATGTCAACGTTATAGCAACCCGGATCTGTCAATAGGTTCCAATATCCTGAGTATTCCGCATGGAAAACTTCAAAACTATCACAATAAACCAGACCACTGATACAATGTGAGCCGCTTATCCACCCCCATGCATCATTGCCATATTGGTCAACGTAGGCGCTATACCCGAATGATTCCATACGGCTGCCGTTCGGTGTCGCTGTAACGCTCGTTACCCACTCGTACTGCGCCAGAAGCGATGTGCTGCCCAACAACATGAATAGCAGAGCCACGAGGAGCCGCTTCATTCGCAACCTCCCGAGATCGCCCGATGCCGCTCGGCCGGAATGGGGTCATGGGCGGAGATTTGTACATGCGGTGCGACTGCGAGGTATAGAACTCTGTCGAACATATCACCTCCAAATGTCTTCTGGGCAGCTCTAAGAGCGAGCATTCGCTCGTGGCATTGGCGCGACTCCAGCGTCGCCAGCTCGTTCTGGACCGCGCGTGCCTCTGTAGAAGTGGCGGTGCGCATCTTCTCGGACAAGATTGCAATTTGTCTTTGGTCACGGATATAATCTGAGGACGCAGATTCCAACGAAGCCCAGAACTGTTCGTTCAGCGAGAGGCCCGGCGCTGTGCGAGCGAATAGATTCCGCCACCCGGCCGCTACGCGTGAGTCGCTGCTAAACGCCGTTCCGATTATGAAGCGATGTAGCTCCCATGGAAGTAATAGTTCGGGAGTTGTGGCTCCATTGATGACGTCAATGCTTTCCCCGCTGTTTGCACCGACGCTCGTGGCGGACACTCGCGCAGCACGTCGCGCCGGATTGAATCGGCGTTCCAAGCGTGCGGCGAGATCCAGTTTCCATGGTTGCGCGTCCGCTGCTGGCGTCGACACAGACCGGGGGCGTTCCTGAGCGACTCCGGAGTCGACACGAACGAACAGGAGTACAAGACAGGCGGCAATACTTCGTGATATCGTCATTATTTTCTCCATCAGTGTGAGTTGTGGGGTAAGGTGGCTGTTGCGTTGTGCTCCACGGAGGTTGAAAGGACAGTAGATGGGCGAGACAAAACGGCGCCGGATCGTTCAAGTTATAGTGACGGTGGTGTACTTTGTTTCGCTATACTGGCTTTACAGAGTTGGTTACATCAGAGGCTATCTGGATGGAGCCGCGATTGCTCGCGGGCACGAACATCATATTAGCGGCACGGCCCCGCCACGAAGATGAACTCCTGTGTGCTGGATCGATCTGCTCCGTAGACACGATCCGAAATATCTGGGGAGTGACAGCCCGGTGTTTGCTGCGGCCCGGTCGCGAATAAAGGCACCGTCAAACCGCACTCTGATACGTTCCTCGTGACTCCACTCTCACGCCGGCATCCCCGATGATCCTCTCCCGACGACCACGCTAAGGCCTCGCGTTGTGGCGACGGGCGGAGCCGCGTGGACCGCGAAGCCCAAGAGCATGAGACCGACCAAGATGGGCCAACGTCGCATAGGGAAACCTCGCTCTTTTGATGTCGTTGAGTTGAACGACACGGTAAAGGCCGTACCAGTGGATGTCAATAAGGAAACTAAGGGGGTCAGCCGGTCATCGACGGTGTCGGCCACGCGATAACGCGCGATCCGGTGCGCACGACGTCTGGATTGCGGCTTCACGGCGGGTGGATCGAGCCCGTGCAGGTTCGTAACACTATCGTGTCGCAGGCAGGCTCTCGGTGTCTCTGTGGTTGAGTCTTACCTTTCGATCAGGGTGAGCCGCGGCTGCTTCGGCGTGATGCCGTCGCCGGACGATTGCCCCTGGGCATGCCGCCAGATCCACGGCAGGAGATGCCGGCGCGTCCAGGCAGCTTCGGCGCGAAGCTGGTCCGTCCATCGCCGCGGCGGGGCGTCCGGCAGGGGCTCGGACCATGATCGATTGGCGCCTGCCAGGCCAAGGTGATCGGCGAGGGCATCGGCGATGCGGGCATGGCCTGCCGTATTGGCGTGGAGGCGGTCGTCCGACCATAAGCGCGGATCCGACGCTACCGGATAGGCCGCGAAGTCGCAGACGATCGCGCCGCTCTTTGCGCCCGCATCGCGGATGATCTGATTCATCTGCACCAGCCGCCCGCGAACGATGCGCGCGAGCGGCATCACGTCGCCAAGGTCGGGAAGGGTGAAGGTGATCACGGTGGCGCCGATGCCGGTCAGCGTGCCCTGCATCGTTTCAACATCGTCGCGCAGGGCCACAGGATCGAAATGCCGCCGCAGGAGATCGTTGGTTCCGGAGACGACCGCCACCAGGTCCGGTTGCATGGCCACGGCAGGATCGAGCTGCTCCTGCCGGATCGCGTGCGTCGTCCTTCCGCGAATGGCGAGATTGGCGTAGAGCACGCTCCCCTGCTCCGCCGCGAGTCTGGCGGCAAGACGGTCCGCCCAGCCGCGATAGCCGCCCCGCCCATCGGGATCGTCGAGTCCTTCGACCGTGCTGTCTCCGATGGCAACGTAGCGTTCGAATCGGGGCATGCCGGCCGGCGGCGTCACGCCGTGGCGTGCCGCACGTTGAATTTGCGCTCGACGGCAACCACCCCTTCGATGTCCCCGATGGCCCGGATGACGCGCTCGAGGTGCTTGAGGTCGGCGATCTCCAGCGTCAGCTCGGCGGTGGCTTTGCCGTCGGTACTGCGGCTATCCATCTGCCGGATGTTCGTCTTCATGTTGGAGACGGTGGAGACAACCTTGGCCAGGATGCCCTGCCGGTCTTCCATGGCGATCTCCAGCTCGATCTGGAACTGCGCCGACCGTTGATCCGCCCACTCGACGGCGATCTGACGGTCTGCGTTGAACATGAGGTTTCGGACGTTCGGACAGTTGGCGCTATGGACGCCGACGCCTTTGCCGCGCGAGATGTACCCGATGATCCGCTCGCCCGGCAGGGGATTGCAGCACTTGGCGAGGTAGGTCATGAGGTCGTCATAGCCTTTGACCTTGATAGCGGTGGAGGTGCCGGTGAAGGGAAAGATCTTCCGCACCGCACGCTGGATGACGCCTTCATCGACCGGCGGTTGCTCGTCTTTGACGAAGCGCTCGACGACCGCGCGGGGGGAGACTTTGCCGTAGCCGACGTCGGCGTAGAGGTCGTCGAGCCGCGGCAGGCCGTATTCGGCGAGCACGGCGTCGAGCGCGTTTTCGGCGACGAGCTTCCGCCACTGCACGCGGTACCGTTTGGCTTCTTTCTCGATCAGCTTCCGGCCCAGGTCGATGGAGCGGTGTTTCTGTTCGGTGTTGAGCCAGTGCCGGATCTTGTGCCGGGCCCGCGAGGTGACGACCATGTTGATCCACTCGCGCGAGGGCGACTGCGTTGGCGCGGTGATGACCTCGATGATGTCGCCGTTCTTGATGGTGGTCCGCAGCGGCACGAGCTTGCCGTTGATGCGCGCACCGACACAGTGGTGGCCAACGTCGGTGTGAATGCGATAGGCGAAGTCGAGCGGCGTGGCTCCGCGCGGAAACGCGAAGACGTCGCCCCGCGGCGTAAAGGTGTAGACCTCGTCGGGATAGAGATCGATCTTCAGCGACTGCATGAAGACGCGCGGATCGGTGATCTCGTGCTGCCACTCGACGAGCTGCCGCAGCCAGAGGAAGTTCGAGTCGTCGGCCTGCGCGCCGATACGCCCCTCTTTGTATTTCCAGTGGGCGGCGATGCCCTGCTCGGCGATGAGGTCCATCTCCCGCGTCCGGATCTGCACTTCGAACGGTTGCCCTTTGTCGGCAACGACGGTGGTGTGCAGCGACTGGTAGAAGTTCGGCTTGGGCATGGCGATGTAGTCTTTGATCCGGCCCGGGACCGGACGCCACATCTGATGGATGATGCCAAGGCAGGCGTAGGTGTCTTTGACGTTGGCGGTGACGATGCGGAACGCCAGATAGTCGTAGACCTGGCCGACGTCGATCTCCTGCCGCCGGAGTTTCGTCCAGATCGAGTACATCGATTTGACGCGGCCGAAGACGTCGCCGTTGATGTCGTTTTCGGCGAGCTTGGCCGTGAGGGTGCTCTTGATGCGGTCGACGATGTCCCCGGACACGGCCAGCTTGTCGTTGACGCTGCGCTGCAATTCTTCGCATTCGCGGGGATGCATGTGCCGGAAGGCTAGATCTTCGAGCTCGCTCTTGATGCGGCCCATGCCGAGGCGGTTGGCGATCGGGGCGTAAATCTCCATGGTCTCCGTGGCAATGGCCAGCCTTCGCTCCTCGGGCAAGAACTCGAGCGTGCGCATGTTGTGGAGCCGGTCGGCCAGCTTGACGAGGACCACGCGCAGGTCGCTCACCATGGCCAGGAGCATCTTGCGGAACGTCTCGGCCTGCTGCTCTTCCTTCGACACGTAGGCGTACCGCGAGATCTTCGTGACCCCGTCCACCAGTTCGGCCACGTCGTCGCCGAAAAGCTCCTGCAGCGTCTCCTTGGTCGTCAGGGTGTCTTCGAGCACGTCGTGCAGGAGACCGACGGCGATGGAGGTCTCGTCGAGGCGCATCTCGGCGAGGATGTAGGCAACGTTGAGGGGATGGACGAGGTAGGGCTCGCCGGAGCTGCGCACCTGCCCGCGATGCTCGCGGGCCGAGAAGACGAAGGCCTTGTCGAGCAGCTCCTCATCGAAGTCGGGCTTGTAGCTTTCGACTTTGTCGAGGATGTCTTCGAAGCGGATCACGGCAGTTGGTAACAGGTTTGGAATCGTAGCTGATTCTGCCCTGCCGTGCGGCGCGCCGATCCGGGCATTCTTATTGCTCCCGTCCGCTACTTGGATACCGTCGCCACGGTCGTGGGCCCTGGATGCCGGGATTAACTGAAACGGTGAGGGACGGTCAAACCGGCCTCACACAACATGGAGGTAATTGTCGTGTCCAAGCGTTCGTCTCAACTCGTAGCATTCGTTCTCGTCGTCGCCTTTGCAGCCCTGCCGGTATTCGCGGCACCCGTCCCGTCGAAGACCGCCGCGGATCAGAGCATCGACCAGCGCGCTGCCGACCTCGCCCTCGTCCGTGACGTCACGGCGAACGAGCAGGTCGCCAAGGTACTTGCGGACCGCGGCTTCACGAAGGATCAGGTCGATCAGCGCCTGGCCCAGCTCTCGCCGCAGGACCTGCACCAGCTTGCGCAGAACGTGAACCAGATGCAGGCTGCCGGCCTGACGCGCCAGGAGTGGATCTGGATCGGCATCGGCGCGCTGGCCGCGTTGATCCTCGTCATCGCCGTCGGTTGATGAAACTGTTTCGCCGTAGCTTCCGGGCGAGCGGGCTGGTTGGGCCGCTCGCTCGGTGTTTTTACGGTGTTTGTCGAGAATGGGGAGAACTGAAATGTTGAATGTTGAATCCGCATCCCGTTCACGTTTCATTCTTCTCGTCACGATCCTCCTCACTTCCTGCATCACGATCACCCCCAAGACCCAACACACCTCCCCGTCCGCCTCGGTCATCCCCAACGTTCCGATGCAGCATTGGGGAATCGAGTCGTGCGGCGCGGGCTCGCTCTCGACTGTGCTGCAGCATTACGGCGACAGCACCACGATGCGCGCGTGGGACGACACGCTGCCGAAGACCCGCGGCGGCGTGCTGACGATCGATATGCTGATCGCTGCGCGCAAATCGGGCTTCGACGCGCAGCTCGTCACGGGAACACCGGCGATCATCAGCGACGAGCTTCGCCAGGGCCGCCCGGTGATCCTGATGCTGCAGGTGGTCGACTCGCCCGGTCACCACTACGATTTCTTTCACTACATCGTGGCCGACGGCATCGATCCTGATCGCGGCCTCGTGCGCACGCAGTTCGGCGACGGCAACGGCCGCTGGACGACGTTCGATCGTCTCGAAAAAGCGTGGGCCGGAGGCGGCCACGCAGCTATCCTGATCCATCCCCGGGCCGCCGCGGAGGCGCTCCGCGCCGCTGTGGCCCTGGAGGAGGCGGGCAAGTATGCCGAGGCCGCTCGTGCGTATCAGTCGATCCTCGACCAGCACCCCGACTCCCTCCTCGCCTGGACCAACCTCGGCAACGCAGAAGTGCAGCTCGGCAACCGCAACGACGCCGAGAACGCGTTCCGCAAAGCGCTGGCGATCGATCCGTCGTCGCGCGATGCGCTCAACAATCTCGCCTGGCTACTCTACGAGACGAAGCGCTACGACGAGGCGGAGCCGCTGGCCCGAAAAGCGGTAGCCTTGCAAGGTCCCGATTCCTACCTGATGCTCGACACGCTCGCGCGCGTCTTGGCCGCGAAGGGATCGTGCAATGAGGCGCTGACGACGTTTCGCGCGGCGATCGATGCCGTGCCTCCGGCAAGGACAGCCGCGCGCGGCGACCTCGAGAAGGCGATGGCAGACGCGCGGACTGGGTGCCGGGGGTAATCACGCGAAGGCGCTCACGCGAAGACGCGAAGGCGCGAAGAACGGTTTGTTCGCGTCTTCGCGGCTTCGCGTGAGCGGCTTCGCGTGAGCGTCTTCGCGTAAAACGGTTCTAAACTCCGAACGTGTTCTCCAATCGCGCCCAGTGGAATGCTGCCACGAACCGCCTGACGCTTGCCCGGCAGGGCTACCGCGGCGAGCTGCTCGACCTGACGGTCTCGAATCCGACGAAGGCCGGTATCCCTTATCCCCTCGATGAGCTGTCGGAGATCATGGGCCGCGCCGCGCGGTCGCCGTACGATCCACAGCCGCTCGGTCTCGCGTCCGCGCGCGAGGCGATCGCGCGTGAGCTCGCGTGCGATGCCGACGACATCGTCATCACCGCGTCGACCAGCGAGGCGTATTCCTACCTTTTCAAACTTCTGTGCGACCCCGGCGATGCGGTTCTGACGGCGACGCCTTCCTATCCCCTGATCGAGCATCTTGCCGCACTCGAGTTGATCGAGATGCATTCCTTTCCGCTCGAGCTTCACCAACGATGGGAGATCGATATCGATCGGCTGCGCAGCGCGGTGACCGGACGCACGCGTGCCATCCTGGTCGTCAATCCCAACAACCCGACCGGCTCGTATGTCTCCGCACACGAGCAGGACCAGATTGCCTCGCTTGACACGACGGTGATCTCAGACGAGGTCTTTCATTCCTTCGCGTTCGGCGCGAACGGCCCGTCATTCGTTCGCGACGACGTCCTTACGTTTACACTCGGTGGGCTCTCAAAATCAGCCGGACTCCCCCACTACAAGCTCGGCTGGATTCGCGTGAGCGGCCCGGGAAAAGCGGAAGCCGTCAACGCGCTCGAATGGATTGCCGACAACTTTCTCTCGGTCGCGACACCGGTGCAGGTTGCCCTTCCCGAGATCCTGGCGATCGCGCCGCAGATCCGCGATGCCATCCGCGAACGAACCGCGGCCAATCTGCGTTCGCTGCGTGCGCTGATCGAGGCCGCGCCTGAAACGCGCGTCCTCCCTGTCGAAGGAGGCTGGTCGGCGGTGCTGCGCGTTCCGCGTTTCGAATCCGACGAGGCGCTCGCCCTCCGCCTGATCGAACGGCACGGCGTCGTCGTCCATCCCGGCTACTTCTTCGATTTCGCGGCCGAGGGGCACGTGGTGGTGTCGCTCTTGACGCCGCCGGAAGCTTTCGAAAAGGGCGTGGCACACATTCTCGAAGCGGTTAACAATCAGGGCCAATGAGACTGGGCACTTGCCCATTCATCCCTCATCCTTCATCGTTCACCTTCATGCGAGAACACTGGCTCCTCGAGCCCGACATCACGTATCTCAATCACGGGTCCTTTGGGGCCACGCCGAAGGTTGTGCTGGCGAAGCAGAACGAGCTTCGCACACAGCTCGAGCGCGAGCCGGTGCGCTTCATGGTGCGCGAGCTCGAGCCGCTGCTCGACGAAGCTCGCGCTACGCTCGGGGCGTTCATCGGCGCCGATCCCACCTCGCTCGCGTTCGTGCCCAATGCCACCACGGGCGTGAACGCCGTCCTGCGCTCGCTCGATCTCGACAAGCACGATGAGCTGCTTGTGACCTCGCACGAGTACAACGCCTCGCGCAACGCGCTCGAATACGTGGCCGGTCTGGCCGGAGCGAAGGTCGTCCCCATCGAGATCCCCTTCCCGATCGCATCATCCGACGAGGTCGTCAAGCGCGTGCTCGCCGGCGTCACTGACCGCACACGCCTTCTGCTCATCGATCACGTGACGAGTCAGACCGCGCTGATCTTCCCGATCGAGCGGATCATCGCGGAGTTGAAGCAACGCGGGATCGATACGCTTGTCGACGGCGCGCATGCACCCGGCATGTTTCCGCTCAACCTCGACACCCTCGGCGCCGCCTACTACACGGCGAACCTTCACAAATGGGCTTGCGCGCCGAAGGGAGCGGCATTTCTGTACGTCGCTCCCAACCGCCGGCTCGGCATCCATCCGGTCGTGATCAGCCACGGGTACAACTCCACGCGCAAGGACCGCAGCCGCTTCCACCTCGAGTTCGACTGGCCGGGCACGCTCGATCCGACGGCGTGGCTCTGTGTCCCCGAGGCCCTGCGATTCATGGGATCGATCGTGGAAGGAGGATGGCCCGAGGTGATGAGGCGGAATCACGAGCTCGCGCTGCGAGCGCGCGATCTGCTCTGCGCCCGCCTCGGTATCCAGAACCCGGCGCCGGACGACATGCTCGGCTCGATGGCGGCGATGCCGTTGCCGGACGGTGAGGCATATGTGACAACGTCGCTCTACGGCGATCCGCTGCAGGACGCGCTGCTTTTCGACCACGGAATCGAAGTGCCGATCGTGCCGTGGCCGCGCGCCGGGAATCGCGTTCTGCGAGTCTCGGCGCAGCTTTACAACGCGATCGAGGACTACGAGAAACTCGCTGATGCGCTCGATATCTTGCTTTAGAGGCGACCACAGAGACACAAAGGACACAAAGAATCTTCTAACTTTGTGACCTTTGTGTCTTTGTGGTTGATGCTTTTAAGCTGCCTTCTTCGCCGCCGCAGCAGGTTCGTTGAACAACTGCAGCGCCTTCTCCAGGATGAGATCCTCGGCTGGTTTTGCCGCCGCCTTCGGAGCTCCATGCGGCGCGAGCACGCTCGCTGGCTCCGGATCGCGGAGCACCAGAGCTGTGAGGTCAACCATGACGTCGGGCCGGATGCCGCCCGACTTGATCGGCTTCATATCGGGCGTCGTGTAGTGCGCGACCGTCATGTAAACACCGCCGCCGCTCGGCAGCGTCAAGAATTTCTGCACGATCGATTTTCCGTACGTCGTCACGCCGACGACTTTGCCGCGCTGATTGCCATGAATCGCGGCGGCGAAAATCTCGGCACCCGAGGCGGTCGAGCCGTCGGTGAGAACTTCGACGTCACCGTCGTAGGCCGTGTTCCGGTCGGCCTGCCACTTCCTCGCTTCGACCTTGCCCGCCAATGACGTAATGAGGCCGCTCGTCAGCAGCTCATCGGCCGCATTGATCGCCTCATCGACATCGCCGCCCGCGTTTCCGCGAACGTCGATGATCAGCTTGCGCGTTCCGCTCTTGCGCACGTTCTCGAGCGCCGTAGCCAATTGCGCGGCCGTCCCCTTCTCGAAGTACGGAATCTTGATGTAGGCCACACCGCCAAGGGTCTTCGTCTCGAGGGCCAGCGGATGAAACGCCGCCTGCTGCAGGACGAACTCATCGCGCTTGGTCTGGCCGCCGCGGAGAACCTGGAGGTGCATCGGCTTGCCGGAGCGAAGCAGATTGCGCACCTGCCAGACAGCCATCTTCTGCGTCGGCTGTCCATCGATCTTCTCGATGAAGTCGCCACGCTCGATCCCAGCTTTTGCCGCAGGCGACCCTGAGACCGGCGCAATGACGAACGCGTAGCCGAACCGCTTCGTAACGATCAGACCGACGCCGTTGTCTTCGACGTCGCTGAAGTTCTTGTACGCCGCCATCTGCGGGGGCGGCACGTAGTAGCTGAACTCATCGATGGCATCGGTCACGCCCGAGAACGCGCCGTCCATCAACTGATCGGCCGGCACCTGCTCCACGTAGTTGTGCTGCACGAGCTCGTACACTTCCGTGAAGATACTGATGTAGCGGTAGACGTTGTTCTTCTGCGTGGCCTGGCCGAAGAGAGCGCCGCCGAGAAGCGAGAGAAGCAGAGCTACCGAAACGGAAAGGAATGCGATTTTCTTTTTGCTCATGTCGTTTTGAACTCGCTACCGCAGCCATTTCTGCGGATCTTCGGGCTTGTTGTCCTGCCGGATCTCGAAGTAAAGGAAACCGGACTGCATGTCTTCCGACTCGCCGACTCCTGCAATCGTCTGACCAGCGTCGACGTGGCTACCGACGAGGAGAGACGGCACTTTCAGGTTGCCGTAAAGGGAAAAGACGCGGTTGCCATGATCGAGTATCACCAGATTGCCGTATCCCTTGAACCATTGCGAAAATAGAACTGTTCCCGCGAAGACAGCATGCACCTCGGTGCCTGCCGCCGCGGCGATTTTCAGGCCGTTATTAAAGGTGACGGTCGAGAATTTTGGATTCCGTTGCTTCCCGAACTGTTCGACGATCTTCCCCTTCAGCGGCCAGGCGAGCGCTCCCGCGACGGTGCGGATGTCGATCGCTGCCGGCGCCCCTCCATTCTGACGCGAGAGAACGTCGAGAAGATGCTCGAGCCGCTTCGCTTTCTCCTCGAGTCCGGCAAGCTTCTCTTCTCCATGACTGCCCTCGCTCTGTAACGTTCGGAGAACTTTCTCCTTGGCTGCCCGGGCCGAGGCCATGGCGCGTTGCCGCTCCTCGACCATCTGGCGAACCCCTGCGAGCTGACGATGCCTCTCCGCGAGCTCGGCATATCGTGCGCGGAGCTGCTCGCGCTCGCCCTGGAAGCGCGTCACCGCGTGGGCGTCGCGCGAGACGAGGAAACTGAGCATCGACACCGCTTTGACCGGATCGCGCCGTTCATCGATCGACAGCAGTAGGCGCAGATAGCTCAGCCCGCCGAGCCGGTACAACGCAGCGAGACGTTTGCGGAGGAACTCCTTGTGACGCGCGATTCGCGGCGTCAGCGAAGCCACCTCGGCCTCGATCTCGCGCTGCTGCTGTTCGAGCTGCGCCTGCATGTCGACCGCGAGCTGCAACTCACCGGTGCGAATGCTGAGCTCGAGATCGGCTTCCTCGAGATCGTGCTCGGCGCTTCGGGTCTGCGTGCGCACGTCATCGAGCCGCTGGCGAAGTCTGGCGATCTCGCCGCGAATCCGTGTCAGATCGGCATCGCGCGAAGTCTGTCCAACCGCCGCCGGCAAGCTGATTGCGACAATCAGCGCCAGCGTCAGCGCTTTACGCATCCTGAACGAACTCGCGCAAGGCATGCTTTGCCGCCTGCTGCTGCGCTTCCTTTTTCGAGGAGCCCTCGCCGCGCGTCACGTGACTGCCCACGCGCACTTCGACGATGAAGCGCTTGTCGTGGTCGGGGCCGACCTCGTCGATCACGTTGTACTCCGGCAGCGGAAGTCCTCTGCCCTGCGCCCGTTCCTGGAGCGCGGTCTTGTAATCCTGGAAAAGGAGATCGTCCGCGTCGATCGCTTCGAGATCTTCGGTGAACGATTGCTGGATGAGATTCCGCACCGGGTCGATTCCACCGTCGAGGTAGACCGCCGCCAGCATGGCTTCGAAGAGATTCGCGAGCAGCGAGTCCTTCTTCCTTCCGCCCGATTTCTCCTCGCCCACGCCGAGGAAAAGCACATCGCCCATGCCGTATGTGCGCGCCTTGCGGGCCAGGCTCGTGGAGCTGACCAGGTACGCCTTCATCTTCGACATGGCCCCTTCGTCGAGCTCGGGAAAGCGGCGGAAGAGAAGATCGCCGATGACGAAGCCGAGTACCGAATCGCCGAGGAATTCGAAGGTCTCGTTGTCCCGCGACGCGTTGTTCTTCGCTTCGTGCGAGTACGACTTGTGAGTCAGCGCGCGGATGAGCAGCTCCCGCTGCTGGAAGGAATAGCCGATACGGGATTCAAACTCGGAGAGGTCGGATTGCAATCGCGTGGAAGTATACGGGAGCGTGGCAAACCGGCGGGTGCGGGCTGCGACTCACGGTGTCGCCGGGGCCTTCAGAGACAAGAGATCAGAGATCAGAACAGAACTTCGGGGTCACGGTGTTCGTGTCATCCTGAGCGGAGGGACACGATGCACTGCGGCCTTCTCTCTCGTCTCTGATCTCTCGTCTCTGATCTCTCGTCTCTGATCTCTCGTCTCTGATCTCTCGCCTCTGATCTCTATCTGATCACCGGCGCTTCGGCAGTCTTGCAGCGGCCTCGCGGACGTGCTGCGGCAATTGGCGCAACTCGGCGTCCTGTGGGTATTTCTTCTGCCCCTGGTAGGCCCAATAGAGCGCTCCCGGGTCGTCGCCCATCGCGGTGAGCGTCTCCGCAACCACCGTATACGTGTGCGGCTTCGGCACCGCTTTCACCATCTCGAAGATGAGATTCCTTGCCTCGTCCAGCCGGTTCTCCGTGGTGAGGAGCAGGACCAGCGACGCGTAGGCGTCCGGCATCTCGGGATTCAACCGGATCTCCGCGCGGAACTCCTGCTCCGCTTCTTCATTCCGATTGAGCCGGGCGAGCAAATCACCGCGGGCGGCGTGGAGTCCGGGGTGCTTCTCGGTCGACCTTCCGTTCGTGACGGCCGCCTTGTCGAGGTAGTCGAGTGCTTGCTGCATATGGCCCCGCGACTTCTCGATGCGGCCGAGCATCATCAGTGCGTCCGTGGGATCGTGCGTCGAAGCGACGGCAAGTCTGGCTTCTGCCTCGGCCTTGGCCATATCTTTGCGCCGCTCCCATATCTTGGAAAGAAGGTCGTGGGCGTGGCCCGGCTCGATCTTCACGGCGATCTCCGCATGTTGCTGCGCCGTGTCGAGATCACCCATCGTCAGCGCCAGGTCGGCGACTTGGAAGAGGAGCGAGATCGCGCCCGGTACGCGGCGAAGACCTTCTTTCGAAGCCTCCATCGCGCCGCGGTTGTCGCCCATCTTGACGAGGATCCTTGACTTCAGATCCCACAGATCGGTGATCTGCCCGTTGGAGGCAAGAAGGCGCTCGGTGAGTTTCAGCGCCTCGGGCTCATTGCCATTTCGGTAGTAGGTGTAGGCGAGCCTGATGTCGTGGAAGACGCCCAGCTGGTTCTTCGGATCAGGAAGCACCTCGCCGCTCTTGGTCGGGACCGTCGAGCCGACATAGCCAAGTGCCGCGAGTTTCCTGGCTTCCTCCGGATCGATGTTCGCTGGGGTTTCCGCTTCCTTCACGAACGGCTCGATGGCGGCGCGCAACCTCACATTGGCGCGGCGGTTCTCGTCGATCGTGTTCTTCTTCTCGCCCGGATCAGACGCCAGGTTGTACAGCTCCGGTCCGGGCGCACGGATGTAGTGATCATCGCCGTCGATCAGCGAATGCAGATCGCTCCAGCCGAAGTGAAACCGCGGATAGAAAGTCTCCGAGTAGATCGGCCGGACCGTACCGCCATCCAGAAACGTTAATAGCGATTGACCAACACGATGTCCGGTGCCCGGCATCGGCGTCGCAGTCCGTTCGAGGATCGTCGGAAAGACATCGACCAGCTGGACCGGCGTCGCGACCGTTACGCCTTTCTTCCGTTGCTGGGGCAGCTTCACGATCAGGGGAACCTGCAGCGCCTCACGGTAGAGAAGAAGGCCGTGTTCTTCTTCACCGTGTTCGCTGAGTCCTTCGCCATGATCGGAGAGAAGAATGATCAGAGCATCGTCATAAACGCCTTGCTGTTTCAGGTCCGCGATCAGATCGCCGACCACGGAATCGGCGTAGGCGATTTCTCCGTCGTAGCGGTTCTGGTAGCGGCTGAGATAGGGCTCGGGCGGCGTGTAGGGGGTGTGTGGATCGTAAAGATGAAGGAAGAAGAAGAAGGGCCGCGCCTTCTGCGCGTCGAGCCAACTCCGGGCCGCTTTGAGCGTGTCGCCGCCATCGCGCTGCACACGGCCAATGACGTTCTCCCCATTCATCGGCTTGACATCGTCATCGAAGAAATCGAACCCGCGGGCGATGCCGGTTTCGTGACGAAGCACGAAGGCGGAGACCGCGGCGCCCGTCGAGTAACCGTTCTTCCTGAGTAGCTCCTGAAGTGTGGGAACGGAGTCAGCGAGCCGATAGCCGACGTTGTCGCGCACACCATGATCGGCCGGCAGCATGCCCGTGAGAATCGACAGATGCGAGGGGAGCGTCAGCGGGACGTGACTGTAGGCCTTCGCGAAAAGGATCGATTCGGCACGCAGAGCGTCGATGTTTGGCGTCTCGACCGCCTTGTAGCCATAGGCAGGAAGATGATCGGAGCGCAGCGTATCGATCGAGATCAGGATGACCGGTGTGGATCGGGAAGGCGTGCCGACCGAGTTTCGTCCACAGGCGGCGGGGATCAATCCCAGGAGGAGCGTGAGGGCGGCACGGCGTGCGGCTGAGCGAGAGCACTTCATAGTTCTGGGAAGGATAAAGCCTCGGTCAACGAGACGGCTTTCCTATTCAAAAAGAAACCCGCTGGAGTTGCCCCCAGCGGGTTTCGATCACAACAAAATCGGGAAGACTAGAAGCTGAGACGCGCTCCGAGCCGGAAAACCCGAGGCGAGAGCACTTCGGAAACATGGTTCGCGCTCGCATTAAGCGCGGCGGTGCAGTCGGTAACTCCGTTCACTACTTTGCACTGACCGGAAGCGCCGCCGGATCTGTTCAGATCCTGCGCACTGTTCCGTCCGGAAACGACGCGCTGCAAGATCGTATTGGAATTCAGCATGTTGAATCCGTCGATGGAAAGGGTCAGGCCGACGTGCGAGAGCTTCAATTCCTTCGCCAACCGCACATCGAGCTCCGTGACGTTCTGGTTGCGGAACGAGTCGACGTCAGTCGGAACCAACAGGTGCTTGAGCCCTTCAGAGGTACTGACGCCCCACGAATACGGCAAGGAGTAACCCTGGCGGGAGTTGACGTTGAAGCCGAACGACGTCTCGATCACGGGGATCTGATAGGCGCCGGTCAGACTGGCGGACCACTTCGAGTTGATGAAGACGCTGCCCTTGGAGCCGCTGCCCGTGCTCTGGATGATCACTTCCGAGCCGTCGCAGTTGCTGCACAGTTTGTCGCGCGTCGGATCGACGATCGCGCCGGAGCCGACCTTCTGCGTCCAATCCTGAAGGGTGAGGTTGCCGCGCAGCATCCAGCGATTCGACATCCGCTTGGTGCCGGTGAACTCGAGTCCCTTGTATTGCTGGGAATAGTCCGGGGTATTGCGAATGACCTTGTACAACGGGAGGGCAACACCAGGCTTCAAGGTGTAGTACGACAGCTGCACTTGCTTCCCATTTGGCAACTGGGCGGTGATGGGAGCGTGGAGGACATAGTCCGACGGGTTGTAGAAGTCGCCTGCGCCCTGCGTATGCTCGGCCACCGTGCCGACGAAGTTGGACAGCTTGCGATAGGTCGCGTTGATGCCGACGCTGAAGTCGGTCATCAGCTCGCGCTCGCCACCGAGGATGATTTCGTCGGTGTGCGGAGCCGAAAGATGGTTCGCCCAGCGAGTAAACGCCGTTGCGGTTGACGGATGGTTCTTATCGAATCCGGTAACGCCATAGAGGGACGCGAAGTCGATCTCGTTTCGCGAGGCAGCGTGGTCGTGATTGAGATCAGTGAAATAGTAGTAGGCGTAAGAGTACGCGCCAGGCGATACCGGCGCCACAGCGCCACTCGTGAGCTGGTCGACATACCTACTATATTGAGCGCGAAGCAACGTGCGCCGGTCGGCACCGACCGCGTAGGTCAATCCAAGGCGTGGAGAGAGGTTGTTCCACTTCAGGCCCGATACTCCCGGGAAGGTTTCCGCAGGGAGAAGCTCAGGGACGAGCGCGTTCGCCGGCGCGGTTCCTGCCGAGACGGATCCCTTCTGCTGGTCGTAACGGAGCGCTGCCTGCACGGTGAGATTGCCGAAGAGCATCGTGTCGCCGATGTAGGCATCCTGCGACTTCGAGGAGTACGTATCCTTTGGATAACGAACCACTTCCACCGTATTTTCGTCAGTGCCGTTACCGAAAAGGATGGCAATTTGATCACCCGGCCATGCCGTGTGCGAGGTGACATCGGCATTGCGGGTACCGAAGCCGAACTTCAACTCGTGACTGAGAGATCCGGTGTTGACGAAGGCGGACCCATCGAGACGGGTCTGCTTCTGCGGGCGAAGGCTGTCGACACTCAGGTAAGAGCGATGAAATGCGTTGAATCCGTCTCCTCCCGCGCTCACAGGTCTGAGATCGAGATACGACGGGAGCGAGTCGACGCCGCACGCGAAGTCCTTGCACCCTTTGCCGTTGTCCGCTATCAGCCGGAACCCGCCCTGCACCTTCGAGTAGAGTCCCGTCAGGTAGAGGTTCTGGCCGATGAGCTGCGTGTCTTCGATCTTCCAAAGGGTTGGATCGGTGAGACTACCCGTGCCATGGGCGTAGGTGTCGTTCTGATTCCAGCCGGTCTCAGGGAAACGCGACGTGCTGACGTTGCGTCCGAGTTTGATCTTCGAGCCGTACTGATCGACGAGGGTCAGGCTGTTCGACGCGACCGGCTGCGCGTTGACCTTGATGTTCTCGTTCTTCAGCGTGGTCCTGTCCTGGAAGCGCGCACCGGTGGTGAGAAGCGTGGCAGTGAGAATATCGATCTTCTGCTCGCCGTAGGCGCCCCAGAACCAGAGCTTGTCCTTGATGATCGGTCCACCGACTTCGCCGCCGTCATCGTCGATCTTGTTGATCTGGTTGATGCGGCTGAGATAGCCCGTGGCCTCGGACGGAATCTTCGGGCTCGACTGGTACGAACTGCTGGTGTGGAATGCGCGCGCCGAACCCTTGAAGTCATTCGTGCCGCGCTTCGTGACCATGTTGAGCTGCACGCCCGCAGTCTGAATGCGCGGATCGGTGCCGCCCGTCGTGATCTGCATTTCTTCGAATGAATCGAAGTCGTAGTACGACGGCGACGAGCCGGTCGCCGCGAAGTCGGTGATGTTCACACCGTCAACGTTCCAGGTCGACTGCGTGCCGGTCGTCCCCTTCGAGACGTACACCGACTGCTGACCGGATTCGTTGCCGCCGACGTTGTTGCGGTCCATCGTGACGCCCGGGGTCTGCTGCAGAATGACCCACGGATCGCGTGCCGTCGGAATGTTCTGGAGCTCCACCTTCGCCACGTCAGAGCCCGTTCCGGTCTTGCGGACGTCGAGCAGAGGCGCGCCGGCCGTGACCGTGATCGATTCCGCAACGGCCGGATTCAACGTCAGCGTAACGTCGGCGTTGCGGCCGAGGTTGACGTCGATGCCGTTACGGGTCGAGCTTCCCAGACCCGCAAGCTCAGCCTTCAAGCTGTAGCTTCCGGGAGAGAGGTTAATGAAGCGGAAATTACCCGATGCGTCCGTGACCGTATTCTGGGCCGCACCAACGCCCGTGAGGGTGACGGTAACGCCGGGGAGCGCGCTTCCGTCCTTCCCCTGTACCTTACCAAAGATGTTGCCTGACTGCACCTGAGCAAATGCACTGATGGCCAGTAGCGAGATGCACAGCGCGGTGATGATGACCGCGAGTAACCTGGGGGTTCGTTTCATATGCTTTAGCTCCTTTCTTTCCTGAAAGATTCCTGAAAGATCACTAGGGAACACCTCTCTGCATGCCCTTGGCCGAATGCCAACAATCATGCAAAACACTGCTGAATCTGAAGTTAGGGCGAAAGTTTGGAATCTATGAATCGCCGGAAATTCAATGCGCCGTTGCGCCTCGCACTTTTTCTTGGATCGCCGGCAAGCTGATTCCCGGCGCGAAGTTTAGCACCAGAGCGCCTGTCAACAAACTGTGATTAGTGTGAACCCAACTCCGCGAGTGCCTTCCGGGCAGCGGCGATGTCCGCCGCATGGCTCACCTTCGGGGCAGTTTCGACGTACTGGGTGAACGCCCGCCGCGCCTCCTCGGGATGGCCGGTGCGGGCCTCGACCATTCCGATGTTGTAGAGCGCATCGTACTGACGCGGATCGATCTGCACCGCGCGATTCCAGGCATCGACAGCCCGGCTGAAATCGTTCGTCTGCGCGTACGCAACTCCCAGGGTGTTGAGTGCCAGCGGCAGTTTCGGATTCAACGCCAGAGCCCGGGTGAGATACGAAAGCGCCGCGCGAACATCACCCTCGCGCAGCGACAGGATGCCGAGGTTCTGCAGGGCGGGAGCGTTGTTGGAGTCAAAGGAGAGCACGCGCTCAAACTGCTCGCGCGCTTGCTGGCTCTTTCTCTGGTCTGAAAGCGCCACTCCGTAGGCGTTGAGGACGTCGGGATTCTTCGTCGCCCCCAGCGGCGCCAGCAACGCGACGGCTGCCTCCGGCCGCCCGGTCTCGCAGTAGAGGAGCGCAAGCTGGACGCGGTCATCAACGCTGGCGCCGGAGTCGCGGACGATGATCGTCAACTGCTCGATTGCCTCAGGAACGAGATCATTCTGACGCAGCATGAACGCGAGGATCTCGCGTCCGGCGACCATCGACGGCCGCTCCGCCACAACCTCGCGCGCGAGTTGAAGAGCTTTCGATTCCTCGTGTCGCTCGAACAGAGTGATCGCATCGTGCATCTTGTCGTCGATCCCCGTCAGAGACTTCGGATCGTCAGCAGCCGTGAATTGACCTCGCGACGGCGCCTGGCTCGTGACATATCCGAGACTGCGAAGACGGGCAACTTCTTCAGGTGTCACCGCCCTCGGGGACGCCGGCAACTCCGCGTGCATGCTCAGAAGAAGTTTCCTGGCTGTCTCCACATCCCGCCGCCGCTCCGTCACGAGGTTCGTCTCCTCCTTCGGATCGCGCGGAAGATCGTAGAGCTCCGCGAGGGGAAGATCGATGTACTTCAGGCCGCCGTGAATGACGCCTGTCAACGGTGCCCAGCCACGGTTCAGGGATGCCGACAGCGACTCGAAGTAGCTGTCCTCCTGCGCCACCGCCCGCAACAAGGACTGTCCCGGCAGCTCCTTCGGGATCGCGATCGCAGCGGCATCAAGAATCGTCGGAACGATGTCGACGTGGCGCACGTACGCCGGTTCGACACGATGGTCGATTCCTCTGCGAGCGACGATCAATGGGATCTTGAGCGTCGATTCATACGCGAACAGACCGTGAGTCTTCTCACCATGTTCACCGAGCGACTCGCCGTGGTCGGCGGTAAGGACGATCAGGGCGTCGGGATCGGCGGCCAGAATCGGCCCGATCGCCTTCGACAGAGAGTCATCGACATAGGCGATCTCTCCAAGGTACTCGTTGTACCGATAGGCAGAAAGGAAAGGTTCGGGCGGAAGGTACGGTGCATGCGGGTCGTACAGATGGACCCACAGAAAGCGCTTCTGCCCCTCCTTCTCGTGCCACCATTTTGTCGCAGCGTCGAGCACCGCCGTCGCCCGCCGTTCCTGCTCGACAAAATCGACGGTGGACTGCCCCTTCCCGTAATTGTCGTCGTAGGTATCGAACCCCTGATTCAGTCCGAACCTCGAGTCGAGCGGAAAGGCGCCGACGAACGCACCCGTCGCATAGCCCCCCTGCCGCAGTCTGGTGGCGACCGTGAGATACCTGGGATCGAGCACGAATCCGGAGTTGTCGTGGACGCCGTGCTGGTAGGCGTAAAGGCCGGTCAGAATGTTCACGTGCGACGGCAGGGTCACGACGTTGTGCGCATGCGCGTTCGTGAAGATGATTCCGCGTCCCGCAAGGGCATCGATGAACGGGGTCTTGACGCGCGTGTTTCCGGTGTATCCGAGCGCGTCCGCGCGCGTCGTGTCGATCGTAATCAGGATGATGTCGCGAGCGGGAGCACCTGCACCTCCGCGCGCCCGCACCAGAATGTAGTAGCCCGCGGCGATCACAAGCACTCCCACGATCACCAGCAGAATAACGGTCAGCTGACGCCTGATGCCCCGAGGCGGTACGTCCGAAGGCGGCGCCACGACCGCGGGCAAGACGGGTTCCTTCGCAGGTTCCGACGGTGACCGGCGACCTCGCCTCGTATTCTTCTTCATTTAGTGAGAACCGGCCGTCATTGCAGATTCGAACGCAGTTTCTGCGTCATCGCGGCCATGCGTTTCGGCAATCCGCGAAGCTCGGGATCCTGCGGGAAGCGCTGCAGCCCCTGATTCGTCCAGAACATGGCGCCCCGATCGTCACCGATCGCCTTCAGCGTCTCGGCGATGACGACATACGAATGAGGATACGGTGCCGCCTTGACGGTATCGAAAACGACTCTCGTCGCCTCGTCGGTTCTATGCTCGCTCACGAGCAGCATGATGAGCGACGAATAGGCGCGCGCATCATCCGGGAAGTCGTTGATCTCGGCGCGGAATTCGCGCTCCGCCTCCTCTCCCCTTCCGAGCCGTGCAAGCGCATCGCCGCGCGTCAGGTGAAGGGTCACGAGTTTGGGCGGCGATTTCTTCTGCACGCGCGCAGCCGCCTGATCGAGATACTCGACCGCCTTCTGGTAGTTCTTCCGGTCCATCTCCACGCCTGCGAGGATCATCAACTCCGTAGTCGGATCGTTGACGGTTTGCATTGCAAGCTTCGCTTCCTGTTCGGCGCGGGCCGGATCCTGACGCTGCACCCAGATCTTGGAGAGGATCTCGTGCGCCTCGCCGGGCTCGATCTTCACTGCAATTTCGGCATGCTTCTGCGCGGCATCGAGATCGCCGGCCGAGAGCGAAAGCTGCGCGACATCGAAGATCAGGGCGATGGCGCCGGAGTTCCGGCGAAGCCCTTCTTTGGCGGCCTCGATCGACGCGGCGCGGTCACCCATCGCCCAGAGGATTTTCGACTTCATGTCCCAGAGATCGACGATCTGTCCGTTCGCTGCCAGGAGGTCGTTCGTGCGCCGCAGCGATTCGGGGTAATTCTTGTCCTCGAAGAGAGTGAAAGCGAGGCGAATCTCGTGAAGTGTACCGATCGTCGTCTTGGGGTCGGGAAGCGCCTTCCCTTCCTGCGTTGCCACCGTGGACCCAACATACCCGAGCGCGGCAAGTTTCGCCGCCTCCTCGGGATCAAAGCCGGAGGGGGCAACGGCCTCCTTGATCATCGGTTCGATGGCGCTCTTCATCCTCACGTAGGCACGGCGGTTTTCCTGCACGAGGTTCTTTTTCTCGCCGGGATCGGCGGCCAGATCGAACAACTCCGGTAGCGGCGCCCGAATGAAATGATCGTTCCCTTCGATGAGCGACTCCATGTCGCTCCAGCCGAAGTGGAACCGCGGATAGTACGTTTCGGAGTAGATGGAGCGTGTCGGACCGCCGTCGAGTAACGTCAGCAATGACTGTCCCGTTCGCCGCCCCGTTTTCGGTTCCGGTGTCTCCGTTCGTTCGAGGATCGTCGGGAAGACATCGACGAGCTGCACCGGCGTTTTCACCGATGCACCGCCGCGCCGCGAATTGGGAAGTTTCACGAGCAGAGGAACCTGCAGTGCTTCTCGGTACAGGAACATCCCGTGCTCTTCTTCGCCGTGCTCGTTGAGGCCTTCCCCGTGATCCGAGAGAAGAATGATCAGCGACTTGTCGTACAGATCTTTCTTCTTGAGATCGTCGATGAGAGCGCCGACGACCGAGTCGGAGTACGCAATCTCGCCGTCGTAGTGATTCGGATATTTGCTGAAATACGGTTCGGGAGGCTCGTATGGAGTGTGCGGATCGTAGAGGTGAAGGAAGAGAAAGAACGGTTGCGCGCCCTGCTTGTCGAGCCACGGCTGCACTGCGCGAAGGGTATCCCCTCCGATGCGCTGGATTCTGCCGAGAACGAGCGTGGAGGTGTCCATCGCGGTCGTGGAGTCTTCGAAGAAGTCGAATCCTCGCGCGACGCCGGTCTCGTGGCGGAGCACAAACGCCGAGACTGCAGCGCCCGTGGCGTATCCATTCTTCTTCAGGAGCTCCGGAAGGATCGGAATCGACTCAGAAAGACGGTTGCCGATGTTGTCGCGGACTCCCGTATCCGCCGGAAGCATGCCTGTGAGGATTGTGACGTGCGACGGCAGTGTCAGCGGAACGTGGCTGTACGCCCGCTCGTAGAGAATCGAGTCAGCGCGCAGGGCATCGATGTTCGGCGTGGCCACACCTTTGTAGCCGTAGGCAGGCAGATGATCCGACCGAAGCGTATCGATGGAGATCAGAATGACCGGCGTCGTCTTCGAGGGCGCGCCGATCGAGCGGCGTCCGCACCCGATGAGCAGCGGCAACGCCAGAACGACAATCAGAGATTGAAGGAGACGGAGCGCCGCCGGGACGGCTCCTCGCCGCCACGTCGGGAGCGTCGGGATAGCACCCGGAAAGCGGGCAGAGACCCCGGCGGTCCCGTCGTTGCTCGCCTCGATCATTTCTTTGGCAACGCCGCGAGCATTGCCTTCGCATCCTTCGCTTCAGGAGAGTCGGGCGCGAGCGCAAGCACCTGCTCGAAGTCCGCTCTCGCCTCGGCGTTCTTCTTGAGCTGGGCATACGCCAACCCACGGTAGTAGTAGCTGTCGCCTGCCTTGGGATTCATCTCGATGGCCTTGGCGAAGTAGGTGATCGCGTCGGTCGGGTTGTTCTTGTTTAGAAAAAGGATGCCGACGTTGGTGTAGGCGCCTGGATCGGTGATCGCTGAAGCCGGCACCTTCTCGAGCATCGCTTTTCCCTTGTCGAGCTGACCATTCTGCAGATAGAGGTTCGCGAGCAGTACCTCCGCTGCCGTGTTCGCGGGGTCCGCGGTCGTGATGGTCTCGAGCATCCCGATCGCCTTCGGCAAATCGCCGGCGCGGTAGTACGCCTGCGCCATGACCTGCATCAGTTGATCGTGAACCTTTTTCGTCTCCGGCTTGTCCACCGGCACGAGTGCGTAGGCCTTCTCAAAGTCGGCCACCGCCTCCTTGTATTTGTTTTGCGTCATCAGCTCCTGCCCCTCGGTGATGGCATCCGCCGCTTCTTTCGGTACCAGCGGTGTTGCCGCGACTGCCGCGGCCGGCGCTTCTTCTTTCACCTCGGCCGCGAGCTGCGTCCGGATCATGGGCTGCTGCTGCATTTCGCTCACGCTGGCCGATCCCCGCGTGGTCTGAAATCCGGGAGCGACGATGTCGATGTTCCATTGGCCACTGACCAATCCGAGCGCGGACCAATGCCCATGGGCGTCGGTCTTGGCAACGATGGGCGCAGTGTTACCCGAGGGAAGGCCAACCGTCACCACGGCGCCCTCAACTGGCTTGCCGGTAGCCTTGTCGGTCACCATCCCCTGAAGCCGCCCGGTTCCGCGAACCTGCGCTGATGCGGTGGTGGCGGCCGCGACCGTCAGAATGAGTGCAACCAGGAAAGTGAGTCTGCGCATGAATCCTCCGTTGATGGAAACGTTTCGCGGGCGGTGCCTCAGAACGCGCGATGCCGCAAAGCTGTTCCAATCTTAGCTCGCCCTCGGGTGTTCCGCTTCTTCCTTTTCTCTCTGGGTTCTTTCGAGTGCTTTCTCATCGAGCACGTCCCTCGAGGGCAGCCAACGCCTGGCGATCAACCTGCACCTCGTCCGAACTACTTGAAAACGAGGCAAATGGACGAGTGTCGTGCTTCTTGAAACGCCCCCTCATCCGGCTTCGCCACCTTCTCCCCCACTGAGAAGCGTGGGGGAGAAGGCGCTCGATTGGAAGGGTTGCGGCAAGAGTGAGAGGAGAGCTGGTTCTCGCCAGCGTTTACCCCCACATTTCCCTCGCATTTCTTCCGCATTTCTTCCGCATTTCTCAGCGCCTGGTGCATGGTGCTGCCGCTTGCACATCCTCGTTTTTCCCTGGACTGCTTTCCCATCGAGCGCCTTCTCCCCCCGCGCTTTTTGCGGGGGGAGAAGGTGGCCGAAGGCCGGATGAGGGGGGACTAAATGCGTAGGCGTGATCAACTAAACCTCGTCCGAACTACTTGAAAACGAGGCAAATGGACGAGTGTCGTGCTCGTTGGAACGCCCCCTCATCCGGCTTCGCCACCTTCTCCCCCACTGAGAAGCGTGGGGGAGAAGGCGCTCGATTGGAAGGTTGGGACAAGGGTGTGAGAAGGGCGGGTTCTCGCCGGGGTTAGCCCCGCATTTCCTCGCATTTCGTCCGCATTTGGGACTGGCGACTGGGCGTCAGCCACCGCTTTGAATAACGTGAACTCCGCGCGAGCCACCGCGAAAAATCCTTTGATTGCTCTTAGATGAAAGTCCCGAAACCGAGCAGGCGGAACGCTGGAAGCAAGACGACCTCGGACGGCCGGTGAGCGCTCATTCTTGATCGAGGGGAAGCCACGGACCGCCCGCCGAGGTACCATAACGGAGTATGAGCCGCGACGAGATTCTGGCCACGATCCGCGCGAACGAACCGCGTCTTCGGGAGCTTAGCGTTCGGGAGATCTCGTTGTTCGGATCATTCGCGCGCGAAGTGGATGTCACGCCAACAAGCGATGTCGATCTCCTCGTGGAATTCGACTCTACGACGTTCGATAACTATATGAGCGTGAAGGAACTGCTCGAATCCTTGTTCGAACGGAGAGTGGATCTTGTCATCAAGAGTGACATCAAGCCCCGATTGCGCGAGAGAATTCTGAGCGAGGCGATTCGTGCAGCGTGACCCGCTGGTCTATCTCGATGACATCGTCCAGGCGTGCCGGAAGATCGAACGCTATAACGAGCACCATCACTTTCGAGCAATTTCAAGACGATGAAAAGACGATCGACGCGGTCGTCCGGAACTTCGAGATCATCGGAGAAGCCGTAAAGAATGTTCCCGCAGACATTCGCGGCCGCATGCCGGGAATCGAGTGGAGCCGGGCAGCAGGAATGCGCGATGTCCTCGCCCACGGCTATTTCAACGTTAATCTTCGTCTAGTCTGGGATGCGGCGATGCAAAGCGTTCCTCCCCCTCGCCGAACGCGTCACAGCCTTTCTAGCTGCCTTGTGAGGCCAGCCCGAAGAATTCACGAGCGCCCAACTGTCATTCCGAGAGTGCGGGGCTGCGCGCAGGCGAGATCATTTCGCGGCGAAGCCGCTTTGGACTGCGTTGGCGCAGCCACCGCTTTCAAGTACGTCCGGTAACAGCGAACCCCAAGCTCGCGAGCTCCCTCCCCTCGCACACCGCAGCCAATAGACGCCCGGCGCTTTCCATCAGCACGACATCCAACAGCCGAGCGGCTTCCCGCAACAAAAAACCCGCTGGGTTTCCCCAGCGGGTTTCGTGATTACTGCGAGACGAAAAACCTAGAACGCAAACCGGGCGCCGAGGCGGAACACGCGCGGAGAGAGAACTTCCGTCACGCGATTGGCCGTCGGGAGCAGGTTTGCGGTGGCGTTGCAATTGGTCGTCGCTCCTGCCGTGTTCGCCTGGGACACGCTGCAGAGTCCGGTGTTGCGCTGCAGGATGGTCTGGGCGTTCAGGGCATTGAAAAGATCGACGGACAACGTCAGGCCGAGGCGCGAAACGCGGATGTCCTTCGCGAAACGGAGGTCGAGCTCCTTGACGTCGTCGTTACGGAACTGCGTAACCGTCTGAGGCACGAGAAGAGCCTTGTTTCCCTCACCCGTTGAGGTTCTGACCGTTGCGGAATAGGGCACCGCGTAGCCCTGCCGGCCGTTGAGATTGAAGCCGACCGAGGTCTCGATCACCGGGATCTGATAGGTACCGGTCAGGCTGTACGACCACTTCGAGTTAATGTAGACGTTGCCCTTGGCGCCGCTGCCACCGCTCTGGATGACAACCTCGGAGCCGTCGCACGGGCCGCAGAGCCCGCTCTTGGTCGGATCGACGATGGCGCCTGAACCAACCTGCTGTCTCCAATCCTGGAAGGTAAAGTTGCCGCGAAGCATCCAGCGATTCGACATCCGCTTCGTGCCTGTGAGCTCGAGACCTTTGTACGTCTGCGAGTAGTCAGGCGTATTCATGATCACGAAGTTTTTTGCCGCAGCCGTGCCGGCATTGAGGATGTAGAACGGCAGGTTGACGGTGACTCCGTTGGGCAGTTTGGTGGTGACCAACGTGGGCGACAGGTGGTAGTCGGCGGACGTGTACAGGATGCCCGTGCCGGCTCCCTTCTCGCCGAAGGTACCGATCAGGTCGTTGAACTTACGATAGGTACCATTGATGCCGAAGCTGAGGTCGTTCATTACTTCCCGCTCGGCTCCGAGAACGATCTCGTCGGTCGTCGGCGCCTTGAGATTCGAGGCCAGACGGGTCGCGGGAACACTCGCGCTGTTTGATGGGAGTGCCGAACGAGGACCGGCAGCGAAGTCAATCTCATTGAACTGGGCAACGTTGTCGTTGTTCAGGTCGTTGAAGTAATAGATCGCCTGGCTGGAAGCGCCCGGCGAGACCGCCGTAACGATGCCGGAGGTGATCTGATTGACGTACCGGCTGTACGAGCCGCGCAACAGCGTGCGCCGGTCGGCGCCGAGAGCGTAGGTCAGTCCGAGGCGCGGCGAGACGTTGGTCCAGTGGTTTCCTGATACGGCGCCGAAGTCGATCTCCGGAAGGATCAGCGGGATGGTCGGGTTGGCCAGCGCAACACCGGATCCGACGAACGCCTTCTGCTTGTCATAACGCAGGGCCGCATTGACCGTCAGATTGCCGAACAGCATCGTGTCGCCGAGGTAGAGATCGTTGGTCTTCTCACCATACGTGGACTGCGACTGACGCCGGAAATGCGCGACGCCCGTGTCGCGGCCGCCTGGGCCGACCGGTGAGCCCTTGATCGCATAGTTGTCAGTCCACTGGTCACCAGGGTAGGCGACGAGCGTGTTGGAAGTGGCGCCGCGATAACCCCATCCGAACTTCAGCTCGTGGCTGACCGTGCCGGTGGTGGCGAAGGCGGAACCGTCGAGGCGGTACTGGGTCTGCGGGCGCAGAATGACCTGGCTGAGATAGCTGCGGTCATACGTGCCCCGAGACTCGTCGTACCAGAACGGGAGCGTATCGAGTCCGCATGCGAGTGACTGGCAGCCCTTGCCGTTGTCGGCGATGAGCTGGAAGCCGCCCTGAACCTTCGAATAAAGGCCAGTAAAGTAGAGGTTCGATCCGATGAGCTGGGTGTCTTCAATCTTCCAGAGTGTCGGGTCTTTGAGACTGCCGGTACCATTCTTATAGTTGTCGTTCTGGTTCCAGGCGGTCACAGGCAGGCGCTGGGGACCGACGCTGCGGCCGAACTTGATCTTCGAGCCGTACTGATCGACGAGGGTGAGGCTGTTCGACGAGACCGGCTGCGCGTTGACCTTCACGTTCTCGTTCTTGAGCTGGGTGGTGTCGTGGAACCGGCTTCCGAAAACGATCGAGGGAGTGAGGATGTTGATGTGCTGGTCTCCGAACGAGCCCCAGAACCACAGCCTGTCCTTCAGGATCGGTCCGCCGAGCTCTCCACCGTTGTCGTCAATCTTGTTGATCTGGTTGACGCTCGCCAGGTAGCTGGTCGCCTCGGCAGGAATCTTCGGGGTGGCCTGATATCCCTGGCTCGTGTGGTAGGCGTGTGCGGAACCCTTGAAATCGTTGGTGCCGCGCTTGGTGACCATGTTGAGCTGCGCACCAGGAGTCTGCATGCGCGGATCGGTACCGCTGGTCGTGATCTGCATTTCTTCGAACGAATCGAAGTCGTAGTACGCAGGAGACGACCCGGTTGCTGCGAAGTCGGTGATGTTCACGCCGTCGACGTTCCATGTTGCCTGCGACTGTGCCGACCCTTTCGAGACGTACACCGACTGCTGGCCGGACTCGTTACCGCCGACGTTGTTGCGGTCCATCAGGATTCCGGGGGTCTGCTGCAGGATGACCCACGGATCGCGTGCGGTCGGCACGTTCTGAAGCTCGACCTTCGCGATGTTGGTGCCGTCTCCCGACTTGCGGACGTCGAGAATCGGCGCGCCCGCGGTGACGGTGATCGACTCGGCAACGGCCGGATTCAACGTCATGCTGACGTCGGAATTACGACCGATGTTGACCCCGATGCCGGCGCGAGTGGCGGTTCCAAGACCCGCCAGCTCAGCCTTCAGGGTATAGGTTCCCGGAGAGAGTCCGATGAACCGGAAGTTGCCCTGGGCATCGCTGATCTGCGTGAGCGGCGCGCCCACACCACTGAGGGTAACGGACACGCCTGGTAGCGCGCTTCCGTCCTTCCCCTGGACCTTACCGTAGATATTGCCCGACTGGGCTAGCTGGGCGAACGCGCTGACGGCGAGCAGCGAGATGCACAGTGCAACGGTGATTAATACGAGTAACCTCGGGATGGGGTGTTGTTTCATAGCAGCTCCTTTCCTCTGACCTAGCACTGATCTGGCACTGACCTGTCACTGAACCTGTCTGGGATTGCATCGACCTTGTGCAGATCCGCCGCCCGATGGCTGCAAACTGCCAAAGCCAAACTTTTCAACGAGTTACACGTTTTTCCAACTCTGCTGCGACAGCGCCGGATTCAAAGTCCCGGCGTTTGCCGCCCGTTTTTCGAATTTGAAGGGGGGTCCGATTGCGCGCAGCTTAGCAAACTTTCGGGAAACAAGGAAAGGCAAAAATGACAAACGCCGCGAATTTCTTCGCGGCGTTTGAGGCCTGCCTTCCGGCTGCCTACGAGGTTAGCTGTCGGATTCGGACTGGAAGCCCTACCAGCTTTTGGCTGGATTCACCCCGGACGGTGGCAAGCCGTCGCTCAATTGGTTCCCCCGTTCCTCGGCGCCGAGGATTAGGCCGGCAAGCCGCCACGCGTAGGCGGCAAGTGAAGTGTATGTCTTCGCGGCTGGAAGTCAATGGTGTTTGGGGTGGGGAGTGGGGGTGGGGGGTCGGGCGTCGGACGTCGAGACCCCTTGAGTCCCATGCGCGAGATCCGCGAGTGTCACGCGTGAGACTCTGAGTTTCATGAATGAGGTCCGTGAGTCTCATGCGTAAGCCCCTTGAACCTCATGAATGAGATCCCTGACTCTCATGCGTGAACCCCTGAGCCTCATTAATGAGGTCCGTGAGTCTCATGCGTGAACCCCTGAGCCTCATGAGTGAGGTCCGTGAGTCTCATGCGTGAACCCCTGAGCTTCATGAATGAGGTCCGTGAGTCTCATGCGTGAACCCCTGAGCCTCATGAATGAGGTCCGTGAGTCTCATGCGTGAGCTCCTGAGCCTCATGAATGAGGTCCGTGAGTCTCATGCGTGAACCCCTGAGCCACATGCGTGAACCTCTGAGCCTCATGCGTGAACCCTCGAGTTCTCGTGCGGGAGCCCGTGAGGCTCATGCGTGAGACTTCGCCTTCCTTGCGAAGGCGCAGCCTTTCGCGCCCGAGACACCGATCGACGGAGGCAGCGGAACATCGCACAAAGACTCAGCTATTTACGCATTTTATGCTGTTAGCCCATTGACTTTCGGAGTCAGCGGACCTATCTTTCCCAGCACGCAGAGGCGACGCCTGAGTCATAGCGTCCGATTCCCGAGCCAGAGTCCGGTGGGAAGTAGAGGACCGGTCTTGCACGAGGTGGGATTCCGTCGAGCTTGAGCAATGGCGAACCGGAATCCCCAACCAAGTGGGGTTGACGCGTTAGCTCCCCCAGCCTCGTCACAACATCGGTTCCTCCGAGGATCGCTACCTTCGGGGGCAGGTGGGGCGACGGTTTGCGACGCCGCTCTTTGATGTTCCACCCCGGAACGGCGCTCGGGCCGCGCAACCAGCCCGATCGCCGTCCCATTACCGTTTGCCCCTTTTGGGGCAGGAAGGAGTCTCGTCGTGTTAAACAACAATGAAGTCGTTCAAACGAAGGCCGCCACGGCGGCACAGGATGCAGCACAGGATCCGGCGGTGACGCCGGAGTCGGTGGTGGAGCAGCTCCGCGCCCTGCGAAGCCAGGTCCCCCACTACGGGCAGTTGACGGTATCGACAGCACGGTCGCTGGGGCCGGTGTCGAGTATCGATCCAGAGTTCGCGCAGGCGGCGATCCATTCCGTCGGCGCGTCGCCGACGGTGCAGGCGACCGTCGGTCAGTCCGCCGAGGAGCTGCAGGCGGCCGGCGAAGCGGCTGCGCGCTGGTCGATGGTCCGCGACGAATTGAAGGCAACGCTCGATGGCGTCACCTCAGCAGTCCTCAGAATGAAGCACACCCTCGGTCAGTCGCTTTTGCTGACGTACGCCGTCAGCAAGAAGCTGGTCAAGATGCCGCAACACGCTGATCTGCTGCCGCACGTAGCCCTCATGCGGAAGACGAACCGTCGGGGACACAGCCGCAAAACACAGCCGGCTGTGCCTGCGCCCACTCCGAATGCGGAGGCAGCGGCAACCGAACCTTCGTCCACGCCAAACGTCTGAAACACTAACCCCGGTCAGCCGGGCGCGCCCTCGCGGCGCGCCCGGCATTTGGAGGAGCGCGAAGGGAAAGAGAGCATGGCGCCGCCACCAAGTGAAGCCATCACTACTCCTTAACGAAGTGAGCGTCCGCGGCGCTGATGAGGTGGAAGTGGGCAGAAGAAGAACATTCCGATCAAAGGAACGAACAGCACCATAATGAAGGGCAGGAGGAAGCCCATGCTTCGACACGCCCGTCTCCTCGCTGCCGCGGGATCTTCGTTGATTCTCCTTGCCGCTCTGACCGTGTGGAGCTGTTACCGCGGCAAGCCGCAAACCCAGCCGCCGGCCGCGCCGGCGCAACCGGCCGGCGCTCCCCTCGTTCGCACGCCCATCCTGGCACCACCCTCGTGCGCGGCCGATGGCGGCGCGCTCGACATCAACTGTCCGGCGTTCCCGAACACCACGCCCACAGCCCAACCGCAATGGGACTACTTCGCCTGGAACAGTTTCATCGCCGCGAACTGGCCGGCCATCGACCCCGCCTCGAACAACGAGCAGCGCGGCTTTCCCGATGTCACCCAGCGCTTCACCAGCGCAAACCCGAGCTCACTTCTCACGTGGGAGACGTTCAAGGAGAAGCGTGAGCTCTTCCTCTATCCGCCCGTGATTCCGCCAAACCCGCCAATCATTCCCCAGCCATGGAACGCGGCGCCGAGCTACGGTCCGGTCTCCGGCCAGATTCCTCTCTGTCCGAGCAGCCCTTCTCCTTCCGCCGCGGCGATGCACCGCGGCAATCCTCTCGCTCCGCGACGCTTCTTCGGCACGGGCGGCGAGATTCTCGACAGTCTCGACGAAACGGTCGAAGTTGCATCCGAGGCGCTCGAGTCGCAGGGGCAGCTCTGCTCGGGCGTCCCCAATCCGATGTGCGGAACCACGAGTCAGGCCGACTGCTGCCTCGTACAACACCTACCCGTCGGTCCGCGGGTATGGAAAGGCAGCCCGGTCAAACCCAATCCGCAGCCGGTCATTTATGAGGTCAAAGTCAATTACGACTTCTTCAACTACGTCATCCAGAATCAGTACTACCTCGACGCCATAACGAAAGGGGTTAATGGCGCACCCGGCGCGGCCGCCAACAACGCCATCCAGCTTCCATACCGGACCAGCGCCACTGCCGGTCCTCAAGGCACCGGGAACCCCAACAGGGCGGTCGGCTACAACGCGCAGACCGTCGCCACGTATGACGGTTCGATCACACCGACGAGCAACCTTCTCCCAATGCCGGTCGGCGCCGTTCACCTGAAGGCAGCGTGGATGCTCCTTCAGAACGAGGACCCATCGAAGTATCACACCGCAGAAGCCGCGTACTTCAAGACCGAGAACAACCAGAAGTGCATGGCCTACGGAACCTTCGGACTCATCGGCCTCCACATCATCCAGCGCATTCACCAGGGAAATGGAGCCAACGGCAACCCGCCCGGCGGCACCTTCATTTTCGCGACATGGGAACATATCGACAATGACAGCGCCGGCTTCACCTACTCGGACTTCTTCTCAGGCCAGCCTTTTGTAGGTCCGCCCAAGAGAGGCTTCTATCCATCGCCGGCATTCGCGCTGCCCGTAAAACGCCAGTTCCCGATTCTTCCGGGAACCGTTGCCGTGAATAATGCAGTCCACGCCGCGATTCGCAATATCAACCCGAATTCGATATGGCTCAATTACCAGCTGATCGGAACCCAGTTCCAAGCGATCACCGTTCCGCCGATGCCAATCCAGGGAAATCCAAACGATCCGACCAACATCGGTCAGCCGCTCTTCCTCGCCAACTCGGTCATCGAGACGAACGTAGGACTACAGAACTTCCAGGGCCTGCCGCCTGCGACCGCTGCGATCAACCACTTTGCCGCACCGCCCGGCCAAGGGCACATCACCGGCAACAACACGCTCCGTTTCAATCGAACCACGAACAACATGTCGTTTAACGGCTCCGGCTACAACATGGGCGGCTGCATGGGCTGCCACGGCGTAGCCCAAAGCCGCGGCTTCTCCTTCAGCTTCGTCCTCCTCGGCGGCCAAGCAGGAGCGGACGTCGACACGGAGAAGAATTTCACAGTGCCACCGCAACCGGGGCAGTAGGGGAACGACCACGTGTGTGCGACACTCTCAGAAATCAAGACATCGCGAGGAATCAACTTCCTTGAGGACCCTCCCCTGCTGGCGGTCGCGGCAGGCAGCGAACCACCCGATGGCGGCGGCGCCGAGCCGCCCGATGGCCCGCGACTACATAGTCTCCTTCACTACATTATGGAGCGTAAGTTCCGAATTCCCGAAGCTGAAGCGCGCGCGATCCTAAATGAGGTCGTGCGCTCCTTTATGCTCAACGCGGGTTCTGTTAAGAACCCGCGAGCATGGATGGTGGCTGCCACTTGCAATGCGGCGCATCACTATTGCAGGGAACGGGCACGCAAGGAATCGGGTGTGCAATACGTCGCCAGAAACGCCATCCACCAGGCGTTGAAGCGGCTCAATGACAGATTCCAACGGCTCTTCCCATCGCGTCGAGAACGGCGCGGCTTGCCGTTAGCCTGAGCGCCGCAGTTCTTCCCGTACCATGCAGGAGAGGGTCAATGGCGCGAATATAGCTCTATTCTGGAAGAATCCTAGTGCGGCGAAATCTCGTCTTCATGGCACCGCGATTCGACGGGCCGGTGCCCTCCGCAACGATACAGACCGCTGAGGGAGCGGTCGCTCGGTTACTGGGTTGCTGAGCAATCGAACACCTGGCAACTCTCCTTAACCCAGCAACCGAGATCCTCAACCCTCAACTTTCCATATCTAGGGGTATGGAATCACGCAGATAATGACACTCCTTCTGCGGAGGACCCTCGATGAAGAATCCGATTCGCTTCTCCGTAAAACCGTCCGAGCACACCAAGACCCGAATCATGGCCACGGTCGGCCGCAAGGCGCTCGACCTGCCGACGCTGCGCGCCATGGTCGATGAAGGGGCGACATTCTTTCGCTTCAACGGCGCCCACCTCGAGAAGAAACGCGGGGACGACGACGGGCAACTGAGCTACGCCGAAGCCTGGACCATCATCGAGAACATTAAGAAGCTCAGAAACGAACGGCATCAACTCCTCGGCGTCTACTTCGACCTCGGCGGACCGAAAATCCGCATTCAGAATGTCCTGTCCATCGATACCCAGCCCGCCGAGGATCGTGAGAGCTGGCTGCATCCGGGCAGGAACGCCAAGGTCTCGATCCGTCTCCACGACAAGAACGAGGAGCAGAAGTTCGAGACCGCGTTCAAAGAGTTCACAGGCCAGGTAGCGGATGGCGCGAAGAAGTTCTGGAAAACCGAGGAGAAGATCCGGCAGTTCTTCATCAACTACCGTCCGTCAAGCGACCGGTACGAGCTGATGTTCGGTCAGGAAATCAAGAATCTCGATGACTTCTCAAAGGGCGGGATCATCAATCTCAAGGACGGGTGGTGCCGACTGGTCATCAAGGACATCGAAAAGAAGACGCTGAATTGCGAGGTCGAGTACCGCGACTCGAAATTTGTGTTCGTCCCGCATCAGGGCGCGAACCCGAAGCTCTTCATGTTTCGACAGATCATCACTGAAAAGGACATCCGCGACACCAAAGAGGCGCTGATGATGGGCGCGGACATCATCTCCCTGTCGTTCGTCTGCTCGCCATCCGATGCCATCGATCTGAAAGCGATCATCAAGCAGTCCAAACAGCAGATACGGGACGATCGCGACTTCATGCGTGACCAGACCGCCATTTACCGGAAGTACATCGCCGAAGAGCACGACATCCCGATTTTCGCGAAGATCGAGACGGCGTTCGCGGTCAATTACAAGGACAGCGTGCAGTACGCGAGCGCTCGCGGGCGTCCCGAGCTCGATCCAACCATTCACGATCCCCTGGTGGAGATCGCCGACCGCTTCGACGGCCTGATGGTCGCCCGGGGCGACCTCGCCGTCGAGGTCGAGAAGTACGCGGTGCCGGAGCTGCAGCGAAGGATCATCCGTGCCGCACGAATCAAGAACAAGCCGGTCATCGTGGCGACCGAAATGCTCGAAAGTATGAAGCGGGGCAATGCCTCCACTCGCGCCGAGATCTCGGACATTAACACCGCCGTTCATCAAGGCGCCGACATCCTCATGCTCTCCGGGGAGACGGCGTCGACTGAAGGACTGCCGGAAGAAGCGGTGAAGGAGATGCGAAACGCCATCGTCGAGGCCGAAGGCGAGCCGGTTGGCGACGATGAGAAACGCATCCTCGAGTCTCTGGAAGAGAGTCGGGAGGCCGAACTTCGAAACAAACATCGGCACAATCCGGACGCTGAGGAGCTGGCTGTATCGCGCCTCTCCCAGGGCGCACAACTCTGCTTGAGCGCGCGGACATTGAAAGCCGACGCAGTGATCGCCAGCGCACAGACCGGCGAAGCAGTCCGTGAGATCGCCTACTACCGGCCGCGTCAGGCCATCATCGCAATCACCGAGAATGTCCTGACCGGAATTCGCCTACTCCAGCACCGGGGCGTATATCCCGTGGTCATGGAGCACCCCATTACGCGAACCGTCGATGAATTCGTCGAGATCGCAAACCAGATTCATCGTGAAATCGGGATTCCATTACCGGAAGAAGTGAGAAAGAAGAAAACGATCTTCCGCCTGCCCGGCCTGCTGCGGATCGAGCTGGCCTCGGCGCCGGTCCGCACACCGCCTGAGATTCCCAACAGCCTCCACGCGTTCACTCTGCCTGTAGTGCCCCTTCCAACGCCGGAGCGGGAACGCAAGTATGTGTTGTCGCAGGCGAGTCACGATCGCCTGGCGGCGAATCTGAAGACCGACGCCGGCTCCTGGCAATTACTTCGTCAGGTCAACGCGTATTTCACCGACGAGATCGGCATCCTCGACAGAGAGCGGGTGACGGTCCGCCTTCGCGAAGAGACGGTGGAGGACAGCAGCGACTCCAATGAAGAAACTGCTGTCGGATCGAGAAAGGTCCTGCTGAGCGTGAAGGGGCGAGGCAAAGAATCGTCCGATGGCACCGAGGAGCGCCCCGAGCAGGAATTCGACGTCGGCCACGACTACCCCTCGGGCGCCAGCCTCGACTCTCTATCCGACGGATGCAAGGAATACGTCGCGAACATCTGGCGGAAGCTCCTGAGCGAGCACTATCCCTCCGCCAACGATGCGTCGTACATAAGAACAGGCTCCATGGTCAATCATCGCCTCCGCTGCTCGATGAACAACGGCTTCGAACTGGAGCTCGACCGATGCCCATTCGAGGAAGCGACGTATTACGAGCTCGAGATCGAGTTTCGCGAAGGCCAGCGGCTCGAGCTCAACGAGTACATCCACGACAAGTTCGCCTGGCTGAACATCCCGCTCGTCACTGGCTACCCCTCAAAACTGGAGCGCACCTACCTTCACGCAGGACGCCTCAAACCACCGAAACGCGCGGAGGAAGTCCGGGGGAAGATCGACACCGCAAACGCCGCGGCACTGCAGGAGCACCAGACGACGAGTTGCAAGCGGTGCGAGAGCTCGTGAAAGAGACTCGATCCAATCGTTCGCGCGCCAGCTGATTTCGCGTACTTAAAAGGGCCCGTTTTGACGCGAAGACGTGGGAGGCGGTCAGAAGAGGGACCCAGGGGCCACACCCTCGCTTCTCGGCCGCTCATAACCAATTGACAATGAGCCGCTGCTACTGGCATTCAATCGCGGCAAGCACGCCGCCAAGCTGGAAAAAATGTCGGACCAGGCAGTGGTGGACGAAGCGATGTGCGTTCTGCGGAAGGAGTACGGCCGGCGCACGCCCGATCCGATCGCCATGCGGCGGTCGAGCTGGGGAACCAATGAATTCTCAGAGGGGACGATCACGCACCTTCCCCCTGGTGCGAGCGCCGAGGACTACCGGACATTGGGAAGGCCCGCCGGCCGGCTTCGCTTTGCCGGAGACTCAACATGCCCGGAGTTCAATCTCCAGGTCATCGGCGCGTTCTGGTCGGGAGTCCGGGAGGCGGAGAGAGTGACGTCCGACATCCTGATGTCACGCCGGGCTCCCCGGTCAGCACGGGTCTAATGCCTTTTGATCCGGGTACACGCGCCAAAGCAAAACAGGGGCACTGGGGCCAGATCTTCGTTCTTCGCACGATCCGATCGCAACGCAGCGGTCGACATGGTGAGGGCGATCACACACCGTCAACGGGGCAAACAGCGAGGACTACGGGACCCTCCACATCTCGAAGAGCTTGCCACCCACCCACGCGCATGGAATCGAGATGACGACGAGTAGTAGTGGGTACCAGTGTGGCCCGAATTCCGGTCCCTTGTTCCAGGTGACCGCGGCGCCGATCGCGCTGATCACGACGCCGGCGGCGCCCAGCGCGAGGGCATGTCCCATCGGCCGGTCCGGGGCCAGCCGTGCCGCGATCCAGCATCCGGCGACGCTGACAACAATGCGGTACGCCGTCGCGAGCCCAAAGAGCGCATCAGACATCGGCTTGCCCCACGGCGGAAAAACACCGGTCGCGTGCAACACGATGTCGATGACCGTCGTGACGATGAAGATGAAGAGCAGTCCTGCGACCACAGCGCCGATGGAGCGCAATGTGCGGTGGGGACGTTCCGTTTCGGTCATCGCTTTCCTCGCTACACCTTTCGCCACATCGCGTTTCGTCCACGCTTCGCCACTTCGATTTTTCCTTCTGCGCGAAGTTCGTCCAAAACACGTTTCAATGTTCGCTCGCTGATCTCAGGACACACGCTTGCTAACTCCGTCTTCGAAAAAACGGATGGCATCACCTGAACACCTAACTTGACGCGGTCCGCCTTCGACGGCAACTCACCGCCGCCGAGTTTCTGGTCGAGTTGTTCGTAGGCTGCGAAGGTGATGCCCAGGAAGTACTCCCACCAGGGAAGCAACGAATGCCGCCCTTCATGCCACCCTTCGGACGATGCGTGAAGACTTTCGTAATACGAAGCCTTCGTTTTTTCGACGAGGCGTTCAACCCCGACGTATCTCGCAACCGTGAAACCGGCTTTGTAAAAGAGGAGCGTCGTTAGCAACCGTGCAAGACGGCCGTTGCCGTCGAGGAACGGATGAATACATAGAAAATCGAGGATGAAAGCGGCGCTTGTCAGGAGTGGATCTACGGTTGCCTCGGCCGTGGCCTGAGCAAAGTCGCTGCAGAGATCCTCGACTGCGGCCGGCGTAGCGAACGCTGACACCGGCTGAAACACCACCTCTTTCCCGCCCTCGGGTGTCGTCGCTTCGATCGTGTTTTCGACCGGCTTCCACACTCCGGCGCGTGCCGAGGTGTATTTGAACATGTCTCGATGGAGTTGAAGGATGATGTTTGGGGTAATCGGGATGAATTGGTGTGATGCATGGATTTGTCCGAGGACATCACGGTATCCGGCGATCTCCGATTCCGAGCGATTCGATGGCGCCGCGCCCTTGCCGACGATCTCCCGAACCCGTTCCGGCGAAGCAACCACGCCCTCGATCCGATTCGATGATTCGGTGCTCTCGATGATCGCGTTGCTCTGAAGGGCGGCAAGGATCTCCGGCGCCTGAACTTGGTAGAGCTTCTCCTTGCCCTTAAATTCGTAGATCGCCGTGAGCAGCCCGATCAGATGATTTGGAATCGCGTCGAGCACGCGCCGGGATTTGAATGAGTTCGACATCTGAATTCCAATTGCCAAATCAAATTAGACCACGATCAATTTGAATTGGTCCATTCAGCTCAGATGTTTCGCTCGAAGAATTAGATTCAATTGGCTAACTGCTGAATATAGGAGGCTTAGCAAATTAGGCCAAATAGCATTGAAATCAGACCATTCCATTGCTGAGAGGGTGGGATTTGATTGGTGCCCAGGGACGGAATTGAACCGCCGACACGAGGATTTTCAGTCCTCTGCTCTACCAACTGAGCTACCTGGGCCCGAGGGAGGGCTGCCGAGAAGAGCGCGGAAAATACCACGCGCAGGCAGGGCTGTAAATGCTGCGCTCTCGCGGTTCATTCCGGGCGCGGGAGTCGCTGGTCGGGGGTCGGGGGTCGGGGTCGGGGGTCGGAGCAGGAAGCGCAGGCTCATCTCCGACACACGACTCCCTCAACGCGTCCGATCCCGCACGAGAATCGCCAGATCCCGAAGTGGCGCGGCATTCGGGCCGAGGTTGGCGATGGAGGCTAGCGATGTTTCGGCGAGCTCGTCGCTGAGTTTCTTGGCGCCTTCGACGCCGGCGAGCTTCACGAAGGTCAGGCGGCCGGCGTCTTTGCCGACGTCTTTGCCGAGGTGCTCGGGGGTGCCGATGACGTCGAGGATGTCGTCGGTGATCTGGAAGGCAAGGCCGAGGTTCTTGGCAAAGATCTCGATTCTTCCGAGCGCGGCGGGCGACATGTTGGCCAGCATCCCACCGACGGCGGCGGCGGCCACGAAGAGCGCGCCGGTCTTGCGCGAGTGGATTATCTCCAGCGTGTCGAAATCGAGGTGCGAGCCTTCGCTGTGAAGGTCGATGGCTTCACCGGCGATCGTGCCGTCCCAGCCGACGGCATCGACGACGCGCTTGATCACCTGCTGCATCGTCCACTGGCGCGGATTCAAGGCGGCGTGGTTCCTGGCCACGAGCCCGTAGGAATGATTGAGCAGCGCTACGGCAGCGAGGATGGCCAGGTCTTCGCCGAACTCGCGATGCAGCGTCGGCTGGCCGCGCCGGAGGAGCGCGTCGTCCATCGCCGGGAGGTCGTCGAGAATCAGCGACGAAGCGTGGATCATCTCCACGGCGGCCGCGGCGTCGGCGAGTTTCTCCGGCTTGCAGCCTGCCGACTCCCCCACCGCCATCATGAGGACGCCGCGCACGCGCTTGCCGGGTGAGGTCAGCGCGCGCTTCAGCGGCTCGGCCAGAATCTTCGGGGCGGCAGCGCGTTGGGCGATGTTTCGAAGCGCTTCATCGATCAGCGCCCGCCGCGCGGCGAAGTAGTCGTTCACTCGGCGCGCATGGTAGCATCGGCCTCCTCGGCTTCTAGAAAACCATGAACTTAAGACACTTCGGCCGCGCCCAGCAGATGTGGGTGCTGGTGGTCGCCTGTTTCGTCCTGTTCGGCGTTTTCCTCCTCCTCGTGCCGGGGGTGACGTTCGCAATCTGGTGGCGCGCTCTCATCGCGGCGATGGCGGCCTCGGCGTTGACCATCGCCACGTTCCAGTGGTGGCTGCGCACCGTTTTCCGGCGGCAGAACTCATCGATCGCACTGTTGAACCGCATCACGGCAGGCGACCTCTCGCTCAACGCGCGCGAGATTCAACTGGCCACGCAATCGGCGCGGATGTCGGCAGCGATGCGCGCTCTGGTCTCCAATCTCGAGCGGACGATCCGCCGTTTTGCGCAACTGGCAACGGACGTGGCTCTGGCCAGCGGTCAGATCAGCGGACGTTCTCGCGTCCTTGCGCGCGGCGCAGCGGAGCAACTGGTCTCGACCGAATCGACCTCGGTCTCCGTCGGCCAGATCGATCAGTCGATCAATAACGTGCGGACGTCGATGGAAGATCTCTCCGCGAATGCCGAGGAGACATCGACGTCGATTCTGGAAATGTCGGCCTCGATCGAAGAAGTGAGCCGCATCGCCGACACGCTCGCTGAATTCGTCGAGCAGACCTCGTCCGCGTTCGAGGAGATGAGCGCGTCGATCAATCAGGTGGCGACGAACACGGAGAGCTTCTCCTCGTTCGCCATTCAAACCGCCAGCTCGATGGTGGAGATGAATGCGACGACCGAGGAGATCGGCAAGTCGGCGAAGCAATCGGCGGAGCTCGCGCGTTTCGTAAAGGAAGCGGCGAACGAGGGACGCGTGGCGGTCAGCGGCACCGTCGAGGGGATGCGTAAGATCCAGGTCGCCGTCGAGGAAGCGAAGGTCGTCCTCGGCGAGCTTGGCAACCGCTCGCAGGAGATCGGCGAGATTGTCCGCGTAATCGACGAGATCGCGGGGCAGACGAATCTGCTGGCGCTAAACGCAGCGATCATCGCCGCGCAGGCCGGCGAGCGCGGCAAAGGATTCGCGGTCGTGGCCGACGAGATCCGCGATCTCTCCGAGCGCACCTCGGTGTCGACGGACGAGATCCGCACGCTGATCCAGAACGTGCAGCGCGCCGTGGAGCGCGCCGCAGAACAGATGACGATCAGCAGCGACCGCGTGTCGGACGGCGTCGGCCTCACCGCGCGGGCGGAGCAAACGCTCGACAAGATCCTCGAGATCACGGCCCGCTCGACCAACTCCATCGGCGAGATCGCGCGTGCCACGGAAGAGCAGTCGCGCGGCAGTGCAGCGGCGACGGCGGCCATCGAAGAAGTGACCAAGATGGTGCAGCAGACGGCCAGCGCGACGCAGCAACAGTCGCAGACCGCGCGCAAAGTGGGCGAACAGACGTCGATGGTGCGCGACTACACGAAGCACCTCAAGCGAGCGATGTCGGAACAGGAAACAGGAAGCCGCGCCATCAGCCGGGCCATGGAAAACATCATGGGCCTGGTGCAGACAGTGCTGGAGTCGACCTCGGTGCTGGCGACGGAGAGCTCCGCGATCGTCAAAGCGATGGGCGTGATCCAGCAGGCCACGCGCGAGTCGAACGTCTCGATCGGCGATCTGAATCAGATGGCCAATTCGCTCTCGCATGAATCGACGCTGCTGAACTCGGAGCTGGGGCGCTTCACGCTGCCGAAGCCGGCCGATGGCGGCAAGCTGATGACCTCGACCGTGTTGTGGCAACGATTGACGCTCGACCCGGTCAACATCAGCGCCGCGGCACTCGGCTACATGTCGAAAGCGATTCACGCCCACCTCGTCATGTACGGCGAAGGGGCGGAGCTGGTGCCGGGTCTGGCCGAGCGCTGGGAAGTGATGGAACAAGGTCACGTCTACCGCTTTCACCTGCGCCGCGGCGTCCGTTTCCACAACGGCCGCACGGTGGAAGCAAAAGATGTCCACGATTCGCTCGTACGCCTGCTGCTGCCGGAGCTCAACTCGGCGTCGAGCTGGCTCATGCGGGAAGTGCGCGGCGCGGCGGACGTCATCGAAGGCCGCACGCGAACGCTGAGTGGCATTCAGGTTCGCGATCAGCACACCGTCGACATCATCCTCGACGAGCCGCTGGCGTTCTTCCTTTCACTCCTGACGATGCACGAGGCGGCCATCATCGCGAGCGAGGCGGCGCGCGATCCGGAACAGTTCCGCCTGCAGCCGGTGGGCGCCGGTCCGTTCCGGCTGGTGGAAGCGATCGAGGGCGACCGCGTGCGGATGCAACGCAACCGCGACTACTACATCCCCGGAATCCCGCATCTCGACGAGCTCGAGTTCCGGCTCGACCTGCGCAGTTTCCGCGACGTCGCCCAGGCCTTCCTGCGCGGTGAGATCGATGTTGCGCACGGCGTGCCGTTGAGCATCGTCAACGACCTGCGCGCCGATCCCAGCATCGCGCCGTACATGCTGACGACGATCCAGCTTCACACGTCGTACTTCGGCTACGACTGCTCGGCGCCGCCGTTCAACCGAGTCGAGGTTCGCCAGGCGGTCAATCACGCCATCAACCGCAACCGCATCAATGAGCGCGTGTTCGCCGGACTCGGCGTCGTCGCAAAGTCGCTACTGCCGCCCGGCCTCCTCGGGTACGACGAGAACATCCAGGGCATCGAATACGATCCTGACCGCGCCCGCTCGCTGATGCGGCAGGCCGGCTACGCCGGCGGACTGCGCGTCGAGTACCGGACCTGGGACACCGACGAGTTCAACAACTCCGGCCAACTGCCGCTGATCATCGAAGACCTCGCCGCCATCGGCATCGACGTGAACGTGACGTCGCACTCGGCGGTCGACGCGCGCAAACAGCTTCAGAAACCCGGCCACGGGACGGTGTACTGCGCCAACTGGTACGCCGACTTTCCAGACTCGGACAACTTCTTCTACGTTTTCTTTCACAGCGACGCGCATTCCGCACGCGGCATCTACTACAGCAACGCCGCCGTCGACGCCCAGATCATCGAAGCGCGACGATCGAACGATCCCGAGCGCCGCGCCGAGATCTACCGCCAGCTCGATCAGATGGTCGTCCGCGAAGCGCCGCTGGCCACGCTCTTCCACGAACGTTTCTTCGTCCTGCAGAAGCCGGAAGTGCGCGGGCTCCACACGTCACTCGTCCCGCCGCCCGTGCGGTATCACGAGACGTGGATCGAGGGGTGACGGCGCGGCAGATTTGGTTGAACACCAGATCACCACCACAGAGGCACCGAGAGCACAGAGTACCTTCTTTGTGACCTCTGTGCCTCTGTGGTTCAGCATTCCCCCGGCAATTAAGCATTGCGCCCGTTTGCCATCAATCCGGGTTCCCCGGCACCGCCATCTCGCGCGCGGCGGACGGTGCGGGGCGGCCGGAAATGTACACGCCGGCGAAGATCATCGCTGCGGCGGCGAGGACGATTGGACGGATCTGTTCGTGCAGAAAGATCGCTGCAAGAATCACGGTGAAGACGGGCTGGAGGTAGGTGTACGCCGCGACGACCGAGCTGTCGGCGTACTTCAACGCCCAGGCGTTCATCAGGTAGGCAGCGACGGTAGGGCCGGCGATGACCAGTCCGAGCGCCAGCCATGCGCGTGGCGGGATCGCTGACCAAGACTCGTGCATCATCGGCCAGGCCGCGATCGGGAGCATGACCGCCGTGCTGACGGCGAACATCCGCGCGATGACGCGCCTCGCCGAAAGGCGCGCCATCGCCGGCTTGGAGGCGACGAGATAGAGCGCATAGGCGAGTGAGTTGCCGATGATGAGCAAGTCGCCAATGAGCGACTTCGTCGTCCCGGCAAAGCCCTCGCCGCCCACGACGAGCAGCGCCCCTGCCGCGGCCAGCGCGATACCGCCCACCCTCGCCGACGTGGCGCGCTCGCGCCCGAGGGCGATGGCCGCACCGAGCGCGAACACGGGGACAGTCGTAATCAGGATCGAGGCTACGTGTGCCGAGGTGAAGGAGAGGCCGGCGAGGAATAGCGTCTGGTTGATCACGACGCCGAGGATCGCGAAGCCAGCGACGCGCCATCCGTCGCCCGGCGCCAGCGGTGCGGCGTTGCGCTCGCGGAGCAGGACATTCATGATCAGGGCGGAGGCAGCGACCCGCAGCCAGGCGAACGTGAGCGGGTTGAACGCGTGCAGCCCGATCTTCGAAATGATGTAGTTGAGGGAAAACAGCACGGAGACGCCAGCCATGGCGCCGTGCAGAAGGAGCGGACCGGGATGCTTTTGCAAGGGCCGGCCATCATAATCGCGTAAACAGACGAGCCGGCGGGCCGTCCAAAGGTTCGTGGGAACCGTAGCGGCATTTCCAGTGAATCCGATCAGCGAATCCGCAGCGACAGACAGCGAGCTCATCGCCCGTACGCTCGGCGGCGATGGCAACGCCTACGGAATCCTCGTCGACCGGTTCCAGCGCAAGATCTACCGCGTGGCCTACGCCATCGTCCGCGACGACGTCGAGGCCGACACGATCACGCAGGACACCTTCGTCCAGGCCTACACGCACCTGGCGCGGTTTCAGGGACGGTCGGAGCTGGAGACGTGGCTGACGCGCATCGCCATCAACCGGTCACGCGACTGGTTGCGGCGGCGCAAGTTCGTGAGTCTTTTTTCGCATGACGACGAGAGCGACGAGCGGCAGTACGTCATCGAGCCGGTCGACGAACGGCCCGATGCCGAGCGCCAGTTCATGGCCCACCAGCTCCGGGCGGCCATCACCCGTGCCGAGCGTTCGTTATCATCCCAGCAGAAAATCATCTTCCGTTTGAGGCATTATGAGCACCATTCACTCGAGGAGATTGCAGAGCTCCTCGGGTTGCGCTCCGGAACGGTCCGGGCGCATTTGTTCCGTGCCATCCACAAAGTGCGCAAAGAGCTCGCTGAGTGGGTGACGATGAGAGAGGTGAACCCCGATGAAACACTTTAGCGAAGCAGAACTACTGGAGACTTACTACACGCAGCCCGGCGAATCGATGCCGGTGATGATGCATCTGTCGAATTGCCATGAATGCGCGGCACGCTACGAGCGCCTCGAACAGAAGCTGCGCCAGGCCGCCTCCTGCACCACCGAGAAACCGGCTACGTTCTGGGCGCGGCAACGGCTACAGATCATGCGCCGCGTCAACGCGCAACAGGCGCATGCAGCCACCGCCGCCCGCACGCTCCGCGTGGCTGCCGCGGCGATCCTCGCCTTCTTCCTCGGCGGCGCCCTCGTGTACGAGACGGTTCGGCCAGTGCCACAGCCGGCGCCTGTCGTCAGGGTCGTGCCGGTCACCGTCGCCACTCCCGCGCCCGCCGCGAACGACACCGTTCACGACGCATGGCAGTCGGACGAGCTCAAGGACTTCCATAACGTCGTGGAGTGGGAAGCGTGGGTTCCGGAGAGTAAGGCAAACACGAACGGAGGCAGCTCGCTGTGAAGCGCCTTCTGCTCGCAGCACTCGCCGTCGCCGTCACCACATCGGCATTCGCGCAGGCGAATCTGCCTCCGGGAAAGTGGTGGCGCCGTCCGGAGATCGTGCAAATCCTGAATCTCACTGAAGAGCAGCAGGAAAAGCTCGAGACGACCTTCCGTACCTCGTCCAGCGATCTGATCGACCTGCGCGGCGAAGTGGAGAAACAGAACATCACGCTTCGCGGCGATTTGGACCAGGCCCAGCTCGACCGTGTCGCAATCCGCCGCGACGCGCAGAAGCTGTCGGATGCGCGCGGCCGCCTGTTCGAGCGCGAGCTGATGATGCTCGCCGACATGCGCGGCGTGCTGAACGAGTCGCAGTGGAACCGCATGCGCAGCGGCCTGCTCGAAAGGCTCGGAAACGCCACGCCGCAGCGCCAGAAGATGAACGACCGCCCGAACCCGAGAAGGCAAAGATAGAGGAGTGCGGACGTCTCGTACGCGGGCACTTGGGCGTCTCGCCCAAGTGCTTCCGATCGTAGCGACCGCTGAAATCTAGCCGATCGCTACTCACTCGCCGTCTGCCAAGGGTAGTGGAGCGTTTGCCCATTTGAGTCTGATCCGGGGTTTTCGCCGAAATCTCTCCATCGCTACCCCGTCCTCCGAAGCCCGTTTCGCGCATGGAAAAACCATCGAGGCGGGACGCCCCGATGGCCGCGGGCGAGACGCCCTCACTCCTTTGGCAGCAGTCGAAACTTCGTCGCGTCGTACCTTAGCGCCGTCAGCTTTCCCTTGTGGATCTCGATGCTGCCGGGAAGCGTCACGCGCAGCAGAAATGCGCCGCTGAGCAAGCCCCGCGCGTGCCAGGCTCCGTCGTAGAAGCTTGCCTCTTCGACGCCGAAGATCAGGTCTGACTCTTCGTTCGGACCTGCGAGGGCGAAATCGCCGGGACGCGCGAGCGCGATGCCGCTGCCCTGAAACGGCGGCGTCGCCAATTCCCACGACCCGATCAGTGATTCGACCACGTTCCCGCGAACGGTGACCGGAATCGCATTCACGTCCCCGGTTGCCATCGCGGCTGCCTCGTTGCACGGATCGCCGTAGATCTCGGAAGAAATACCTTGCTGGACGACACGGCCATCGTCGAGCACCACGACACGGTCGCTCGCACCGAGCTCGATCAGCGACGACGGCGCGCTGATCACTGTCGTGCCGAGAACGCGAAGGGTACGGTACCACTCGTCCACGATTCCGACGCTCTCGGCAAGATTGAGCCGTTCGAGCATTCGGTCGCCGAGGAGGATGGCAGGCTTCAGAATCTCAATGCGGGCGAGATGAGCGCGCACTTCCTCCGTCGATGAAAGAGTATCAAGGCGGCGGTCGAGGAGATCGCCAAGCCGCCACTTCGATGTTGCAAGCTCGACCTCGTGCTGCCGGTCTTCGCGATCGAGCGTGCGCTGCCGCGCTGCGGCGACGAGCAGGTGCCGCACCGACCAGCGCCGCGGTGCGTCAATCGAAGAGGTCGCATGAAGCAACGGCCGCCGCCCCGCCTTCAGATCGTTGACGACGCGCGAGCCGATACGCACTTCGCCTGAATCCAGCCGGATCGCGCCAGCCATGATCTGCAGGAGCGTCGAAGCGCCACACCGCGCCGGTCCGACGACCGCCGTATGCGTCGATCTCGGAAACGTGAGCGAGACGTCGCGGAGCGCGAAGCCCGGGTACGCGAACGACAGGTTGTGAACCGAGACGTCAAGCATTTGCGGGGATTGTAGGGAAAACCAGAGAGCAGCGATCAGCGACAAGAGATCAGGCTAACCCTTGTCACTCGTCCCTGAGTCTCTTGTCTCTTCTCATAACTCCCCCAACTGTCCCGCACGGTACGCCACTTGCAGTCGTCTATCCCGCCTCGGAAACTCAACATTTCACGCAACCGACGGAGCATAGGTGAGCATTCAAGCCCGGCGTACGCCGTTCAAACTGCGCAAGCTGCTCGTCATCGACGATGACGCGAAACTGCTCGCCTCGTATCGCGACCTCCTCCTCCCCTACGGCTTTCAGGTACTCACCGCCTCCGACGGCCGGGACGCCATCCCGCTCGTCGAGCAGAATCCCGACATCCTCCTGGTCATCCTCGATCTGGCCATGCCGCGCATGGACGGCCGCGAGTGGCTGCGCTGGTTCCGCGGCTGCCGCAAAGAGTCGCCGGTGATCATCATCTCGGCCTACAAGCTGGAGGCGAGCGATGAGGATCTGAAACCGGCTGTGATTCTGGAGAAGCCTTTCCACGTCGCCGAGCTTCTCGATCTGGTCGGTCTTTTCTGCGGTCTCGGCACACCGATGGCCAACGAAGTAAGCTGATACGCAGCATGGCGCGCGTCGGCATCATCGGCACCGGTTGGGGAGCGCGTGTTCAGGTTCCCGCGTTCCGCGAGGCAGGGCTCGAAGTGGTTGCGATCGCCGGACACAACGCCGATCGCACGCGCCGCGCGGCCGGCGAGCTCGGGCTCGAAGCGTTCGACGATTGGCGCGCGCTGGTCACCTCGAACATCGATCTCGTCACGATCGTGACGCCTCCCTCCGAACATCTCGCAATGGCGATTGCTGCGCTCGACGCCGGCAAACACGTCCTGAGCGAGAAGCCGGTGGCGCTTGATGTCGCCGAGGCGGAGAAGCTCGTCGCCGCGGCGCGCCGGCATCCGGATCAGCTCGCCCTCATCGATCACGAACTGCGCTTTCTCCCCTCGTTTCGCGCGGCGCGCGAGCGCATCGGTGAGCTGGGCGGTGTCAGATATGCCGAGGTGCGGTATGCGAGCCCGGGGAGGGGAGATCGGAGCAGAGGCTGGAACTGGTGGAGCGACGCCAAACAAGGCGGCGGAATCTGGGGCGCGGTCGGCTCCCACTTCGTCGACACCCTGCGCTTCCTCGGCATGGAGATCGAAGCGGCGCAGGCGAGCCTGCAAACGATCATCGACGAGCGTCCCTTCGAGAATGCGAAGCGCCGCGTGACCTCGGACGACTGCGCGCTGGTGAATCTTCGACTCGCCGGCGGAGCCATCGCTGCCATGACGCTCAGCGCCGTCGCCTCAGGTCCCGACGAGCCGGCGACGATCACGATTCACGGCGAAGACGGCGCAATGCGGCTGATCGGAGAAGAGCTGCTCACAGCCCTGCGCGGCGAGCCGTTCACGCTGGCCGCTGGCGACGAGCTGGCACCACGACGCGGCAACTCTGCCGGCGGCGCCTTCGGCAGCGGAACGTACTTTCTCGGCCTCGCGCTCCGCGGCGCCCTCGACAACGGCGATCGCAGCGCTCTGACGAACGCCGCGACGTTTGACGACGGCCTCGCGCACCAGCGCGTACTCGACGCCGCCCGCGCATCGAGCGCGCGCGAGGGCTGCTGGGTCATGGTCTGAATCTGCGTCCCATCTGCGCTCATCTGCGGATAAAGGCTTGTCCGCAGATGGCGCAGATGGACGCAGATGAAGGCTTACTTGATGACTGGTACTCCCGCAGCCAGTTTGTTGAACGCAGGCAGATCCGTATCCCAGATCGCCTTCAACTTCGCCAACTGCGCGTCGATCTGCACGACCAGCTCATCGCGCACCTCGATCTGCTGCGCGGTCGGCGCGTATGGTCCTGATGCCGCGGAGTCGCCGACACCGGCCAGCTTGTCGTTGAGCTTGATCGGATAGTTCAGCGGATCCTGCGAGCTCTTATTCTTCGTCTGATAGAGAGCCTCTTCGACGGCGGTCATCTTCTTGTCGAGATCGTTCGCGGCGGCGACGATGGCCTTGTTGTCGGAGACGCGCTTCTTCACATCGGTGAGCTGCTTGCGCACCTCGCGGATGCGCGTGATCTGCCCGTTCACCTCGGAGAGCTTGTCGTGAACGCTGGTGACGAAGTCGTACTGCGCTTTCAGATCGGCGGCAGTGGCTGTGCTGCGCGGGTCCTGCTTCACTTCGAACGGAACGGTCTCCGCGGCCTGATCGCCGACGGTCAGCCGCGCTTGATAGGTCCCGGGAATCACGCGCGGTCCGATCGTTCCGCCGCTCCACATGATGAGCCCGGGGAAGCGCTTGGCCTCGTTCGTGCGCAGATTCCAGGTGAATCGATTGTGGCCGTTGACGATGTCGGTGAGTTTGTTGGAGTCGCTGCCACGGCGGCCACCTTCCTCGCCCGCCTCTTCAGCGGCCTCGCCGGCCGGATTCTGCTCGGCTGTTGCACCTTCTGATTGAACCCCTTCCTTCTTTTCGGACGCGGCTGCGGGAGCGGGCGGAGTCACTGGCGGCACCGGCGCCACACCAGTCGTTCCATTCGCCTCTGCCGGCTTTACCGGCTCCGCTTGCACGGTACCCGTGTATTCGCGGATGACTTTGCCGTCGCCACCCAGGATGGCGAGCGAGACCTTCGTGCCGACCTTCTGGCCGTGCAGGTAGTAATCGATGATGGCGCCGTTGGGCGGATTCGTCCCCTGCCCACCCCCACCACCGCGCCCTCCCCCACCACCGGTGCGCCAAGTCAGCGCGGGCGTGAAGATGTGTACCGGCTTGGATGCGATGTCGGGCGTGAGCTGCCGGAGCGGCTCGAGGTTGTCGAGCATCCAGAACGCGCGGCCGTGCGTAGCCGCAATCAGCGCGTCGTCGTGAACGAGCAGATCGTGAATCGGGACGATCGGGAGCTTGTACTGGAGCGACTGCCAGTGGCCGCCGTCATCGTACGAGACATAAACGCCGCGCTCCGTGCCGGCGTAGAGAAGTCCGCGTTTCTTCGGATCGGCGCGGATGACGCGCGTGAACTCGGAGGCAGGAATCCCGTCGACGATTTTTTTCCAGCTCTTGCCGTAGTCATTGGTCTTGTAAAGATACGGATGGAAGTCGTCCCACTTGAAGTTCGTGGCGGCGACGTAGGCCGTTCCCTTGTCGATGGGGCTGGCGTCGATCTCGTTGATCATGATCCATTCGGGCATGATCGCCTTCGGCGGGGAGACGTCCTCCCAATGTGCACCGCTGTCGCGCGAGACGTGAACGAGTCCGTCGTCCGAGCCGATCCAGAGCACCCCGGCCTCGACCGGCGATTCCGCTCCGTAGAAGATCGTGTCGTAGTACTCGACGCTGGTGTTGTCTTTCGTGATCGGCCCGCCGCTGGGACCTTCCTTGGTTGGGTCGTTGCGCGTCAGGTCGGGGCTGATCGTCTTCCAGCTCTGGCCCGCGTTCGTCGACATCATCAGGAACTGCGACGCTGCGTAGATCTTGTTCGGGTCGTTTGGCGAGAAGAAGATCGGGAAGTTCCACTGGAAGCGGTGCTTGATGCCGGCCGCGCCCCATCCCATCGGATTGTCAGGCCACGGATTGACGTCTCGCTGCTCGCCCGTGCGGTGGTTGTAGATCGTCAGCAGGCCGCCGTAGGAGCCGCCGTAGACGATGTCGGGATTCTTCGGATCGGCCACGATGTAGCCGCTCTCGCCGCCGGCGGTCTCCTCCCAATCGCGCGGACCGATGCCGCCGCCTCCGCTGCGGTGGCGGATGCGCACTGCGGTGTTGTCCTGCTGCGGCCCTAGGATGCGATAGGGGAAATCGGTGTCGACGGAAACGCGGTAGAACTGCGCGGTCGGCTGGTTGTCCTGCTTCGTCCAGTTGATGCCGCCGTCGGTGGTGACGTTCACCCCGCCGTCGTTCGCCTCGATCATCCGCCTCGGATCGCCCGGCGCGATCCAGAGATCGTGGTTGTCACCGTGCGGCGTATTGATCGCGCTCCACGTTTTGCCGCCGTCTTTCGTCTTGTGGAAGCGGACGTTGACGACGTAGGCCGCGTCTTCGTCCTTTGGATCGGCATAGATCCGCGAGTAGTACCAGGCGCGCTGGCGAAGATCGGCCGAGTCGGTCGTCTTCGTCCACGTGTCGCCGCCGTCGCGTGAGCGGAAGACGCCGCCCTCCTTCGCTTCGACGATCGCGTAGACGTTCTGCGGATTCGAAGGCGAAGCGCTGACGCCGATGATGCCGAGGGTTCCTTTCGGCATCCCCTTGTTCTTCGACAGCTCCTTCCATGTGTCGCCGCCGTCGGTCGATTTCCAGAGCGCCGAACCATCCCCGCCGCTATCGAAGAAGTACGCGCCGCGCCGGAAGCGCCACGTCGAGGCGTAGAGGATGCGCGGATTCGACGGGTCCATGTTCAGATCGACCGCGCCCGAGTCGCGATTGACGAAGAGGATGCGCTCCCAGTTCTTGCCGCCATCGCGCGAGCGGTAGACGCCGCGCATGTCGTTGGGTCCGAAGGCATGGCCGAGCGCCGCGACGTAAACGAGGTCGGCATTCGAAGGATGGACGCGGATGCGCGCGATCTGCTGCGAATCATCGAGGCCGATGTGCGTCCACGTCTTCCCTGCGTCGGTCGACTTCCACATCCCCGCTCCGGGCGAGACATTGCCTCGAATGGTCTCTTCTCCCGTCCCGGCATAGACGACGCTCGGATCCGATGGCGCCACCGCCACCGCCCCGATCGTCCCGCCGAAGAAGGTATCGGACACCGGCTTCCAGCTCTGCCCGCCATCGGTCGTCTTCCAGACTCCGCCACCGGTCGAGCCGAAGTAATAAACGTTCGGCTGATCATCGATGCCGACGACCGCATCCGCCCGCCCGCCGCGGTAGGGACCAACCTCGCGCCATTGCATCGACTTGAGGATCGAAGCGTCGGGAAGCGATGGTGCCGCTGTCTTGGGCGGCGTCGCCGCGTTGGCGAGAACAGCAAAGGAGAGAACGACCAGGAATACCCGCAGACGATGAATCATGCGCACTTCCTCCGAAGGAGCGCATGTTTACCACAAATGGAAAGGCCGCCCGAGGAACGACTTCACTTCGGAGTGTGGAACCGGGCGGCCTCGGACGCAGATGTCGCAGATCGTGCTGACCACGATGCATCCGGCAAGTTTTACCGCGATGCTTTCCAAACTCGATGGTTTCGACTCACAAGTCTTGAGTCTGGACTCAAGAAACCAAGGTCCGGACCCAAGAAACCAAGGTCCGGACTCAAGAAGCGAAGGTCCCGACACAAGAACTAAGGTCCGGACCCAAGAAC
>Ga0307470_10000117_pt1 | contig 54912 bp, 38 predicted proteins | sample atmos_gasesAM3C__FD_204565 | JGI IMG/M metagenome (GOLD analysis project Ga0307470, IMG submission 204565) | Hardwood forest soil microbial communities from Morgan-Monroe State Forest, Indiana, United States - atmos_gasesAM3C_05 | ecosystem: Environmental > Terrestrial > Soil > Temperate forest... | reverse complement strand
AAAAACGCGTTTTTTGCCCGAAAATCACGTTTTTCGCCTGAAAATCGCGTTCATCCGCCGTGCTAACACGTTTTTCGGACGAAAATCGCGTTCATCCGCCGTGCTAACGCGTTTTTTGCCCGAAAAACGCGTTTTTCGGGTGAAAATCACGTTCATCCGACGAAAAACGCGTTTTTCGCTTGAAAATCGTGTTTTTCTCCCGAAAAACACGATTTATCTATGGAGAAATCAGGCCAATCCGCCTCAACTTTTGACATTCTCGCACCTTTTTCCACGGCTCTTCATTCGTCAATAGTCGTGAGAATCCGTTGAAGCTCCGACCCCCGACCCCCGAAAACCGACGCCCGCCCTTCAGAATCTCCTCGTAACCCCCCAGACCAACCCTGCGTCGGCGCTGTTCTGGTAGGTGATGAGATTCTCGACGATGCCGGCGTAGGCGGTGAGGGTGCGGCCGACGGCGTGTTGGATGCCGACCGTCATTTGGTAGGAGCGGCGCGTGAGCTCGGGTGCACCGATCGTTCGGAAGGGGCTCTGGGAGATGGTGATCTGTGCCGTTGCCGAGGTGCGGCCGGCGATGAGGCTGGAGATCGCGACGGAATCGGTGATCACGAATTGTGACTTCGTCCCGAGCGCGCCGTTGTGGCCGAGGAGGAGCATGCCGGCCGAGGCGTGGAGGCGGGTGCGGCCGTAATCGCGCGTGGCCAGGAGCTGCACGCCGCCATCGAGTGACCCGGAGCCGTCGAGCGTCTGCATGTTGCCGGTGGGAAGCTCGAGTGCGCCTTCGACCGAGAGCGCGAGGTTGGGATCTTCGAGTGCGGGGAGCTCGTACTTCGCGGAGAGGGCGATATCGCCGAGTTGTGTGCCGGCTGTGTGCTGGCGGAAGAAGGTTCGGCCGTCATCGGTGCGAACGTAGATCGTCTCGCGGTTGCGCTGCATGGCTGGGCGCTCGTCGCCGCCGAGGTGGAAGGCGGCGTGGAAGTGCTCGATGAAGGCATCCGAGGTGCCGCCGCCGATGGTCGCGAACGGCACGGCGATGCCGACTTCGAGATTTGCACCGATTCCGCGATGCGCGGTGATCGTGACGCGGTGGATCTCGCCGTCGACGAGAAAGACCGCCTGCCCGTCGTCCATCCGGATCAGGCTGAGTGTCTGCGCGCCGGTCCGGCGGTCGGTGTCGCCGGCGAGGTTGTGACTGATCCAGCGCGACTTGGCGAAGGTGTTGGAGTCGGCGGTTTGAAGAACGACGAGCCAGTCGTCGTCGTCGAGAACGCGCGCGCTCTCCGGCTCGAAGAAAAAGAAGCCGTTGCTGAGCAGGTACTGATCGCGCACGGGCAGCGGCCCGAGGATGTCGCCGTGCTCCGGTTCCTGGCCGCGAATGGGCAGAGCCAGTACGGAGAGTACAAACAGCGCCGCGAAGCTCAGGCAGCGAGTCATGTCGGGAATCCGGTTGTGAAAACGATGACGCGGGAGGATTGGATTTGTCCAGTGTTTCTTTGGGCCGCGCGGATAGACTGCCTGCATGAGCCGGGGATTCGTTGCCACGCTGGGCGGTATCGCGCTGACGTTGTTGGCGTGGTTCGGATCGTGGGTCTGGCCGGGCTGGCCGGCGAACTTCGCGCTGGATGCGCTCGGCCACTACTCGGCGTTTCCCGAGTTGCCGCGCGCGGCAAAGGTGGCGGTAGTGGTTGGGCTGATCGTGATCAATGTCGGGACGTGGGCGGTGGTGCTTCGGGTTGCGATGCTGCTTCTGCGACGGAGTTTTTTTATCCGCAGATGACGCAGATGAGACGCAGATACATCTGCGTTTCATCTGCGTCATCTGCGGATAACACTATGATGCGCGGCCATGGATTTTCGCTCGGACAACACGCATGGCTGCTCGCCGGAGATCGTCGAGGCGCTCGCGCGCGCGAATCGCGGCACGATGACGTCGTATGGCGATGACGCGGTCACGGCGCGGTTGCGCGATCGATGCTGCGCGCTGTTCGGGTGCGATGTCGATGTCTTTCCGGTCCTGACCGGCACGGCGGCGAACGCGCTTTCGATCGCCTCGATGACGACGCCGGCTTCGCGGATCGTTTGCCACAGCGAAGCGCACATCCATCTGGAGGAGCTGGGCGCCGCGGAGTTCTTGAGTGGCGGCGCGAAACTGGTTCCGATCGATGGCATCGAGGGCAAGCTGAGCGACAAGGATGTCGCTTCCGTCGAGAGTTTCGACTGTCTCAGCATCACGCAGGCGACGGAAGCGGGGACGCTGTATCGTCCCGAAGAACTCGCTGCGCTCGGCGGTCTCGCGCATGCGCGCGGGGCGGGGGTGCACATGGACGGTGCGCGATTCGCGAACGCGGTCGCCGCGCTCGGCTGCTCTCCTGCGGATCTGACCCGGCGCGTGGGCGTGGACGTGCTCTCGTTCGGCGCGACGAAGAACGGCGCGATGGGCGCCGAGATGATCGTGGTCTTCCGCAAGGATCTCGCGACTCGTCTCAGCGCGCTTTGGCATCGCAGCGGACATCGGCTGTCGAAATCGCGTTTCCTCTCCGCGCAACTCGAGGCTTATCTCACGGACGATCTCTGGCTTCGCAATGCCCGTCATGCGAATGCGGCGGCGGCGCGGCTCGCGGAGGGCATTCGCGGTCATGTCGAGATCCTGCAGCCGGTCGAGGTGAACGTCCTCTTCGTCCGCATGGAGGACTCGCTCGCCGCTGCGTTGCGCGCGCAGGGCTTCACGTTCTACGACTGGGAGCTCTTCGGCGCGGGCTCCAAGCGGCTGGTCACGGCATTCGATTCGACGGACGCGGAGATCGATGCATTCATCGCGGCGATCCAGAAATCCAGCCGGCCCTGACGATCGTAACTGTTGGTCGGAGGATTCTCATGGCGACTGTGATGCTGATGCATTGGCCCGAGGTGACGAAAGAGAAGTACGAGGAAGTGCGGCGCGATGTGAATTGGGAAGGGGAGCCGCCCATTGGCGCGAAGTTTCATACGGCGTGGATCGCGGACGACGGTTTCCACGTTCTCGATCTGTGGGATTCGCCGGCTCATTTCGAGAACTTCGTGCAGCAGCGGTTGATGCCGAGCGTGCAGAAGGTGGGAGTCGACGGGCAGCCGAAGGTGGAGATCTTCGAGAGTCTGTCGGTTTTCGCGCCGAACGTGTAGTGGTTCACGCGAAGCCGCGAAGACGCGAAGAAACTTTAACTACGCGACAGGCAGGCGGATCTCGAATGTGGCGCCGCCTGCCTCGTTGTTTCGCGGGGCGATCGAGCCGCCGTAGCCGTCGACGATCGCTTTGACGATCGAGAGGCCGAGGCCGGTGTGCCCGGCGCGCGGGCGATTTGGGTCGGGGCGATGGGTAAAGAAGCGGTCGAACACACGCGCCATGTTCGCCTCGGGGATGCCCGCGCCCTGGTCGGAAACTGTGATCAGAACCTCGTTGCCGGGGCGGGCGAGGGTGATGGTCACGGCGCCGGCGGGCGGTGAGAAGCTGATCGCATTCTCGAGCACGTTCACGAATACCTGAATCAGCCGATCCTCGGACGCACTCACTTCCATCGGCTCCGAGGGCGCATCGAAGACGATCGAGACGTTGGAGCGTTCGCGCATGCGGAAGCCGTCGACGATCCGCTCGAGCAACGCGCGAACGTCGACGCGCGTTCGCTGCTCGACGGTGAGTTGGGCATCGATGTGCGTGATCTCGCGCACGCCGGAGAGAAGCGATTCCATCCGCGCGATCTCCTGCTCGACCATCCGCAGGAACCGTCCCCGCTCGTCAGGCTCATCGACCTCGGCAAGCATTTCCGTCGCCGTGCGAATGGAGGCCAGCGGGTTCTTGAACTCGTGCGAGACGTCGGCGGCGAACGACTCGATGAAACGGACGTGCTCGTCGAGACGTCGCGTGAGCCGCTCGAGCGCGCGAGAGAGATCGCCGATCTCGTCCTGTTTGCGCGAACCGCGGAAGCGCCCTCGCAGTCTGCCGCGCCGGTCGAGGATGGCACCTGCTTCGAGCCGCAACCGGCGCAGCGGACGAACGATCGTCGTCGCGATCAGAAAGCTGATGATGATCGCCACGATTACCGAGATGATGAAGATGCGAAGGATGCCGAGGCGAACGGTGTAGAGGTCCTGGAGGATGGGGAAGGTAGTCTGCGACGCCAGCGCTGCGCCGATGACGTCATCGCCGACGCGGATCGGTTCGGCGACGTAGACGGTGACCGAGCGGCGATCGGGCGAGATGCGCTCGATGACGCCAGGCTCGCCCCGCAACGCGCTGCGCACTTCGGGGCCGAAGAGCCGCTTCGATCGCTCGTAGTAGTCGCCTTCGTCGAGCGGCGGCTCGATCGATCGCGTTCCGAGAAACGGCCGGAGCAGCGCGGCGCCGGCGCGGTAGAGGATGTTGCGTTTGGCGCGGCTGGGGCGCGGAGCCGGCGGCGGCCCGGAGAGCGTGTGCGAGTCGGCGATGATGTAGCCGATGGGCGAGATGACGCGCAGCCGTGTCGGATCGTTGGCGTCGCCGCGCAGGCGATGACGTGCGAGGAGGATGTCCTGCGCGGCCAGACCGGGCACCGGCGCCGAGGCGACGGATGCGGCAAGAAGGCGAGCCTGTTCCTGCAGGGCGCGCCGCTGCGATCCGAGAAGGCGTTGTTCGTACGTGCCGAGGTAGAGGATGCCCGCGACGGGGAGGAACACGAGCAGCAGGTTGAACGCCATCACGCGGAAGGCGATGCGGGAGAAGAAGCGGCGGAAGCGGGGAGGAGTCACTTGCGCCGGTTCCGAAAAACCCTTTTCCACAAAGACACAAAGGGCACAGAGAAAGTCTTAACCGTTGTGTCCTTTGTGTCTCTGTGGTTCATGTTTTTTCCCATTGACAAGCTTCATACCACCCACCGATATCCCACTCCGTAGACGGTTTCGATCGCGGCGAATGCCGGGTCGGCTTCTTCGAACTTGCGGCGCAGTCTCTTGATATGCGTGTCGATCGTGCGGTCGCTGACGTAGGTGTCGTTCGGGTAGCCCTCTTTCGTGAGCTGCTTGCGCGACTTCACGTGGCCGGGATGGCGGACGAGGGCGTGCAGCATCATGAACTCGGTGACGGTGAGCTCGACGCGCTTGCCGTTCCAGGTGGCGAGATAGCGCTGCAGGTCGAGCGCGAGCGGACCGATTTGCAGCGGCGCTTCCTGCTGTTGCGACGCCGGGTTCTGGATGAATGAGAGGCGGCGGAAGAGGACTTTGACGCGCGCCGCGAGCTCGCGCATCGAAAACGGTTTGCAGAGGTAGTCGTCGGCGCCGAGCTCGAGCCCGAGGACGCGGTCGAGCTCCTCGTCGCGCGAGGTGAGGAAGATGATCGGGAGCGTGTCGCTGCGGGCGCGCAGGCGGCGGCAGAGCTCCAGTCCATCCATCCGAGGCATGGTGATGTCGAGGATGGCAAGCGAGGGCAGACGGTCTTTGACGACTTCCCACGCTGCCAAACCATCTGCAAACGTCACAACGTCATGCCCTTCGCGGCGGAGCGCGAACGCTACCGTCTCGCGGATGGTCTCTTCGTCGTCGACCACGATGATCGGATTCACAGGGTGATTATCCGCTGTGATCGCCACGAACGGGCCGCCGCCACAATCCCGCCACATTCCTGCCGCCGCTTCTCCTCGATTGCGCAGATGCCACGTCACATTGCAGACCTCTATTGATGGCATCGAAGAATCAAGGAGACGACGATGGAAACCAACGACACCAAAACAACCGAATACAAGCCGCGCGATTACTCGCTGGAGCGCTGGATCGTGATGCTGCTTTGCCTGCTCTTCGCGCTGCCGTTCGTGGCGCAGGCGCAGGAGCTGACTACGCTCGACCAGAACGACCGCGCTGCCCTTCTGATTAAGACGTCGAAACCCGGCACCTATGCGCTCTCGACCGCCGTGAAGTCGGAAGTCAGCATCAGCGTCGCCGGACCGATCGTCCGTACGACGGTCAAGCAGACGTTCCACAACGTCAGCGGCCAATGCGTCGAGGGGCTGTACGTCTACCCGCTGCCGGAGATGAGCGCGGTCGATACGTTGAAGATGACGATCGGTTCACGCGTGATCGTCGGCGAGATCCGCGAGCGCGAGCAGGCCCGCAAGGATTACGAGCAGGCGAAGAGCGAAGGACGCAAGGCCGCGCTCGTGGAGCAGCAACGGCCGAACGTTTTCACGACGTCGGTCTCCGGCGTGATGCCGGACGAGGATGTGACGATCGAGATCGCGTACCAGGAGACCGCGCAGTTCGAGAACGGCGAGTTCCGACTGCGCTTCCCGATGGTCGTCGCGCCGCGCTACACGCCTGCGAAGGCGTTCGCGACGGCGGTGATGGCGAAGCTCCCGAACACTCCTGCCAGCATCGTCGGCAGCAGCGTGACGCTCTTGGTCGATTTGCAGCCGGGCTACTCGATCCGCAACATTCACAGTGCGCAGCAGATGCGATCGGAAACGCTCGGCAACCGGCACTACCGCGTGATCGCCGATTCAGCCGCGCTCAGCCCAGACCACGATTTCGAACTGGCCTGGCAGCCGGACCTCGGCGCGAATCCAGAGGCGTCGATTCTCACAGAAAAGCTCGGCGAGGAGACGTACGCGCTGGTCATGGTCACGCCGCCGGCGTCGTCAACAGTCCGCCTGCCGCGGGAAACGATCTTCATCATCGACAGCTCCGGCTCGATGGAAGGCGCTTCCATGCAGCAGGCCAAAGCGGCACTACTGCTCGCCCTCGACGATCTGCAGCCGAGCGACAAGTTCAACATCATCGACTTCGATTCCGAGGCTCGTCCGCTGTTCAAGGAAAGCAGCGCGGCCGACGGACCGTCGATCGCCGCGGCCAAGCAGTTCGTCGGAACGATTACGGCGGACGGCGGGACCGAGATGATGAGTGCGCTGCGCATCGCGCTTCCGGAGAAGGCGAATACGCCGTCGGGCACCGTGCGCCAGGTGATCTTCATGACCGACGGTCAGGTCAGCAATGAGCAGGAGCTCTTCTCCTTCATTCACAGCCGCCTCGGCGAGAGCCGTCTCTTCACCGTCGGCATCGGCGCCGCGCCGAACTCGCACTTCATGCGCAACGCGGCGCGCTTCGGCCGCGGCACGTTCACTTACATCGGCGACGTGCAGCAGGTGCAGGAGCGGATGTCGGAGCTGTTCGCCAAGCTCGACGCTCCGGTGATGACGTCGATCGAGATTCTCAGCAGCGATACGACGGCCGAGGCGTGGCCGGAGCGCGTGCCGGATCTGTATCGCGGCGAGCCGCTCGTCGTTGCGTTGCGCGTGCGTGATCCTGGCGCCAAATTCACGCTTCGTGGCCACATCGGCAATGACGTTTGGACGAAGGAGTTGACGCTTCCCTCGCCGGGCGAGCCGGAAGGAATCGCGAGACTCTGGGGCCGCGAAAAGATCGAGTCGCTGATGGACCATCTCACCGATGGCAGCGATCCGAAGGGCATCGAAGCAGCGGTGATCGCGGTGGCGCTGCAAAACCATCTCGTGTCGCAATACACGAGCCTTGTCGCCATCGACCAGACGCCGCAGGGACTGAACCCATCGTGCAAGCCCGAACTGATTCCGGTCGACAACACGGTGACGGATCCGCAGCAAGGCACGCTGCCGCAGACGGCCACGCCCGCAGCGCTGATGCTGATGATCGGGATGGCGTTGGTGGCGGTGGCGGGTATCGCTCTGAAGGTCATGAGGTAAAGCGGGAGTCGCGTATCGGGAGCCGGGTGTCGTAGCGAAACACCCGGCTCCTGCTCACTCTGACCCTGACAACCGACCCCCGAGGAAACCCATGTCCACGAAACTCATTACCCTCACTCGCACGCTTCTCGTGTGCGTCCTCCTCGCCGGCATGGCGGTCGGCGGGGAGGGGCTCTGGATCTACGCGAAAGCCAGACTGGCGCAACTGCTCCTGGAAATCTCGTGGCGCAGCGCGCTGGCTGGTGAGCAGCTCAAGCCGTGGCCGTGGGCGGACACGCACGCTATTGCACGCCTCACGATCGAGCGCGACGGCGCGGCGGTGATCGTCCTCGATGGCGCGAGTGGGCGGACGATGGCCTTCGGACCGGGACACCTCGACGGCACCGCGATGCCCGGTGACATCGGCAACTGCGTGATCACCGCGCACCGCGACACGCACTTCGCCCCGCTGCGCTACCTCGGACCCGGCGACATCGTCACGCTCCAACGTCCCGACGGCCGTATCGTCCGCTACCGCGTTCAGGCCACGCGCGTCGTCCGTAAGAACGACACGTCAGTCTTACGCCAGGACGCCCGCACGCGCCTCACGCTCATCACCTGCTATCCGTTCGACGCGGTAAGGCCGGGAACCCCCCTGCGCTGGGTGGTCATCGCGCAGAAGGTGGCGTAATGCAAGGCCGCAGAAGGGCCGGCGCCTGGCCGGCCCTTCGCGTGCGACGCAACTCACACCTTGAATGCTGTCGAGTGCCAGAATGCGCCATTCGGCACGCCGACGGGGAACCACTGTGGATGCTGGTACGGATTCTCGCGCGTGACGAGCGCGTGGACGCGTTCCCAGAGAGTCTCGTAACTGCCCGCGAACTTCCCGCCGTTCCACACCTCGGCGATCTTGCTCGTGAACAGGCCGTTCCTTCCTCCGTCAACCGCTTCCTCCCAATCCTGGCAGGCGGCAAGAAGGAGCACGCTCGCCGCCAATGAGAGAGTTCGTGCCGATTCCGTGCGCGCCTTGATGCCGGCGTAGAGCAACTTATTAACTTCTGCGGCGGAAGCGGCTACGTCGTCGGGAAGCGCTCGTCCTCGGGTTGGAGGGAGAGCGCGGACGTCTGCGAGCCTCTCACGCTCTACCGCCGGAAGTTGATTCGACTGGAATGCGGTGACGGAGCCGCTGAAGCAACTGTCGCTGACCACGACCACGCGGACTCCCGGTTTGAAGATGGTCCAGAGCTGATAGAGCTCATCGTCGAGCATCTGCCGGTCGTAGACGACCCATGTCTGGTCGCTGCCGCCTTCGTCCGGGGTTCGCGGGTTCTGGACGAAGCCTCCGTGGCCGGCAAACGTGAGCAGGAACGTGTCGCCATCGCCGAGATGGGCCGCAGCGGTCGAGATTCCGTTGACGACCGCCGATGCTGTTGCCGCCGGGCCGAGAAGCGGAGCGGTAACGGTGAACCCCCCGCTCTTCGCGATCTGGGCCATCGTCCTGGCATCGTTCTCACAACCCTGGAGAGAATTGTGGAGGCCCGGAAAATGGCTCGGGTCGAGCCCATTGACGCCGATATGGAGCGACATACCCTTCCGGACGGCAGGAACGATGTCCTTCGAGTCAGGTTGAGTCTTGCCTTTCGGATCAGGAGGTGGAGAGCATTTCATGACGTCGCGTTTCGTGGTGACCATCGGGAACCTCTTTCGGGTTACGACCCCGGGTAGTAGGTGGGAGAGCAGGCGATGTGAAGGTCGCGCGTTGTGCCTTTGATGAATGGATGCCGCGACGCGGATTCGAGCACGTCCATTCGTGCCTTTGGCAATTGCTTGTTTGGCATGACCGTGCTTGTGTTGAGCACGTAATAGATGAAGAAGTGGTTTGCATCTTCTGGTTCTGTAGTCGCCTGCTCTCTCTGATGTCTGAACTTGTCGGAGACATTCGCCACAACGATCTCCGCATCGTTCCTGAAGGTAATCTGACGGGGGCTGGCCGGCGCAATGTTGGCCGCGCCGCCACAATGCCCTTGATTGACCGGTGTCGCTTCCATTCGGATCGAATCGCCCATTGGTGCAATTGGTACGTCGACCTGACCGATCATTGCCTCCCCGCTCGGGATTCGATAGGCGCGCAGCGTTCCTCTCCGGATGACAGTCGATGCGATTACGTTATGCGGATTGTTCGTGTCGCCGATCGTGAACGTTGGGTCGATGGCCGGCCAGTCGAACATCGCGTCTGAGAACTGCGTCGCGTCGATTTGCTGCCCGGGGGCATTCGCATACTGAAAGTTGAGACTGCAATCCGTAATGTCGAAAGACATCAGGCCGTTCGTAACACTCGAGCTGGGCCAATCGGACGTGTTCAGAATGTCGGACACCTGCGCAATCAACACCGGCGAGTGCGGCTCGATGTCTGTGTTCGTTCCTGGAGTCTTCGCATTGCGGCCGTCCGGCATTGCCACGAGGTAATTGCCGTCATCCTGCTTGACGAAGCAGGCCAGGCCCATGAAGTGAATGGTGTAAGGCATTGGATCTCCTTCTTTTGTTGCTGGTCAGCGTCCAATCACCTGCACGGACGCCCATGTAGACAGCGGGACATTGGATCGGTGGATTGCCTCGATTTGGGCATTGCGGACCGCGTCCGCAGGTGTGGAGCCCTCCGACAGATAACGGTGAAGTAGTGGAAAGAAACCGGCGGCGCCCGAGTCCGGGATTTGCCACAACGTGGCTACGACGCTGGGCACGCCGGCGGCAAGGAATGCGCGCGCCATGCTGAGGCTGCCCTCAGTCCAGCGCGTCTCGCCTCGCGCGGTATCACACGCAGCAAGGACCACTACCGAGGTATGAGTCAGCCTCATCGTCTCTACCTGCTTCGGTGTCAGTTCGCCCGTTCCGCCCGAGAGGATCAAAGCTGTAGAACGGGCGCCGCTGTCTGCTGCGTCTCCATGGGAGCTGACCTGGATGACGTCCGCGTTGCCGGCAGCTTGCAGGAAAGCGGAAGGGGTCGCGTCACCGCCGATGAGTGAGGTCGGATGAGGATACAGATGCGCAATTGCGCGCACTTCCCCGATTGCTCCATCCAGCCGTTCGCGTCCTGCGACGTCGGGCGCCGCGACAAGGAGGGCGTTCTCCGGAGCCCTCGCTGACGTCGTTGAGGAGGCCGCCCGCATAAAGACGGCAGCGCTGGGAGCCATGACTATCGCATGATCCTCAATGAGGTAACTGCCTTTCTCGTTGCGAAGTGCAGCGAACGGTAGCGAGAGCAGTGACCGGCTCGGGACGAAGACGATCTTCGTTTGCTTCGGTAAAAATGCGGCAATAGGACCTATCGTGCTGCCGTACAACGAGTGCGAAAGAAGATCCGCTCTGCCCAGTTGCCCATTGACGGCAGCGTTTCGGAATCTTGCCACCTGCGCAGCAATCCGATCCGGTGCCGTGCCGCCGTCCGCGACGTGAATGCCGTTGTGATCGATCACGAATATGACGAGCCGCGATGAAAGATCCACGTACTCCACCAGGGCGACGGAGCCGGGAGGCGCGGAAGGGGCTGCATGACGGCCCATCGCGTCGAGCAGGGCGCGCGCGCGCGCTTCCTCGGCGTAGGCAAATGCGCGAGCGGCATCTCCGCGGACGAGTGCACTTCGGATCGCTTCGACAAAAAGATCCTCGGACGCGTCGAAAACCCCCAGCCGTGTGGCGATGTCAGGCAGCGATTCCCGGCTTTCTTCCAACTCTGTGATTCCTGCTTCGAAATCACGCTGGGCGCGAACCTCGTCGCCAACCGCGCGCAGCTCCCGTCCACGTCGCAGATAAAATGTTGGGAGATACATCCGTCTGCCTTTTTCTTGATGAAAGGCAATTGCCGCCGAAAGAGCGTCGATCGCTTCCCCGGGCGTGGAAGTGATCATGGCGCGCACGGCGAGCAGGTCAGTGCGGCCGCGTGTCTGGAGGGCGGGGTCCTTGATCGCCGCAATGATGGCGCCGGCCTCCGTTAAGTCGTGAATGGCATCCGTATGCTGTCCCAGCGAGTGATGGGCGACGGCTCGCCGTAATAGGGCGTCGGCGTGCGTATCGGGACGTGCGAGCTGTGACGCCATCCCGACCTCTACGTACAGGAACGACAAAGCCACGCGCCAGCGATGATGCGAAGCTGCATCGCGGCTGATCGCCGATGTTGCGGACTTTGTTCGAAGATCGGTCGTTCGACCGAGCTCCTGCAATACGGCGATCTTCAGTGTCCAGGCTTTTGCGGAATCGCCGATTTCGTCATAAAGCTCGGCAAGGATGGTTCGGACAATTGCGGCGTTTCGATTCTCTCCTACGGAGTCGAAGATCGCGATGCTCTCATCGAGTGCGCGGATCGTAATTCCCCACTGCGATTCCGCGCTTGTACATAAACCGAGCTGCCATAGAACTTCCGCCCGCAGGGTCTTGCTGCCGTCCGGGATCTCCGGCAGAAGTTGTTCGAGAGTGCGGCGCGCCTCGTCGAAGCGACCCTGGTAATGCAAAGCCACCGCCGTTTGAAGACGGGCGTACAGGGCCATGGGAGCGTGAAGTGCAGTGAAGCGTTCCGCTGCGTCTTGCAGGAGTGGCAAAGCCGGTGTCGGCTGCTCCTTCACGAGCTGGCGCCCCTCCCCGAGCGAGGCTTGAGCCGAGGCGAAAGCCGGCAACTCCTCGCCATTCAGGCGATCGATCGCGCCAACCTGATCGCGAACGAGCGTATCGCCGCGCGTCGCGAGCTCGTTGCCGATGGCGCGGGCAATGGTCAGATATCGGCTTGCGCCCGGGTCTTTTTGTACGCTCGTAGCCCACGCCGTCAGCGCAATCTCTTGAACATACGATCTCGACTGCTCGGGGAACATCCGCACGAGACGCGCCGCGGCCGTTGGTTCGCCGTTCGCGATGAGCTCGAAGTCATGGGCGAGTGACTCATCGAAGTTGGGCAGTGGGAGGGAAAGCGCCGCCAGATGCTCTTTCGCTTCACGCGACCATCCGTCGTTCAAGGCAAGGCGGAGATACGTTTTCCATGCTTCGCGCGCAGCGTCGCGAAGGCCGAGGCGCTCCAGGGCGACTGCCCGATTGAAGAGCGCCTCGGGATAGTTCTTGTCGATATCGAGTGCGGCGTCAGCGGCGGCAACGGCGTCAGCAAGCAGTGCCGGTGAATCGGCCTGTTGCGCCCTGGCGATGTACGCCGCCGCCAGATCGTTCCAGACGGCAGCATCGTGTTTCTGCTCAGCAGATGGCTCGAGGATCTCGATTGCCTGCCGCGGATTCTGAGTGACCAGATACGCAACCAGGTCATGCCCGTCTGAGCTGGCATTGTTCCCTCGAAAGCCGCGGAGAATCATCCCCGACATCACGTTTGCAGAGGCGTTTGCTGCAGGAGCCGGGTGCGACGATGTCACCGCCTGAAGTGGCGTCCATGCGAAACCGCCCGAAACTCTTCCCGCAAATCGCCGCGCGGGATGTTGTGTAGCCGCAAGCCGCAAGGCCAGACTTGAAACCGCTTTCTGTCCGATCTGCGTGACGATCAATGCGCCCGCTGCTGCGGCGACAAGCACAACTGCGATGACCAGCACCTGGCGGCTGGGAAACGTTCGGTGGCGTGCCCGAGGGCGCTTCCCAAGGGCCACGGCTTCGCACGTGTTGCACGCGACGAGGTGTTGCATGACCTCCATCCTCTTCGGGCCGGCCAGGGCTCGGATCCTGAACGCCTCGAGAACCTCTGCTTCGGGACAGTGGTGTGGCGCGACTGACATCGCGTTCTCCTTCGTCCCTGCCGCTTTCTCTGTAACGTCGTAGACGGACCGAAAGCCGTCTTTCCGTCGCCGCAGACAGCCGCGCAGGATTTAGATTTGTAGGGATGTAATGGCGAGGTTACACCGGAGAGGCGCCCGGGTCGAGGCGCCCGGCGTGAGCCACCCGCGTGGATCGAAAAGCATTGTCACGCGGGGACGCGGAGGACACGAGGGTTTTCTCCGCATCTCCGCGCCTCCGCGTGAAACCGTTTCTCGGCTTTTCCGCCTGCCTTCCTTTCACGGTATTCTGATCGCCGAGGGGCAAAGAGAAACCATGGCCAGCGATGACTCGCTCGGCATTTCCGGGCTCGGGCCCGGCAAGGTGCTCGATGGCAAGTACGAGATTCTGACTCGCCTTGGCGGCGGCGGGATGGGTGACGTCTTCAAAGCGCAACACGTCCACCTCAACGTCTTCCGCTGTATCAAGGTGATGAAGGAAGCGATGCTTGCGGACGAAGGCTATCGCGCACGGTTCCTGCGCGAGGCGCGTCTGGCCACGCAGATTCATCATCCCAACATCGCCGTCGTCCACGACTTCTTCATCGGCGAGGGCGGCAGCTACATGGTGACGGAGTTCATCGATGGCATGACCGTCCGACAGTGGGGAAGGACGAACGGCGGACCATATCCTCTGGCTCTGGCCGCCGACGTCGCCGTGCAGGTACTGTCGGGTCTCGATCACATCCACCGCCGTGGTCTGCTGCACCGCGATATCTCCGCCGACAACATCATGCTTTCCTACGACGAAGATGGATCGCTCACGGTCAAGATCATCGATCTCGGCATCGCCAAGGACGTGAATACGCCGTCGAGCGAGATGTTCACGCAGGTAGGGACTCTGATCGGCAATCCGAAGTACATGTCGCCCGAGCAACTCGGCAGCATCGAGGATGGCGAACAACTTGATGGGCGCGCGGATCTTTACGCACTTGGCGTGGTGCTGTACGAGATTCTCCTCGGCGTCCCGCCTTTCGCCAGCGAAACGCCACATGGCTACATCATGAAACACCTGACGCAGCGCCCGCCGCGCTTCCTCGATGTGCAGCCGGACGGCGACTGGTCTGTAGCTCTCGAGGCGGTGGTGTTTCGCGCGCTGGAGAAGGACCGGCGGCGCCGCTATGCCGACGCACGCGAGATGTCGGCGGCGCTGCAGCCGTTCCTCTCCGCGCCTGCGGGCACGCTCACGCGTGAGGCGGTTGCGCGCCTCCGGCGCGGGCCGTTAAAGACCTTCAACTCGGCGGTGGAATGGAGGAAGACAAAGGCGATCGACACCATCTCCGCATACCGTGACTTTCTCGCCAAGGTTCCCGAGGGATCGGATACGACAGAAGCGAAAGGGCGCCTCTTCGAGCTGGAGTTGATCGCAGGAGTGCGGGCAAGGGAAGCCGATGGCGATCGGAATGCACTGCAACGGCTGGCCGAGGCACATCCGCCCGGCTCGGTCGTGGGCGATGCGGCGCGGGAAGCGCTCGGCCGCGTGATCCGTTCGCCGGAGCGCCAGATCGAAGAGGAGCGCGAATTCCAGCAGGCGTGGGAGACAGGAACGGCGGCGGCGTGGCTGCAGTTCATCGATGGCCACCCCGGCTCGCCGCGAACCGAGGAAGCCAGGCGTTGCCGTCAGGAAGCAATCGACTTCGAGCTGGCTTCGTCCCTCGACACCGCAGCGATGTGGCGCGCGTTTCTGAAAACCTGGCCCGAGGGACGGCATCGGCTTGACGCGGATATCCGGTTGCGCGCGAAGACGAAGAAGTGAAGGAGTGCGGTCGTCTCGACCGCGGGCCCTCGGGCGTCCTCGCCCGAGGGCTGTCAGGGCGGAGGTCCGAAGTTCGTCGGTGTTCTTGCTTGCGTGAGGTACCACCAAGTGCCGCGAACCTGGCCGCAATGGCCGTTCACTGTCAGAATCTGCGCATGAAGCAAGGGAGTGCGGTCGTCTCGACCGCGGGCTCTCGGGCGTCCTCGCCCGAGGGCTGTCAGGGCGGAGGTCCGAAGTTCGCCGGCGTTCTTGTTTGCGTGAGGTACCACCAAGTGCCGCGAACCTGGCCGCCCCGCCTTCGCTGTTAGACTTTACGCATGCGCATCGTGTTGCAGGGCAGTCTTCTCCATTTCGGTGTGCGTGATCTGCTCGCATTCGTTGCCCGGAGTGCGCAGGAAGGCACGTTCGATGGGGAGTCGAATGGAGAGCACGTACGGATCGCGTTGCGCGGCGGGCAGGTCATCGGGACCGAGTCGGCCGGAACGTCGGATGCCGGGGATGCCGCGGACGCGGTGGCAAAGCTCCTCCAGTGGAGCGATGGCACCTTCACCTTTCTCGACGATGTCGTGATTGCCGAGGGGGCGGCGCCGATCGCAGCGGACATCGAAGCGCTGATCGCCGAGGCCGAGATGCGCATCACGGAAGCGAGACGGCTCGCCGATCTCTATCACGACGACAGCGTCAAGTTTCGCGTCGTCAACCGGCCGCCGGGAGAGATCAGCCTCACTGCCGAAGAGTTCCAGCTTCTTTTTCAGATCGGCACGGGTAAGTCGCTCGCCCAATTGAAGAGTGACAGCGGCCGGCCGTCAGTCGATCTCTATCCGATCGTGAAGCGTCTCCAGATGACGGGCCTCATCGAGTTGATCGGAGATCCTGATGCGAACTCGCCACGGGACGTACCGGCGCTCGTCGCTGGGCCGGCGTCAGGTTCCCCGCCTGTGCCGGACTCTGCACCGCCGGTTTCTGCGACTGTGCCAGTTCCGGCGCACGCACCACTACCCGCTCCGGCTCCGCTTCCACCGCTGGATGCCGAATTGAAACCTCCGCCTTCTCCACCCGTGTCCGAGGCGACTTCGAAGGTTGAGCGGCCTCCCGCGGCAGTCGATTCCACGGATCGCATTCAGGCCATCGCCCCCGGCGGCGCGACGCTCAACGCCGAGGCACCGCTTGTGGCGACGCTGACAGCCGACGATGGAATCATGCATCCGCTGCTGGAGGAGACCGCCACGGTCGGCCGGACTTCAGGGAACGCGATCGCGCTGCGCGACCCGAGCGTTTCCGCGAAGCATGCCCGCATCGTCCGCAGCTCGGAGGGGTTCACGATCGAGGATGTCGGAAGCCGCAACGGCACATTCGTCAACGGCGAGAAGCTGACCGAGAAGCGCTTACTCGTCGAGGGCGACCTCGTGCGCCTCGGCAAGATCATCCTGACGTTCAACCTCGCCTCGGATATTCAGAAAAAGCAGTCGACGGAAAGGGAGATGATGAAGTAGGGAGGGTGGGTTGCCTGGCCGCGGCCTTGGTTGCCTGGTTTCCCCAGTTGCGAGGTTTTGGGTTGATGAGTTGACGCGTTGCCTGATCGTCTGTGTCCCGACGTAACCCAGCTCTGCCGGCTTGGCGACGAGGCGACCCAGCAACCAGGCAGCCCAATCCGCAACCACCACTCCGCCCATCAATCCACCCCGCCATCAACTATGATCAGCGCTAATCACTCATGACCTCTTTCGACCTGATCATCGTCGGCTCAGGGCCGGCGGGCCTTGCGGCGGCTTCGCACGCGCAGACGAGCGGACTCTCATACGCGCTACTCGAGCGCACGGACCATCTGGCAGACACGATCGATGCGTACCAGGCGCGCAAGTACGTCATGGCCGAGCCGATGCTGATTCCGGCGCGCGGCGAGGTTCCTTTCCAGGCAGGCTCACGTGAGTCGATTCTCTCCGCGTGGGGCGGACACGTGAGCGAGAAGAAACTCAACGTCGTCTTCAACGCCGAGGTGCGGTCGGTGAAGAAGGAAGGCTCGAGGTTCAAAGTCAGGACGGGGAGGGGTGATGAATTCGATGCTGCGAATGTCGTCCTGGCGATGGGAACGCAGGGCAATCCGCGCAAGCTCGGTGTGCCGGGTGAAGACCTTCCGCACGTGCGCTACCGACTGGTCGATCCTGCCGAGCATCGAGATCAGGACCTGCTCGTCGTCGGCGCCGGCGATTCCGCGCTCGAGATCGCAATCGCCCTCGCTAGTGAGAATCGTGTCGGTCTCATCGTCCGCGGCACGGAGATCACGCGTGCCAACGACGTCCTCATCAAAGAAGTGCTGAGCCGTCAGGCAACGGGGCAGTTGACGATTTACTTCAGCGCCAGCGTGAAGCAGGTCTATCCGGGCTATGCCGATCTGACGGTGCGCGGCGACGTGACGCGCGTCGCGGCGGAACTGATCTTCCTCAAGCTTGGCGCCGATGCGCCGCGCAAGTTCTTCGAATCGATCGGTATCACTTACAGCGGCCAGGGAAAGGACTCGCGGCCTATCCTCAGCCAGGTACACCAGTCGAGCGTGCCGGGGCTTTTCCTGATCGGCGCAGCCAGCGGACGCGATCTGATCAAGCTCGGCATGAATCAGGGCTATGAAGTCGTCGAGCACCTGATGGGCCGCGAAGTCGAGCCGGCTGACGAAGCCGTGCTCAAAGAGCGTCTGCCGTTCTGGGACGGAACTGTCCGTGAGCGCATCGCCTTCCTGCGAAAACGCGTACCGCTGCTGGCCGCCGCGGACGAGCAACAGTTGCGCGAAACGTTTCTCTCGGCGCGCGTCCGCGAGTACCGCGACGGCGAGATCATCATTCGCCAGAACGACTACACCAACGACTTCCTCATCGTCGCCGACGGACGTGTCGAGCTCTGGAAACGGCCGGAGAAGAGCACGACGGACGTGAAGATCGTGGAGCTGACGGCAGGAAACTTCTTTGGTGAGATGAGCCTCATCTCCGGACGGCGGCGGACGGCGACAGCACGCGCCGTCGGGCCGACACGCATCATCGAAATCCCTCGGAAGGCCATTCTCAAGCTTCTCGGCGCTGCTCCGCGGGCGAAGTCGCTCGTCGATCAGGCCTTCCTGCTGCGCGCGTTCGGAGGCTACCTCTTCCCGGGTATTCCGGAAGCGCAGCTCGGCGAGCTCGTGGAGCTCGCGGTCGTCAACAGCCTTGCCAAGGACGCTTTTGTCTTCAAGGAAGGCGATCCGTCCGATGCCTTCTACCTGATCCGCAACGGGATGGTGAAGATCTCCAAGAAGTCGGGCGATAAGGAGGTCATCCTCTCGTATCTCGTGGCCGGTAATTTCTTCGGCGAAGCAGCGCTGTTCTCCGAGGCCGGCCGGACGTCGACCGTGACCACGATTTTCCCGTCCGATCTGATCAAGCTGTCGAAGCGCGACTTCAAAACGTTTCTGGCGGCGCATCCCGATCTGCGCGAGGCGCCGCGGCGCAAGCTCGAAGAGCGGCGCATCGCCAGCCTCATCGCCGATGCCACTCCCGGCTCCGGCAACATCCTCGGCGATCTGATTCGCGAAGAAGTAGTCATGGGAACGCAGACGCTCATCATCGACGAGCACAAATGCATCCGCTGCGGTAACTGCATCGCCGGATGCGAGGGCGTGCATCGCGACGGACAGGCGCGCCTGTCATTGACCGGAATCAAGTTCTACAACCTGCTGGCGCCGAATTCCTGCTGGCAATGCGAGAACCCGATGTGCATGCTCGATTGTCCGCCCGACGCGATTGTGCGCGATCCTCGGGGCGAGGTCTACATCAAGAGCAACTGCATCGGCTGCGGCAATTGCGAGCGTAATTGTCCTTACGACAACATCTTCATGGTCCACAAGGAACCGAAGAAAACGCTCTTCTCCTGGGTCGCCTCACTCTTCGGTAAAGGTCATGAGAACGACGTCGAGCAGACGGTCGCCGTAAAGTGCGATCTCTGCCGCGAGATCAAGGGCGGTCCAGCCTGTGTGCGCAGTTGTCCCACGGGAGCGGCCATTCGTCTTACGCCTGAGGAGTATCGCTCCACGTTGGAGGAGCTGGTGATCATGCGAGGGGAGAGATGATCGAAAGCGGAAGGATGAAGGATGAAGGATGATCTGACAGTCAACGATTTATCCTTTGTGGCGCGCAGACGTTCATCCTTCATCCTTCCGCTTTCATCCTTTGTTCGGAGGAGGCTGCTCTGCCGATAGCCCGCTCCGGCGTCCCCTGGCGCCGCATCTTCTTCGTGCTGCTGATTGCGGCGACGGTGGCGTTCTTCTGGTACGCGCAGCGCGAGTATCCGCACGGCGGCTCTCGTATCGGACTGATCTTCGGTAGCGTTGGTTTTTTTCTCTGCTACCTTCTGGCGTTCTTCGGCGTCCGCAAGCGTTGGTACCGCTCGACGTTCGGCACAATGGAGCAATGGACGCAATCGCACATCTACCTCGGCATCTTCGCTCTTGTCATTCTGCTGTACCACACGGGCGGTCAATTTCACGACAAAGTGGCCGTGGCGACGCTGATCCTCGTCGCCATCGTTGTCGCGAGCGGCATTCTCGGCGCCATTCTTTACGTCACCGTGCCCCGGCTATTGACTGAGGTGGAATCGAATCTGACTGTCGCGGAGATCTCGCAACAGCTCAATCAGCTTGCCAAGCAGATGGCGCGTATTGCCTCGGGGAAATCAGTTCCGTTCCAACGCATTTACGACCAGCTCATTCGCGAGGCGGCGCCGGGATGGCTCGCCGGCTGGCGCCTGCTGTTCGCGCGCATGCGCCGAGGCAAGGCGCCGGCCGCGGGCGATTGGGCCAATCTCCTCGGCCTCGTTCTTGTCGACGAGCAGGAAGAGCTCAGACGGTTGCTCGTCGTCTCGCGCCAGCGAAAAGAGCTGCTGATCCGCCTCATTTACCAGCAACGCTACAAGAACGTCCTGGAGTTCTGGCTCTACATTCACATACCGTTCACGATCCTCTTATTGCTCTTTGCCATTGTGCACGTTGTTGCGGTGTTCTATTACGGGAGGATCGCGTGGTAGGCGGCCAGCGGCCGGGAGCCGGTAGATGAGTTTCGTCATTCAGAGCGCGTCCGGCCGCGGGCTGGCGCTGACGCAGGTACGGGGCGCGTTGCTCCGTATCGGTCGAGGCACGAACGCCGAGCTTCGATCCGAGAATCCGGCCGTCGCGCTCGAGCATGCCGTCATCGAAACGGATGCGAACGGCTTCACGGTCACGGACAAAGGGAGCATCACCGGCACGTACGTCAACCGGCGGCCGGTCGAAACGGCGCGGCTCGCCCGTGGCGATGTCATCGAGATCGGAGACCTGCGCATCGAAGTGCAGATCCTCGAGCCCGGAAAGCCGCTATTCGTTCGCGTCAGCTCCACGTCCGGGACGCCGGGGGCGGTTGCGGGCGCTGACGACGATCTTGCTTCCGCGCCGAAAGGAGTCGGCGGGCGCGGTGGCGTGCTCAGAGCACCAAAGATCGATTACGTCGATGCCTTTCGCCTCAAGCGGCCCTGGCTGACGAAGCTCTCGCTGATCGCAGCGTTTCTGATCATCGCGTTCATTGCGATCGCCGAGGTGACGAAGCCGGAGAAACAGACAGCCTTCCGGCCGGGCGGGCTCGCATCGAGACACGCCACGAAGAAAGACGCCAAGTCCGGCGGTCTGGTGGGAGAGAACTGCTCGGAATGCCACAGCCCCTTTCGCGGCGTCTCCGATACCGGTTGCACGGATTGCCACGACAAGATGCTGCCCCACGCCGAGCAGCAGACCGGAGCGCCGGCCTGCGCCGACTGCCATCCCGAGCATCGCGACGTGCCCAAGCTCGACAAGCTGGCCGATGCCACGTGCGTCTCATGCCACGGCAATCTGCTCGCGCACGTCAAGGATCCGGCGCTGTTTTCGACACGTCCGAAGGATGAGCTCACCATCACCTCGTTCGGCAGCCAGCATCCTGACTTCTCGCCGCGCAGCGATCCCGACAAACTCCGCTTCAACCACGCTTTCCACCTCAAAGCTGGTGGAATCCAGAACGGTGAAGGGCAGCGCGAAGTGCTCCAGTGCATCCAGTGCCACAGGCTGGTCGAGACGAAAGGGGTCTTCGACCCGGTCGTTCTAAGGTTCCAGGATCACTGTCAGCGTTGCCACAAGCTCACGTTCGATCCGCGTTTTCCCGACCGTGAGGTGCCGCACGGCGTCGATCTGGAGACCGTGCTCGGCAAGATCGTCGGCACGTATGCGGGCAACCGCGACATCGTCGGCATGAGGCCGGAGGAGACGCGCCGCCGCATTCTGACGTCGCGCGTCGAGGTTGCGCCCAGCACGCGAGCGGTCCTCAACAATGAACAGGTCATCAAGACCAAGTGCGTCAAGTGCCACGACATCGATCGTACCGGCACGCGCATCGCAGCCAAGCCGGAGATTCCGGTCCGCTGGCTGTTCGGGGCGAAGTTCTCGCACACGAAGCACCGAGATCTCCAGTGCGAGTCGTGTCACGAAACGGCCCGCCGGAGCACGAATACGTCCGATGTGCTGATCCCGCTCAGGAAGGACTGCACGTCGTGTCACGGCGTCCCGTCGGCGAAAATCAGCCGCTGCACGACGTGTCATGGGTATCATGGGCGTTCCAGACCAATGGGGTTTCCTCTCGGGAAAGAGACACCTCGCACGGTCCGGGGTTCTGGAGGCGGATCACGCATGATCGAGAAGGTTCTCCTGTGGGCCATCGTGCTCTTGCTGCTCGTCGTACTCGTGCCAGCGGGGCTGGCGCTCTTCCAGCGCATTCGAGCCGGAGAGCTCGATCGCGTCGCCGGCGTTCGCGGCAATCCGGTGCCGCCGCCGGGCACGGCAAAGATTCCGCCGCTGCAGCCTGAGCCGGCCGCGGCGGACGGGCCCGGGCCGGAGCCGGCACCGCCGAAGACTCCCCGCTCCGACGCGACGCGCATGGCACCCATGCCGGCCGCGCAGCCGGAGGGCCAGGGGACGGAGATGGTCGAGTGGTACGGCCTGATCCAGTGCACGAGCGGCGCGCTGGAGGGACAGAGGTTCATCATCGAAGAGGGTGGTCTCTACATCGGCCGCGATCCGGTCCTTTCGCAGGTGACCATCGCCGATAAAAGGATTTCAAAAAGGCACGTCCGAATTATTCCTCGTGATGGTAAGGTAATGGCCATCGATCAAAACTCGACGAACGGGACCTTCCTCGCCAGCAACCCTGGCGTGCGGATCACTGACGTCGAATTGAACCGCGGAGACACGATCATTCTCAGCGATGGCGCTGCGACATTTGTTTACCACATCTAGGGAGCTGTCACAGCTCCAACGAGGAGAACATGCGACACGTCGTGCTGGTCACATTGTTCCTGGCGGCGTCCGCGATGCACGGACAGTGCGTCGACGGGGCGCCCGGCAGCGCGACGCCGGCGTCGTTCCCGCCGCTCTCCGCCGCCGATGTCGATTCCATCGTCAAGGCGGCCGACGCCTCGGCCAGCGCGGGCGCGTCGATCGCGGTCGTCGATCGCGCAGGCCGCGTGCTCGCACTCCTGCACCAGAGCGGCGCCAATTCGATTAACGACGATCTAGCGGTCGGCGTCGCCCGCACCGCCGCGTTTTTCAGTCACAACATGGCGCCGCTCTCGTCGCGCACGGTGCGATTCATCAGCGGTGTTCACTTCCCGGCCGGCGTGACCAATGCGCCGCCGGCCGCTCTTTACGGCATCGAGAACACGAACCGCGGTTGCGACCTCCACACTCTGTTCAATGGCACCAAGACCGTTCCTCCGGCGAAGTCGCTCCTTGGCGGCCCATGCGACGCCGTCGGCGGCACCTCGGGATGCGGTCCCGGCATCGTCACAGGAAAGCAGTTTCCTGATGACGGACCGTATCCGCAGTCGGTCGGCAACCGCCCGGTCAAAGCAGGCGGCATTCCGCTCTACCGCATCCTCGGCACGAGCGCAGTGGCGCAAGGAATCATCACCGACGGAAAGCTCATCGGTGGCATCGGCGTCGTCGGTATCAATGGCAACGCCGATCTCGATGAATCGATCGCCGTCAGCGGCGCATTCGGTGCGCTCGGATCGACGCTTGGACCGATCGCTCCCGTACCACAGTACCCACTCCCATTCCCCGGCAACGTCTTCATCGACGGCATCCGCCTCCCGTTTCTCAGCCCGCAGGCGAAACTGCGATTCAACGATGACGGCTTGCCGGCCGGCCTCGATCTGCCGGCCACCTCCACCCATCCGCCCGGCGCGTACGTCATTGCGCCGGCAGCCGGCGGATGCGCCGACAACGAATACCTGGCCGGCCCGACTGGCGGAACGCTGACAGCCTCGGAAGTTGATGGCATCGTGCAGCGCGCCATCGCAGCAGCAAAGAAGACGCGCGCGGTCATTCGCCTGCCGTTGAACAGCTACGCGCGCATGGTCATCGCTGTCGCAGGTCTCGACGGCTCCATCCTCGCGCTCTACCGCATGCCCGATGCGACTGTCTTTTCCATCGATGTGGCCGTCGCGAAAGCGCGCAACGTCGTCTGGTTCAGCGGCGCCGGCAACGTCGATCTCGGCGTCCCGTCGGGCACGGCCGTGACGAACCGCACCATCAGCTTCGGCGGGCAGCCGCTCTATCCGCCGGGTATCGACTCAAAGGTCTTCAAGGTCGGTATGGGGCCGTTCTACCCGCTCTTTCTCCACGATCTGGCCAAGCCTTGCAGCCAGGGCTCCCAGCCACCTACGGCGAATCAGAGCGGCATCGTCTTCTTCGCCGGCGCGACACCGCTCTACGCGAACGGCAAGCTCGTCGGCGGACTCGGCGTCAGCGGCGACGGCATCGAGCAGGACGACTACGTCACCTACCTCGGCGCCGGCAACTTCCTCCCGCCAACCGACAAGTGGGCGGACCAGCTCAAGATCAACGGCGCCCGTCTCCCCATGTTCAAGTTCCCTCGCAGCCCCGAAGGAGTCACGGAGTGCGGAGGAAAGCCGTGCTCGTAGCGAGGCGTAGCGCCGTCGGCTCGACGGCTGTACCGCAGGCGGCCCGCCTGCGATTCATCCTCGTCATCGTCGTCCTACTCGCCACTTCCGCACTTGCGCAAACCGCAGACACCATCACCATCAACGACGACCAACCCGTCTACGCCCAGGGCGTGCCGTTCCCGTTGAGCGGAACGTCGGCGCCCGGCGCCGTCATCGCAATCGCAATCGAGAGCTCCGGCAACGGACAAACCACTGCGGACACGACGGGACATTGGGTTTTGATGTGGACACCGCCGGTGAAGACCGGCACGTGGACGATTACGGCAAGCTCCGGTGGCGTCACAGCGACGCAACTCTTGCGCGTCCAGCTTCCGGGCAACCTGCAGCGGCAGCCGATCATCGAGCCGGTGCTGCACTACGGCACGCCGGAGATTCCGCATCCCGAGGCGTATCAGGAGATGACGGATCGGTGGAGGATCACGCCGCCGCCGTACGAGCTCACCGAGAAGCCGCAGGGACCTCCCATCGGCAAGCACCTCAAGCACCTCATCGGTCAAGAAGGCGCGACGCTCGATCCTTACAACCAGAACCTCATCAAAGGTGACCTGCCGATCTTCGGCAAGGAATGGTTCTTCAACTTCACCGGAATCAGCGACACGCTCGCGGAGTCACGAACGTTGCCGACACCATCCGGCGTCAGCGCGGTCAAGCCGGCGTCGATCACGGTATTCGGCAAAGACAACCAGAACCTCTTCAACGAAAACCTAATCGCCTCCTTCGATCTCTTCCAGGGCGACACGGCATTCAAGCCGATCATGCAGCGCTTCAAGGCCACGCTGATCGCGAACCTCAACTACGTTCACCTTCGCGAGAACGGGTTGGTCAAACCTGATGTTCGCCGAGGAACGTCGCGCACGGACGGCTACGTATCGCTCAATGAGTTTTTCTACGAGCGCAAGCTCAAGGACGTCTCGCGGAACTACGACTTCATGTCGATTCGCGTCGGTTCGCAGCCGTTCAACAGCGACTTCCGCGGCTTCATCTTCAACGATACGAACCTCGGCGTTCGCGTCTTCGGCAACTTCGCCTCGAATCGCTACCAGTACAACCTGGCCGTCTTCGACCGGTTGGAGAAGGACACCAACTCGGGACTCAATACGATGCAGCTTCGCGATCAGCAGGTCGCGGTCGCGAACATTTATCTGCAGGACTTCCTCGTCCACGGCTACACCCAGCAGTTCAGCGTCCACTACGTTCGCGATGAGGCGACGTTCCACTTCGATCGCAACGGAATCCTCGTGCGACCTGCTCCGGTCGGCGTTTTCACACCGCACGAGATCCGAGCTGCCTACCTCGGCGAGGCGGGTCTCGGACATATCGGCCGCTTCAACGTCGATCACGCCGTCTACTACGTCTTCGGTCACGACGATCTCAATCCGATCGCGGGACCGGACCCTGCTCTCAAGAATGGTGACGGTGTGAGGATTGGCGCCGGCATGGCGGCGCTTGAAGTCTCCTACGATCGCGACTGGCTTCGTCCGCGACTGGCGTTCTTCTACGCGTCGGGCGACCGCAGTCCGCGCGACCGCAAGGCTACCGGCTTCGACGCGATCTTCGACAGTCCCGCATTCGCGGGCGGTGGTTTCTCCTTCTTCAATCGCCTCGGCATCCGCCTAGCGGGCACGGGCGTCGCGCTCGTCGAGCGGGGCTCGCTGCTGACCAGCCTGCGCAGCTCAAAAGATGAGGGCCAGCCGCAGTACGTGAATCCCGGAGTGCAGATCGCCAGCGCGGGACTCGACGTCGATGTCACCCCGCGCCTCAAGGCGATCTTCACCGGCAACTACATCCGCTTCGATGCGGTGCAGTCGGTGGAGGCCATCCTCTTTCAGGGCAACATCCACAAGGAGCTCGGCACAGACCTTTCGATCGGACTTCGCTACCGCCCGCTGCTGAATCAGAACGTCGTCATCGTGGGTGGTTCGGCGTTGTTCTTGCCGGGCCGAGGATTCAAAGACATTTATGAGAGAGACCGTCCCCTCGTTCACGTCTTCACGAATGTGATTCTGACCTTCTGATGAAAAACGAAATGGAAAAGAAGCCTGGTCATTCCGACGCTGAAGAATCCACTTTGCGAACGCGGAGCGCGTTCCTGGGCAGGGGATTTCTCGCTTCACTTGGAGTGACAGCGATCGTCGTCACGGCAGCGACGGTGGTCATCCGCGCGCAGTCGTCGCCGGAATTGCCGGCGCTCATGCGCCAGACGCAGGCCGAAGCCGACGCGAAGAGCGAAGGTTGCCTCTCGTGTCACCAAGGCATTGAGCCGATGCACGCGTCGACCGCCGTGAAGCTCGGCTGCACCGATTGCCACGGCGGTGACGGCAACGCCCGGACGAAGGAAGGCGCGCACGTCAAGCCGCTGCATCCCGAGGTCTGGAAGACGTCGGCCAATCCGCAGCGCTCGTACACGGCGTTGCTGAAAGAGCCTGTGGAGTTCGTGAAGTTCATCAACCCGGGCGACTTGCGCGTGTCGCAGGAAACGTGCGGCGCCTGCCATCAACGTCAGGTCAATGCCGTGCCGCGCAGCACGATGACGACATCCGCGGTTTTCTGGGCCGCGGTCAGCTACGCCAACGGTCTCGTCAGCCGGAAGGAAGGTCTACTCGGCGAGAGTTACAGCCGCGAGGGTAACGCGCAATCCCTCAAGCCGGCCACACCGCCGACTCCCGAGCAGGTTGCGAAGGGCGCGCTGCCGGTTCTCATTCCGCTTCCTCGCTGGGAGATCTTTCAGCCGGCCGAGTACTTCCGCGCGTTCGAGCGCGGCGGCATCTCAGGCAGCAGCTCGTTCCCCGACATCGGCAATCCGAGTCCCGAGGTTGATGCGGGGCGGCCGGACATCCGCCTCGGCAACCGCGGCCGCGGCACGGGACTGCGCATCTCGCCCGCGCTCATCAATCTCAATAAGACGCGACTCAACGATCCGCATCTCTCGTTCATGGGCACGAACGATCATCCAGGCGATTACCGTTCATCGGGTTGCACGGGATGCCACGTGGTCTACGCCAACGATCGCGATCCGCTGCACTCCGCCGGCTACGGGCAGTACGGAAACACCGGCCTCTCGATCACCGGGGACAAGTCGATTCCGAAGAATGAGCAGGGGCATCCGCTCCGCCACCAATTCACGCGCGCCGTGCCGACCAGCCAATGCATGTCCTGCCACATGCACCAGCCCAACTCGTTCGTCAACACCTACCTCGGCTACACGATGTGGGACTACGAGTCGGACGCCGAGTTGCTCTGGCCGAAGAAGCAGAAGTACCCGACCCAGGCCGAACGATACGCATCGCTCGACGCCAATCCAGAAGGCGCCGCGCCGCGCGGATTGTGGAGCGACGCGAAGTTCCTCGAGAACGTCATCGACCTGAACTCGCAGGCGAAGAACACCCAGTTCGCCGACTATCACGGCCACGGCTGGAACTTCATGGCCGTCTACAAACGCGATCACAAAGGCAACCTGCTCGACGGCGACGGGAAGCAGGTTTCGTTCGACGATCCGGCGAAGTTCAAGAAGGCCGTGCGTCTCCAGGACATCCACCTCGAGAAGGGGATGCACTGCGCCGACTGCCACTTCTCGCAGGACGAGCACGGCAACGGCCAGATCTACGCCGAGTACGGCAACAACATCGAGATCGAATGCCAGGACTGTCACGGCAACGTCGATGCATACACGAACTTGCGGACATCTGGCCCGGCAGCGCCTGCGGGCGGTACCGATCTGCTGCTCGGAACGACGCCTTTCGGCCAGCGCCGGTTCATCTGGGTCAACGGCAAGCTCTACCAGCGCTCGATGCTCAATCCCGGCATGCAGTGGGAAGTGATCCAGGTCAAAGACTCGATCACGCCGGGCAACGCGCACTACAACGAGCGCTCGGCGTATGCGAAGACGATCCAGCGCGACGGCTCGTGGGGCTCGCGCGCCGGCGCGAACCTCGCCCACGCCGACGCGAAGATGACCTGCTACGCCTGCCACACATCGTGGATGACGTCGTGCTCGGGCTGCCATCTCCCGCAGGAACAGAACGCGAAGACCGAGGTGCATCACTACGAGGGCGGCGACACGAGGAACTACGCGTCGTACAACCCGCAGGTCATTCGTACCGACGCCTTCATGCTCGGCGTGAACGGGACGACGAAGGGACATCGCCTCGCGCCGGTGCGCTCGTCATCAGCGCTCGTCATCAGCTCGACCAATGCTCTCAGGGATCGCATCTACATCCAGCAGCCGCCGATCTCCTCGCCGGGATATTCGAGTCAGGCATTCAACGCTCACGTGCCGCACACCGTCCGCTCGCGCGAGACGCAAGGCTGCGGAAGTTGCCACGTCACGAAAGAGAACGACAACAACGCCTGGCTCGCGCAGCTCCTGTTGCAGGGAACGAACTTCGTCAACTTCATCGGCCGCTACGCCTACGTCGCAGAAGGGAAGGGCGGCTTCGAAGGAGTCTGCGTCACCGAGTGGGACGAGCCGCAGGCCGTGATCGGATCGTCGCTGCACAAGATCGTCTATCCCGACTACTACGCGAAACATCAGCAGAACAAGATGGAGCTGGGAGAGGTGCACGAGCACCATGGCGACTCGCGCTCGTTGCAAATGCGCGGGGAGTTCCTCTACAGCGCGAATGGCGAAGAAGGCTTCAGCGTCTACGACGTCGCCAACATCGACAACAAAGACTTCTCCGAGCACATCGTCTCCGCGCCGGTTTCTCCGCTCGGACAGCGAACCTTCGTGAAGACAAGGTTCGCGTCCGCCGTGGCGCTGCCGACGACGATGCCGATCGATCCGAACCGGCAGACGCAGTTCATTCCGGAGAATCAGGAGCAGCCGATCCACCCGCTGTACAAGTACGCATACGTCGCCGACCGCGAGGAGGGACTGATCCTCATCGACGTCACAACGCTGGTTGACGCCAATCCGTCGAACAACTTCCTGACGCGGGCCGTGACCTTCAACCCCGGCGGCGCGCTGAACGGCGCACGGTCGATCTACGTGGCCGGGCGATGGGTGTTCATCGGTGCCGCGGGTGGTCTCGTCATCGTTGATGTCGACAAGCCCCTTGCGCCGCGGATCGTCGCTACCGTTCCCGAATTGAAAGATGCCACCGGCATCGCTGTCCAGTTCCGCTATGCCTTCGTGACCACGCACGACGGTTTGTCGACCGTCGACATTACCGACCCCTCGCAGCCACGCGTAGCTGGTCATGTCGCGATTCCCGACGCCCGCAGCGTCTACGTCGCGCGTACGTATGCATATGTCGGAGGCGGTGCACAAGGAATGGTCATCGTTGATGTCGAGCATCCGGAGAAGCCCGCGATTCTGCCGTGGCACGATGACCTTTCCCACGATGCGAACGATGTGAAAGTCGCGTCGACGAATGCATCGACGTTCGCATACGTCGCCGACGGGAAATACGGACTCAAGGTCTACCAGCTTCTGTCGCCGGAGTGGACTCCCGGTTATGCCGGCTTCAGTCCGGAGCCGGCGCCGCGTCTCGTGGCCACGCGCCACACGCACGGTCCGGCGCTCGCGGTATCGAAAGGCCTCGACCGCGACCGCGCCGTCGACGAAGGCGGTAATCAGGTCTCGATCTTCAACCGCATCGGCGCCCGCCCGATGACGCTCCTGGAAATGCAGCGGCTCTACCTCCGCGACGGCCGTCTCTACACCGTGAGCGAGACGCCGACTACGAAGCCGGTCACGAGGTGATGACGATGAAACGAACGATGATCTTCTTCGCGCTAACGGCCGTCGCTGTCGCAGGGATCGCCCAGCAACCGAGCAACCCGGCAACTCCGCAACCGGCTCCCGCGGCCACCGCTACCGCAACGCCGCCATCCATCCCCGGTCACTTCGACGGTGTCGCCTCCTGCGCCAACTCCGGCTGTCACGGCTCGACGCAACCGCTGAACGCCGCGCGCGTCCTGCAGAACGAGTACTACACGTGGCTGAGCAGCGATCGTCACGCCCAGGCTTACAACGTTCTGTTCAGCGACCGCTCCGCGCGGGTCGCTCGCAACATGCGACTAAAAGGAAAGGCCTACCAGGAAGGGGTCTGCCTCGATTGCCACTCGACGAACGTTCCGCCGCGCACCGTCTCCGGCAAGGTCGATATTGAAGACGGCGTGCAGTGCGAAGCGTGCCACGGCCCCGCCAGCGGCTGGCGCGCCGAGCACACGATGGCAGGCTGGACGCACGAGCAGTCGGTCGCGCGCGGCATGATCGATCTTCGCAACGTCCCCACCCGCGCCTCCGGCTGTCTCTCCTGCCACCTCGGCAACGACAAGAAGGAAGTCGATCATGAGCTGATCGCCTCCGGCCATCCCATCCTCGCCTTCGAGCTCGACAATTACACCGAGACGATGCCGCCGCATTGGCGCCGGGGCAAAGACACGGTCACCGCCGAGACGCACGGCGCGCGCGCGTTCGCCGTCGGCCAGGCCGTCGCCTTCAGCCAGTCGCTCGACAATCTCGCCCGTCACGCCCGAGGGGAGAAGTGGCCCGAGTTTTCCGACATGAGCTGCATCAATTGCCATCACTCCCTGGAAGGAAGCGGATGGCGCCAGGAGCGTGGCTGGCCCGGCCGCGCCGGACTTCCCGCGTGGAGCCCGCAGCATTGGGCAGTCCTCCGTCTCCTCGTCGGCCGCGCCAATCCCTCGGCGCGCGCACAGCTCGACAACGACGTGGCCATCATCGCCACGCGCGTCAGTCACATGAATGATTCCAACGGCGTGCTCCAGACTGCCGTCGAAGCCCGCCGCGTCATCGATGGTGTCACCCCGCAGATCGCCGCGCTGAGCTGGCGCGACGACGACGTCCGCGCACTGATGCGCACGATCGCCGGCGAGACCGACTTCATCCTCACATCCGATGTCCACTCCGCCGAGCAGACTGCCCTGGCGTTGCAGAGTCTCGCCTCCGCGCTGACACGGAGCAATCCCAAATTGCTCAAGAGTCCGATGACCGAAGCGATCGACGCCCTCTTCGCCGAGATCCAGAACCGCGAGCGCTACGAGCCCGCGCGGTTCGTGCAGAAGCTTGGGGCGTTGCGCGCCGCACTGTAAAAGAAGCACGGCGTACGCCTGCTTGTGCGCGATGCTGGCGCGGAGTAGCCGTTTCCATGTGGGCGGGGACGCCCAAGGTCCCTGACGAAGCGAAGGTTATTGCAGCCAGCTCGCGCTTCCTCAGTCAACGAGCGGGCCGGGGTCAGGCGATCCGCCAAATCAATCCGCGGATGCCGAAAGGCATCCTTCCCGCCACGCAACCGACTCGCATAGTTGTCATTGACTATCGTATGGATGTATGCTCGCCACAATTCTCCGTCACTAAGGCCTAACCGATCGGTATCAGTTTCATGACAAGCGGAAGGGGCTAACGTCCTCGGTTTCCCCGGTTCCCACGTTCCCGGTTCCCTCGGTTCACCGCTCCTGCCGCTCCCTCGGGGTAGTAATCAGGGCGGAGGCCGCGTCGGCCTCTCGCCTCGTCCTCGTCTCCCCCAACCCTTTAGAGGAGGTGCCATGGTTACCCGACGAGTTGTTCCGTTCGCTGTATTCTTTTCGTTGCTGTTCGTCCTGCAGGGGTTTGCCCAAACAGATCCGGGGGTCCGAGGCGGCGGTGCTGCCGCCGGATCGCCACTCGCTTCCGTCGCCGCCAATAATCCCGTCACGATTCTCAACTTCTTCAACGATGCCAAGGCCCGATTCCAGGAGATCGACTCGGTTGCTGGAACCATCGCGGGCGAGAATGGCGTCGGCCTGGGACCGCGTTTCAACTCGCGGAGCTGCGCGGCATGCCACGCACAACCGGCAGTGGGCGGAACTGCTCCGGCGACGAATCCTCAGGTCGCTGATGCGACCGCTGACGGCGCACAAAACAGCGTGCCGTCGTTCATCACGACGACCGGGCCGGTTCGCGAGGCGAGATTCATCTACTTCACAGATTCAAATGGCAATCCTGTCACGAGCCAGCCCAACGGGGGCGTGGAAGATCTGTACACGATTACCGGCCGCAGCGACGCTGGCCCCTGCAGTATCGGGCAGCCCGGCTTCGCGCTTCAGTTGTCCAACAACAACGTCATCTTCCGCATCCCGACGCCAACCTTCGGCACCGGTCTGATCGAGACCATCTCCGAGGAGACGCTGCTTAGCAACCAGCAGGCGGCGTTCAACAACAACCAGGGAATCACGGGCACATTCAACCACAACGGCAACGACGGCACGATCAGCCGCTTCGGTTGGAAAGCCCAGAACAAGTCGCTTGAGCTCTTCGCCGGTGAGGCCTATAACGTCGAGCAGGGCGTCACGAACGAGATCTTCACGCAGGAACGGCCGTTGCCCGGGGAAGACATGGGCATCATCGGCGGTCACTCGTCGACGAATGGTTTGCCTGCCAACTGCCGGGGCAATGCCACTCCGGAGGATCACACCAACTTCAATCAGACCGCGGTTGGGACTCTCAGCGACCTGGCGCAGTTTGCGATGTTCATGCGTTTGCTGGCGCCGCCGACTCCGTCAACCACGGTGCCGGGGGGATCGACCTCGATCACCAATGGCCGCAACCTCTTCATCTCCATCGGCTGCGCGGTTTGCCACACGACGAGCCTCACCACCGGAACTTCCTCATTCACGTCAAGTCTGAGCAACGTTCCCGCAAACCTCTTCAGCGATCTCGAGATTCACCACATGGGAACCACGCTTGCCGACAACGTCTCACAGGGCGGTGCCGGCGGCGATCAGTTCCGCACAGCGCCCCTATGGGGAGCCGGACAGCGCATCTTCTTCCTGCACGATGGACGGACAAAGGACATCCAGGCCGCCATCCTTGCGCACAATGCCAACGGCTCCGAAGCAAACGGGCCGTCCTATACGTTCTTCACGAACCTCAGTACCGGCCAGCGGCAGGACATCCTCAACTTCTTGCGTTCTCTCTAATCGATGTTGTCCCGGGCCGGCCGCTGACGCAAACGCTTCAGCGGCCGGCTTCTCGAAGGAGGTGCACGTGTTCCGTTGCCGGTTCATCTCGCTGCTTTTGTTCCTCTGCACATCCTCATCCCTTCTGGCGCAGTTGCCGGCAAATACGATTCTCGTCAAGGGAGCCGAGCCCAGCGCCAGCGATACAAAGACTCCGCTGCCCGAAACAGGCAAACTCGACGGCAGTCTCTTCGAGAATCGATACTTCGGCTTTTCCTTTCACCTGCCGCCCGACTGGTCGGAACCGTACACCGGTGCTCCGCCATCGGACAGCGGCAGCTACGTGCTCGCTGAATTCGTACCGTCGAAGACGTTCAAGGGCCCGATCAATGGGACGATACTCATCACGGCGCAGGATCTTTTCTTCTCTCTCGTTCCTCAGCGCAGCGCAAAGGAGATGATCAAGTACTCCAGCGATCACCTCCAGCCGTACTACACCCTCGAGCATCCGCCGTCCGATTTGACAATCGCAGGCCGGTCGTTCGCCCGGTTCGACTACATGTCGCCGGTGGCCGGTCTGCACTGGTACATCCTGGCCACCCAGGTCCGTTGTCACGTCATCCAGTTCGTGCTCAACAGCCGCGACGCCGGCCTGCTCGACAGCCTCGTGCATGACATGGATCAGATGAAGCTGGCCGCGAACGACTCACCCACGTGCGTGGCTGGCTACGCGGAAAAGAACGTGATCAGCAAGGTCGATCCCGTACTCAACGACCGCAAGTTCAATTCCATCCCCGTCCGCGTCATCATTGGGAGAGATGGCAAGGTGAAGCACGTTCATATCATCAGCGCGTTTCAGGATCAGGCCAAGATCATCACGGATGCTCTTTTCCAGTGGAGGTTCAAGCCATATCAGGAGAACGGGAAGGCCGTCGACGTCGAGACCGGCATCCAGTTCGGCTATTCGCCCCCTCGGCAGCAAACGGCGTCGACGTCGCAGTCGACGTCGCAGTGACCCTCAACTCGTATGTCGATTCGGTTGACCAGGACATCGAGACGAGAAGGGATCACCGGTCGAATGAGTCAGGGCAGCGACTGTCACAAAAGGTGGACAACTACACCACCAAAAATGGAAGTTAGACAAAATGGGAATCCGTTAACGGTAAACAGGAATCCATGAACGGTAAATGGGAATCCGTTAACGGTAAACAGGAATCCATGAACGGTAAATGGGAATCCGTTAACGGTAAACGGGAATCCATGAACGGTAAACGGGAATCCGTGAACGGAAAACCGGAATCCGTGAGTGGGAAGTCAGATCGCGTGTGCGGTAGTCGGAACTCGTGAATAGGAAGAGAAAACGGGTTCACGCGGAGCCGCGGGAGGCCGCGGGACTTCGTTCTGAGCTCCTCCGCGTGACCATCGGCCCGTCCTAGCGTTTCCATCTGCGGCCCGCGCTGTCTCCCCGAAGGCCCGCCTTCCGATTGCGGGCAGATTGTCGTCTTGTCGCCGCGTCGAAAAGCTCCAGCCGTCTCTCCAGCGAAGGCAGCGATCCCCCCTTTGAGGACGAAATACGAAGTTCTCTCCCAGCCATTCGCCACTCAATCTCATCACCGGGCCTTATGTGAAGGTGATCGGCGAATACGCGGGGGATAGTGACCTGAAACTTGCTCGTCACCTTTGCCATCTCCTTACGTTAGCAAGATGCAGTACCTTGTCAAGAATCGCCCTCGGCCAACCTAGTGAAGCCGTAGAACTCTTCGTCGGATCGGCAGGGAATCAGAGATTGAGGCGAGGCCGCAAGATGTCGCCCCTAATCATTCTCCCACTTCGCCGTATTGATCTCCGCCACCTTTCCGCCGACGAACGTGATCGTGGCGTCCATCTTGCGGACGTAGTCGGTGATGTAGCTCCACTCCTCGATCGAGATTCCGTCGAAGCGGACGTGCGTGTTTCTTCGCTCCGGAGCTTTCCCCATGATGCGCTGGACCTCGGCGAGGGTTTGTCCGATGCGCAGCTTATCGATATGGGCCTGGTTCTCCTGCGCGGCGTGAAACGCGTAGCGTGGGACGTACGTGCCGCACGCCGCGAACAGGAGAAGCGCTGCCAGAACGATTCGCGGTCTCAGAACCAACCGTTGCCCGCCGGATTCGCGAGTGCACGGTAGACGCTCGCGTTGATCGCCTCGCTCACCCGGCCGGGTTCGAGACCGGTGCGCACGACGACGTAGCGCATTGGCAGCTCGGTCGGATGAAACTCGGAGTGATACGACAACCAGTCGCGGCTTGATGCCACCGACGCATCGACGTCAGGAGCGAGCGCGACGAGGTAGACGGTGTTCTCATCGACATGCTGGATGCGGCCCGACTCGACCGCGTTCGCGAGCAGGCGCTGCACATCGAGATCGCCGAGGTCTTTTCCGGCGTCGGCGATTTGGGTCGAGCTCACGCGCATGCCGAACGTGCGCACGCCGTATTTGGCCATTCCTTCGAAACCGGCATCGCGGTTGATGGCGCGCGCCTTCTGCAGGATTGCACGCTTCGACTCGTCGTTCCAGCTGTTGCCGACGAACACGACGTGAATGGACGGATCTTCGACGACCGCGCCGCCGTGGAAGAGCGCACCGGCGAGGGCCTCGCCGCCGCGGAAGACGCGCACGCGGCCGCCGTCCTCGTCGCGAATCATGTCGGCGGGATAGGCCACATCGTCAGTGGGATCGACCGGCGCTTCCGCCGAGAGGATGGAAGGATTGGTGCCGATGACCGCCGCGCCGAAGGTGATATTGAGGACGGGATGGACTTCGATTCCGTTCGGCGCCACGCCGGTCTGGCCGTGGAGGAAGTCCCAGAATCCGATTCCTTTGATCGTGACCGGAGTCGAAGTCGTCTTGAACGTCGACGTCGCCGTGAAGCGCGCATCGAACTGCCGCCGCGCATTCGCGATTCCCGGACCGAAGGGACTACCGGCGCCGACGCAGTTGGGCGACGGAATCTCAATGATCATCGTGCGTGCGGATGAATCCTGAATGACGAGGTGATAGTCGGAGTCACCTTCCCGGGCATATTTCGTGAGCGTCGCCGTGATCTGGTACTGATTCAGCTCGCGCGGCGCAATGCGGGTGGTCGGCGGCAACGTGCCCGGCGCGGTCGACGACCGCATGTTGTAGATCGTGGTGGAGATGTAGGAGCCGAGGTTGATGGAGGAAGCTTGGGAGTCAGTGCCGGTCTTGATCGTCCAGCGTTCTACGCCGCACTGGGCATGAAGGGAGAGTGCTACGAGACAGAGTGCCACCAGGGACAGCATCCGGGTCAATCGCATTCGATATCTCCTTCTTGTCAACGAGAGCTGGACGATTGTCGCCGAAGAGGAGTCGCATTGATACAAATGAATTTGAGGGAGAGGAGCGAGGGATGAGGGATGAAGGATGAAGGATGAAGGATGAATAGAAGCTGCGTTTGTTCATCCTTCATCCTTCATCCTTCAGAATTCATCCTTGAGTCCCCGTCCCATTTCTCTGCGCGTTCCCTCATCATGCGCACCGGATGTTTCTCTTCTTCGCAGGCCACGCAGCCATCCTGGTACTGCTGCTGGTCACAGCCGCGGGAGCGGGAACGCTGGCGTTGGGAGCTGGCGAGGGATTGGCGTTTCGCGCCGCCCTCGGGCTCGCGCTCTGCGCGCATGTCTGGTTTTTTCTCGCCGCGGTCGGACAGCTTCGGCCTCTCCCACTGATCGCGCTCACGATCGTCGCGATCGCCGGCGGAGCGATGCGCGCTCGCGGAATCGTGAGGCCGTCGGCATCGCACGTAGTCGCGGGTCTGCTCGTGATCGCGCCGCTCTTCGTGTTCGCGCTGTACCCGCCGATTGCGTTCGATGAGACGCTCTACCACCTCCCGTTTGTTCGTGCGCTGGCGCACGACGGGGCGCTTCGGTTTCTTCCGGCGATGCGGTTTCCGGTCTTTCCGCAGTTTCACGAGCTCCTCTGTGTGCCCGTCTTTCTCCTCGGCGGCGATGTTGCGACGCATCTGGTTGCTCTCGCCGAGGTCGTGGTTGCTGCGGCGCTGCTCATCGAGTGGGCTCGGCGATACGACGTACGCGCTGGCTGGCTGGCCGCGGCGCTTTTTCTTGGCAGTCCGCTGGTGATTCAGCTGGCGACGATCACGTACGTCGATGCGGCTCTGGTGCTGTTCGTGGCAGCGGGGTTCTATGCGCTCGATCGTGAGCGACTTCTCCTCGCCGGTCTCTTCCTCGGAACCGCGTGCAGCGTGAAATACCTCGGCTGGTACTTTGTGCTGGCCGCGCTGATCGTCGTTCTGGTGCGCACGGCCGGGAGACGGCGTGAAGCGGGCATGTTCGTGATCGCTTGCGCGGCATCAGCCTTGCCGACTACCGCATGGATTGTGATGAAGACGCACGATCCATTCTTTCCGTTCGCCAGCACGAGCCTCTGGTCGCTCGCGCCGGCGCGAACTGTCTCGTTGGGTGAACGCTTCGTTGGCGCGCTGCGCTTGATTTGGGACGTAACCTTCGCGCGCGGACGGATGAACCTTCAGCCGCCGGTCACACCGCTTCTCATTGGAATGGTGGCTGTCGTCATCGCGGCGTCGATTCGCGACACGCGCGCGCGATGGGTCGCGCTCCTTTGCGCAGTTTACGTGGCGGTCTTCGAGTTTCTGCCGCAGGACTCGCGCTACCTCGTGCCGCTGCTGCCTCTTCTCAGCGTCGTGTCGGCAGTGGTCGTGGCCAGACGATGGGGAAAGCCGGTCAGCGTGATTGCGTTGCTTGCGGTCGCGCCCGGAGTCGCCTACGCGGGATACCGGATCGCGTTGTGGGGAGCGCCGCCAGTTACCGCCTGGGCGCGCAGCGAGTGGCTCTCGCAACAGGTTCCGCCGTATCGCGCGCTCGTTCGTGCCGGCACCGAGCGCGTCTACGTTTGCCGCGGGGAGCAGTTGAAGGACTATGCAGGCGGCGAGCTGCTCGGCGACTTCAACGGACCGTTTTCGTACGAGCGCATTCTAGGTGACGCGCATGACACCGCATCGATCGCGCAACGGCTACGGCGCATCGACGCGCATTACTTCCTCGTCGTCAAACAGACCTGTCAGGCGCCGCTGCCGAACGGCAAAATGATCCTCACCTACGTCGATCCAGCGGCGCAGCTCTGGCGCGTTCAGCCCGCATCCGTTCGGTGAGTCTCATACTCCCGAATCACATCCTCGGAGCGGCCATCGCCGGCGATCTCGCCGTGCGATAGCCAGAGCGTTCGCCGGCAAAGGGTCAACACCGCGTCGGTATCGTGGGAGACGAGAACGACCGTTCGCCCCTCGCGAACGAACGTTCGAATGCGCTCATCGCAGCGTTCGCGAAACGCAGCGTCGCCGACGGCGAGGATCTCGTCGAGAAGGATTGTTTCGGCATCGACGGCGGTGGCGATCGAGAATGCCAGCCGGGCAATCATGCCGGTGGAGTAGGTTCGGATGGGCGCATCGACAAAGGGTTCGATGCCCGAGAATTCGATGATCGCGTCCATCTGCGCTCGCATCTGTGCGCGCGTGCGGCCCAGAAGCGCGCCGTTGAAGAGAATGTTTTCGCGGCCGGACAACTCGGCCTCGAAGCCGGTGCCGAGCTCCATCAGCGGCACGATGCTGCCGCGGCCGATGGCCACGCCTTCAGAAGGTTGAATGATTCCGGCGGCCACGCGCAACAGCGTCGACTTGCCGGCGCCATTCGATCCGATGATTCCGACCGATTCACCGTTGGCGATGGCAAGCGTGACACTTCGCAGGCTGTAAAAGAATGGACGGTTCGGGCGCAGCCCGCGCACTACCAGCTCCTTGAGGCTGCGGACCTTTTCCGCTCGATAGCGGACGCTCACGCCTTTTAGCTCGATCGCGTTCATCAGAGCCTTCCCTCGAAGCTCGGCGCGAGCCGGCGGAAAATCAGCCAGCCGGACAGCAGCGAGATCAGCGAGATCGCCAGTGCCGCGATGGTCGTTCGCGGATCCGGCAGGTGCCCGTCGTAGATCGGCGCGCGCACGATCTCGATGAGGTAGGTGAGTGGATTCCAGTCCACGATCCAGCGAAACGAAGCCGGCACGATCGAGACGGGATAGATCACCGGCGTCATGTACAGAAGCGCCGGAAGCCCGGCCTGGACCATCTCGCGGACATCCGCGAAAAAGACGGACAACGCCGTGAGCGTGAGCGAGACGCCGAGGGTGAAGATGCCGACGATGAGGAGGCTGATGGGGACGAACAGCAGCGACGGAAACAACGGCGCCCGCACGATCAACATGATGACCAGCAACGCGAGCATCGAAAGCACCAGGTTCACGAGCCCGGAGACGATCGACGAGAGCGTGAAAATCGAGCGCGGCACGCGCACCCGCTTCATCAGCGGCCCGTTCCATGCCACGCTGGCCATGGCATTCGTCACCGTCTGCGAGAAGAAGTTCCAGGCGATGTAGGCCGAGAGAAAGTAGGTCTCGTAATGCGGCGTCTCGCGCCGGAAGAGGTGCGAGAAGACAACCGTGAAGATGGCCATGAGGAGCAGCGGATGCAGGAGCGTCCAGAGAAACCCGAAGATCGAGCGCTTGTAGCGAACGGTGAGGTCGCGATGAACGAGCTCGATCAGGAGGTTGGCGTGTGCGGCCAGGTCGTGAATCTCGTCCCACGCGCGCAGTGAGGCTCCAGCCACATTGTGGCGCTCCTGATCCTGGACGATCACCGCCGAACCTTCTACGCGAATCGAGTTTGGCTTTCAAGCAATGAATGGTGAGTGGGGCCATGGGTAGGCGTAGGAGGGTCCGCGGATAGAATCAAGGCAGTGACGATCACCGGGCCGCACTTCTCACCCTTCTCCGCGACACCTTCCCATCGAGCGCCTTCTCCCCCCGTGCTTTTCGGGGGGAGAAGGTGCCGAAGGCGGATGAGGGGGGCGTTGCAAAAAGCGATAAGCACGTTCTTTGCGAAGAGCCCGGAAGCTTCACCGGGTGCGTTTGCTCGTTGCCCAACAGTGCCGCGACAGCCAGACACCCCCTCATCCGGCCTTCGGCCACCTTCTCCCCCACAAAAAGCGTGGGGGAGAAGGGGCTCGATTGTTAGGACTGGCGGACTGCATTTCTATCGCTCTTCGGCAACTCGTTTGGATCGATTGCGATCGATGGGAGCGCCCTGCACGCAATTCCCTGCAAGTGTGAGAAATGCACTCTAGGCGGTCGCTCGACTGGACCATCGGCGCGGGCCGGCCGCCGGTGGCGAGGCCGGAAGCGGTCGATGTGATCGTTCCCATCTACGGCGCGGCGGCGGATCTCGAACGCTGCCTGACTAGCGTTGCGGCACGAACCGATCTCGCACGGCATGGACTCATTCTGGTGATCGACGGCCCGCAGGACGATGCCGTCGAAACGATCGTGCGCAGGTTCGCCACCGTGGCTTCACAGATCCTGCGCAACGATGCGCGCTGCGGCTTTGTCGCCAGCGTGAATCGTGGGATGCGCGCATCGTCGCGTGACGTCGTCCTGCTCAACAGCGACACGATCGTCACCGCGCGCTGGTTGGACAAGCTGATCGACGCCAGCATCTCCTCGGGTGACATCGGGACGGTCACGCCGTTGTCGAACAACGCCACTCTCTGCTCGGTGCCGCGCCCGTTCGAGGGAAACCTCATTCCAGCTGGCTTCGATCCGGAATCGTTTGCCGCGCTCGTCGAGCGCGTTTCTGCGCGGGCGTATCCGCGCCTGCCGACCGGCGTCGGAGTCTGTCTCTTCATCCGCCGCGCGTTGCTCGACGACATCGGATGCTTCGATGACGAACGCTTCGGCCTCGGATACGGCGAAGAAAACGACTTCTGCATGCGGGCGCTGGCGCGCGGCTGGCTGCACATCGCGGACGACGCCACGTTCATCGCGCACGCGGGCCACCGCAGCTTCGGCGCGTCGAGCGGCACGCGGCAACGAACCGCGGCGAGGACATTGGCGCGCCGGCATCCTGACTACATGCCCGCGATCGCAGCGTTCATGAAGAAGAAGCCCCTCGCTTCCGTGCACGAGCGCATCGATCGTGCGTTGCGCGCTCGCACGCCGGTGACCGCGCGCCGCGGGCCCCGCAAAGTCGTCCATCTCGTGCATGGCTGGCCGCCAAGGCAGCAGGCCGGAACCGAGCTGTATGCGTATTGGCTCGTTCAGCGGCAACTGCAGTGGCGCGAGGTTTCGGTGTTCACGCGGATGGCTGATGTGGAGCGAGCGCAAGGTGACTCGGTCGAGCTCGCGGACGATGGCGCGCGCGTCCGGCTCGTGACCAACAACTTCGTGCAGCGCAATCCGGTCGCGCGCAACGCATTGCGCGACGGGACATTCGAGCGCGCCTTCGCGCGTTTCCTGGCCGAGGAAAAGCCGGAGCTGATCCACATTCATCATCTGGCCGGGCACGCCTTCTCGCTGGCCAGTGCCGCGAAACGTTTCGGTGTTCCGATCGTTCAGCAGATTCAGGATTGGTGGCCGCTTTGTGGACGCGTGAACCTCTTCGACTTCGAATGGCAGCGCTGCAGCGGGCCGGGCATCGCCAAGTGCGCGCAATGTGCGCCAATGACGCGCATCGCCCCGGCGCCGCTCTGGAACCGCGCGCTGCATCGCATGCGGCGGCAAGCTGCGCGACGAGCCCTGTCCGCGGCTGACGCCTTCGTGATGGGCTCGCAGGTCATTCACGACGACTACGAACGCGCCGGTTTGTTTCCTGCTGGGATTCCCGCGTTCGTGTTGCCGTACGGCGTGGAAACGACGGCGCGGGAAGCGCGCAAGCCTGCTCGGCGTCCGCTCCGTTTCGGAATCGTCGGATCGATCATTCCTCACAAGGGCATTCACATCGCAGCGGAGGCATTTCGCGGGATCGATCCGTCGCTGGCCACGCTGCATGTATGGGGCGACACGTCCGCTTCGCCGGCGTACGTCGAAACACTGCGAGCGCTCGGCGGTGATCTGACCTTCGAAGGAACGTTTGCCGAGGATGCGAAGGAGGCGATCTTCGACTCGATCGATGTGCTGCTCGTCCCCTCGGTCGGCCTCGAGTCGTTCGGGCTTGCCGCTCGCGAGGCCATGGCCCGCGGTGTTCCGGTCGTGGCCTCGGCGGACGGAGCTCTGCTGGAGATGTTCGAGCCGGGATTGTGCGGCGAGCTGTTTCCGCCGCGTGATGCCGACGCGCTTCAAAGCATCATCGTCCGGCTGGCCATTGCACCTGAGATCGTCGACGCCTGGTCGTCGCGCCTTCCGAAGGTGAAGAGCGTCGACGCGCATGCGGAGGAGATCGAGAAGGTCTACGAGATCGTGATGGGCTCGCGCCGATGATTCGAACGATTGTCCGCGTGGCTCGCTCCGAGGGCATCGGTTCCGCGGCTCGCCGCGCGCAGGAGCGGATCGGCGAGGCGATGCGCATCAGGATGATGCTCGCCCGAGGGGCAGTCGCTCGTGCGCAGCGATCGGCGATCCTGAACATCTCCGCGACCGGACCGTTCGCGCGCCTCGGCGGGCTGCCGACGCAGCTCATGGCTCGCCTCGATGAGGAGCGCGCGTTGCGTGACCTGGCCTGGCTCTACCCGGGGATCATCGAATTGGCAGCGCACGCCCGCCGGGCGCCGCAATTCACGACCGGCGATGCGCTGTTCGATGCAGGCTTTGAGCATTCCGTCGAGTATGCCCTGAGCGTGACCGGCGCGAGCGTGATCCACATCGAGGGGACGGCGGGTCTTCCAATCGGCAGCATCCTCCGGATGTCGAAATCAGGGATCGGCGTCGTTCTCGGCGTGCACGATTTTTCTCTTTTCTGCGCCAGACCCCACTTGATCGAAGAACCGATCGGCGTCTTCTGCGGCTATTGCATGGAGCCGGATCGATGTCACCGTTGCCTGGGCGAAACCTCGAACGCCGGTCCGAAGGACCAGGCGCAACGCCGGGCAACAGCCCGGCAACTGCTGGCAGCTGCGCGTGCTGTCGTCTTCCCGTCAACATTTCTGCGCGACAAGCACCAGGAGCTCTTCGCGCTTCCGGATCTCGTTGCGCACGTGATCGAGCCAGCCGTGCCCGGTGAGTCGATCGCGCGTATGGTGCGCAAAACGCGAAGGCCGAGAATCGCATATGCAGGCAGTCTGAAACGACACAAGGGCGCACACCTCCTGCCGGAAATCATCACCGCCTTCGCCAACGACGATGTCGACTGGCACATTTTTGGAGGCGGCGATGAGAACTTCCTGCGATCCGTGCGGCATCTTCCGCACACGACGGTCCACGGCTATTACCGCGGAGGCACGCTTCCCTCGCTTCTCGCCAGGCACCAAATCGACCTCGGCCTCCTGCTCTCGATCTGGCCCGAGACGTGGTGTTTCACGCTCTCCGAGTGCTGGGACGCCGGCGTGCCGGCCATTGGATTCGCGCATGGCGCGATCGCGGAGCGCATCACGCGCGAAGGAGGCGGCTGGCTTTCGCCGATCGAGGAAGGTCCATCCGGCATCGTGAACATCGTCAGGCGCTGGCTGGCCGGCGCTTTGACGACGGACATTCCCGCCGTCACTAGAACGCCTCGGGACGCAGCAGCCGATCACGTCGCGCTCTATCGTTCGCTGAACTTGCTCGACTGAACGATGCGCATCCTCCAGCTCACGCCGCGACTCTCGTATCCGCCGAGCGACGGCGGCCGCGTCGTCATGCTGCAAATCGCGACGGCGATGCAGCGGCTTGGCGCTGATGTGCGCATCCTGTCGCTGAATCCGAAGAAGCAGCATGCGGATCTGGAGACGGCGCGGCAGGCGCTGGCTCCGATTCCGGTCGATGCAGTTGACATCGACACCTCCAGCTTGCCAGCTTCGGTGCTGCGCGGTTTCATGCGGATCGGAACACCGGCAATCGTGGCCCGCTTTTTCTCGGCGCGGTTTAGGCGGGAGTTGCGCGCGTTGCTGAAAGCGTCCGAGGTTGATGTCGTCCAGATCGAGAGCCCGTTTCTGCTGCCGTATGTTCCGGCGATTCGCGCTGTGTCGCGTGCCGCGATCGTCCTGCGATCGCTCAACGTCGAGTTTCGGATTTGGGAGCAGATTGCGGCGCGGGAGAAGCGGGCGGGGTATCGAGCGGCTCTGCGAATCATCGCCGGCAGCCTTCGACGTTACGAGATTCGCCACCTCAATACGTGCGATGCGCTCGTACCGATTACGGATGAGGACGCGCGCGACTTTAGGGCGCTTGGGTGCACGCGGCCGATGCACGTACTTCCGGGTGGTGTGGATGTGGAGGACCTGTCACGCGCCGATGACATTGGCAGCGAGGATGACGTTTCCGAACTCGCGCGGCGGCGAGGACGCCGCCGGGCCAGCCGCCGAGACGGCGGCGTTCCGTCTGCGGTTGCGGCAGTTGGCTTTCTCGGATCGCTCGACTATCGGCCCAATCAGGATGCCGCGGTTTGGATCGCCAAGGAGTTCGTGCCGAGGATAGATGCGGAGGTTCACATCGCGGGAAGCAACGCGCCGCAATGGCTGCGCGAGCGGCTGGATGCAAGCGGCGTCACATTCGACGGCGCCGTCCCGGACGCGAAGGCGTTCATCCGATCGATGGATGTGATGATGGCCCCGCTCTTCTCCGGCGGCGGGATGCGCATCAAGATTCTGGAGGCGATGGCACTTGGCAAGCCGGTGGTGGCGACGACGATCGGAGCGGCAGGGATCGGCGTGCGGCACGGCGAAGACATTCTGCTTGCTGACGATCCCGATGCCTTCGCCGCGGCCGTTTCGGAGCTGCTGCGCGATCCGGCGAAGGCGCGCGCGATCGGAAACGCAGGACGGCGTCTCGTGGCGTCACGCTTCTCGACCGAAGCCCTGGCCCGGGGTCTGCTCACGTTCTACGAAGAGCTGACGCAGGGCCGCGGCGTAGACGCGGGTCGTTGACCGCGACGACCGTCGAGCCTCGCCTCGCAGGAACAGTTCGCGAAGAGTCCGGCCGAGGATTCGCAGAGACGCCGCGGCGAACATCAGCGCGCGAGCCGCCCACGCCCACCCGCGACCGTAATGCGCGCGCCCCCACGACAGCAGATCAAGCCAGAGCAGCGACGGATCGTGCGGAAGCGACGCAACGTGGCGCGCGCGGCGCAGTGTCGCGCCACCATCGTGTACGACCCGAGCGTTCTCGATCACGCGCACGTGCCAGCCGTTTGCGCGCGCGCGAACGCAGAGCTCGAGGTCCTGCGCATAGAAGCGATACATCTCGTTGAATGGGCCGGCGTCATTCCACGCCTCGCGCCGAAACGCCATCGCGGCACCGCTCACCCATCCAACGTCGCCGCCTCTTGAGCGTTTGCGCCGCGGAAGCACGTGCGCGATCCCACTTACCATCACCACCATCCACAGCAGCTTCGGTTGAGGACCGCCGCTCCACTGCGCCGTGCCGCCGGCATCGACCAGTTGCGCACCCGCCACGCCGAGCTTCTCGTCGGCAGCGAAGGCGTCGAAGAGCTTCGCCGGTGCTTCCCGATCGATTCGCGTGTCGCTGTTGAGCAGCAGGATGATCGCGCCCTTCGCCACCGCGACGCCGGCGTTTGCGGCCCCGGCGAACCGACGATTGACATCAAGGCGAACGACCTGAACCCCCGGAACCTCGGCACGCAAGACTTCGCACGTCCCATCGGTCGAGCCGTCGTCGACGACGATCACTTCGCTTTCCGGCGGAACCGCTGCGATCGCCGCGCGGCAACACGCCAGCGTCATCGCCGCCGTGTTGAACGTTGGAATGACGATGGAGAAGTCGAGTCGCGCCGTAGTCCTATCCGCAGATGTCGCAGATGTTCGCAGATGCTTTTCTCTCATCTGCGTTTCATCTGCGCCATCTGCGGATCAAAGCCATCTGCGGATCAAAGGCCGCTTCCGGAGAGCGACGCCGACACGCTCGAGAACAGCAGCCGGAGATCGAGTTGCACCGACCAGTCGCACATGTAGGTGAGGTCGTAGCGGAGCTTCACTTCCGGGCGGCTATCGCGTTCCGCGGAAACCTGCGCCAGTCCCGCCAGTCCCGGACGCACGAGACTGCGCAACTCGAACTCCGGGAGTACGCTCAGGATCTGCGCCACGATCTCCGGCCGCTCCGGCCGCGGGCCAACGAGGCTCATATCTCCGGCGATGATGTTCAGCAACTGCGGCAACTCGTCGATGCGATAGCGGCGCAGGAACCCGCCGATGCGCGTGACGCCGTCGCCATCGGTGCTGCCATCGTGCGGCACATGCATCGATCGGAACTTCCACATCGGAAACGTCACGCCGCCCAACCCGATCCGCGGCTGCCGGATGAGGACCGCTCCGCGGTCGTTGAGCCAGATCGCCGCGGCGGCGATGAGCGCAAACGGTGCGGCAACGATGACGAGCAGAGCTCCGATCACGATGTCCATGGTTCGCTTGACGACCGCGCGGAGTCCGAAGCCGCAGCCGACGGCGATCTCGATCAACGGTTGGTCGCCGACCCATCCGAGCATCGACGAGGTGAGAAGCGCGTCTGCGTGCGACGCCAGCAGGAGGTAGCCGCGCGGCCCCCGAATTTGCAGCAGCTCCAGCCGTTCGCGCGGCGACGCCTCGGGATTCACGAAGATCACTTCCTCGATCTCGCGCAGCAGCACGCGCACGTCGGGACTTGACGTCAACCCGATGTTCGGAATCGACAGCGTCTCGTCCATCGTCTGGCCCATCGTCCGATTGGGGGGCCCCGTCCACCCGGCGATGCGGATCCGCCGGTCGGATACTGCTTCCAGCCCGGCTACCGCCGCGCGCACCTGCGCGGCATCGCCGACCAGGATCGTCTCGCGCGGACGAATCGGCAGCCCAATCCTGACGAACCTGCGCCATGCGGGGAGAGCCACCCATTCGATCGCAAGGACGCCGAGGAGAATCGTGCGAGGAAGAAGGCGCTGGTCGAAGGCGCCGCCGATCGCGAGGATCGCCACCTGGATGAGCAGCGCCGTCACGATCAGCGGACGTTCATGCGGGAGCGGCCGCCGCCGGTAGAAGCCGCTCAAACCGAATGCCATCAGCAACGAGCCGCCGAAAAAGCAAACGGTCAGCGCATCGAGCCGGATGTTGGTCGAAGGCAGCAGCGATTTGGTGAAGGCTAGAGGAACGTTCCGCCGAATGTAGACCGCGATGGCAAGCGCGGCCCACGCCAGCAGGAAGTCGCCGGCCATCAGCCCCGCGACGCGGATCACTTTCTCTTTGGAGCTCGGCCGGATCATGCCGTCACCGCCTCGACGGCAACCGGTACTCCCGCGATGTGTGCGAGCTGGTCGAGAACCGTGGAACGCGAGTACATCGCGCCCGTGACATGGCGGAGAGCGCTCCCGGCGGCGTCGCGGGCCTGCGGAGCGAGCAGCGCCAGCGCAGCGTCGGCAAACGACGGCGCATCGTGTGCGAACTGAACGTGCGGCGCGAGTGGCCCGAGGCCGCGCAACGCCTGGCGCGTGGCCACGATCGCGCAGCCTGCCTCTCCTGCCTCCACGACCTTGTTCGACTGGCCGCTGCCGTAACGAATGGGAAGCAGCGCAACGCGAACGGAGCGTGCCAGCTTGGCCACGTCGTCGACCGGCGAGATGAACGTGATGCCGCGCCGCTCGGCCGCACGGCGGATCGCGCGCGGTGCGTCGGCGCCGGCGATGACGCATGTGGCCGACGGATTCCGGTCGAGGATGGCCGGCCAGATCTCATCGATCAGCCACTTTGCCGCGTCCGCGTTCGCGAAGTATTTGAGCCGGCCCCAGAAACCGAAATCGAATCGTCGCGGGGCGTCGATCGTGAGGGGAGCAACGGGAACGCCATTTCCGATCGCAACTGCGTTGGCGCCGAGGTCCGGTGTCTCTTCCTCGCTGACGACGACGATGTGGTCGTAGAACATAGCGACATTTTTTTCCGCCCGCGCCAGGCGGCTTTCTTCGCGCCGCCAGAACCATCGCATCGGAATCGATGCAGCATTGCCCCGCTCTGCCGCATTACGGCGGAGAGAATCGATCGCGTCGAGGATTTTCACGCCGTCGAGCGAGCCGCGGAGCCAGGGATCGGTGCGCGCGAGGATGACGATCGTCGTGTCGAAATCGCCGAGGGCATGCCGTGCAGTGGCGATGGCGCGATCCCAATCGTAGGGCGCAGCCAGAAGACTCTGCACGGGCAGGCCGTCGCGCAGAATCGTGAAGGCGCCGCGCATGCCGCGCGCAAAGGAGCGCTGCGCAGGATAGAAATCAAACGGAGCGACGCCAACCGGCGCCATCCCCTCGGGCGCCACAAGCGCAACGCGCGCGTGCGGAGCCAGCGCGGCGAGCCAGCTCGACGTACGCATCCGGTCGCCCGAGTAGGCAGGCCACGGGTAGCGCGAAGCGATGACTAACACCCTCATGAGGATTGGACGTGGGGCTGCCTCCGTCTGGTCAGGAGGGCCCTGAGTGGTGAAAGCTTACCGCGTATCGCGCCGGCCGGCTAAGAAAGCGTGAACCACAGCGGCGCAGAGAATTCTCTGTGTCCTCTGTGTCTCTGTGGTTAAGGTTTCTGCATCAAAGCGTCGCGTGAATCGGAGCTCGCAGCTTCAAACTAAAGCGGCTTCCTGCGGGAACAGAGAAATCGAACTTGCCCGTCTTTGCCGCGGCGGCGATTCCGACACCTGCTCCGATCGCGGCGCCTTTCGCCGTTGCATCGCGGTCATGGCCGATGGCTTGTCCGGCGAGCGCGCCGATGATGCCGGCCCCGGCGATGTATTCGGCATTGTGCTTGGCGTGCGCGCGCCCTTCGCGTGAGTAGCGCGACGTGCGAACGCTGGCGACGCTGCCATTCGCGAGTGTGATCGACGCGAGCGAGAACGTCAGCTTCGCGGAACCGCCGATGCGGCCGGAAGCTTCGGCATTGCTGATGTGGACTTCCGCCGCCGACCCGGTTCTCGCAACCGTGACGCCGCCAATGACGATCGGCGCCGTGAGCGTGGCCGGAACCGTTTGGCCCGGTTGTGCCGAGGCCGTGGAGATCGTCTGGCGGAGCTTGAAGTGAATCGAAGTCCCCGCAGGAACGATGATCGTGCGCGCGGACGCTGTTTGGACCGAAACCAATGTGAATAGAAGAATGAGTACGGCGCGGAATCGGAATGTCATGAATTGCCCCCTGGTCCCCTGACGCACGAAAGAAACGTCGAGGGACCGATGACCTCGCCCTGCGAAGACGATGCCGATCAGTTTCCCGGCGACGAAATGTAGCGATCATTCGGCATGTCTTTGCTACAGCATTCCGGCACCACGAATGCGAGCGTTGCCCTGCAAAACCAAGGTGGCGCACAATCACCACTACAGGTCGAAAGTCTGCAGGGGACTCTGTGCCGACGATTAGCATTTTTTATGGAGTGATCATTCAGATGTTCGCGGGAGATCATCCACCACCACACTTTCATGCGCTCTACGCAGAGCACGAAGTTTTGATTGATTTGCGGGATCTCAGCGTTCATCGAGGGTCGCTTCCTCGGCGGGCATTGGCGCTGGTGTTGGAGTGGGCCGCCGAGCATCGAAAAGAACTATTGGAGGATTGGGACCTATGCAGTCGAACTCAGCCACCGAAACGGATCGCACCACTGTCGTAGAGCCTCCGATCGAGCCTCGCGCCGCTTGGCGTGTCCGCGATGTCCGCGTCATCGAGCATGGCGTTCTTCATGTGCACTTTGTCGACGGTACGCAGGGAATCGTCGATCTACGTTCGCGCCTCGGTCGCGCCGACATCGCTCGAACGATGTTCGCACCCCTCTGCGATCCCGACTTTTTCGCACATGCCGCCGTTCGCCTCGGAGCGGTTGAATGGCCCGGCGAGATCGATATAGCTCCTGATGCGATGTACGACGAGATCCGCGCTCACGGCCAGTGGATTCTTGACTGACCTATCGGACCGCGCTGGAAACAACGACGCCCCAAAACATCCGCCAGCCTCCGATCGGCGTATCGTTATGGAAGAACGGAGGTTCCCATGAGCACGACTGAAGGTCCGCGCCCCGCAGGTAACGATGGTCTGCCCCTCCTCGGCGAGACCTTGCCGTTTGCGAAGAATCCCTTCCGCTTCATCGAAGAGCGTCTGGCGCGGCATGGAAGAATCTTTCGAACGCATGTTCTGGGCCGGAAAGCTGCCATCGTTGCCGGTCCCGAGGCGGTGGGGAAATTCATCGATGCGAACATCATCATGCGCGAAGGGGCGATGCCGCCGCATGTGCAGGAGCTCTTCGGCGGGCGAAGCCTTCCGCTGCTCGATGGCGAAGTTCATAGCGTTCGGAAGAGGCTCGTCAATCAGGCGTTCAACCGCGCCGCCATCAGCGCGTATGTGCCGATCATCCAGCAGACAGTGGAGGGATACGTTCGCAAGTGGCCGCAGGCTGGTGAGATGCGCTTGCTGGATGAACTGAAGCGCCTCTCCATCGAAGTGATCTGCACGACGGTGATGGGGATGCCGGCGGGAAGCGAGATGGACCGCCTGCGTGAAGACTACGGCATCCTCACGAACGGATTCGCGTCGCTGCCGATCAACCTTCCCGGCACGCGCTATCACAAGGCGTTGCAGGCGCGCGGCCGCATTCTCGATGTGCTCAAGAGGCTCGTCCGCGAACGGCGCCAGACACCCACTGATGACGGACTGTCACGCATGCTGGGTGCGGCCGTTACATCCAACGCCGAGCTTTCCGACCATGATGCTGCCCTGGAGCTGCATCACATCGTCATCGCCGGATTCATCGTCTTCGCGGAGCTCGGATCGATCATGCAGCAGCTCACGGCGCATCCTGATGTCCGCGCCAAACTGACTGCCGAGATTGCGTCGATGGCGCCGAGCGGACCGCTGACGCTCGAGACGTTGATGGCGATGCCGTATCTGCTGCAGGTGGTCAACGAGGTGAAACGCCTCACGCCGATCGTTGCTGCGGTATTCGGCAAGACGAAGAAGCCGCTCGAATTCGACGGCGTTACGGTGCCGCCCGGATGGATGGTGATCTGGGCGGTGACGCCGAGCCATGTGGCACAGAGCAGCTACACGAATCCGACGGCATTCGATCCCGACCGCTTCTCGCCGGAACGTGCCGAGGACAAACGGCACGAGCACGCGTTCGCGCCGCAGGGGGCCGGGCCCGCGACTGGACACCGCTGCCCGGGACTCGATTTCGCGACGTACATGATGGAGATCTTCGCGGTGGTTCTTCTTCGCGGATACAACTGGTCGATCCCGCCGCAGAACTTCGAGAAGGATTACAGCAAGACACCACCGGAACCGAAGGATGGTCTGCGCGCAACGGTGACGGAGGCGTGAGTCAGATCTAAACTTCCGCGCAATGGCAAACGCTCTGAGCCCTCCCGTTCTCACGATCCCAGGGCTTTGGAATTCCGGCCCCATGCACTGGCAGACGCATTGGGAAGCGAGGCATCCGTCGTTCCGGCGCGTGCAGCAGCGCGATTTCGATCATCCGGATCGCGATGAGTGGGTGGCCACGCTCGACGCGGCCGTGCGTGCCTGTCCCGATCCTCCCATCCTCGCCGCCCACTCCCTCGGCTGCTCGCTCGTTGCGCAATGGGCGATCGATTGCGGTGGCCGCGGCGTGCGCGGAGCGTTTCTCGTCGGGCCGAGCGACGTCGAGGCGCCGGACTATCCGATCGAGGGACGAAGCTTCGCGAAGATGCCGCTGGCCAAGCTGCCCTTTCCGAGCATCGTCGTAGCCAGCACGAACGATGAATACGTGAGCAATGAGCGAGCGCGCCTCTTCGCCGATGCCTGGGGAAGCCGTCTTGTCTTCATCGGCGACGCGGGCCACATCAACGGCGCGTCCGGCTACGGTCCGTGGCCGGAAGGGGAGCGGATCCTTCTCGATTTCAGCGAAGAGTGCTGAGCGGCCGTCAAGGAATCGTCAGTATCGTTGCCGATGGTTACCCAAAGCTCGATTTCATTGAGGACAAACGATTTAACTGTGAGCACGCCTTCCTCAATTTCAGGACGTTCGTCCTCAACTTTCAGGACGATCGTCCTCAACTTTCAGGACGATCGTCCTCAACATTCAGGACGTTCGTCCTCAACATTCAGGACGATCGTCCTCAACATTCAGGACGTTCGTCCTCAACATTCAGGATGTTCGTCCTCAACTTTCAGGACGTTCGTCCTCAATTTCAGGACGTTCGTCCTCAACTTTCAGGACGATCGTCCTCAATTTCAGGACCTTCGTCTTCAACTTTCAGGACGTTGTCCTCAACTTTGACTACTTTTTCCTCACCGCGCTTCGCCGGTTCCGGATGACACGATTGCGTTTACGCTCCAGCAACGCCGCGATCACCAGACCGCGCATCGCTTATCGGCTGGCCGCACCATCGCCGCGTCGGCTTTGCATCCGAACGTCTTCGCGAATTCCGGCAGGTTCGACAGCGGCCCGATGACGCGGTACTTCGCCACCGGATGCGGATCGCCCTGCACCATCAGCCGCTGCGTCTCCGGGCGGGTTTCGTCGCCGCGGAACTGGCCCCAGGCGATGAAGAACTGTTGCTCGGGCGTGAAGCCGTCAATGGCCACCGCGGGCTTTGTCAGCTGCGCTTTCTGAAACGCCAGCCAGGCGATCTTCGCGCCGGCCAGATCGCCGATTGATTCGCCGAGGACGAGTTTGCCCTGGTGATGGATGCCGGGCTCGATGAAGTAGTTTTCGAATTGATCGGACACGCACGCCGTTCGCTCATGGAAGCGTTTCAGATCCTCGGCGGTCCACCAGTTGTTGAGCCGGCCCTGCGCGTCGTATTGCGCGCCCTGATCGTCGAAGCCGTGGCTGATCTCGTGTCCGATGACGACGCCGATCGCGCCGTAGTTCACGGCATCGGCGTTGTGGACGTCGAAGGCCGGCGGCTGCAGGATGCCGGCTGGGAAAACGATCTCGTTGAGCAGCGGGTTGTAGTAGGCATCGGAGGTCGGCGGCGTCATGCCCCAGCGTCCGCGATCGACCGGCTTGCCCGCCTGCGCCAGACTGTCCGCGTTGTCGAACTTCAATCCGGCCTCGACGTTCTCCCAATACGACGAAGGGCTGATCACGACGCTGCTGTAGTCCTTCCATTTGTCGGGATAGCCGACTTTCGGGTTGAAGGTGGCCAGTTTCTCCAGCGCGCGCGTCTTCGTGGCGGGACTCATCCAGTCGAGACCGCGAATGGTGTCGCCCATCGCCAGCAGGAGGTTCTTGACCAGCTCTTTCATCCGCGCCTTGGCCTCGGGCGGGAAGTAGCGCTCGACGTAGCGCTGACCGAGCGCTTCGCCGAGGAACAGGTCATCGCCTTCGACACACCGCTTCCAGCGCGGCTTCATCTCCGTGGAGCCGCTCAGATACTTTCCGAAGAACGCGAAATGCTCCTCGGCGAGTGGTGAGGAGAGGTGATGCGCGGCGTTGTTGATCACATTCCAGGCAAGGTAGGCCTTCCACGTGGCCAGCGGCGTCGAGCGCAACTCCTTTTCGACCGCGCCCATGTATTCGGGCTGATCGACGTTGAGATCCGCGGGCGCGACTTTGAAGCGATCGAGATAGCGCGTCCAGTCGAAGTGCGGCGTGAAGTTCTGCAGCGTGGCCACCTGGTATTTGTGATCAGTCGCCGCAGGATCACGAAGGGCAACGTTGTCGAGCTGCGCGGCCGCGAGACGCGTCTCCATCGCGAAGATCACGTCACTGGCGTGTTTCGCCTCGGCGGATGAGTAGCCGGTGAGCTCGAACATCTTCGCGACATGGACGCGGTACTTGGCGCGGGCATCGGCGAAGCGTTTCTCGGGCTTCAGGTAGTAGTCGCGGTCGGGGAGGCCGAGGCCGGAGGCGAAGACGCGGGCGATGACGTAGCCGGGATTGTGGTTGTCGGATGCCGACGTGATGCCGAAGGCGGCGAACATCTGCAGGTCGTGAAGATCGGCGATGGTCTTCTGCAAATCCGCCGGGGTGCGCATCGCCTTGATCTCGTGCAGCAGCGGCTGGATCGGCTTCGCGCCGAGTGCGTCGACGCGCGATTGATCCATGCAGGATGCGTAGAAGTCGCTGATCTGCTGGTCGATCGTCCCCTTGGGCCAATCCTTCTTCTTCGACTCGTCGTCGAGCAGCGTGCGGAGCTGCTCTTTGCTCTGCTCGCCGGCTTTCCAGCGCCGGCTCCACTTCTGCATCGAGCCGGGAATCGGATTCGCCGCGCGCCAGGCGCCGTTCGCGTAGTCGAAGAAGTTCGTGCAGGCGTCGGCGCTCTTGTCAATGTCGTCGACGAAAACACCGTGCTCGGGAGCGGTCTGCGCGGCAAGAGAAGTGGCGAGGAAGAGGAGGGCGATCGGCATCATTCGCATGGCAGGAAGTATAAGAGGGCGTAGTCAGCGATCAGCGACAAGAGATCAGGAGTTTGGCGGCGTGCGATTCATCGATGACGAGTAGCCCATCCCCAACAGTTCCCGGAATTGCCGACACGTTTCAATCGAGCGCATCGCGTGACCGCACGACCGCGTGATCGCCAACCTTCACCACAACCTCTCCACGAGCGCCTTCTCCCTGAACGCTTTTCAGTGGGGGAGAAGGTGGCGAAGCCGGATGAGGGGGCGTTTGACTCTCGCGAAAAGGCTTGCGGGCCGGAACCTCATCCCTGCCGTTCGCACAGCACCCCTCATCCGCCTTCGGCACCTTCTCCCCTCGAAAAGCACGAGGGGAGAAGGCGCGCGAGTCATGAGCATCGCGTGC
>Ga0307470_10000116_pt1 | contig 55412 bp, 47 predicted proteins | sample atmos_gasesAM3C__FD_204565 | JGI IMG/M metagenome (GOLD analysis project Ga0307470, IMG submission 204565) | Hardwood forest soil microbial communities from Morgan-Monroe State Forest, Indiana, United States - atmos_gasesAM3C_05 | ecosystem: Environmental > Terrestrial > Soil > Temperate forest... | reverse complement strand
TCCGTTATCCGGATCAGGGACAGTGCCTGATGGGTAGTTTAACTGGGGCGGTTGCCTCCTAAAATGTAACGGAGGCGCTCAAAGGTTCCCTCAGCCTGGTTGGCAATCAGGTTTCGAGTGTAAGTGCACAAGGGAGCTTGACTGTGAGAGTGACAACTCGAGCAGGGACGAAAGTCGGAACTAGTGATCCGGCGCTGGCATGTGGAAGCGGCGTCGCTCAACGGATAAAAGGTACCCCGGGGATAACAGGCTGATCTTCCCCAAGAGTCCATATCGACGGGATGGTTTGGCACCTCGATGTCGGCTCGTCGCATCCTGGGGCTGGAGTAGGTCCCAAGGGTTGGGCTGTTCGCCCATTAAAGCGGTACGCGAGCTGGGTTTAGAACGTCGTGAGACAGTTCGGTCCCTATCCGCCGCGCGCGCAGGAGACCTGCGGAGGGCTGTCCCTAGTACGAGAGGACCGGGACGGACGAACCTCTGGTGTGCCAGTTGTCCCGCCAGGGGCACGGCTGGTTGGCTACGTTCGGAAGGGATAACCGCTGAAAGCATCTAAGCGGGAAACCCGCTCCAAGATAAGGTCTCCCACCCGTTAGAGGGTTAAGGCCCCCCACCAGACCATGGGGTTGATAGGCCAGAGATGTACACACCGCAAGGTGCCCAGTCGACTGGTACTAATAGGCCGAGGACTTACCCACACAACCACCACAACACCACCACCCGCAACCCCGCGTCCACTATGCACCTCTGGAGGAACAACCACCACGGTTACCTCCACCACGTCACGGCGGTGACAGCGAAGGGGAAACGCCCGGACCCATCCCGAACCCGGAAGCTAAGCCCTCCAGCGCCGATGGTACTGCCCAACACAAGCGGGAGAGTAGGACACCGCCGGACACACCCCAAGAGGCCCTCGCCAACATGGCGAGGGCCTCTTGGTCATAGCTGCCTGTTGCCTGTTGGTCGGAGCTTCCGATTTCACGGCGACCCTCACCCGGCCTTCACCGCTGGAGGTCCGGGCGGTGCTGGCCTCGCGTGTGTGGTGGGTGGTGTGGTCGGTGGCGTGGTGGGTGGTTGTGTCGTGGGTGGTGTGGTCGGTGGCGTAGTGGGTGGTTGTGTCGTGGGTGGTGGTACTGGTGTGGTCTTCGTTGGGTGGGGTGTTGGCGTCCTCGAAGGTGTGTGTACGACAGTCGGCTGGGTGTGGACCGGCGGCGGTGCGGGCGGGGTAAGGACGGGCCGTGGATCGGCCGCGGTCGGTATGACCGGGGCGCTGGCTCTCCCTGTCGGCGCCGGCTGAACCATGCCCGGCTGCTGTCCGATGCCGGGCTCGGGGGTCCGGGTGACGACGACATCGCCTGGAAGCGGCTGGTCCCCCAACAACGGCGTACCGAAGACCTGGCTCGCCAGAAAACCGCCAGAGATAACGACGGCGGCCAGCACCCCGGCCGCGGTCCAGATCCGTACACGTGCCGATGCCGGCTCGTTCGGTTCGACCGGCACGCTGGCGGCCGGAAGGTCTTCGTAGTCGGTCATGGCCATTCCTGGTATCAGGGTGTCTTCGTCATCCTGGATGGCCAGCGCCGGGATGGACCAGTCGCGGGCATAGGGACGGGCGATCCCCGGCTCAAGGACCGGTCCAGGCCACCCTGGCGGTTCGGAAGACCCTGGCGGTTCGGGGAACGCTGTTGGTCCGGAGAACCCGTTCGGCTCGGTCCACCTGGCGGGCACGGGCGGTCGGACCGCCTCGGCCAGGGCTGGTCCGGCCGGGGCATCGGCCACCGGCCCGGCCAACGGCTGTCCAGCCGGTGGTGGCGCGGTGGCGGGCAGCTTCGCCGCGACAGTGCTGGGGCCGGATGGCTCGGGGTCGACGGCCTGAAGGTCGACTGCCTGAAACCAGTCCCGTGAGGCTTGCTGGTCCAGATCCATGGTGCGTCCTTCGAAGGTGTCCCTGGCACGGGTGTGGACAGGTGTACGCGGCCAACGATTGAAGCACGGGCCGATGACCGCGTGGCGCCGGCCCGGCTGTGGCCCGCAGCCAGACGTGTGAGGAGCAGCGACCAGGTAGCGGCCGTGTGTCGATCATTTAGCCGGTACTAGCTGCCGCTGCCGGGATGATTTTGCCAGATCCAACCCGCCCGCGGAGGGTCGTTGCCACGGTGAGCCGCCCGGACAGGAGAGCGGGGCAGCCGTGCCGGATGAATTTTGGTTACTCAACGCAACCTAACAGGCACAGATTCGTGGACACAGAGTGAAAGGCTCCGGGCGGCCGGAGAGGGGCGGCCTGCTCGGAGCCTTTCGACCGCTGCCTACCCTCTGGTCCGCCCGGCACGCCCCTGTCCCGCCACATCGGCCCGCGGGACAACGGGCCAAGTTGCGGGCAGAATCCATCCCTGTGGATCTGGTTCCGCGTCGAGACCCGGACCGGCATCTGGTGCCCGACCTGGTCGACGACCTCGGTACGCCGTACCGTCCGCAGGCGCCGCCACGCCGGATCGTCTCGCTGGTGCCGTCGCTGACGGAGGCGGTCGCGGTGACGGACGCGGCTGTGCTGGTCGGCGCGACGGACTACTGCACCCACCCCGCTGCCCTGGACGTCGCCCGGGTCGGTGGTAGCAGGTTCCCGAACCTGGACGCGGTCCAGCACGTCGCGCCCGATCTGGTGCTCGGCAACGCCGAGGAGAACCAGCTCGCCGATCTCGAACGGCTGCGGGCGGTCGGCATCCCGGTATGGGTGACCGCGCCGACCACGCTGGCCGAGGCCTTCGGGAGCCTGCGCCGGATGTTGGCCGCATGCGGGCTGATCCGGCCGGCCGGTGGCGGGCACGACGGTGACGCTGGGGACGATGGCGGGCAGGACGGCGATCCGGCCTGGCTGGACCAGGCTCGCCGGGCGTGGTCATCGACCTACGACGGCTCCGCGCCGCGGCGGACCGCGGTGGTCCCGATCTGGCGGCGGCCGTGGCGGGTGCTGGGCAGCGGGACGTTCGGCGGCGACATGCTGCGCCGGCTTGGCATCGGCAACGCCTTCGGTGACGCCGCCGAGCGGTACCCGGTGGTGACCGTTGAGCAGCTTCGCGCCTGCGGTGCGGACCTGGTCGTGCTGCCGGACGAGCCGTACGCGTTCACCGCGGCGGATGCGACGACCGACCTCGCCGGGATGGATGTCGCGGTCGTCTCCGGCCGGCACCTGTTCTGGTACGGCCCGTCGTTGGTCGAGGCCCGGGATGTGCTGGAGCGGCAGCTCAGCGGCGGGTGAGCATCGCCTCCAGGTACGCCGAGAAGACCAGCAGCGTGTCGTCGCCGGCCCGGTTGTACCGCCACACGAGCTCGGTGATCTGGTGTCGGAACGCCACCAGGTCCTCCGGGGACAGCGTGCCGAGCAGCGCGGCCATCGGCACGAACCAGCGCCCCCAGAGCTGCAGGTAGTGCTGCGCCGAGCGGTACGCGGTGAAGACCGCCCGGCGGCGCACGGTCAGGTCGATGAGCTGGTCGCCGAACAGCTCGCGCAGGCCGTCCTCGGTGCCCCACCGGGTCGGGCTGGGCAGCCCGTCCGGCCCGCCGCGGAAGTCCGCGATGATGCTCAACTGCTGGCCGAACAGCCCGTCCGGCGTCCAGCAGGCCAGCCCGATCCGGCCCCCGCGCCGGCACACCCGGGCCATCTCGGCGGCGGTCCGCCGCTGGTCCGGCACGAACATCGCTCCGAAGCTCGACAGGACCACGTCGAACCGGCCGTCCGCGAACGGCAGGTCCTGGACATCCGCGACCTGGGTGTGCACCCGCACCCCTTCCGCCTGGGCGCGGGTCCGGGCGTGCTCCAACAGCTCCGGTGCGGCGTCAACGGCGACGACCTCGGCGTACCGGCGGGCTGCCGCGATGGCCGCGTTGCCCGTGCCGGCGGCGACGTCCAGCAGGTGCTCGCCGGCCCGTACGGCGACCGACTCGCAGAGCTGCTCCGCCACGATCACCTGCTGCACACCAACCTGCTGGAGGTCGCCAGTCGACCGCGCCCGCTGGGTGGTCACCGTGACGGGCAGCCATGGACTGGTCATGTCGCGAGGATCCCCCGGCCTGCGAGGCCGCCGCTAGAGCCATGAGGTGCATCAAGAACCGCACGTACCGGTGGCCGGTGACAGGTTTGGTCACTCAGTGGTACACGTGTCCCGGGCCGGGGTAGCTGCCGTCGCGGACCTCCTCGGCGTACTGCCGGGCCGCGTCGCCGAGCACCGTGCCCAGGTCGGCGTAGGCCTTGACGAACTTCGGCCGCGGGCCGCCGGTGTTCAGCCCGGCCATGTCCTGCCAGACCAGCACCTGCGCGTCGCAGTCCACCCCGGCGCCGATCCCGATGGTGGGGACCACCAGCTCATGCGTGACTCGCTTGGCCAGCTCGGCCGGCACCACCTCGAGGACGACGGCGAACGCGCCGGCCTCCTGCAGCTCGACCGCGTCGCGCAGCAGCTCTTCGCCGGCGTCGCCGCGGCCCTGCACCCGGTACCCGCCGAGCGTGTTCACACTCTGCGGGGTGAGGCCAATGTGGGCCATCACCGGTACGCCGGCCTCGACCAGCGCCCGCACCTGGGGCACGACCCGCCGGCCGCCCTCCAGCTTCACCGCCCGCGCGCCGCCGTCCTTGAGGAACCGGGCCGCGGTGTCCAGTGCCTGAGCCGGCGAGATCTGGTAGGAGCCGAACGGGAGGTCGGCCACCACCAGCGCCCGGGAGGTGCCCCGGACAACCGCCCGCACCAGCGGCAGCAGCTCCTCCACGGTCACCGGCACGGTCGTGTCGTAGCCGTAGACGACGTTCGCCGCGGAGTCGCCGACCAGCAGCACCGGGATGCCGGCGCCGTCGAAGATCCGGGCGGTGGAGTAGTCGTAGGCGGTCAGCATCGGCCACCGCTCACCGCGGTCCTTGGCTGCCCGCAGGTCTCGGACGGTCACCCGCCGCCCGGACACGCCGCCGTACAGGGATTCGGTCATGATCTGGTTCCTTCCTCGAAGCCGCGAAGCGGTCCCCGGGACTACGGATCCCTTTCATGGTGTCATCGAGACAGTGGGGCCGTCTCCCGCCACCGGTGCGAGATGGGGAGACGTCGGTCACGCCCGAACGCCTTCAACGAGATCCTGGTGCCAGGTGGGTACTGCCGCCGCTTGTACTCGGCGCGGTCGACGAGCTGGATCACCCGGGCGACCGTGTCCGGGTCGTGCCCGCGCTCGATCAACGCCGCCCAGCCCAGGTCGCGGTCGACGTAGTCGGCGAGGATGGCGTCCAGCTCGGCGTAGTCGGGCAGCGAGTCGGAGTCGAGCTGGTTCGGCCGCAGCTCGGCGGACGGCGGCTTGGAGATCGAGCCCGGCGGGACGGGCGCGGTCTCGCCGCGCCGTCCGGCCTCGGCGTTGCGCCAGCGGGCCAGCCGCCAGACCAGCGTCTTCGGCACGTCCTTGATCGGCGCGAAGCCGCCCACAGCGTCGCCGTAGATGGTGGTGAAGCCGACCGCGCACTCGGTCTTGTTGCCGGTGGCCAGGACCAGATGGCCGTGCTGGTTGGACAGTCCCATCAGGACGGCGCCGCGCACCCTGGCCTGCAGGTTCTCCTCGGCGAGCCCGGTCAGGGGCGTGCCGGCCAGCGCCAGCGTGTCCAGGTACGCCGAGACCATGGGCGCGATCGGCACCGTCAGGTGATGGCAGCCCAGCCGGTCGGCGAGGTCGGCGGCGTCGGACCGGGAGTGCGTGGAGGAGTACGCCGAGGGCATGGAGACGCCGTGCACGTTGTCCGCGCCAACCGCGTCGGCCGCGATCGTGGCGCACACCGCGGAGTCGATCCCCCCGGACAGGCCGAGCGTGACCGTGCGGAAACTGTTCTTGCGGGCGTAGTCGCGTAGCCCGGTGACCAGTGCGCCCCAGACCTCCGCCTCGTCCGTCAGCCGGGCCGCGACCGGCGCGGCCACCGGGTCGACCATTGGCCGTGGCGGCGGGTCGCTGACCACATGCCGCTCGACCGACATGCCGAGAACTCGTTCTCCGCCGGCGACCCCCCGGCCCGTGCCCGCCCCAGCGCCCTGGCCGGCGTCGGGCAGCTCCAGGTCGACCACCAGCACGGTCTCGACCCACTGCTCGGCTCGGCCCGCCACCGTGCCGTCCGCGAGCACCACCATCGAGTCGCCGTCGTACACCAGCTCGTCCTGGCCGCCGACCATGTTCACGTAGGCGATCGGCGCGCCGGCCTCGGCCGCCCGGCGCTGTGCCAGCGGCAGCCGCAGGTCGTTCTTGTTCCGCTCGTACGGCGAGCCGTTGATGGTGACGACCAGCCCGACCCCGACCCGCCCGGCGACCGCGAACGGTCCGCCGTCCTGCCACAGGTCCTCACACACGGTGATCGCGACGTCGACGCCGTGTACCCGGACGATGGTGAAACGGTCACCCGGGACGAAGTAGCGTGCTTCGTCGAAGACGCCGTAGTTCGGCAGGTGGTGCTTGTCGTAGGTGGCCACGAGCCGCCCGCGGTGCAGCACGGCGGCGGCGTTGCGCGGGCCGCCATCGCTGCCCAGGTAGCCGACGACGACCACGAGCTCGCCAAGGCCAGCGGCCTGGAGCTGGCCGGCGAGCTGACGCGGCGCGGCGGCGCTGGCGGCTCGGAAGGACTCCCGGAAGACCAGGTCCTCGGGCGGGTAGCCGGTCAGGGCCATCTCCGGGAACGCCACGAGCTGGGCGCCGCGGGCGGCCGCCTCCTTGGCCCAGGTCACCACCGCGTCGGCGTTCCCGGCGAGGTCACCGACCGTCACGTCGATCTGGGCGAGTCCCACTCGCAGTCGCGCCATGCCTCCAGTGTCGCGTGTCCAGTGTCGCGTGCCACGAGCGTCCCGCGCGGCCGGTCGGCCCCCGACGGCACCCGCTGGGGCTGGCCGCCGTACCGCCCGAGCCCGTACCGCCCGAACTGCGCTCGCCCGGTTTCCGGGGGTAAGCTGCCCGGATCGGCGTAGCTCGCGGACGGCCGACCGGCAGCCGCCGGATGGCCGGCTCCGATTCTGTCGGCGGGTCGCGCAACAATACTGCCGAGGTGGGCGTCTTCTGACATGAGAGCGCGGATGCGGCCGCGGCAAGTGCCTTGGGGTTGGATGCCGGGATCGACGTACCGGGGGAGTCGACGTACCGGGGGAGAGAGTAGGTCTGGCATGTCGGAGGGGGCTGTGGCCCGTCGGCGGCGGGCCCGGGTTGCGGCCACGGGGCTCGCCCTGCTGATGGCCGCCACGACGGCCTGCTCAAGCGGAGGCGGCGGGGGCGGAGTGGCCGGTGGAGGGCAGTACGGCGGTGCTGGCCAGACCACACCGGCTCCGCCCGCGGCCCATGTCGTGGTCGCGCCGGGCGCCGGCGCCAGGGATGTCGCGCTGGCGACACCGGTCACCGTCACCACGCCGGACGGCACGCTGTCCTCGGTGCGCCTGGTCAGCCCCGCCGGCAAGGTGGTCAAGGGCAGCCTGTCCGGCGACAAGACCTCCTGGCGGTCCAACGAGCTACTCGGCTACGCCAAGACCTACACGGTTACCGCCGTCGCGAAGAACGCGCAGGGCACGTCGAGCCAGACGGTGTCCCGGTTCAGCACGGTCACCCCGGCCAACCTCACCATGCCGAGCTTCGGGGCGCTGGAGCGCGGCGGTACCTTCGGCGTCGGCATGCCGGTCACCGTGCACTTCGACGAGCCGATCCCCGACCGGGCCACGGCCGAGAGGTCGCTGGAGATCAGCACCAGCCCACGGGCGGTCGGCTCCTGGTCCTGGATCGACAGCCAGAACGTGCACTGGCGACCCAAGGTCTCCTCGGGCCACTACTGGAAGCCGGGCACCAAGATCACCGTGAAGGTCAAGGTCTACGGTGTCGCGCTCGGTCGTGGGCTGTACGGGCAGGCCGACAAGTCGGTCTCGTTCACCATCGGGCGCAGCCAGCTCGCGATCATCAACGACGCCACCCACATGATGACCGTCTACATCAACGGCAAGGTGGCCAGGAAGATCCCGGTCAGCATGGGGCGCGGCGGCTGGATCCGGGTCGGCGGCAACACCATCGACTTCTGGACCCGCAGCGGCCCGCACGTCGTGCTGGAGAAGTACCCGGTCAAGGAGATGAGCTCGGAGTCCTACGGGCTGCCGATCAGCTCCCCGCTCGGCTACAAGGAGAAGATCCCGCTCGCGGTACGGATCTCCGGTGGCGGGGAGTTCGTGCACGCGGCGTCGTGGTCGGTGGCTGACCAGGGCTACCAGAACGTCTCGCACGGGTGTGTGAACATCTCGCCAGCCAACGCCGACTGGTTCTACAGCACCTTCCGGTACGGCGACATCGTCGACATCCGCGGTACGGCGCGCGAGCTGGCCCTGACCGACGGCCTCGGCGACTGGACCTTGTCCTGGGCGCAGTGGGTGAAGGGCAGCGCGCTGAACTGATCCCAACGTCACAGCGATGTCCAGCCTCTCGGATGGATACCGGGCCCGCGCCTTGGCGTAACGTCGAAGAAACAGTGCGCTCGCAGACTGGTTGCCATGCTGCGCGCGCGCCTTGGTGACGACGGGAGAAAGACCGAGATGGACCGTCAGCAGGAGTTCGTGCTGCGCACGCTGGAGGAGCGGGGCATCCGCTTCGTCCGGCTGTGGTTCACCGACGTCCTCGGCTTCCTGAAGTCGGTCGCGATCGCCCCGGCCGAGCTGGAGGGAGCCTTCGAGGAGGGCATCGGCTTCGACGGCTCGGCGATCGAGGGCTTCGCCCGCGTGTACGAGAGCGACATGATCGCCAAGCCGGACCCGGCGACGTTCCAGGTGCTGCCGACCCGCGACGGCGAGCCGAGCGACACCGCGCGGATGTTCTGCGACCTGCTGACGCCGGACGGCTTGCCGTCCTGGGCTGACCCGCGGCATGTGCTGCGGCGCACCCTGTCCCGGGCCTCCGACATGGGCTTCACCTTCTACACCCATCCCGAGATCGAGTTCTTCCTGCTCAAGGACCGGCCCGAGCCCGGCCAGATGCCGCGACCGGTTGACTCCGGCGGGTACTTCGACATGACCACCCACGACGTGGCCCACGACTTCCGGCGGGTGGCGGTCTCGAACCTGGAGGCGCTCGGCATCTCGGTGGAGTTCAGCCACCACGAGTGCGCGCCCGGGCAGCAGGAGATCGACCTGCGCTACGCCGACGCGCTGTCCACCGCGGACAACGTCATGACGTTCCGGCACGTGGTGAAGGAGATCGCGCTCGCCCAGCAGGTGTACGCGACGTTCATGCCCAAGCCGTTCACCGGCCAGCCCGGGTCCGGCATGCACACCCACCTGTCGCTGTTCGAGGGCGACCGTAACGCCTTCCACGACCCAGCCGACGAGCTCAACATCTCCAAGACCGCCCGCAACTTCATCGCCGGGCTGCTCCGCCATGCCCGGGAGATCACCGCCGTCACCAACCAGTGGGTGAACTCCTACAAGCGGCTGTTCCCGGGCCACCACCTCGGCAGCTCGGTGAGCGAGGCGCCCGCGTACATCTGCTGGGGTCACCTGAACAGCTCCGCCCTGGTCCGGGTGCCGATGTACAAGCCCGGCAAGGCCAACTCCACCCGGATCGAGGTGCGCTCGCCCGACCCGGCCTGCAACCCCTACCTCGCGCTGTCCGTGCTGTTGTCCGCCGGGCTGACCGGCATCCAGGAGGAGTACGAGCTGCCGCCCGGTGCTGAGGAGGACGTCGGCCGGCTCACCGGGGCCGAACGCCGGGCGATGGGGTACACCGACCTGCCGCACAACCTGGCCGACGCGCTGCGCGCCATGGAGGAGTCGGAGCTGGTCGCCCAGACTCTGGGCGAGCACGTGTTCGACTTCTTCCTGCGCAACAAGCGGGCCGAGTGGGCGGACTACCGAGCCATGGTCACGCCGTACGAGCTGGAGCGCTACCTCCCAGTGTTGTGAACGCCTGTTCCGGCCGGTCTGCGGCCTTTCCGCCCAGCGTCGGCGCGGGCCCGGCTACGCTCCGGACGTGCGTCTACCCACTGCGCTGATCATCCAGCACGTGCCGGGCGAGCCGCCCGGACGGCTACCGGGCTGGCTGCTCGATGGGGGGGTGCTCAGCTCCGTCGTCACGCCGTACGACGGCACCCCGCTGCCCGACCTCGACGGGTATGCCGCGGTCGTCTCCCTCGGCGGCCCGATGTCGGCGTACGACGACGAGAGCGTGCCGTGGCTCGGCCCGACCAGGGACCTGCTGCGCCGGGCGGCCGCCGGGGGCACGCCGACGCTGGGCATCTGCCTGGGCGCGCAGCTCCTCGCGGTGGCCTTCGGCGGCCGGGTGCGGCGTGGCGTGGACGGCCCGGAGATTGGGCCGGCACTGGTCGCCAAGCGGGACGTCGCGGCGGCCGACGAGCTGTTCGGCCGGGTGCCGTTCACGCCGGACGTGATGCAGTGGCACTACGACGGCATCACCGAGCTCCCGGCCAGCGCTGTGCTGCTGGCCAGCTCGCCACGCTTCGCCAACCAGGCGTTCCGGGTGGGGGAGCGGGCGTGGGGGTTGCAGTTTCACATCGAGACCACGCCGGAGATGGTCCGGGGCTGGGTCGCGGCGAGCGCCGTCGCGCTGGCCGAGCACGGTGTCGACCCGCAGCGGGTGCTGGCCCGGCTGGACGAGGCGCACGCCGACCTGGAGGAGGTGTGGCGGCCGTTCACCGCCCGGTTCGCCGAGCTGGTCCGCCGGGTCGACCACGCGGCGAGCGGCGGGACATGACCGAACCGACACCGCGCACCACGGCGCGGCTGGCCCGGCTCGGCTTCGGCGACGGCGACCGCGCCGCGGGCCTGCTGGCCGGGCTCGGGCTGTGGCACCTCGGCCGCAACGAGCCGGCTGACCCAGAGGCGGCGGCGGTGGTGACCGGCCTGGCTCGGTGTGCCGACCCGGACCGGGCGACGCTGGCCTTGACCCGGCTGGTCGAGGCCCAGCCGGACCCGGCCGTGCTGCTGGACCGGCTGCGGACCGGTGTCGGCCAGCGCGCCCGGCTGCTCGCCGTGCTCGGCGCCAGCTCCGCGCTGGCCGACCACCTGTTCGCGCACCCCGGCGACTGGTGGCTGCTCGACGACGGGGTCAGCGCGCCGCTGGCGCCGGCCGCGACGTACGCCGCCGAGCTGCTGGCGGTCGTCGGCGCGGACCCGGCGGTCCCGCCGTGGGGCAGCGGCGGTTCGGTCGCCCGCGGCGCCGGCAGCGAGGTGCTGGACGACCTGCGCACAGCGTACCGGCGCCGGCTGCTGGTGCTGGCCGCGCACGACCTGACCGGCGCGCTCGACCTGGACGCGCTGGCCGCCGCGCTGGCCGACCTGGCCGCCGGGATGCTCGCCGCCGCGCACGCGGTCGCGCTGGCCCGGTGCACCAGCGATGGGCGCACCGGCGACGCGCCGTTCCGGCTGGCCGTGGTCGCGATGGGCAAGTGCGGCGGGCGGGAGCTGAACTACGTCTCCGACGTGGATGTGATCTTCGTGGCCGAGCCGGTCGGGGAGACCGACGAGGCCGCCGCGCTGGCCTCGGCCACCCGGGTCGCCGGCGAGCTGATACGGGTCTGCGGGCAGGTCGCCTGGCCGGTGGATGCCGCGTTGCGGCCGGAGGGCAAGGCCGGGCCGCTGGTCCGCACCCTGGCCAGCCACGAGGCGTACTACCGGCGGTGGGCGCGGACCTGGGAGTTCCAGGCGCTGCTGAAGGCACGGCCGGTGGCCGGCGACATCGCCCTGGGGGAGGAGTACCTGGCCCGGCTGGCGCCGCTGGTCTGGACGGCGGCCGAGCGGCCTGACTTCATCCAGGACGTGCAGGTGATGCGGCGCCGGGTCGAGGACCATGTGCCGGCCGCGATCGCCGGGCGGGAGGTCAAGCTGGGGCCGGGCGGGCTGCGGGACGTGGAGTTCGCCGTCCAGCTCCTGCAGCTCGTGCACGGGCGGGCCGACGAGACGCTGCGCAGCGGCACCACCCAGGTCGCGCTGGACGCGCTGGCCCGCGGCGGGTACGTCGGCCGGGCGGACGCGGCCAGCCTCGCGGCGTCGTACCGCTTCCTGCGTACGGTGGAGCACCGGCTGCAGCTCCAGCGGCTGCGGCGTACCCACCTCATCCCGGACGACCCGGCCGGGCTGCGCTGGCTGGCCCGGGCGATGCCGGCCCAGGCGACGGGGCGCGGGTCGGGTGACCCGGTCGCCGCGTTCGAGGCGGAACGGGCCGAGCACGCCCGGGAGGTCCGGCGGCTGCACGAGAAGCTGTTCTACCGGCCGCTGCTCGCCGCGGTGGCCCGGGTGCCGAGCGAGGCGCTGCGGCTCACCCCGGAGGCGGCCCGGCGCCGGCTGGAGGCACTGGGCTTCAGCAACCCGGACGGCGCCCTGCGGCATCTGGAGGTGCTGACCAGCGGGGTGTCCCGGCGGGCCGCCATCCAGCGGACGCTGCTGCCGGTGCTGCTCGGCCAGTTCGCCGACGCACCCGATCCGGACGCCGGGCTGCTCGGCTACCGGCAGGTGTCCGAGGCGCTCCAGGACACGCCGTGGTACCTGGGGCTGCTGCGGGACGAGGGCCAGGTCGCCGACCGGCTGGCCACCTTGCTCGGGTCGTCGCGGTACGTTGCCGAGCTGCTGATACGGGCGCCGGAGGCACTGCGGTTGCTGGCCGACGACGCTGAGCTCGTACCGCGGTCCGACGACGCCCTGGCCACGACGCTGCAGGCGGCGGTGAGCCGGCACGAGGACCCGGCCGCGGCGGTGCAGGCGGCCCGGGCGCTGCGCCGGCACGAGCTGCTGCGGATCGCCTCCGCCGACCTGCTCGGCATGCTCGACGTGCTGGAGGTGGGTGAGGCGCTGTCCGGCGTCGCCGCGGCCACCCTGCAGGCCGCGCTGGACGTGGCGTGCCGCGAGGTGGTCGAGCGGGTCGGGACGGGGGGGGCCGCGTTGGGGAGTGCGGGAGGCGGGCCGGAGGCCGACGTTGCCAGCGGGCTGCCGACCCGGCTGACCGTGATCGCGATGGGCCGGCTGGGCGGCGCCGAGCTCGGCTACGGGTCCGACGCCGATGTGCTGTTCGTGCACGACCCGGTGCCTGGAGCGGACGAGCGGGCCGCCACCGAGGCCGCGCACGCGGTGGCCGAGCTGACCCGCACGCTGCTCGCCCGGCCGGCGCCGGACCCGCCGCTGGAGGTCGACACCAACCTGCGGCCGGAGGGCAAGAGCGGCCCGCTGGTGCGCACGCTGGCCTCCTACCAGGCCTACTACCGGCGGTGGGCGGCCGGCTGGGAGGCCCAGGCCCTGCTGCGGGCCGCGCCGGTGGCCGGTGATCGGGAGCTGGGGGAGCGGTTCGGGGTCATGATCGACCGACTGCGGTACCCGGCGGGCGGCCTGTCCGCCGCGGCGGTCACCGAGATCCGGCGGATCAAGGCCCGGGTGGACGCCGAACGGCTGCCCCGCGGCGCCGACCCGGCTACCCACGCCAAGCTGGGTCGGGGCGGGCTGGCCGACGTCGAGTGGACCGTCCAGCTCCTGCAGCTCCGGTACGCCGCGAAGCACCCGGGGCTGCGGACGACCCGGACGCTGGCGGCGCTGCGGGCCGCGGCCGACGCCGAGCTGCTCGCCTACGACGATGCGGCCGCGCTGGAGGCTGCCTGGCGGATGGCCACCCGGGCCCGTAACGCGATCATGCTGGTCCGTGGCCGGGCTGGGGACCAGCTCCCCGGACACGGCCGGGACCTGGTGGCGGTGGCCCGGGCGATGGGATACCCGCTCGGCCGCGACCCCGGCGAGTTGCTGGACGACTACCGCCGCGTCACCCGCCGCGCCCGTCGCGTGGTCGAACGCGTCTTCTACGAATAAGTTGTGGTCACCTCTCGGCGTTGTGGTCACCTTTCGTTGCCGCCAGACCCCAAGAGGTCACCACAACGCCGACAGGTGACCACACGGGCGCGACAGACAACGAGAGGTCACCACAACGCCGACAGGTGACCACACGGGGTCTTTGGGCGACAACAGGTACCACGGACGCCGAGTGGCGACCACAACGTCGATCTTGCTAAAGGGAGCCCTTCCCGGCGACCCACTCGACGCGCTGCCCGGTGATCGCGGCGATGCGGTCGTAGTCCTCGTCATAGTGCAGGACGGTCGCGCCGTTGAGCTCAGCGGTCGCGGCGATGATCAGATCCGGCAGCCGGAAGTGGCGGTGCTGGCTGGCCGCGGCCAGCTCGCGGTGGACGGCGAGCGCCCGGTCCATCGCCTGGGTGGTCACGTCGATCCAGCGGATGTCATGCAGAACGCTCCAGAGGACTTCGTAGCCCTTCGGGTCCGGCGCATTGTTCAGATACTCAAGCGCGGTGAGCTGACACGCGGCCAGCCTGCCCTCGGCCAGCAGCCCGGCGACGCGGTCGTGCACCGACGGGTGCCTGGCACGCAACACCCACACGCTTGTGTCCGCCAGGTAGATGACTCCGGCCATCACGCGACGTGGTCATACCGGGCGTCCTCGGCTGCGCGCGACAGATCCCGGCCACCGCCGTAACGCCAGGCCTGATCCGACCCGGCGAGGTCCATCTCCACGCTGTCTAGTGCCGCGACGATCTCCGCGGCCTGCCGGCGCAACGCGAACGAGCGGAGCGCCTCGTTGATGGTGGCGACCTTGGTGTTGGTGCCCAGCACGTGCCGGGCGGCCTCCAACCACTCGTCGTTCACGTCGACCGTGATGCGTGTCATGCCTAAAATCGTACACCAAGATCGGCTTTTTAGACGCACCAGACGGGTCGTTTCGTTGTGGTCACCTCTCGGCGTTGTGGTCACCTTTCGTTGCCGCCAGACCCCAAGAGGTCACCACAACGCCGACAGGTGACCACACGGGCGCGACGGACAACGAGAGGTCACCACATGGCACATAGGTGACCACACGTGGAGGGTGAGCCGGCGGGGCGGTCAGGGGGTGGCACGCAGGCGGGTGAGGAGGGCGTCGCGGATCGCCGGGCGGCTGCCGAACACGAGCAGGAACAGCGCCTCCCGAGCCAGCCGCTGCGGGTGCTGGTCACGTAGCACCGACCGGCTGCCGTACGCCACGACCAGCGTGTTCGCCGCCCGCACGGCCAGCTCCGCCGCAGCCGCCCGGGCGGGCGGCAGAGCCCGCGGCGGGCCGGCGTCCAGCGCGGCGCGGCACGCGTCCAGCTCGCCGTCCAGCCGGCTCGGCCCGATCAGCCGGCAGCACCGCCCGGCCACGCCAAGGGCGAGCGAGCCGTTCGTCCGCAGCGCGGCGGCGTCCCGCGCCGGCCACTCGGCGAACGGCAGCGTCTGGGTCACCCGCTCGGCCGGGACGACGTGCCCGGCGAACCGGGCGTGCACCGTGGCACTGGCCTGGACTGCCACCATCCGCAGCGGCTCGACCGCCAGGGTCGGGCCGGCGACGGCGTCGACCAGCGCCCACACCACCGTGTCGTCGGGCGTCCGGGCAGCCACATGCAGGGTGTCCACCATGCCCCAGCCGGTGACCCACGGTGCGTCGCCGTCCAGCCGGTACCCGCCGTCGACCGGGGTCGCCCGCAGCCGCGGCGGGCCGGGCAAGAGGCCGGCCAGCGCCGTCCCGGCCCGCCGCTCGCCCCGGCACAGCGGGCCGAGCCACGCCTCCCGCAGCCCCGGCGTCGTGCTGCCGGCCACGGCGGACACCGCGCCGTGGTGCTGCATCCAGACGAACGTCGTGGCCAGGCAGCCGCCGGCCAGCACCTCGGCCACCCGGGCGCCCTCGGTGGCGTACGCGTCCAGCCCCCCGGCCTCGACCGGCCCGGCCAGGCCGTACCATCCCTCGGCCGCCAGCCGGTCCAGGTGCCCGGCCGGCACCCGCTCCGCTCCGTCGACCGCCAGCGCGGCCGGGAAGAGCAGCTCCTCGGCGAGCCGCTCGGCCCGGCCCAGCAGGCTCACGGCTGGAACACCTGGAACCGTTCCCCCTGGTCGTCCACGCACTCGGCGATCCGTCCGTACCGCATGGCCTGCGGCTCCTCGGCTTGGCCGCCGGCGGCGCGCACCCGGCTTACGGCGGCATCGATGTCATCGACCTGGTAGCAGAGCTGGACCTCCGGCCGTTCCGCGCCACCGGCCAGCCCGCCCATCGGCGTCACGCCCTCGACCTGCCAGCCGCGTGGCACCCGGCCCGGCGTGAACCGCCAGCCCAGCACCGCCCCGTAGAACGCCCTGGCCGCCGCGTCGTCCGGCGTCCTCATCGTGAAGTAGCCGACGTCGCCGTGCGCCCTACCTGGTTCGGCCGGCTCGCCCGGTTCGGCCGGCTCACCGTACGGCGCCTCGCGGCTGATCATCCAGCGGTGGCCGAACGGGTCGGTCACCACGCCGCCGCGGCCGTACGGCGAGTCGGCCACCGGCCGGTCCAGCCTGGCGCCGTGCTCGACCGCCCGCGCTACGACAGCGTCCGGGTCGGGGGTCTCCAGCCGCAGCGACTGGCTCGTTCCGCCGCGGGTCCTCGGGCTGAGCAGGCCCAGCTCGGCGTGCTCGTCGGCGAACATCAGGATCGCCTCGCCGAAGCCCAGCTCGGCGTGCCCGACCCGGCCGTCCGGCATGACGATCGGCTCGCCCCGGGGGATGGCTCCGAGCGCCTCGACGTACCAGCCCAGCGCGCGCCGGGCGTCGTCCACGGCGAGGTACGGCGTCAGCGTCGGGATCCGACTCGCGGTGGCCGGATGAACTTCGGTGGTCATCTCGCTCTCCTTCTGACCTGTTGGGTACGGCGGCGTTGCCGGGGACAGCAGGGCACGGTGCAGCCGGGCGCGCAGCTCGGCGCGGAACGCCGGATCCGGCTCGACCGGCACGACCGGGGTGCGCAGGGCGTCCAGCGGGTCAGTCATCGCGGCCCTCCCCAGCCGGGTAGGCCCGGCGGAACGCCGCCCGGGCCCGCACCAGCAGCGCCTCGGTGGCGTGCAACGTACGGCCGAGCACGGCGGCCACCTCGGGCACCGGCAGCCCGTCCATGTAGCGCAGCGTCAGCGCCGCGCGGTGGTGCGGGCCGAGCGCGGCGAGGACGTCCCGGGCCAGCAGCGCGTTGAGTTCGGCGTCCCACGGGTCGTGTGCGTCGGCCGGCCCGCCGTCCAGCAGCCGGATGCCGCGCCGCTCGCGCTCGGCCCGCCGCCAGTGGTCGACCAGCTTGTGCCGGGCCACTCCGATCAGCCAGCCGGTGCTCGGCGTCGGCGGGTCCGCCGACCGGCACGCCGCCACCGCGGCCAGGAAGGTCTCCGCGGTCAGGTCCTCGGCCAGTGGCGCGCTGCCGCAGCGGGCCAGCAGGTAGCCGTACACCTGCGGCAGCGCGGCGTCGTACAGCTCGATCAGCCCGAGGCCGGGGGCAGGCCGTACGCGCGGCCGCCCGCTGGGCTCCGCGCCGGGTCGCTCCGTCACATCCCTATCGTCGTCCGGGCGGTCCCGGCTCCGACGGCGGCATTCGGAAGTTGTGCCTGGGCTAGCTGTGCCTGGGGGCTAGCTGTACCAGGAGACTAGGGGCCGGGAGTCGTGTGACCGTAGTCGTGGTACTCCTGGGTGACCGCGTCGCCGGTCCGCCAGGCGTCGGCCTCTTCGGGCAGGTTGCGGTAGTCCTGGTAGTGGCCCTGCACGTCCTGCAGGGTGGACTCCCGATGCGCGGCCCCCGCGCCGTACACGCTCTGGTACCACTCCTCCGCCTCGTACTGCGCGGCGTCGCACTGGGTGATCGGGCTCTGCGCGGCCCACTGGACGACCGACTCCGGCAGGCCGGTCGCCTGCACTACCTGGTCCACGGTCGCGCCGAGGCCGATGCGCTCGCGTGCCATCCGGAACCACTGCTCGGAGTGCCGGGCCTCGTGGTAGACCGCGCTGACCTGCCAGGCCTGCTGGTCGGCCGTGGCGTTGTCGGCCACGTCCATGCTGTACGGCGACTCGCCCAGCTCCATCTCCCAGGTCTGGAAGGCGAAGACGGCGCCGGTGCCGTGCGCCGCGTTGAACCGCCAGCCGACCTGCGGGACGCCGACCGCCTGCAACTGCTCGTTGACGTCGGCGACCACCCCGGCGGCCCGGTCCTGCGGGCTCATGCAGCCGTTCGCGTCGCCCCAGGTGTGGCGCACGTACTCCTGGATGTTGCTCGGCTCCTGGATCCCGGTCATGCGTCCTCCTGGGGGAATCTCGCTCCTCCCCAGTGTGGGCGGAAGATAGCGGACAGATGACCGCCTGCCGGGCGTGCGTCGGGGCGGCGGGATCTGCCCGAAAGGGGAGCCCGCCGACGGGCCGGGGACGGCGCGGGCCGGTAGCCATCCGGGTTACCGCGCGCCCGCCATGGTCCCCACGGCGTGGAGCGTCGAAGTCCGTCAGTGGTTGTCTCTATGCTTCCCGGCATGCCGCAGCCCGGAGCGAGCACCCTGGGTGGTGACGGATGGGCGCTCCATCGGGGCGACGCGCTTGGGGCGTACCCGAGCTGGCCGGTGCCAGCCGTCATCGTGAGCGACGGCGCGTACGGCGTGCGTGGGTTTCATGGCGACACGGTGGGGCCCGGGGACCTCGTCGAGTGGTATCGACCACACGTCGAGGCGTGGTCGCTGGCGGCGGCGCCCGGCACCGTCCTGTGGTTCTGGAACACCGAGGTGGGTTGGGCCACCGTGCATCCGCTGCTTGTCGAGAGCGGCTGGGACTATGTGCAGGCCGTGGTCTGGGACAAGGGGATCGCGCATGTAGCCGGCAACGTCAACGGTCGGACGCTGCGGCGGTTTCCCGTCGTCACCGAGGTCGTCGTCCTCTACCAGCGACGGTTCGAGATCGACACGCCGGACGCGGGGCGGATGACGGTTCAGCGATGGCTCCGGCACGAGTGGCTGCGGGCCGGTCTCCCCTTGAGCCGCAGTAATGAGGCGTGCGGGGTCGCCAACGCCGCCACCAGGAAGTACCTGACGCAGGACTGGCTGTGGTACTGGCCGCCAGCAGACATGATGGAGAAGCTTGTCAGGTACGCGAACGAGCACGGCGGCGAGCCGGGTTGGCCGTATTACTCATTTGATGGTCGGCGACCGGTTACCGCGAAAGAGTGGGCAGCACTTCGATACAAGTGGAGGCACGTCCACGGACTTACCAATGTATGGCGGCACGGGCCGCTTCACTCGGAAGAGCGGGTACGAGGCGGCGGTCGCCGGTCGGCACCTCGCGTCCACAACCCAAGCGCGCGATCCACTACACATCTCAACCAGAAGCCGCTTGAGCTGATGCGCCGGGCGGTCAGCGCCGTGACCGAGCCCGGCGATGTTATGTGGGAGCCATTTGCTGGTCTAGCTACAGCTAGCGTCGCGGGTCTCGGGTTGGGCTGCCGGGTCTACGCGGCCGAGATCGACCCCGAGTTCGCCGAGATCGCAGCTCAGCGCCTGCGGTCAGCGGTTACCGCGCAGGCTCTCCAGGATGCCAGCGAATGCCTCCGCTAGGGTCGAGTAGTTGATTCTGTTTTCGGTGTAGGGGCAGGACAACGTCACGATCGCTTAGTGGCTGCCCTGCGGCGTCCGGATGTAGCACGATGATCAAGCTGGCGGCGGGTGGGCTGAGGGTCAACGGTCGGCGTGGCGGACGTGCTGACAGCAGGGTCGATCCCAGCAGCGTTGAGATACTTGTATGGGTACATTGAGGTCTGCGTGCTCAGGGAAGAACGCCGGTGCCCGAGATTTCCAATTTTGGCCTGTATGCAGCGACCCGTCGTGATGCCCGAGCAGGTGTCACCACGTGTGCAGGAGGGGGCATGACTTGTTCTTCCGGAAGAAGCGTAGGAAGGTCGACCCCGCACAGCAGGGCGCAGGGTATCTGGTGCTCGACGGCGACTGGACCGGCGAAATCTACACCCATAGGCCCATCAAGGTCGCCGCAGCGCTCGATGTTCAGGTGTTCCTCGAACAACGCCCGATGCCGTCGATCTGGCCTGACGATAAGGAGTTCAACGCATGGGTCGCTGGGAGCGACGACCTCATGCGCCGGCTGTGGGTTATCGTGGTGCTGCATCACCCGAACCCGGACGTCCGAGTCCAATGCCTGCGTTCTCCGTACATCGAAGGTGCCCTGCACGCGGCCATGGTGGCCGACCTGCTGATCGATTCGCATGCGGCGGACGCGGCCGCCGATGCCGTGTGGCGTATGGACGACTCCAGCGTTCGCGTCGTGCTCAATGTCGTGCTCTCCCGTGGCCTTGTGCCCTCCGGGTTCTCACCGCAACAGACGAACCGCGCCGTCGAGCTGCTGCGCTCCACCTGCCCGCAGCAACGACGAGAGTTCTTCGAAGCAGAGATCTTCGGCCACCACTACGAGCAGATCTCGGTAGATCTCGTTGAGCTTGTAGAGGCCGCGACACGCAGGTATGAGACACTCAGTCGAGAGCAACAGGAGCGCTGGCACGATCTGAGGTACCTGGATGAGCTGGTGCGCGGTGGCACGCCTTTGGAGTGGCTGGCCGACATTGTCGAGATCAGAGCCATCGGACACCGGCTCAATGCTGAGGGCGGGTTCCCACTGATGCAGGCGGTGGCCCAGCGGGTCGGCGAGCTAAGCGAGCACCGGATGGCCGCGCGCAACCTCGACAGGTGGTTTTGGGACCGAATCGGTGACTGGCTGGGCTAAACGCCTGCCTTACTTGCCTCCAACGGCCACCAGAGATCCGTGAGCGTTTGGTTCGTCTGGTGTTGCGGATGAGACTGGGATCAAGGTCGCCTGGAACACCGTGAGTCTTATATATGCAGCCACCTGCGTTGGCGAGCGGGCGTGGGGGTGGCCGAGCGTGGGGACGGCGCGAGGCCGGCAGCCATTCGGTTACCGGCCTCTACTACTCGCCTCGGTCGGACGCCTTGGTCGGACGTCCTAGTCAGATGTTTCAGCCAGACGTCCCGGTCAGACGTCGTAGTACATGGCGAACTCGTGGGGGTGCGGGCGGAGCCGGATCGCGTCGACCTCGTTGACTCGCTTGTACTCGACCCAGGTCTCGATCACGTCCGGGGTGAAGACGCCGCCTTCCAGCAGGTACTCGTGATCCTGCTCCAGGTTGGTCAGCACCGCCTCCAGCGAGGCCGGCACCTGCGGCACGGCCTTGGCCTCGTCCGGCGCCAGCTCGTAGAGGTCCTTGTCGATCGGGGCCGGCGGCTCGATCTTGTTCTTGATGCCGTCGATGCCGGCCAGCATCATCGCGGTGAACGCCAGGTAGGGGTTGCAGGACGGGTCCGGCACCCGGAACTCCACCCGCTTGGCCTTCGCGTTCGCCCCTGTGATCGGGATCCGGCAGCAGGCGGACCGGTTGCGCTGGCTGTAGACCAGGTTGACCGGCGCCTCGTAGCCGGGCACCAGCCGGTGGTAGGAGTTCGTCGTCGGGTTGGTGAACGCCAGCAGCGACGGGGCATGCGCGAGCAGGCCGCCGATGTAGAAGCGGGCCGTGTCGGACAGGCCGCCGTAGCCGACCTCGTCGTAGAACAGCGGTGAGCCGTCCTTCCACAGCGACTGGTGGCAGTGCATGCCCGAGCCGTTGTCGCCGAACAGCGGCTTCGGCATGAAGGTCACCGTCTTGCCGTGCTGCCAGCCGACATTCTTGACGACGTACTTGAACAGCATCAGGGAGTCGGCCGCGCGCAGCAGCGAGTCGAACTTGTAGTTGATCTCGGCCTGGCCGGCGGTGCCGACCTCGTGGTGCGCCCGCTCCACCTCCAGGCCGACCGCCTGCAGCGTGCTCGACATGGCGTCGCGGATGTCGGCGTACTGGTCGTACGGCGGCACGGGGAAGTACCCGCCCTTGTAGCGGACCTTGTAGCCCTTGTTGCCGCCCTCCTCCTCGCGGCCGCTGTTCCACTGGCCGGTCTGGGAGTCGACGTAGTAGTAGCCGGAGTTCTGGGTGGTGTCGTAGCGCACCGAGTCGAAGATGTAGAACTCCGCCTCGGCGCCGAAGTAGGCTGTGTCGGCGATGCCGGAGCCGCGCAGGTACTCCTCGGCCTTGCGCGCGATGTTGCGCGGGTCGCGGCTGTAGGCCTCGTGGGTGAGCGGGTCGTGGATGAAGAAGTTGATGTTGAGCGTCTTCTCGGTCCGGAACGGGTCCAGGACGGCGCTGGTAGTGTCTGGCAGCAGCAGCATGTCCGACTCGTGGATCTGCTGGAAGCCGCGGATCGACGAGCCGTCGAAGGCGAGCCCGTCTGAGAACACCGACGCCGTGAACGACCCGACCGGCACGTTGAAGTGCTGCATGATGCCGGGCAGGTCGCAGAACCGGACATCAACATACTTGACGTCGTTGTCCTTGATGTACTTCAAGACCTCGTCGGGGCTGCTGAACATCCGTCCTCCGGGAAGACTCGTCAAATAGGGCGAAGGTATGGCCGGTGTATTGCCTGGTCATGTCCCGCTTGTTTCGCCCAGGTTACGAGGCCCGGGTAACTCCTGGGTAGTCCCACGGGTGCATCGGAGCGTACTCCCCGGGCGCGCGGGGCTACGCTGTCGCCGTGACCTCGGGTATCGACGTTCCCCGCGGCCGCCGGCTCGGCCTGCCGGCGGAGGGCCCGGGCTCGCTGGCGCCGCTCGGGCCGCGGGTCGGCGCCTACGCCGTCGACGTGCTGCTGTCCGCGCTGGTCGCCGGGCTCCTCACCGCTCCTGACCTGCCGCGGAACTGGAGCCTGGTGGTGTTCTTTGGCTCGTACACGTTCTTCACCGCGACGTTTGGGCAGACGCCGGGGATGCGGCTGTGCGGGCTGGCGCTGACCCGGGTTGACGGCGGCCCGCGGGTCGGGCTGTGGCGGGTCGGTTTTCCGCGGGCCGTGCTGCGGACCTTCGCCCTGCTGCTGGTGGTGCCCGCGCTGATCTGGGACGCCGACCGGCGCGGGTTGCACGACCGGATCACCGGCACCGCCGTCGTCCGCGCCTAGCTGTGGCCGCAGGTGCACCCCAAGAGGTCACCACACGGGCGGTCCGGGCAACGTGAGGTCACCACAACGCCGAGTGGTCACCACACGGGCGGTGCGGGCAACGTGAGGTCACCACAACGCCGAGTGGTCACCACACCGGACGGCGGCTAGCGGCGGCGGATGGTGCGCTGGATGCCGGTCATGCCCCTGGCGTTCTTCGGCATCGGGCCCTTCGGCATGGCCAGCTTGGTGCCGCCGAGGGCGGCCAGCCGCTTCTCCAGCACGCCGACCTGCTTCGCGGACAGGTTGGCCGGCAGCTTGACCAGATGCGCCTGCAGCCGCCGCAGCGGGATCTGGCCCTCGTCCCGGCCGACCACGACGTCGTAGATCGGGGTGTCGCCGACGATCCGGGAAACCTTCCTCTTCTCCTGCGAGAGCAGGCCCTTGACCCGGTGGTCGGCCCCCTCGCCGATCAGGATCACGCCCGGCCTGCCGAGCACCCGGTGCACCGCGTCGAGCTGGGTGTTGCCCGCCACGGCCGGGGTGACCCGCCAGTTGCCGCGCATGTTCTGCAGCACCCAGACAGCCGCGCCGGGCTGCCCCTCGGCCTCGCTGAACGCAGCCTTCTGTGCCCGCCGGCTGAACACGACCAGCGCCGACATGACGCCCAGCGTCAACCCCATCAGCAGCGCGACCGGCCACCACACGCCCAGCAGGGCCAGCCCGCTGAAGAGCACCGCGAACACCGCGACGAAGGTGAGGACCAGCCACCAGATCAGCCGCGAGTCGCGCTGCCGGGTAACCGTGAAGGCCATCCGGATCTGCGCCCAGCGCTCCTTGCGTGCCACCTTCTTCGCGGCCCGCAGCGCCTTCTTGTTCGCCCGCTTGTCGGCACGGCTGAGCTTGGTCGGGTCCTTGGCCATGGCGTCAGCATAGAACCGGCGCGGCCGCCGTCCGAACTGGCGGCACGGCTGCCGCCGGCTATCCGGCGCGGGCCGCGACCGCCTGCCGGTATAGCTTCCCGGCCCGGTAGCTCGACCGCACCAGCGGCCCGGACAGCACCCCGGCGAAGCCCATCGCCTCGGCCTCGGCGGCCAGCTCCGCGAACTCCTCCGGCCGGACCCAGCGCTCGACCGGGTGGTGCCGCGCCGACGGCCGCAGGTACTGCGTGATGGTCACCAGCTCGCACCCGGCGTCGTACAGGTCGCGCAGCGCCGCCGTGATCTCGGCCCGCTCCTCGCCCAGCCCGAGGATCAGGTTCGACTTGGTGACCAGCCCGGCCGCACGCGCCTGCCGAAGCACGTCGAGGCTGCGCTCGTACCGGAAGCCCGGCCGGATCCGGCGGAAGATCCGCGGCACCGTCTCGACGTTGTGCGCCAGCACCTCGGGGCGCGCGCCGAACACCTCGGCGAGCAGCGCCGGCTCGGCGTTGAAGTCGGGGATCAGCAGCTCGACGCCGCAGCCGGGCACCACGCCGTGGATCTGCCGGACCGTCTCGCCGTACAGCCAGGCGCCGCCGTCGGCAAGGTCGTCGCGGGCGACCCCGGTGACGGTGGCATACTGCAGGCCCATCGCGGCGACCGACCCCGCCACCCGGCGCGGCTCGTCGCGGTCGAGCTCCGCAGGCCGGCCGGTGTCGATCTGGCAGAAGTCGCAGCGCCGGGTGCACTGGTCGCCGCCGATGAGGAACGTCGCCTCGCGGTCCTCCCAGCATTCGTAGATGTTCGGGCAGCCGGCCTCTTCGCAGACCGTGTGCAGTCCCTCGCGGCGGACCAGGGAACGCAGCGCGGTGAACTCCGGGCCGGTGCGCAGCCGGGTCTTGATCCACGGCGGCTTGCGCTCGATCGGCGTCTGGGCGTTGCGGACCTCCAGGCGCAGCAGCCTGCGGCCCTCCGGCGCGATCGTCACGCTGTCCAGCGTACGGGCGGCCGACCCGCTACGCCGGCACCGGGGGCAGGCCGGCGATGGCGTCCTTGAGGGTGGCCTCGGGCAGCTCGTGGTCGACCAGCTCACCGGCCAGGTAGGCGCCGTACGCGGGCAGGTCAAGGTGACCGTGGCCGCACAGCGCGGTGAGGATGACCTTCGGCTCGCCGGTCTCCGCGCAGCGCAGCGCCTCCTCGATGCAGGCGGCGAGGGCGTGGGTGGGCTCCGGCGCCGGGACGATGCCCTCGGCCCGGGCGAACCGCACGCCGGCCTCGAAGCACTCCCGCTGGGTCTTGGCGACCGCGTCGAGCAGACCGAGCTCGTAGAGGTGGGAGATCAACGGCGACATGCCGTGGTAGCGCAGCCCGCCGGCATGGATCGGGTCGGGGATGAAGTCGTGGCCGAGGGTGTGCATCTTGACCAGCGGGGTCATGCCGGCTGTGTCGCCGAAGTCGTAGGCGTAGACGCCCCTGGTCAGAGAGGGGCAGGACGCCGGCTCGACCGCGAGAAGGGTCGGGTCGATCCGGCTGGCCAGCTTCTCGCGGAGGAACGGGAAGGCCAGGCCGGCGAAGTTGGAGCCGCCGCCCGTGCAGCCGATGATCAGGTCGGGGGTCAGGCCGATCGCGGCGAGCTGCGCCAGGGCCTCCTCGCCGATCACAGTCTGGTGCAGCAGGACGTGGTTGAGGACGCTGCCGAGGGCGTACTTCGTGTCGTCGGACTGGGCGGCGACCTCAACCGCCTCGCTGATCGCGATGCCGAGGCTGCCGGGGGAGTCGGGGTCGGTGGCCAGGACGGCGCGGCCGGCGGCGGTGCGGTCGGACGGGCTGGGGTGCACCGTGCCGCCGTAGATCTCCATCATGATCTTGCGGTAGGGCTTCTGGTCGAAGCTGGCGCGGACCTGCCAGATCTCGCAGTCCAGGCCGTACTGGGCGCAGGCGAAGGCGAGCGCCGTACCCCACTGGCCGGCGCCGGTCTCGGTGGTGAGCCGGCGGACGCCGGCTGCGGCGTTGAAGTAGGCCTGGGCGACGGCGGTGTTCGGCTTGTGCGAGCCGGCGGGGGAGCCGCCCTCGTACTTGTAGAAGATCTTGGCCGGGGTGCCGAGGGCGCGTTCCAGCCGGTGGGCGCGGTAGAGCGGGGACGGCCGCCAGAGCCGGTAGACGTCGAGCACCTCGTCGGGAATGTCGATGTAGCGCTCGGCGCTGACCTCCTGCTCGATCAGCGCCATCGGGAAGAGCGGGGCGAGGTCGTCCGGGGTGATCGGCTGGAGCGTGCCGGGGTGCAGGACGGGCGGCGGCGGGCTGGGCAGGTCGGCGAGGACGTTGTACCAGCGCCGGGGGATCTCCGACTCGTCCAGCGTGATCTTCGTCGGCTCGGTCATGGCCCCGACGTTAACCCCGCCCGGCTGGTGCCGCCGGGTGACGCCCGAGTCAGGTGATCTTCCACAGCCGTACGGTGTGGTCCCTGCTGCCGGTGGCGAGGGTTTTGCCGTCCGGGCTGAACGCCACGGTGTAAACCGTGGCGGCGTGGCCTTGAAGGGGCTGACCGACGGGTTGACCGGTGGTTGGGTTCCACAGCCGTACGGTGTGGTCCCTGCTGCCGGTGGCGAGGGTTTTGTCGACGGGGCTGACCGCCACGGTGTAAACCGTGGCGGCGTGGCCTTGGAGGGGCTGACCGATGGGCTTGCCGGTGGTTGGGTTCCACAGTCGTACGGTGTGGTCGCTGCTGCCGGTGGCGAGGGTTTTGCCGTCCGGGCTGAACGTCACGGTGTAAACCGTGCCGGTGTGGCCTTGGAGGGGTTGGCCGATGGGCTTGCCGGTGGTGGGGTTCCACAGTCGTACGGTGTGGTCGTAGCTGCCGGTGGCGAGGGTTTTGCCGCCCGGGCTGAACGCCACGGCGTTGACGGAGTCGGTGTGGCCGGTGAGGGGTGAGCCGATGGGTTGGCGGGTGATGGGGTTCCACAGCCGTACGGTGCCGTCGCCGCAACCGGTGGCGAGGGTCTTGCCGTCCGGGCTGAACGCCACGGCGTTGACGGAGTCGGTGTGGCCGGTGAGGGGTGGGCCGAAGATAGGGTCGGTGTGGCCGGTGAGGGGTGAGCCGATGAGCTTGCCGGTGGTGGGGTTCCACAGCCGTACGGTCTTATTGCCGCTGCCGGTGGCGAGGGTCTTGCCATCGGGGCTGAACGCCACGGCGTAGACAGGAGCGTTGCCGGGCAGTATCCGGATGAACGTCCCACCACGTATGAGAACCAGTGGGAGGTACCCACTGTGTGGACTGCTGGGCCACCGAGCCACGGTGATCGTTCCCGCGAGCAGGATGACCGCTGCGGCGATCGTTATGCGGACGCGGGGCAGCGCTGGGCGCACCCGCGGCAGGGCTGTCCTGACCCGGGTGGCCGGGCCGGTGCGGCTCGACCGGGGTGCCGGTGGACTGGGTGGGGGCTTCGGTGGCCGGGCCTGTGGCGGGGACGGTGCCTTGGGCGCTGGCTCGGGTCGTGGGCCGGTGGCCGGCACTGGTCGGCTGGTCGGGGCGTGGGCGTCGAGCAGGGTGCGGGCGGCGGTGGCGACCCGGGGGTTGTCGTGGTCGGCGACCTCGTGGAGTGCCTGGCGGGCGGCCAGCACCCGGGCTGGGTCGGGGTCGGTGAGCCACTCGCCGAGGGTCTTGACGGCGCCGAGCCGGATGGCCGGGAAGTTGCTGTCCAGGCTGGTGCGGATGCCCTCGGGCAGGGAGGCCGGCGTCACCATGATGCCCGTTGGGCTGCGGGCGAGCAGGATCTGGCCCTCGGCGCCGTACAGCCAGCGCTGCGGGGTCTGGCTCGCGGCGGCCACCCTGACCTGGTCGAACGCGTACGTGTAGGCCTCGTCGACGGAGACGTAGCCGTCCCGGTCGGTGTCCGCGGCGCCAGAGCGCATCCCGTCGACCAAGGCTCCGGTGAACACCGACCCGGTGACCGAGCCGGTCACGCTGTCGCCCTCAAAGGAGTACTCGGTGGCTCGGGACGCGGTGAGGACCACTCGGCCGCTGCCCTGCGCATGGAAGCGGCGCTCCAGCCCGAGGTCGTCGTTCCCCTTGCTGCCGTGGGCGAACGCGCCGCTGAAGCAGCAGTCAAGGATGACGACCTGCCGCCGAGCCCGGCAGTCCTCCAGTTGCTCCAGCAACCATTGCGCTTCCACGCCTGTCGCCGCCAGCCGGGACTTGACCGTGTCGGTGGCGGCGAGGTACAGCTTTCGCCGGGCGTCGACCAGGCCGTGGCAGGAGAGATAGACCACCAACAGGTCGCTGGTGGCCCGGTCGGCTAGGAAGTCTTCGACGGCGAGCCGGACCTGGTGGGCGGTGCCGTCGGTCACCGTGGTGACCTCGAAGCCGCCGATCTCGGGGTTACCGAGGACGTCCGCCAGGGCGGTGGCGTCCTGGGCCGGCGCCCGGAGCTGCCGCAGCGCCGGGTCGCCGTACCGGCTGGTGGCGACCACTAACGCCGAGCGGCGCCCGGCGGGCAGCTCAGGCGCCGGCAGCGTGTCGCGCCAGCCAGCCATCAGCGGTCATCGCCGTCCGGCGCGGGCTCCGCATGGAGCCTCAGCTCGACACCGTCCCCCATGTCGACCTGCTTCCTCTCACCCTTCGTGGCGAATCATGCGCATAAGGCCACCCAGATAGTAGGGGGTCGGAGTGTACGCGCTGGCAGCGGTGCCAAGATCCGCAGGGCCGCGACCCTCGGCTCAGGTGATCTTCCACAGCCGCACGGTGTCATCGGCGCTGCCGGTGGCGAGGGTCTTGCCGTCCGGGCTGAACGCCACGGCATTGACCCAGTCGGTGTGGCCGGTGAGGGGTGGGCCGATGGGCTGGTGGGTGGTCGGGTTCCACAGCCGCACCCTGCCGTCCTCGCTGCCGGTGGCGAGGATCTTGCCGTCTGGGCTGAACGCTACGGCTCGGACGTGGCCGGTGTGGCCGGTGAGAGGTTGGCCGATGGGCTGGCGGGTGGTGGGGTTCCACAGTCGTACGGTGCGGTCGTCGCTGCCGGTGGCGAGGGTCTTGCCGTCCGGGCTGAACGCCATGGCTTGGATGGCGTCGGTGTGGCCGGTGAGGGGCGGGCCGATGGGCTGGCGGGTGGTGGGGTTCCACAGTCGTACGTTCTCATCGACGCCGGCGGTGGCGAGGGTCCTGCCGTCGCGGCTGAACGCCACGGACCAGACCCAGTTGGTGTGGCCGGTGAGGGGTGGGCCGATGGGCTGGCGGGTGGTGGGGTTCCACAGTCGTACGGTGTGGTCGTCGCTGCCGGTGGCGAGGGTCTTGCCGTCCGGGCTGAACGCCATGGCTCGGATGGCGTCGTTGTGGCCTTTGAGGGGTTGGCCGATGGGTTGGCCGGTGGTGGGGTTCCACAGTCGTACAGTGCGGTCGTCGCTGGCGCTGGCGAGGGTCTTGCCGTCCGGGCTGAACGTCACGGCTCGGACGGAGTCGGCGTGGCCGGTGAGGGGTGGGCCGATGGGCAGGCCGGTCGTGTAGTCCCACAGCCGTAAGGTGCCATCGCCGCTTCCGGTGGCGAGGGTCTTGCCATCCGGGCTGAACGCCACCGCGTACACGGCGGTGTTGCCGGTCAGCGCCTGGACGAACGTCGCACCATGAGAGCCAGTGGGCCAGGCGGCCACGAGGGCGACTGCCCCCGCGAGCAGGGCGACCGCTGCGGCGAGCGCTATGCGGGTGCGCGTGGTGAGGGTCGGGAGCACCCGTCGCAGGGTAGCCCTGGCTCGGGTGGTCAGGCTGGTCCGGCTTGGCCGGGATGTTGGTGGGCTGGGTGGGGGCTTCGGTGGCCGGTTCCGTGGCGGCGATGGCGCCTTGGCCATCGGCTCGGGTCGTGGGCTGGGGGCGTGGGTGTCGAGCAGGGTGCGGGCGGCGGCGCCGACCCGGGGGTTGTCGTTGTCGGCGACCTCTTGGAGGGTCTGGCGGGCGGCCAGCGCGCGGGCTGGGTCCGGGTCGCTGAGCCACTCGCCGAGGGCGTTCACTGCTCCGAGCCGCATGTCTGGCAGGGAGCTTTCCAGGCCGCCGCGGATGTCCGCGTGCAGCGGTGCCGGGGTGACGGCAACGCCGGCTGGGTTGCGTGCGAGGTAGATGCTGCCCTCGGCGCCGTACACCCAGCGCTGTGGGGTCTGGCTGCTGCTGACCGCCCTGACCTGCTCGAACGCGTAGGTGTAGGCGTCGTCGACGGAGATCAGCCCGTCATGGTCAGCGTCCGCCGCACCGGTGCGTAGGCCCTCGATGAGGGCGGTGGTGAAGACCGACCCTTCGCTGACCTGTCCGGCGATCGGGTCGCCTGCGAAGTCACTCTCGAAGGAGTACTCGTCGGCCTCCGAGGCGGTGAGCACCACCCGGCCGCGGCCGTGGAACCGCTGCTCCAGGCCGACGTCGGTGTCGCCCTTAATACGTGGGTCGAAGGCGCCGCTGAAGCAGCAGTCGAGGATGATCACCTGCCGGCGGGCGCGGCAGTCCTCCAGCCGGTCGAGCAGCCACCTGGACTCCACGGCGGTCGCCGCCAGCAGGTGCCTTTCCCCGTTCGTGTCGACCGTGGCGAAGTACAGCCGCTTCTGGATGTCACACAGGCCGTGGCAGGACAGGTAAACCACCAGCAGGTCGTTGGTGCTCCGGTCGGCGAGGAACTGCGCGACGGCAAGGCGGATCTGGTGGGCGGTGCCGTCGGTCACCGTGGTGACCTCGAAGCCGCCGATCTCGGGGTCGCCGAGTACGTCGGCCAGCGCGGCGGCGTCCTGGGCCGGTGCCCGGAGCTGTCGCAGCGCCGGGTCGCCGTACCGGCTGGTGGCGATCACTAACGCCGAGCGGCGCCCGGCGGGCAGCTCAGGCGCCGGCAGCGTGCCGAGCCAGCCAGCCATCGATGACCCTGTCCTGCTGCTCCGAGGTCACGCCGGTCAGCTTCAGCACGTCCCCGTCGATGTTGACCTCCACTGTCCGGTTTGTCCGCGACGCCCAGCCGCGGACGGCCGCCACCGCGGCCCGCAGCCCCTCCGGGCCGAGCCGCACCACCAGCTCGCCGAGGAGGGCACCGAGCCCCTTCGCCGGCCCGGGCGCCGCCTCGTCGTCCGGCGACTCGACCGAGGTCAGGTACGGCTCCAGCCCCCGCAGGTCCAGCAGCTCGGCCCGCAGCAGCCGGGTGAGCTCCGCCAGCTCCTCCGCGTCACCATCCGGCGCCGGCTCCACCCGCAGCCGCAGCTCGGCGTCGTCCCCCATCGTCGACCGCGTCCCCTCACCCTTCGTAGCACATCGTGTGCATAGCAACTCGCATACTAGGGCCCGCATACTAGGGCCGGGAGCGGGCGTGTCGGCGCCAGGGTGGCCACGATCGAGCCGGCCCGGGCTTACGCTCACCGGCATGGAGCTGCGGATCTTCGTCGAGCCCCAGCAGGGTGCCAGCTACGACCAGCAGGTCCGGTTCGCGCGGGCCGCCGAGGACGCCGGGTACGGCGCGTTCTTCCGGTCCGACCACCTCCTCCGGATGGGCGGCGGCGACCCGCTACCCGGCCCGACCGACTCCTGGGTGACGCTGGCCGGGCTGGCCCGGGAGACCTCGCGGATCCGGCTCGGCACGCTGGTCTCCTCGGCCACCTTCCGGCTGCCGGGGCCGCTCGCGGTCGCCGTGGCGCAGGTGGACCAGATGTCCGGCGGGCGGGTGGAGCTTGGCCTCGGCACGGGCTGGTTCGAGGCCGAGCACGCAGCGTACGGCGTCCCGTTCCCGCCGCTAGCCGAACGGTTCGAGCGGCTGGCCGAGCAGCTCGCGGTGATCACCGGGCTGTGGGAGACGCCCGTGGGGACGACGTTCTCCTACGACGGCACGCACTACCGGCTGGTCGACTCGCCCGCCCTGCCCAAGCCGGCGCAGCGGCCCCGGCCGCCGCTCCTGCTCGGCGGGCTGGGCGCGCGGCGGACTCCCGCGCTGGCGGCCCGGTACGCGGACGAGTTCAACGTGCCGTTCCAGCCGGCGGGCTTCGCGGCCGCGCAGTTCGACCGGGTGCGCGCCGCGTGCTCCGCGACAGGTCGCGACCCGGCGTCGATCCGGTGGTCCGCGGCGCTGGTGCTGTGCTGCGGCCGGGACGACGCCGAGGTGCGCCGCCGGGCCGCCGCGATCGGGCGGGAGCCGGCCGACGTCCGGGCGAACGGCGCCGCCGGAACGCCGGCCGAGGTGGTCGACACGCTCGGGCGGTATGCCGAGGAGACCGGGATCGACCGCGTGTACCTGCAGGCTCTCGACCTCGACGACGTGGACCACCTCGAGCTCGTCGCGGCCGAGGTGCTGCCGCACGTGTGACCGTGGTCGCCGCCCGCGGTCGCTACACGGGCACGGGGATGGCCCGCAGGATGGCGGGGAGGTGCCGCTCCACGGCGGTCGCGGCGTCGGTGACGGCGATGGTCCGGCCCGCCTCGGCGGTCAGCGACGTGACCCCGGCGTCGGCGATCCCGCAGGGCACGATCCGGTGGAACCAGGCCAGGTCGGGGTCGCAGTTCAGCGCGAAGCCGTGCATCGTGACCCGCTGCTTCACCCGGATCCCGATCGCCCCGACCTTGCGTGCCGGCCCGCGGTCGTCGGCGCCGACCCACACACCGCTGCGCCCCTCAACCCGCCCCGCCACGACGCCGAGCTCCCCGCACACCGCGATCAGCATCGCCTCCAGCCTGCGCACGTAGGCGACCACGTCGAGCGGCTCCGCAAGCCGGACGATCGGGTAGCCGACGAGCTGCCCCGGGCCATGCCAGGTGATCTTCCCGCCACGGTCGACGTCGATCACAGGCGTGCCGTCGAACGGCCGCTCCCACGGCTCGGTGCGCTTGCCCGCCGTGTAGACCGGCGGGTGCTCCAGCAGCAGCGCGGTGTCAGGGATCTCGTCCGCGACCCGGGCGGCGTGCAGGCGGCGCTGCTCGGCCCAGGCGTCCTCGTACGGCACCGCGGCCGCGCCGAACCCAGCCCGCACCACGACCAGCTCGTCCACACCGCGAGGCTACCCTCGCCCGGTGACCCGAGCTGGACCAGCGCCGGAGCCCGACATCGCGGGTAGGCTCCGGGCCGGCCTGGCCGCGCTGGCCGGGATCGGCCGCGACCCGACGACCGGCGGCTACCGGCGGTATGGGTGGACCGCGGCGGAGCTGGCCTGCCGGGAGTGGTTCCGGGCGGAGGCGGCGGTGCGCGGGCTGGACTGCCGCTCGGACGGCAACGGCAACCTGTGGGCGCTGTGGGGCTCGTCCTGGGCCGCGCTCCCCGACGGCGGCGGGGACGTGGTCGCCACCGGCAGCCACCTGGACTCGGTGCCGGACGGCGGCGCCTACGACGGCCCGCTCGGCGTGCTGTCGGCGTTCCTCGCGGTCGACCTGCTGCGCGCCCGGGGAATGACACCCACCCGGCCGATCGCCGTGGTCGCCTTCGTCGACGAGGAGGGCACCCGGTTCGGCGTGTCGTGCCTGGGCAGCCGGCTGCTCTGCGGGGCGATCGAGCCGGACCGGGCGCTGGCGTTGACCGACGCGGCCGGTGTGTCGCTGGCCGAGGCCATGCGGGCGGCAGGCGCCGACCCGGCGACGGCCGGGCTGGACCGGGCGCTGCTCGACCGGATCGGCGCGTTCGTCGAGCTGCACATCGAGCAGGGGCGCGGCCTGGCTGCCCTCGGCGGCCCGGTCGGTCTGGCCACCGGGATCTGGCCGCACGGGCGCTGGCGGTGCAGGTTCACCGGGCAGGCCAACCACGCCGGCACCACCCCGCTGGCGGACCGGTGCGACCCGATGCTCACCTTTGCCAACACGGTGCTCTCCGCGCGCAAGAAGGCCCGGCTGGCCGGCGCGCTGGCCACCTTCGGCCGGGTCAGCGTGACGCCCAACGGGACCAACGCCGTACCGTCCAGTGTGGACGGCTGGCTGGACGCCCGGGCCGCCGACGAGCAGACGCTGCACGAGCTGGTGGCCGAGGTCGGGCGGGCCGCGGCCGAGCGGGGCGGCCGGGACGGCGTGACCGTCGCGGTGACCGCCGAGTCGGTGTCGGCGGCGGTCACCTTCGACGCACGGTTGCGCACCCGGCTGGCCGGAGTACTCGCCGACCTGCCCGGCGGTGCGCCCGGTGGGGTGCCCGAGCTGTCCACGGGAGCCGGCCACGACGCCGGCATCCTCGCCGCGCTGGTCCCGAGCGCGATGCTGTTCGTCCGCAACCCCACCGGGGTCAGCCACAGCCCCGCCGAGCACGCCGAGGACGCCGACTGCGTGGCCGGCGTGCACGCCCTGGCCGCCGTACTGGCCGATCTGGCAGGCCTGGTCGACCCGGCTGGTGCTGTCCATAAGGCCGGACGATAGGCCCGAGGTCCGACAAAACTTCCGCCCGCGGTCCGGCCGGATGGCTTGCTGGTCACGCGCGCCGCCAGCTAGTGTTCGAACATATGTTCGAACAGGAGGTGGCTGCGGTGGGCTACCCGATGCGCTTCGGGGAGGGGCGGACGGCGGCAATCGGCTATCTCGCGGAGGCGTCCCGGCCCCGCGCCGGGGTGGTCATCGCGCATGACTGGTACGGGCACCTGCCACATCTGCGCCGCCGGTGCGACGCGCTCGCCGAGAGCGGGATCACGGCCCTGGCACCGGATCTGTACGACGGCAGGATCACCGCCTCGAACGCCGAGGCCGAGGAGCTGTTCCGCAACCTTGACACCGACCGGGCGCGTGACCAGCTCCTCGCCGCTGTCGGGTACCTGCACGGCCTGGGCGCCGAGCGGGTCGGGCTGGTCGGGTTCTCGATGGGCGGCTGGCTGGCGCTGCTGCTGGCGACGACCGGCGTCGCGGAGGCGGTGGTGGCGTACTACGCGACGCTGGAGAGCGACGAGTGGGCGCCGATCCCGTGCCCGGTGCAGCTCCATCTGGCCGAGCACGACTCCTGGGACCCGCCCGAGGCGCCGGAGGCGTTCGGCGAGTGGCTGGAGGCGAGCGGGACGCCGGTCGAGCTCTTCCGGTATCCCGGCTCACGGCACGCCTTCGCCAACGACGACCTGCCCGTCTACCGGGCCGGCTCGGCGGAGCTGGCCTGGACCCGCACGGTCCGGTTCCTCGGCGCACACCTGCTGTGGCGACCGCCGTGACCCTGTGGTGCCTTGTGCCCGGGTCCGGCGTCCAGGTGGCTCAGGCCCGGTGGCTCAGACCAGGCCGAGATCCGCCTCGAACTGGCCGCCCTCCAGCCGCTCCTTGACGGTGGTCAGGAAGCGGGCCGCGTCCGCGCCGTCGACCAGCCGGTGGTCGTAGGTGATCGCGAGGTAGACCATGGACCGCACCGCGACGACCTCGCCAAGGTCGGGGTCGCTGACGACGACCGGCCGCTTCACCACGGCTCCGGTGCCGAGGATGGCGACCTGCGGCTGGTTGATGATCGGGGTGTCGAACAGCGCGCCCCGGCTGCCGGTGTTGGTCAGCGTGAACGTGCCGCCGGTGAGTTCGTCCGGGCTGATCCGGTTGGCCCGGGTGCGCTCGGCGATGTCGGCGATCTTGCGGGCCAGGCCGGCCAGCTTGAGGTCACCGGCGTTGTGGATCACCGGCACGACCAGGCCGCGGTCAGTGTCGACCGCCACGCTGAGGTGCTCGGCCTCGTAGTAGGTCACGGTGCCCGCCTCGACGTCGATCGAGGCGTTGACCGTCGGATGCTGCTTGAGCGCCTCCACCGCGGCGAGCGCGAAGAACGGCAGGAAGGTCAGCCGAGCCCCTTCGCGGGCCTGGAAGCTGGCCTTCGCCTGGGCCCGGAGCCGGGCGATCTTGGTGACGTCGACCTCGACCACGGTGGTGAGCTGGGCGCTGACCTGCAGTGACTCGACCATCCGCTGGGCGATCAGCGAGCGCAGCCGGGACAACTTCACGGTGGTGCCGCGCAGCGCGCCGGCCGCGACGGACGGCGTCGCCGGGGCTGCTGCCGCGGGTGCGGGCGCCGCGACGGCCGGCTCCGGTGCGGCCGGCTGCTGGCTGCGTGCCGCCTCCAGGACGTCCTGCTTGCGGATCCGGCCGCCGACCCCGGTGCCCTTGACCTCGCCGAGGTCGACGCCGTGCTCGGCGGCGAGCTTGCGCACCAGCGGCGTCACGTACGCCGCGGCGAGCTCGTCCTCGCTCTCGCCCGGCCGGTCCTCGGTGTACTGCGCGGCGGCGGCCGGTTGGGCCGGCGGTGCCGCCGCAGCCGCGGGTGGCCGGCTGGGTGCGGCCGGCTGAGTGGGTGCGGCGGGCTCCGGCGCTGGCGCCTGCGCTTCCGGCTCGGCCGGCGGGGCTTCGGCCGGCGGGGCCTCGGCGGGCGCGGCCGGAGCTGCCGCCGTCGCGGCGCTCGCCTCGTCGATGACGGCCAGCTCGACGCCAACCTCCACGGTCTCGTCCTCGCCCACCTTGATCGCGGTGAGCACGCCGCCGGCCGGGGAGGGGATCTCGGTGTCGACCTTGTCGGTGGAGACCTCGAGCAGTGGCTCGTCGGCCTCGACCCGGTCCCCCTCCTTCTTCAGCCAGCGGGTAACGGTGCCCTCGGTGACGCTCTCGCCGAGGCGGGGCATCGTGACGGAGACCGGCATGGGTCTGCGACTCCTTTGCGTTCCAAGCTTGGCTGGCGGGGTGGGCGAGCGGTCAGGTGTGCCAGAGGTTCAGGTGTGCATGTGCAGCGGCTTGCCGGCCAGCGCCAGGTGCGCCTCGCCGACCGCCTCGGACTGGGTGGGGTGCGGGTGGATGAGCTGGGCGACCTCGCCGGGCAGGGCCTCCCAGTTGTAGATCAGTTGGGCCTCGGCCACCAGCTCGCCGACCCGGCTGCCGACCAGGTGCACGCCGAGCACGGGACCGTCCTTCACCGAGACCAGCTTGACCGCCCCGGCGGTCTTGAGGATCTGGCTCTTGCCGTTGCCGCCAAGGTCGTAGGTGAGGGTGGCGATCTTGTCCGCACCGTACTTCTCGACCGCCTGCGCCTCAGTCAGCCCGACCGAGGCGACCTCTGGCTCGCAGTAGGTCACCCGCGGCACCCCGGCGTAGTCGATCGGGACGACGGGCAGCCCGGCCAGCCGCTCAGCCACCAGGATCCCTTCGGCGAAGCCGACGTGGGCGAGCTGCAGCGTCGGGATCAGGTCACCGACCGCGGAGATGGTCGGGATGTTGGTGCGGCAGTACTCGTCGACCTTGACGAACCCGCGCTCCAGCTCCACCCCGACGGTGTCGTAGCCGAGGCCGGCCGAGACCGGCCCGCGGCCGACCGCCACCAGCAGCAGCTCGGCCTCGATCGCCGCGCCGCTCTCCAGCGCCACCCGGACTCCGGTGCCGGTCCGCTCGACCCCGGCGAAACGGGCGCCCAGCGTGAACCCGATGCCGCGCCGCCGGAAGGCCCGCTCCAGCAGCTTCGAGCTGGCCTCGTCCTCCAGCGGGACCAGGTGCGGCAGCGCCTCGACGATGGTCACCTCGGCGCCGAAGGACCGCCACACGCTGGCGAACTCCACGCCGATCACGCCGCCGCCGAGCACCACCACCGAGGCCGGCACCCGGTCCAGCGTCAGGGCCTGGTCGGAGGTGATCACTCGCTCGCCGTCGATCTCCAGGCCGGGCAGCGACCGGGCGTAGGAGCCGGTGGCCAGCAGCACGTGCCGGCCCTCGTACGTCGTCTCGCCCACCCGCACCGTGGTCGGCGAGACCAGCCTGCCCTCGCCCTCGACGAGCTGGACTTGGCGGCTCCTGACCAGCCCGGCCAGGCCCTTGTAGAGCCGGCTGACCACGCCGTCCTTATAGGCGTTGACCGCCGCGACGTCGATCCCGTCGAAGCTGGCCCGCACCCCGAACTGCTCGCTCTCCCGGGCCAAGTCGGCGACCTCGGCCGCGTGCAGCAGGGCCTTGGTCGGGATGCAGCCCCGGTGCAGGCAGGTGCCGCCGACCTTGTCCTTCTCGATGAGGACCACGCTCAGGCCGAGCTCGGCGGCGCGCAGCGCGCAGGCGTACCCGCCGCTGCCGCCGCCAAGAATGACGAGGTCAACGCTCGTGTCCGCCACAGATGCTCCTCGACTGCTTCCGACGTCGGTCGTCAACGGCGTCGCGACCGGGGGCTTCATCCATTTTGGCACTGTGCGCGGGTCCGTGGTGACGTGGGTGGGCGATGCCCGGCGCGGTGCCGCCGGCACGCCCGCGGCGTGGGAAGCTGGTTCATACACGGCATGGTGGATCGGTGGGAAGGGGCCCGGCGGTGGGGTTGTTCCGGCGGCGAAAGCAGCGGACCGGCCAGGTGCGCCGGGCCAGTGGTGAGGACCAGGCACATCTTGAGCAGTTCGCCCTGTCGCGCCGCGGGGTGGAGGCCTACCTGGAGCCGCGGACCGCGGTCACCGAGACCACGGTCGTGCTGGTCGCCGCGGATGGCGAGTGGACCCGGCGCCGCATCTCCGGGCCGGGGGCCGCCCATGACCTGGGCCGCAAGCTGGGCATCCCGGTCTACGACGCCAACCTGGTCGGCTACCCGAGGCGGATGCGGGAGTGGACCGCCCGGCGCAAGGCGGCCGGCGACACCGGCGTCCCGCGGGCCGACCCGGGCCAGCCGGTGTGAGCGCCGGCCAGCCCGGCGTGAGCACGGAGCGCGAGGGCGAGCCGCCGGTCGACCCCGAGGTGGCGGTCACCGGGCGGTCGCCGGTGCCGCGCTGGGCGGTGCCGGTGTTCCTGCTGGCCGCCGCCGCGCTGCTGCCGTGGATCGTCTGGCTCTCCCTGACGCTGCCGCGGCGGGCCGAGGCCCGGCATTACCGGCTCGCCTGGGTCGGCTTCGACGTCGGCATGGTGTTCCTGCTGGGCATCCTCGGCTGGCTGGCGCGCAAGCGGTCGCCGCGGGTCGAGCTGGCCGCCGCAGCGGCTACGACGTACCTGCTGATCGACGCCTGGTTCGACGTGGTGACCGCTGCCTCGGATAAGGACCTGCTGGGCGCCGCGGCGGCGGCGGTGATCCTAGAGCTGCCGCTCGCCGCCATGTGCGGCTGGGTCGCCCTGCACGCCGAGCAGGTCCGGCGCGAGGGCATCCGCGAGCTGTGGCGGCACGCCCAGCGAGCGAGCACCCCGCCGCGGCTGCGGTACCGCCGTCGCCGGCCGGACGGGCCGCCGGGCTGAGCTGGGCTGAGCTGGGCTGGGGCTGGCCGCTCAGCCGTTCGCCGCGATGTCCTCGAGGGTGGCCAGCAGGGTCCGGACTGGTACGCCGGTGCCGCCCCGGGGGGTGTGCCCCCACGGCTCGCCGGTGTTGTACGCCGGCCCGGCCACGTCGATGTGCGCCCACGGTAGGCCGTCCGGCACGAAGCTGGCGAGGAACTGCGCGGCGGCCAGCATGCCGCCGTTGCGGCTCCCGGTGATGTTGGCCAGGTCGGCCACCGGGGAGTCCAGGTCGGCGCGCAGCTCGGCCGGCAGCGGCATCGGCCACATGTTCTCCCCGGCCAGCCCGCCGGCCGCCACCACCCGGTCGCGCAGCCCCTCGCTGCCCATCACCCCGGCGGTGCGGGTACCCAGGGCCACGAGCTGGGCGCCGGTCAGCGTCGAGGTCTCCAGCAGGTACGTCGGGTTGTCCTCGGCGGCCCGGACGATCGCGTCGGCCAGGATCAGCCGCCCCTCGGCGTCGGTGTTCAGCACCTCGACCCGCCGGCCGCCGTACATGGTGAGCACATCCTGCGGCCGGTACGCCGAGCCGCTCGGCATGTTCTCCACCATCGGGATCGTGGCGATGACCTCCAGCGGCAGGGCGTGCGCCGCGACCAGCGTCATGGTGGCGATCACCGCCGCGGCCCCGCTCATGTCTGACTTCATCGACTCCATCGAGGCCGCCGGCTTGATCGACAGCCCGCCCGAGTCGAACGTGACGCCCTTGCCGACCAGCGCCACGGTGGCCTTCGCCGTCGTTCCGCGGTAGCGCATCCGGACCAGCCGCGGCGGCCGGGCCGAGCCCATCCCGACGCCGAGGATCCCGCCGAAGCCGGCCTTCTTCAGCGCCTTCTCGTCCAGCACCTCGACCTCGAGCCCGGCGGTGCGCCCGGCCGCCGCGGCCTGGGCCGCGAGCTCGGCCGGGTACAGGTCGTTCGGCGCCGTGTTGATGAGGTCCCGGGCCAGCGTGACGGCGTCGGCGACCGTGCCGGCCCGCGTGGCCGCGGCCCGGCTGGCCCGGTCCTTCGCGTCCGGCACGGCCAGCGACACCCGCTCCGGCGGCGCCGCGCCCGGGTCTGACTTGTAGCGGGTGAACCAGTACGCGCCGAGCAGCGCACCCTCGCCCGCGGCGGCCACCAGCGCCGGGTCGGCGTTCGCCCCGTTGACCAGGGCCAGCGTGGACAGCACCGACGACCGCCCGGCCAGCGCCCGGCTGGCCGCGCCCGCGGCCCGGCGTACCGCGTCCGGCGGGTAGCTCGCGCGCTGCCGGCCCAGCCCGGTCGCCGCGACCACCGGCGCCGGCAGCGCGCCCAGCGTGGCAAGCTTGACGACCTCGTCCTCCGCCCCGGTCGCGCCGAGGTCGGCCAGCGCCTCGGCGAGCCGGCCACCCAGGGCCTTGTCGACGTCCTCCGCGCCCGGTGCCAGCACCGGTCCGTCCGGACCGTGCGCCATGCCGATGACCAGCGCGTCGACGGCGGGGATGGGCATGGCGGTGTCACACAGGGCGAGGGTTGCCACGGCTGGTCCGTCCTTCACGTGAGCGGCGTTGCCACCATCCTCCCCGACCCGCGAGGAGCCTGGCTCCCCGGCCTCCCGGCGCGCCGGCCTAAGCTCGCCGGCATGGCCGAGCTGAGGACGTCACCGCTGCGCGACCGGCACCGCGCGCTCGGCGCGAAGCTGTCCGACTTCGGCGGCTGGCAGATGCCGATCGAGTACGCCGGGGTGCTGGCCGAGCACGCCGCCGTCCGTACGGCGGTCGGGGTCTTCGACGTCACCCACCTCGGCAAGGTGCGGGTGACCGGGCCCGGTGCTGCCGCCTTCGTCAACGCCACGCTGGCCAACGACCTCGACCGGATCGGGCCGGGCCGGGCGCAGTACACGCTGTGCTGCGACGACGCGACCGGCGGTGTCGTCGACGACCTGATCGCCTACCGGTACGGCGATGACCACGTCTTCCTGGTCCCGAACGCCGCCAACACCGCCGAGGTGGTCCGCCGGCTGGCTGCCGCCGCGCCGTCCGGCGTCAGCGTGACCGACGAGCACGAGCGGTACGGCGTGCTGGCCGTGCAGGGACCGCGCTCGGCCGAGGTGCTGGCCCGAGTTGGGCTACCCGCCGACCACGGCTACATGAGCTTCACGGTCTCGGCCTGGCCCGACCCGGACGGCACCGGCCAGGAGGTGGTGGTGTGCCGTACGGGCTACACCGGCGAGCACGGCTACGAGCTGCTGCCAGCCTGGGATGACACGCCCGCGCTGTGGGACGCGCTGCTCGCGGCCGGTGCTGACCTCGGCATCCGGCCGTGTGGGCTGGGCGCCCGGGACACGCTGCGCACCGAGATGGGCTACCCGCTGCATGGGCAGGACCTGTCGCTGGACATCACGCCGGTGCAGGCCAGGGTCGGCTGGGCGGTCGGCTGGGCCAAGCCGGCGTTCTGGGGCCGGGCGGCGCTGCTGGCGGAGAAGGCGGCCGGACCGGCCCGGACGCTGTGGGGCCTGGTGGCGCTGGACCGCGGCATCCCGCGGCCGCACATGGCTGTGCTGGCCGCGGCTGGGCCGTCGGCCCGGGAGAAGGTCGGCGAGGTCACGAGCGGCACGTTCTCGCCGTCGCTGCGCAAGGGCATCGGGCTGGCCCTGCTCAGCACCGCCGCCGGCCTCGGCGCGGGCGACGAGGTGGTCGTCGACGTGCGCGGCCGGGAGTCCCGGATGCGGGTGGTCAAGCCGCCGTTTATACAGGTCCACACCCGCTGACCGACCGGCCCCCCGCCCCGCCCCCTTCTCCCGACGATCATCGAGTTGTTGGGGTGATTGGAGATCATTTGACCCCACAACTCGATGATCGTCGGGACCGGGTTCAGTCGTCGTCGTAGGGCTCGGGTTTGGTCTCGTACTCGCGGCCGGTGGGGCTCCTCCAGCGGAAGGTGCCGTCTGTGTCTCGTACGACGGTCCAGCCGGCGGTGTGCTTGAGGCGGTGGTGCCTGCGGCAGATTGTGCCGAGGTTTGCCGCGTCGGTGGGACCATTCGGGAATGGGACGAGGTGGTCGATGTCGCATTGCTTGGCGGGCTTGCGACACCCCGGGAAACGACACGTCTTGTCCCGCGCCCGCACGAAGTCGGCCAATGCGGCCGGCGGGCGATAGGTTTTCCGGCCGTACTCGAGCAGGGCGCCGGTGGCCGGGTCGGTGAGCAGCCGCCTCCAGGTGCCGTCGGCGGCGAGCTCGCGGGCCATTGCGGCGGAGATCGGGCCGTACCCGGCGAGCTCGCCCGGCTTGTCATCGGCTCCGGCCAGTGTGGTGGCGGCGACGGTGACCAGTACGGTGGCGGCCGTCGCGGATGTGTCGTAGCAGGCCTTTCCGAGGAGCAGATCGACGAACACATCGGCGCGGCGCTGGTCCATTGTCCTGTCGTCCGAGCACATGCGGGCGAGGGTGTCGAGGCGTTGGTAGATGGCGGTGGCCTCGGGTGCGGTGACGGTGGCGGTGACCTCGGCCATGCCGTCCTCGACCGGGTACTCGACCACCTTCCGCTCGGCCGTGCGCTGCTCGTGCCGGGCCCGCGCGCCGTCGGGGTCGACGCGGAGGACCGCGCGCCGGACGGCCTGGCGGAGCTGGGGTGCGGTCTGCTCGGGTGCCCGGGCCAGGACCTTCTCTTCCACGGCGCGGGCGGCCTCGGGGGACAGCGGGTGGGTCAGCTCCTCCAGGACCCGGGCCTTGTACAGGTCGATCTCACCGCGTTCCAGCGCGGCCAGGGTGCCGGGGAGTCGTTCGACCAGCGATTCGGCCAGGTAGAGCCGGTTGCCGGCGGCGTTGCTGGTGATGCCCAGCTCCAGCGCGATCTCCTCGGCGGGGAACTCGGCCAGCGGCCCCTCCTTCACCCGCACCTCGGCGAACCGCGTGTACAGCCGCGCCTTCCACGCCTCCACCACCGCAGAAACCCGCTCCAGATCGTGAATGGCATTAAGACACTGGTCGGCGTCCAGGCCGTCGACACCGGCCGCGACCACCGCGGCCAGCGCCCTGTCGGGAGAGGAGGAGTCGAACATACGTTTGATTATCCCGGACGCACCGCGACAACTCAAGCCCAAAGCGAGGGAAAGCGCGACTGATTTCCGGCCCAAGGAACCGTCAACGCAAAGCGACCCGGGAGACCAAACGGGGCCGGGAACCCCACCCTCCGTTGGTGCCGCCTTTATCCCAACGCAACAACCAGCGCAAGGCGACCCGGGAGCCTAAACCGGGCCAGGCACTCCACCCTTCCGTCGCTGCGCTTTATCCCCCGCGCAGCCACAAAGCAAAGCGACCCGAGAAACCAAACTGGGCACGGCGATCAGCTCTGATCGTGCCATCCTGAAACCAGCGACAACACCTGGTACAGACCGGATCGCATCCCGATGCTGGTGCCGGCATCTCCTCCATCGGCGCTATGAATACCAGCCCGTAGATGACCCCGCTCACGGTCAACATCAACACCACTGGCACCACCGTCCGTACGATCATTTCTGTGGCCTGCCGGTGCGGGCGGCTAGGTCGCACAGGGCGTTGTAGACAACACGTCCACCCACGCACCCTCGTTTTCCACCCGCCGAGCACACCACGACAGCCGACGGTCTGCGCACGCGTACCGACTGGATCGCGATCAGAATAACTCCAGCCACGACCGCGCCGGACGGCTTCCTCTATGTCCTGTTGGTCGGGCTGCGGTTAGCGAGCTGGGACACGCTTGCTGCTAGGCGTTACGTAGCGTTTCTATGCCCTGTTGGTCGGGCTGCGGTTAGCGAGCGAGTACTTGAGCCGAGCACAACTCCTGGCTCTGTTTCTATGCCCTGTTGGTCGGGCTGCGGTTAGCGAGCAGGAGGACGGCCATGCCTGACACCCACGGCTGCCGTTTCTATGCCCTGTTGGTCGGGCTGCGGTTAGCGAGGGCTACATCACCTGGCTGACCCACGAGGCGTTTCTATGCCCTGTTGGTCGGGCTGCGGTTAGCGAGTCGAATCAACTCGCATCTAGAACCGGTCAGGGAGTTTCTATGCCCTGTTGGTCGGGCTGCGGTTAGCGAGGATCGACCACGCAAGCCACGTCGCTGGACGTGAGTTTCTATGCCCTGTTGGTCGGGCTGCGGTTAGCGAGGGCCGTCAAGCGGCTGTCGGGCAAACCGGATCTGTTTCTATGCCCTGTTGGTCGGGCTGCGGTTAGCGAGCGGGCTCTCAGACACCACCCAGGCGCACGCCTTGCGTTTCTATGCCCTGTTGGTCGGGCTGCGGTTAGCGAGTTATTGAAGCGGCTCAACTCGGACTTTGTCCGTTTCTATGCCCTGTTGGTCGGGCTGCGGTTAGCGAGGGTACGGCGTGTCGCGGGTGGTCTGAGCTGCGGTGATCGTACCGCCTTGCGAGCACCTCACCAACGACGATCTTCGGAAGATCGTCATCTCGGCGCCGGGCGACAGCGACATGGGCGCTGAGCTGCGGAAACGACCCCTGCGAGGACCGGGGCCGAAACGCCTGCCGTGGAGATGACCTGTACGGGTCATGCTCGGCCGGCAGCAGGGCTGGCCCGAGGCCGCCGGCCGCCATGGACGAGACGGGCCGAGGGCCAGCCGGACCGCGCCGAGGCCGTGCGTGGTCTGCGCGCACACCCCGCCGCGCAGCGCCCGCACCCCTTTCCCGAGGATCATCGAGTTGTTGGGGCGATTGGAGATCATCTGACCCCCACAACTCGATGATCGTCGGGAATCGATGATCGTCGGGGAAGTCAGTCGGGGTGGATGCCCCGCCGCAAGGTGGAGTCCCACAGCCTGTCGGGGAGCACACCGTGCGCGGTGACCAGCCCCCGCGCGGTGGCGCCGACCAGATAGCGGGTCCGCGGCGTGCGGGCGGCCAGCGCCTGCTCGATCACCGCGGCCACCTTCTCCGGCGACACCCCGGACAGCCGCCGCCGGAAGGTGCGCGCCATGGTGTCGCCCATCGCGGTCACCAGGTCGGCGTACGGCCCGTCCGGCGGCGCGGCCTCGCGCAGCGTGCGGCCGGCGGTCTCCTCGAACCCGGTGCGCACCGTCCCCGGCTCGATCAGCGACACCGCCACGCCGAACGGCCGCACCTCGTACCGCAGCGCATCGCTGATCGCCTCGACCGCGTACTTGCTGGCATGGTAGTAACCGCTGGCCGGAAAGGTGAGCCGGCCGCCCATCGAGCCGACGTTGACGATCCGGCCCCGCCCGGCCGCCCGCATCCCCGGCAGCACGAGCTGGCACATCCGGGCCAGGCCGAAGACGTTGGTCTCGAACTGCCGGCGGACCCGGTTCATCGAGACCTCCTCGACCGGGCCGTACTCGCCGTACCCGGCGTTGTTGACCAGCGCCCAGACCGCGCCGTGGTCCCGCTCCACCTCGGCGACGGCGGTGGCCATCGAGGCCTCGTCGGTCACGTCCAGCGGGAGCAGCCGGCAGCCGGCGCGCTCCAGGTCGGCGATGCTGTCCAGCTTGCGTGCGGTGGCGAACACCAGCTTGCCCGCCCGGCCCAGCCGGGTCGCGGTGGCCCGGCCGATGCCGGACGAGCAGCCGGTGATCAGGATCGGGTTGGACTCCTCAGCCATGCGACTCAGCGTGACAGAGTGCTGTCAGGGTGACAGCGCCAGGGTCGCCCACGTGATCAGCGTCCCGGTCTCGCTCACCGCGCCGAGCACGTCACCGGTCACCCCGCCGAACCGCCGGACGGCGTGCGTCACGCCCGCCACGCCCACGACGGCGGCCGCCCCGACGGCGAGCGGGCCGAGCCAGCCGCGGGCGGCGTACCCGGCCAGGCCCAGCGTGAGGGTCCAGGCCAGCGGGACGTACGGCGACAGGCTGCCGGCGACCAGCGCGCCGAGCCCGTCCGGCCGGGCCGCTGGCACCGAGCGCCGGCAGGCCCAGCCGATGGCCAGCCGCCCGGCCGCGACGCCGAGCCCGACCGCTGCCCAGTGCCGGCCGGCCACCAGCCCAGCCAGCGCGGCGGCCTGCCCGAGCAGCACGAGCACCAGCGTGACCACCCCGAACGGCCCGACCTCCGGCGACCGCATGACCGCCAGGGCGCGCCCGGCCGGACCGTGGCAGCCCAGCCCGTCGGCGGTGTCGGCCAGCCCGTCCAGGTGCAGGCCGCGGGTGGCCAGCGCCAGCAGGCCGAGGCCGAGGGCCGCGGCCAGCAACGGCTCCGCGCCCAGCTCAGCCAGCCCGGCCAGCGCGCCCGCCAGCAGCGCGCCGAGCCCGAGCCCGACCAGCGGGGCGAGCGCCATCGCCACCGCGCCGGCCCGCCGGTCCACCCGCCCGGGCCGCACTGGCAGCACGGTGAACGTCGTCAGCGCCAGCCGCAGCCCGTCACCCACCGTCCATCCCGGACGGCGGCTCCGGCGGATCGGACGGCGGATCGGACGGCGCCGCCAGCGCCGGCCCGGCTGTCCCGGGCGGTTCGGGCCACCCGGCGGTGAGCCGGGCCGCGGCCCGGACCAGCGGCACGGCCAGCAGCGCGGCGTACCCAGGAACGGCGGCGACCTCCAGGTTCAGCAGCGGCCGGAGCCCGAGCCGGTCCAGCACGGCGGTCTCGGCCGGCGACCCGGCCACGCCCGCGACCTGCCACCAGCCCACCGCCCCCGGTGCCAGCTCGGCGGCGAGCAGCGCGGCAGCGCACCCGGCCACCCCGTCTACCAGCACCGGGGTACGCCGCTGCGCCGCTCGCAGCAGCAGCCCGGTCAGCAGGCCGAGCGCCGGGCTGTCCACAGTGGACAGCCGCTCGGCCGGGTAGGCGCCGTACCGCCGGAGCGCGCGGACCAGGTCGCGCACCGCGGCGACGGTCCGCATCCAGGCCCGGTCGTCGAGGCCACGACCCACCGCGTCGGTGGGTTCGAAGGCGGTCGCGGCGGCGACCAGCGCGATCCCGGCGACGTCGGCACCGGCCGCGGCGGCCAGCAGCAGGTCTGCCCCCGCGTCCACCTCGGCGTCGGCCGCCCGCAGGCCCGCGTCCACCGCCGCGGCGACGGTGCCCCCAGCCGCCGTACCCACTGACGCTGTACCGGCGGACCCGACTGGCGCCGTACCGACCGCCGCCGTCCCGGTCGACGTCATCCCCACCGCCGCCGTACCGACCGGAGCGAGGGTCACGCCGACCAGCTCGGCGAGCTCACCGGCCGCCCGGTCGGCGGGACGGTCGGCGGGGTCGACAGCGGGGTTGAGGAACACGGCCCGGATCCGGGCCGGCTCGGTGGGCGGCCAGCGCCCCTGCGCGGCGGCCAGCCAGCGGGCCAGCTCGCCCAGCCTGCCGAGGCCCGGCGGCGGCTCGGCGGCGAGCACCGTGGGCGGGCTGATCTGCTCCGCCAGCTCCGCCAGGGTGGCGGCCAATGTCGGCTCGGTCACGGACCCTCCCTCTCCCGCAGCATCATCGGGATGCCGGCGACCAGCAGCACCACCCGGTCCGCGCCGGCCGCGAGCAGCGTGTTCAGCCGGCCGAGCTCGTCCCGGAACAGCCGGCCGGAGTACGTCGCCGGCACCACCCCCGACCCGACCTCGTTGCTGACCAGCACCACCGGCCCGGCGGTGTCCCGCCAGGCCGCAACGAGCGCGTCCATCGCGGCGCGCACGGCCGGCAGCCCGGCCCGATCGTCGCTCCAGCCGGCCGCCGCGTCGATGGTCCTGGCCAGCCAGTTGCCGAGATCGTCCACCAGCAGCATCCCGGCCGCCCCGGCGGCCCGCAGCGCGCCGGCCAGGTCGCCGGTCTCGACGGTGCGCCAGGCCGCCGGCCGGCGGGCCCGGTGCGCGGCGACCCGGTCGGCCCACTCCGGGTCGTCCGGCCGGTCCGGCGCGGTGGCCAGGTAGGTCACCTGGGCGGTCACCCCGGCGGCGGCGGCCCCGGCAGCGGCTCGGGAGGCAGCCCAGGAGGCGACCTCGGCCTCGGCCCAGGCGGACTTGCCCGACCGCACCCCGCCCAGCACGAGAGTCCGGCGCGGGCTCATCCGCCGGCCCCGAACCGCGGTACGGCGTCGAAGGCGGCCCGGCGGGCGGCCCGGCGCAGCGCGCGCAGCACGGCCGGTCCCACGGCCAGCACCAGCCCGCCGTTCAGCACCGCCCGGGGGATGTCGTACCCGAGCGACGTGGCGGCGGTGAACGCCACCAGCCGGCGCAGGTTGTCCAGCACCGACGCGCCGGGCACGAACGACAGCCCCGAGCCGACGGCGACGAACGGCCAGAACCACAGGTTCAGCAGCATTCCATAGAGCAGTGCGGCGACTGCGGTGTACGCCGTGAGCGCCGCGATCTCGGCCCGGCCGGTGAGCCGGCGCGGCAGCAGCCCGGCGCCCAGCCCGGCCCAGGCCGCCCCGAGCATCTGGAACGGCAGCCACGGCCCGACCCCCGCGGTGAGCAGCGCGGACGCGAAGTAGGTGACCGAGCCGAGGACGAACCCGAAGCCCGGCCCCAGCACCCGCGCGGCCAGCACCAGCAGGAACAGCGTCGGCTCCAGGCCGGCGGTGCCGGCGCCGAACGGCCGCAGCGCCGCGCCGATCGCGGCCAGCACCCCCAGCAGCGCCACCGCCTTGGCGTCCATGCCACGCGGGGCGCCCGCGCCCGAGCCCTGCGGGCCGCCCGCACCCGAGGCCCCCGGGCCACCCGCGGCCGGGGCACGTTCGTCGGCGACCTCGGCCAGCACCACCGCGAGCAGCAGCGGCAGCAGCGCGGCGAAGAACCACGGCGCGTCAGCGGCGTGCTGGAGGCCGGTGCCGTCGCCGACCAGCAGCGGCCAGCCGAACGCCACGACCCCGACCGCGCTGGTCGCCAGGATCGCCACGACGGACCGCGGCCCGAGCCGGATGGCGTTCAGCCGAGGACTCATGGCCCGCCGCCGTCCCGGCCGAGTGCCCGCTCGACGTCGGACACGGTGAGCCACGGCTGCGGCGCGAGGATCTTCGCCACCTGCGGTGCGAAGGCCGGGGAGTGGGTGACCACATCCCGGCTCGGCCCGTCGGCGACGACCTCGCCCTCGGCCAGCACGACCACCCGGTGCGCGGCCTCGGCGGCCAGCTCGACGTCGTGGGTGGCCAGCAGGATCGCCGTCCCGGTCGCGGCGCGTTCGCGCAGCACGCCGACCAGCCGCCGCTTGGCGGTGTAGTCGAGCCCGCGGGTCGGTTCGTCGAGCAGCAGCAGCGCCGGGTCGGCGGCGAGTACGACGGCCAGTGCGAGCGCCAGCCGCTGCCCTTCGGACAGGTCGCGGGGATGGGTCTCGGGGGGTACGCCGGGGGCCAGCGCCGCGAAGTGGCCCGCCGCGGCCTCGGCCCCAGCAGCGCCCCTGGCTCCGGCCGCGCCCCTGGCCCGGGCGGAGCTGCCCGCGCCGGCCAGCTCGGCGGCCACCGACTCGGCGTACAGCAGGTCGCCCGGCTGCCGCGGCACCAGGCCGACGTCGCGCAGCGGGAGCCGCCTGCGACCGTACGGCGCCCGTCCGGCCACCGCGACCGACCCGGCTCGCGGCCGGAGCAGCCCGACCAGGCAGGCCAGCAGGGTGGACTTGCCGGCGCCGTTGCGGCCCATCAGTGCGACGATCTCGCCCTGCGGCAGGGTGAGGTCGACCCGGCGCAGCGCCACCAGCTCGCCGTACCCGGCGACCAGCCCGCGCACCTCGGCGATGTTCCCGCTGGTTCCGCTGGTTCCGCTGGTCCTGGCGGTCCCGCTGCCCCCGGCGGTACCGCGGGTCCCGCGGGTTCCGGGAGTCCAGCCGCGCCCGGCGGTCCGGCTGCCGGCGGCGGGGCCGTCCGCGGCGGGCGGCTGGCGGCCGGCCAGCCGGTCGCGCAGGGGCCCGGCGACCCGCCGGGCGTCCCGCACCGACAGCGGCAGCGGATCCCAGCCGGCCAGCCGACCGAGGCCCACGACGGGCGGGTACACCGGGGCGGTCCGCAGCACCGCGGCCGGCGTACCCACCTCGACCGGACGGCCGGCGCCCGGCAGGTACACGACCCGGTCGGCGTACTGGACCACCCGCTCCAGCCGGTGCTCGGCGAGCAGCACGGTCAGGCCGAGGTCGTGCACCAGCCGTTGCAGCGCGGCCAGCACCTCCTCGGCGGCCGGTGGGTCGAGCGCGGAGGTGGGCTCGTCCAGCACCAGCACCCGGGGGTGCGCGGTCAGCACCGAGCCGATCGCGACCCGCTGTTGCTGCCCGGCGGAGAGGGTGGCCAGCGGCCGGGCGCGCAGCTCGGCCAGCCCGAGCAGGTCCAGAGTGTCCTCGACCCGGCGGCGCATCACGTCCGCCGGCAGGCCCAGCGACTCCATGGTGTAGGCCAGCTCGTCCTCGACCACGTCGGTGACGAAGCCGGACTCAGGGTCCTGGCCGACCACGCCGACCACATCGGCCAGCTCGCGCGGCGGGTGGTCCCGGGTGTCCCGGCCGGCGACCCGGACGCGGCCGGCCAGGGTGCCGCCGGTGAAGTGCGGCACCAGGCCGTTGACCGCACGCAGGAGGGTGGACTTGCCGGCGCCGGTCCGGCCGATGACCAGGCACAGCTCGCCCTCGGGGATGGCCAGCGTGACGCCGGACAGCACCGGCTCGGTGGCCCGGTGGTAGGTCACGCTGACCCGGTCGAACTCGATCATGCGGGCTCGATCACGGGGCGGCTAGCTGGAGCCGGGGCAGTGCCGGGGCGACGACGGCCGGCAGCAGCCCGACCAGGGTGGCCGCGGCGAAGGCCAGCGGCAGCGGCGGGGGGACCAGCGGCGCGGTGGACGGGTGCAGCGCCGGGTCGCCACCCAGTACGACGAAGACCGCGGCCACGGTCACCCCGGCGGCGGCGACCAGCCACTCCGGCACGTCCCACGGGTCGGGCCGGTACCGGCTGCGGGTGACCCGCCGGCCGCCCAGGGCGAGGCCGAGCCCGGCCAGCAGCACGCCCGCTACCAGCACCGGCAGGCCCAGCAGCGTGGCGGCCCCGCTGGTGACGCCGGCCGTCGCGGAGCTGTCCAGCAGGCCGTACGTGCCGGCGCAGATGCCGAGCAGCCCGGCGGCGGTGAGCGCGGCGGTGGCTCGCCGGGCGCGGGCGGGGACGGCGGCCCGGCGGCCGTAGCCGCGCGAGTCCATCGAGGCGGCCAGCGCGATCGAGCGCTCCAGCGCGGTCTCCAGGACCGGGAGCAGCAGCCCGCGCAGGCCGCGCAGCCCCCGGTCCGGGCGGCCACGCAGCTTGCGGGCGGCCCGCACGCGGCCGACCGCGGTGACCGCCTGCGGTGCGAACGACATCGCCACCACAACCGCGACACCGAGCTCGTACAGCGCGCCGGGCACTGCCTTGAGCAGCCGCGAGGGGTTGGCCAGGGCGTTCGCGGCGCCGAGGCAGGCGAGCAGGACGGCCAGCCGCAGGCCGTCGTACGCCGCGGTGGCGAGCTCCTCGGCGGTGACCGGGCCACCGACCCGGATGCCGGCGAGCCAGCCGGGCAGGTCGGCCCGGGGCAGCCGGAGCAGCTCGTGGCCGGGCAGCTCGGCTCCGACGACGGCCTGCAGCACGACCCGGATCGCGATCACCGCCAGGCCGATCTTGACGAACGCCGAGTACGCCCGGGCCCACGGCGCGTCCGGCCGGCGGGCCGCGACGACGTATCCGGCGACCGCGGCGACGAGGGCGAGCAGCAGTGGGTTGGTGGTCCGGCTGGCGGCGGTGCCCAGCCCGACCGCCCACAGCCACCAGGCGCCGGGGTGGAGCTGGCGCGGCACGGCGATCCAGCCGGGTCTGGACATGCCGCTACGCCCGGCGGCGGAGCTGCCAGAACGCGCCAGCGCCGAGCAGGACCACGATGACCACCCCGACGACCACCGGCCACGGCACGCCGCCGCCGTCGGTGGTGGATGTGCCAGTGGTGGATGTGCCAGTGGCGGATGCGCTGGTGGTGGGAGCGGCGGCCGGGGTGGGCACGCTGGCGGCAAGCCGCGGGTACGGCACCGCCTTCGGGGTCGGCGGGGTGCGCTGCCCGTTCACCCAGACCCAGCCCTCGGTCTCGCCCGGATGGACGACGTACTGGGCGGCGCCCTTCTGGCTGTAGGCCCACTTCGCCACGTCCGCGCCGGGCGCCCGGTGGTAGTACGACCAGTAGTGGGTTGCGTTGGCGGTGCAGGTGGCCGGGAAGCTGTCGATCTGGCAGATGAAACCGCTCTTGTCAAAGGCGAGCGCGCGGCCGGCCTGCTGCAGCACCTGCTGGCCGGTCAGCCCGGGGGAGAACGGGACGCAGCCGGTCGCGGTGGTGCCGTCGCCGTGGTCGACGACCAGGCCGACGCAGTCCCCGTCCGCGGCCACATCGGCAGCCGCGGGGACGGCGAAGGTGGGGACGGCAGTGGCGGGGAGGAGCGCTGCCAGGACGGCGACGAGTACGACGGCAAGCCGCCCGGCGAGCGGTCGCCAGGCGGGTGCGGTGATCCGGTCGGCGGAGCTGTCGGGGGTGCGGGCCGGGGTGCTGCGCACGATGTCCTCTTTCGCGTCTGGCGTGGTTGCGGCGACGCCCGGTCCGCGGCTATCGCACGCCGGCCGAGCGGCGGCGTGGACGCCGTACCGGGACTCCGTCCGCGAGCCACGACGGGTTGGTGGAGTCCCCGCGCGCAAGCGGGCATTCCGACTCGCCCGGGTGGGACCCGGGCCTACGGTTGCGGGTCAGTGCCGGCGTTGGACCGGCTTCCCCCGCATGCGCGGCGTGTGTGGGCATCACCCTAGTGGGTCGCCGACGTGCGTGGTGCCCTGCCGGGTGTCGCCCTGCCGGTGTTGCCAGCCCGACGCCGCGCCGTCGCGTAGGCTGTGCGGCCATGAGCTGGACGTGGCGGTATGAGGACGCGCGGGGCGTGGTGCTGGACCGGCCCAAGCCCGAGGCGTTCCCGAGCCAGTCCGACGCCGAGTCCTGGCTGGGGGAGCACTGGCGGAACCTGCAGGCGCAGGGGGTGTACCAGGTGGTGCTGCTGGACGAGAGCAGCGTGGTGTACGGGCCGATGGGTCTCGAACCCGCCTGACCACCCGATTTACCCGCTACCGGCTAACCACCCGGCTACCGCTACCCGGCCACCCGCCTTGGCGGCCGGGCCTTGGCGGCCGGCGGGATCAGCCGGTCTTGGCCGGGTCGCGTTCGATCCGGTCGCCGAGCACGTCGTCGATCTGCCGGAGCACCTCCGGGTCGAGCTTGACCTCGGCGGCCTTGGCGTTCTCGCGGACCTGCTCGGGCCGGGTGGCGCCGATGATCGCGGCGGAGACGTGGGGGTTCTGCAGGACCCAGGCGACGGCGAGCTGCGCCATCGACAGGCCGGCCTGCTCGGCGATCGGGGCGAGCCGCTGCACCCGGGCCAGCAGGTCGTCGTCGAGCATCCGGGCGATGAACCGGCCGCCGCTGGGGTCGGTGGCGCGAGAGCCGACCGGCGGGGGCTGGCCGGGCCGGTACTTGCCGGTCAGGACGCCCTGGGCGATGGGGGACCAGACGATCTGGCCGATGCCCAGGCGTTCGCAGGTGGGCACGACCTCGGCCTCAATGACCCGCCACAGCATCGAGTACTGCGGCTGCGAGGAGATGAGCGGGACGCGGAGCTCGCGAGCCAGCGCGGCGGCGGCCTCGATCTGCTCGGCCCGCCACTCCGAGACGCCGAGGTAGAGGATCTTGCCGGCCTGGACCAGGTCGGCGAAGGCGAGCATGGTCTCCTCCAGGGGCACCGAGGAGTCGTAGCGGTGCGCCTGGTAGAGGTCGATGTAGTCGGTGCCGAGCCGGCGCAGCGAGGCGTGGCAGCCCTCGGTGATGTGCTTGCGGCCGAGGCCGCCGTCGTTCTGCCCGGGGCCGACCGGCCAGAAGATCTTGGTGCACAGCTCGACCCCCTCCCGGCGGACACCGGCCAGCGCCCGACCCAGCACCTGCTCGGCGGCGCCCGCGGCGTACACGTCGGCGGTGTCGAAGGTGGTGATGCCCTCGTCCAGCGCGGCCTGGACGCAGGCCCGTGCGGCATCCTCCTCGACCTGCGAGCCGTGCGTGATCCAGTTGCCGTACGCGATCGCGCTGACGGTCAGGCCACTGTTGCCCAGTCTGCGAAACTCCATGCCGGCGAGCCTAGTCGGCCACGTCCAGCCGGTCGCGTCCTGCCGGCCACCCTGGTCCAGTGCCGCTCTCTGGCCCAGCCGTCACCCACCCAGGTCGTCGTCATTTTCGTCGTAGGGCTCGGGTTTTGTTTTGTAGGTTTGTTTCGTATTTCCGGCCGGTGGGGCTCCTCCAGTGGTAGGTGCCGTCTGTTTCTCGGGTGACGGTCCAGCCTGTGGTGTGCTTGAGGCGGTGGTGCCGGCGGCAGAGGATGCCGAGGTTGGTCTGGTCGGTGGGGCCTTGCGGGAATGGCGTGAGATGGTCGACGACGCATTGTTCCGCCGGTTTGCGACACCCAGGGAACCGGCACGTCTTGTCCCGCGCCCGCACAAAGTCGGCCAACGCGGCGGGTGGCCGGTAGGTGGTACGACGCATTCGAGAAGTGCGCCGTTGGCCGGGCCAGTGAGAAGCCGCCGCCAGGTGCCGTCCGCGGCGAGCTGCCGGGCCATGGCCACGGTGATCGACCCGTACCCAGCCAGCCCACCCGGCCTGTCATCCATTCCCGCCAACGTTGTCGCGGCGACGGCGACGTTGATGGTGGCGGCGGTAGCCGGGGCGTCGTAACAGGCCTTTCCCAGGAGCAGGTCGACGAACACGTCTGCCCGGCGCTGGTCCATCGTCCTGTCGTCACGGCACATCCGGGCGATAGCATCCAGCCGCTGGTAGATCGCGGTGGCCTCCGGTGCGGTCACGGTGGCGGTGAGCTCAGCCATGCCGTCTTCGGTTGGACACTCCACGACCTTCCGTCCGGCCTTGCGCTGCACGTGCCGGGCACGTACCCCGTCGGGGTCGACGTGCAGCACCGCCCAACGGGTTGCCTGGCGGAGCTGGGGTGCGGTCTGCTCCGGCGCCCGGGCCAAGACCTTCTCCTCCACCGCCCGCGCCGCCTCGGGAGACAACGGATGGGTCAGCTCCTCCAGCACCCGGGCCTTGTACAGGCCGATCTCGCCACGTTCCATCGCCGCCAGGGTGGCGGGCAGCCGCTCGACCAGGTTACAGCCCAGGTAGAGCCGGCTACCGGCGGCGTTACGGGTGATGTGCAGCTCCAAGGCGACCTCGTCCATGGCGAACCCCGCCAGCGGCTCCTCCGCCCGGGCCTCGGAGAACCGCGCGTACACCCGGCCTTGCGCGCCTCCACCACGGCGGAGATGCGTTCCAGGTCGTGCAGGAGGTTCAGGGCCTGGTCGGCGTCCAGCCCGTCAACATCGGTGGTGAGCGCCGCGGTGAATGTGGTGTCGGGAGAGACGGGGTCGAACATGTGTTCTGTTCTCTCGGATACGCCGTACCATTTCAAGCTCATCGGACCAAAAGCGAAGCCAATGAGGGTTATGCAAAACGCAGTGTGAAGAAGTGAAGTGTTCGGACGGCGCGGAAGGCTGTGGCGTAGGTGGATAGCGGTCGGCGGTAGTCGGTGTGCATGCACCGCCAGGTCTTGAAGTTCGCGATC
>Ga0307470_10000115_pt1 | contig 55714 bp, 37 predicted proteins | sample atmos_gasesAM3C__FD_204565 | JGI IMG/M metagenome (GOLD analysis project Ga0307470, IMG submission 204565) | Hardwood forest soil microbial communities from Morgan-Monroe State Forest, Indiana, United States - atmos_gasesAM3C_05 | ecosystem: Environmental > Terrestrial > Soil > Temperate forest... | reverse complement strand
TTTTTGCTATTATATTTACTGCTTTACAATATTATGAATATTCAGAATCAAGTTTTACAATGAGTGATTCAGTATATGGAACAGTATTTTATGCTTCAACTGGTTTACATGGATTACATGTTATTATTGGTACATTATTTATTTTAGTAGGTTTTATTAGAATAATTAATTATCATTTAACAGATACACATCATCAAGGACATGAAGCTGCAATTTTATATTGACATTTTGTAGATGTAGTTTGATTATTTTTATTTATAGCTGTTTATTACTGAGGAGGTAATTAATTTATAAATAAAAGTAATATTCTTATAAGATATTAATAAAAATTTTTATTATTTATCTTTATTAAATAAAATTAACCCCTTAAAAAAATTTTTATTTTTTTTATAATTATTTTTTAAAAAGTTAATAGATCGCTAAACAAAATATAATTATTTTGTAATTAGCAAGTAATATTTCTAATTATTATAATTATATAATTTATTATAATAAATATAAATGTTAGACATTTAATACAAGTCCCAAAGGGTTTATACTACGATAATATTATGAATTTATCATTATTTTTATTTTTAATAGGAATATTAGGTTTTATATTAAACCGAAAAAATATAATATTAATGATAATAGCTATAGAAATAATGCTATTAGCAGTAACAATGTTAATATTATTATCAAGTTTTAGTTTTGATGATGGAATAGGACAAATATTTAGTATATTTATAATTTCATTAGCAGGAGCTGAATCAGTAATAGGTTTAAGTATTATTGTTGCAGTTTATAGAATTAAAGGAAATATTTTAATTAGACAAGAAACTTAATGTATTTAACAATATTAATTTTACCTTTATTAGGTTCGTTTGTATCAGGATTTTTAGGTAGAAAAATAGGAATAACAGGATCTCATATAATAACTTGTACTTGTTTAATATTATCTAGTATATTAGCAACTATTGCTTTTTACGAAGTAGGATTAAATTCAAGTCCAGTAACAGTTTATTTATTTAATTGAATAGATTCTGAATATTTAAGTATATCTTGAGAATTTTTATTTGATCAATTAACTGTATCTATGTTTATTCCTGTATTATATATTTCTTCTTTAATTCATATATTTTCAACAGATTATATGGCTGAGGATCCTCATAATCAAAGATTTTTTTCTTATTTATCTTTATTCACTTTCTTTATGTTAATTTTAGTATCAGGTGCTAATTTTTTTGTAATGTTTGTAGGTTGAGAAGGTATTTTAATATGCCTTAAATGGGTAAATATAATAAATATAAGTTATAGTATAATTCTAATAGATATAAAAGATAAATTAAATTTAAATTCTATAAATTTAAGTTCTATAGATAGAATAGGACCTCATAATATAGATATACTTTCTATGATAATAGGATCTATATTAGGTGAAACTCAATTAGAAAAAAGAAAAAATGGTCTAGGAACAAGAATAATATTTGAACAATCAAGTGATAATGTAGAATATTTAATGTGATTTCATAATTATTTAGTCAATAGAGGTTATTGTAATAACACAAAACCTAAATTAAAAATAAGAATAAGACAGAAAGGAAAAGTGTTTTATAAATATCGATTAAACACTTATACATTTTCTAGTTTTAATTGAATTCATGAAATGTTTTATAAATTAGTTGATAATAAATATATAAAAATTATTCCTTTAAATATTACAGAATATTTAACACCATTAGTTTTAGCTATTTGATTTATGAATGATGGAGTTAATTTAAATAGAGATGCTAGAATTACTACTAATTGTTTTACATTAGAAGAAATAAATTTACTTTGTAATGTATTAAAAAATAGATATAATATTATTGCTACCTCAAATAAATGTGGTAAAAATAAAAGTCATATTATATATATTCATGTTAATTCTATAAAATTATTTACTAATATAATTAAACCTTATTTACTACCATCATTATATTATAAATTAGGATCTTATAAATAGTTTATAATCTTATTATATCCCATAGTAAGAAAACGATCAATTATTAAATAATTAAATTGAAGAATAATAAGAAATTAGAATTTATATACAAATAATAAATCAACTAATTACGTTTTCTTGCGACGTTATTGAAAACGATCAAATGAATTAGCTTCATTAGTAGATCGTCGGTTACAATTTGGATCGCGACAGACTAGTTCAATAACGGGTACCTGAAATGGTGCTCGATGCATAGTCGGAATCTTTGTTTATTTAAAATTTTTAATGAGCACAAGGCATTATATTTTTATAAATAAATTTAAATTTTTTTTATTTAATTTTACTTCGTTTTAACCCCTTAAAAACAAAAATATTTTTGTGGTTTAATCAAATTTACCTTAAATTTTTATTTAATAACAATTTTAAAAGGGTTAATTTTATTTAATAAATTAATTTTATATATAAAAGAGTATATACCTATTGGTTATATACATTTCTTAATATTTTCTTCAAATCTATTGATTTTGTATAAACTTATTATTATTTACACAAAGTTTCCCTCAACATTTCATTATACTTTTTAGTAGTGCTTTTCACCACTAAATTAATTAAACTTAATTTAGATTTCGTCACATTAACCATTAAAAAAAATTTTAAAAATTAACAATGAAATTATTATATTTAATAACATTATTTTTCAATTCTTTAATTTTATATACAATATTATTTAGTCTTATCAAAGCAATATATCTTGGTAATAAATTAAAACATAGATTTCATAAATTAATAACTCAAAATAAAAATTTAATGACTTTATTAATTTTTATTCTTAGTTTTATTATAATTTATTTTTTAAATAATCCAATAAATCTAAAAGATATTATAACAATTACAACCCAAATAGAAGGAATTGCTTTTCAATTATCAGATGAAACAATTAATGTCATATTTTATCAATTAAGTATTGCAGGAGTTTTAACAGTTGGAGCTAGAATAGCTGTTAGTTTAGTAGAAAAACAATCTTTATCTTTATTAGCTAAAACAAAAATTGTCGCAATTGGAGCTAAGGGATTAATAGTAACATATAAATTATTATTTGATTCTCTACCTAAAGGTAAGAATAATAACATTACTTTAAACACAGAAGCTATGGAAATTCAAATTGAAGGTTTAACTTTAGATCAAGTTAAAATAGGTCAAAACATAAAAATCTTTTCTAATGAAAATTTAAATAATTTAAGATTAGATAATTTAAATTTCAAACCTTTGAATTTCGATAATTTACAAAATTCAAATTTAGAAGGAACAAGTAAAACTATTCAAGAATTAAATAAAATAAATCCTAATTGAAAAAATAGTTTTATTAATTCTCCTTTAGAACCAGATAAAATAAATTGTATTTTAGATAGTATAACAGATATTATAACACTTCATTTTATATCTACTTATTTATTAGTAATATTATTAATTATTTTAATAACAAAATTAGTTTTATTAAATCTTAATTATTTAAAAAAATTTAAATTAAATAAAATTTTTAAATCTTTATTAATAAAATATATATCTGTATGACGAAAAAATAGTTCTATTTGAATCTTTTTTATTTTAGTTTTATTAATTATATTTAACTTAGCTTCATTTTTCTCTCTTATTTATTTAAAATCTTTATTAACTTAAATCATTTTATCCTTTTTAAATAGATTATTTATTTAAAAGAGTAAACCAAATTTATTATTTATTATTTTATTTTTGGTTTACAATCAAATTTATAAATTTATTTATATTAAATTGCCTTGTGACTCAATAAATTATATAATAAATACTAAGGCATTAAGTAAACCCTTTAAGGTAATAATGTACAGGAAATAAAGAAGAAGCTATTATTTTATTAAATAATGTAAAATAATTTCTTTATTTTTAAGATTTGATTGGTATTGTTTCTTATTTACTAATTAATTTTTGATTTACTAGAATACAAGCAAATAAAGCAGCTATATTAGCTTTAACTATGAATAGAGTAGGAGATATGGGATTAAGTATTGGATATTTTGCATTATTTGCTTTATTTGGTTCGTTAGATTATGCTACAATATTTAGTATAGCACCATTTATGAATGAAACAGCTATAACTATAATAGGAATATTATTATTAATAGGAGCTATGGCAAAATCAGCTCAAATACCATTACATTCTTGATTACCAGGAAGTATGGAAGGTCCAACACCTGTATCAGCTTTAATCCATGCAGCTACTTTAGTTACTGCTGGATTATATTTATTATTAAGATCTTCACCTTTATTAGAATATAGTAGTACAGCTTTATTAATAATAACTTTAACTGGTGCAACTACTGCTTTCTTTGCAGCTACTTGTGGTTTAGTTCAAAATGATTTAAAAAGAATAATTGCTTTTTCAACAATAAGTCAATTAGGTTATATGGTAATGGCAATAGGTTTAAGTCAATATAATGTAGCTTTAATGCATGTTATAAATCATGCTTTCTTTAAAGCATTATTATTTTTAGGAGCTGGTGCTGTAATTCATAGTTTTTCAGATCAACAAGATGTAAGAAGATTTGGAGGTTTAATTAAATTTTTACCTTTTACTTATACAGCTATGTTAGTAGGATCGTTATCATTATTAGCTACACCATGATTAACAGGATTTTATAGTAAAGATTTAATAATAGAATTAGCTTATGGTCAATATAGTTTTAGTGGTACTTATGCTTTCATATTAGGAAGTATTACAGCTGGTTTAACTGCCTTTTATTCCTTTAGATTAATAAGTTTAGTTTTTTTAACTGTACCAAATGGTCCAAAACAATCTTATTTAAATGTTCATGAAGCTAATAATAAAGTAATTATTCCATTATTTTTATTAGCTTTATTTAGTATATTTTTTGGATTTATATTTTCTGATTTATTTGTAGGAATAGCTAGTGATTTCTTTAGTAATGCTTTATTTATAAAACCTAATAATATTTCTTTAATTGAAGCTGAATTTAGTTTACCTTTAATTATAAAATTATTACCTGCTTTATTATCATTATTTGGTGCTAGTTTAGCTATATTTTTATATCATAAAAATCCAATATTTATTATAGATTGTACTGATAATTTTATTGGACAAAATTTATATACTTTCTTTAACGGAAAATATTTTTTTGATATAATTTATAATAATTATATTATAAATAAAGGATTAGAGTTAGGTTATAATATATCTAAAGTATTAGATAGAGGTATAATAGAAATGGTAGGACCTTATGGTTTAACTCATACTTTAACTAATACTGGAAAAAATATTAGTAAATTAGATACTGGAGTTATTACTACATATTCTATTTATATTACTTTATCTTTACTTTCTTTAATTTTCTTAATTTTTGCTCCTATATTAATAGATACTTCTTTATTAAATGAAATAAGATTATTTATAATTTATATTGCTGCTTTAATTATAGTTTTATCTCCTTCTAATATTAAATCTTAATTAATTATATTTTATAATTAATATTTACTTATTTTCGATTAATGTCTTCTACTAAGACATTAGTCTTTATGTCTTACCCCCTTTAAATTAATATAAACATTTTATTTTATTAATTATAATTATTAAAATGAATAAAATGTTTAACATGAACATAATTTATTTATATAAATTCAATCAATGTCTCATTTATTATATTTTTATTATTAATAATAATAAAAATAAATTGCTTATAATGCAGAGACAGTTCTCTAATATTAAAACAAATATTTGTTTAATAAGAGATCCTTATATTTTTGTTTTTTTTATAATTAAATGCCTCAATTAATACCATTTTATTTTGTTAATCAATTTTCATTTTCATTTTTAACTTTACTTACATTAATTTTTGTATTTTCTAAATATATATTACCATTATTTACTTTCCAACAAGTAATAAGAATGTATATTACTAAATTAAGTAATAAATCATAAATTTAATTTTTATTAATAAAATTTTAATAAAATTTTATAATCTTTTTAGTTTAATATAATTTAGATTATTATTAAATAATTTTACCCCCTTTCTAATCTATTGTAATTATTATGCAAATATAAAATTTATAGTAATAAAAGTATACTATATTTAAGGATATAGTAAAGATTTTAATATTTAAAATAATTAAAAAAAAAAAATTAATTATTTTAAATATATGAAATAATTGAATAAGGTGAATCTTAGGATACTTTAAATAAATTATATAAAATATTATATAAATTCTATTGTAAAGTATAAATACTAATAAGTTATATATTATAAATATATAATATTATATTGAAGGTTAAAGCATAAAGATTAATGTCTTTGATTAATGTCTTAGCTGAAAGCCCAAGTAGGTTAGTATTAAACTAAGAGAGAATAAAATAAAAAATAAAAAAAAAATGTTTAAAACACTATCATTATTAAATACTATATATAACGATGCAGCTCAACCTTGACAAATAGGATTTCAAGACAGTGCAGCACCAGGATTTACTGGAATAATAGAATTACATAATACTATATTTTTCTATTTAATAGTAATTTGTGTAGGAGTATTTTGAGTTTTAGGTTCTTCTATATATTATTTTAATATAAAAAATTCACCTATTATTCATAAATATTTAAATCACGGTAAATATGTGCCTATTCAAAAGTGTTCTAAGTTAAATAATAACTTATTTAAAAATGGAATGTATATCTCTAAACATACTTACACCACTTTATCTAATAATATTTTAAATTTTGACAATCTTAATTATGTTAAATTCTATGAAAATATTTTTGATATGAAAAAAGATATTTTAAATGAAAATAAAGGTAAATCAGGAATTTATATGTTAACTAATAAAGTAACAAAAAAAATATACATCGGACTATCTACAGATTTATCCAAAAGATTTAAAAATTATTTTTCTTTAAGTTATCTTAAAAGTAAAACTAATTTAATAATTAATAGAGCGTTAATTAAATACAAATATTCTAATTTTTCTTTAACAATTCTAGAATATTGTGACAAATCAAATCTAAAAATTAGAGAACAATTTTATATTGATAAATTTAACCCTCAATATAATATTTTAAAAGGAGCAGGAAACTCTCTAAATTCAAAACATTTAAAAAAGATTAAAATAAAAAACAATAAATCTTTAAACAGAGTTTCAGTACAAGAAAAATCTACTTTAATCGAAAGTCTTCAAACAGAAGCAAATATAAAACTAATGAATTTAACAAAATTAAAAGAAAGTAAACCTTTAATTGTAAAACCTTCTAATACAAAATCTAAAGAATTGATGAAACAAAAAGCTTCAAATAGCAAACAATCTGAAAATATTAAATTAAAATTGAATGTTATTAGTGGAAATCATATAAATATATATGAAAAATTTTCATCTAAAGGATTTAAATTAATAGGTAGTTTTGTTTCAGCTAGAAGAGCTAGTAAATTCTTAGGAATAAGTGGTAGTACTGTTATAAAATATAAAAATTCAGGTGAAATTTTTAAAGATAGATATAAATTTTCATCAAAATAAAAAATAACTTAGAAAAACTTTGAATAAAATTTCACTATATGCTGGAAACTCCTAAAACCTTAGATACTATAATATTTAATATTATTAGTGAAAATTCTATAGGATATTACAATGGATAATCAGCAGGAAACCAAAGTAATTTATAATTATAAGTAGGATCCTCAGAGACTACACGTGAAAACCGAAATAACGGTAAGATATAGTCCAATCATATAAGAAACTATATGAAATATTGACATTAATTGAATTAATATGAACAATAACACCAGCTTTAATATTAATAGCTATAGCTTTTCCAAGTTTTAGATTATTATATTTATTAGATGAAGTAATCTCACCTACAATAACAATTAAAGTAGTAGGTCATCAATGATATTGAAGTTATGAATATTCAGATTATGTAACAGAAAATGGAGAATCTATAGAATTTGATTCTTATATGATTCCAGAATCTGATTTAGAATTAGGTCAATTTAGATTATTAGATGTTGATAATAAAGTAATTATTCCTGTAGATTGTCATATTAGATTAATTGTAACTGGAGCTGATGTTATACATTCTTTCGCAGTACCTTCTTTAGGACTTAAAGTGGATGCTGTACCAGGTAGATTAAATCAATCATCAATAATAGCTGAAAGAACTGGTATTTTCTATGGTCAATGTAGTGAAATTTGTGGAGTATGACATGGTTTCATGCCAATTGTTGTAGAAGCTGTTTCTGTACAAGATTATTTAGCTTGAGTTGATCAAGCTAATAATTAATCTATATTTTAATTTATATTTATATAAATTTTTAATATTTAAAAAGATTAATTAATTTAAATAAATTTACCCCCTTAATAATAAAAGTATTAAATTAAATCTGTATTTATAATTTTTATTTTTATATAAAGTAAAATAAATATAAATAGATTAATTAAAAGCCCATAATTTAATGGTAAAATGATTTCTTGATGAGAAATTTATAGAAGTTCAAATCTTCTTAGGCTTAATATAATATAATATTATTAACTAAAAATTTTTAATTACATTGTCAGAATATTTAAACAATTATTGTTATATTAAATATTTATTTATATAAAATAATATTGTAATCAAAAATAAAATATTTATTTATCTTAAATAAAAAAATTTATAATTAATTAAGATAATTCTATAAATTATTTATTAAAATAAGGTATAAATACCGTAATTAATACTTTATACTATATTAAATAAAATGATATTAATATAATATAAAAATTTAATAAAGATTAAATAAAGAATATTAATTAAAATAAAAATAAATACAAATGAGATTATTAAAAACTAATGTCTTATTAAGATTATTAAATTCTTATATTGTAGATTCTCCACAACCAGCTAATATTTCTTATTTATGAAATTTTGGTTCGTTATTAGGAACTTGTTTAATAATACAAATTTTAAGTGGAGTATTTTTAGCAATGCATTATCAACCTCATGTAGATTTTGCTTTTAATAGTGTAGAACATATTATGAGAGATGTAAATGCTGGTTGAATATTAAGATATACACATGCTAATGTAGCTTCATTCTTTTTTATATTTGTATATGCTCATATAGCTAGAGGTTTATATTATAGTTCTTATAAATCACCTAGAATATTAGTATGAAGTATTGGAGTTATAATTTTAATATTAATGATGGCTATAGCCTTTTTAGGATATGTTTTACCTTATGGTCAAATGAGTTTATGAGGTTTAATTGTTGAGCCTCAAATGTTTAGTTTTTATTTAATTTTATTTCATTTTTTATTTATTACACCGATTTATTCAAATATTAAATCTAAAGTAAGTAGATTAAAAGGTATTTATAGAGTAGGACCTCACAATATAGATATACTTTCTATAATATTTGGATCACTTCTTGGAGATGCTCATGCTGAAAAAAGATTAACAGGAGTAGGTACTAGAATTAGTTTTTATCAAGAAGCTGTACATGTTGAATATTTATTACATTTACATAATATCTTCTCAGAATCAGGTTATTGTAACACTAAAACACCTAATATTACAACTAGATTAGGAGCTAAAGGTAAAGTAAGAAAAGTAGTAAGATTTTCTACTTGAACTTATACTAGTTTTAATTGAATACATGATTTGTGATACAAAGATAAAATTAAATGTGTACCTAATTGTATAGATCAATATTTAACACCCTTAGCTTTAGCTATTTGAATTATGGATGATGGAGCTAAAGTAGGTAATGGTTTAAAATTATCAACTAATTCTTTTTCTTATAAAGATTGTTTACTTCTAATAAAAGCTTTACATGAAAATTTTAATATAAAAGCTTCAATTCAATCAGCAGGAAGTAAACATCAATATATAATCTATATATGAAAAGAATCAATGGATGATCTTAGAAATATAGTATATCAATATATTATACCTGAAATGAAATATAAATTAAATTAATTATAACTATACATAGTTATAAAGTTAAATATAAAGCAATTTTTACTAAAAATTTATATAATAAACTTTATAGCAATACAGATGAAAACAGGTCAAAGATGTTTGTTTAGCATTAAGACCGTCGGTAGAGTAAACTATCGCGACAGACTGGCTCATCGGTGGGTATCTGAAATGATGCTTAATGTACAGTCGGAATCTTTATTCAATATCAAATTTATATTGAAGCACAAGGCATTATATTCGTTTTTTAAATTTAAGGGTTAAATACAAGTAAAAAGCTGAGAAAATTAAATTAAATAATTAAACAAGTTTAATTATATTATATAATTTACCCCCTTTATCTTTAGATATTTATTTTTTTAATAGTAAAATATAAAAATAATTACTTTTGTAAAAGAGAGAGTTATCGAATTATTTATTTTCAAGGGTTAATATCTATTGGTATGGATTAGAAAACTTCTGATTTTTCTGTTAGGGTTCGATTCCCTTTAGCTCTAATAAAGGTTAAAACAGATAATTTAAAATAAAAATATAGATAGAGCTTAAGCTCTAACAGATATGGCAGGTTTATGATATCTATTCAATTAATTTACCCCTTAAGATTAAATATTCTGTTAAAAGAGTAAACCAAATTTATTTTTGGTTTACAATAACCCTTTAAATTTTAAAAAACAATTATTTTTATTAAATATTTATAATGTACATGATTTACTTGCTTTAAACAAACCAAGCTTAAGCTAGAGTAAGTAAATTAAAGATTTGGCCACAGTAATTACTAATTTATTATCAGCAGTACCTTTTTTTGGACAAGATTTAGTAGAATTAATATGAGGAGGGTTTAGTGTAAGTAATGCTACATTAAATAGATTTTTCTCTCTTCATTTTTTATTACCATTTTTATTAGCTGCATTAGTAATAGCTCATTTAATGGCTCTTCATACACATGGATCAAATAATCCTAATGGTATATCTTCTAATGGAGATAGAATTACAATGCATCCTTATTTTACATTTAAAGATCTTGTAACTATATTTGCATTTTTATTAGCTTTATCTATTATAGTTTTCTTCTATCCTAATTTATTAGGACATAGTGATAATTATATTCCAGCTAATCCTATGAGTACACCTCCTTCAATAGTACCTGAATGATATTTATTACCATTTTATGCTATATTAAGATCTATACCTAATAAATTATTAGGAGTTATAGCAATGTTTGGTTCATTATTAATTTTATTAATTTTACCTTTAACAGATTTATCTAGAATAAGAGGTAGTCAATTTAGACCAGCTATGAAATTAGCTCAATGATTCTTTATTGTAAATTTTGTTATTTTAATGTGAATTGGTTCTCAACATCCTGAAAGCCCTTTTGTAGAAGTAGGACAAATTGCTACTACATTTTATTTTGCTTGATTCTTAATTATTGTGCCTATTATTGGTATAGCTGAAAATACTTTAATGGATTTAGCTACAGATAATAAATAAATGTTATTATCTTAACTTCTTAAGTATAATTTATTATTAATTGTTCTTATATTATTATATTATAATTACTTAATAATTATTAAACCTTTATTTATTTAATTTTACCCCCTTTAAATTTTAATTTTTAATTATAAGTTTTATAGTATTAAAAGAATATTAAATATAAAAAATATTAATATTATAATAAAAAAAACAAAAAAACAAAATACTAAATTTTCAAGCAGAAGATCCATTAATAGATTTTAATTAATATAAATCACTAAAATTTCGATTTTGACTCAAAATTTCAAATATCAAGGTCTGAGATTCAAAATAGCATACTGTTATAATAACCACTTATTTAATTGTTAAAAATAATTAAAGTTTAAGGGGGTAAAATTTATTAAAAGAGTCATATAGAGAGGTCTATTTTCTAATTATAAATTAATATAAATAATATTAATTATTTGATTATTTAAATATTAATTATATTGAATATAGATAAAATTAATAAATAAGGTAGAATTAGTTTAATTGGCAAAATAATGTCTTGTGGCGACACTGTTCAGAGTTCAAATCTCTGATTTTACCCTAAATTAATAAAATTTTAGATATTTAATTAATTTATTATATTTAATTATTATAAATTATTAAATGAGTTAAGATATCTAAACCTGTAAAATTTAATAAATTTTATATTAAGTTTTAAGTTAAGGTTCTAGGTCAGAATATAAACTTTAATTACATAAAGTATTATATAAAAATCTAATTATATATTAATAAAATAGAACAATCTATGGATAAATAAATAGAAAATATTCATTAAAAATAATAAATATAATTATATCAAACACTTTTGTATATTTAAATTATTAAAAATTTTGTTTCTTAAATTAAATAATTAATTAATAATTAAATTTGTTTTATATTTATTAATTTAAATGAGTTATCTTTAATTCCTATATTTAGACTTATTAATATTTAGAATATACCAGTAATATTTGTTAATCATAATTATTTAAAGAATTCAATTATGTTTTAATAAATAATTTGAACTTAATTAGTTTTATAGATATAATAATAATTTTTCTAACTCATTTAATTATTTAATCTAATAATAATAATATAATTAAATCTTTTAATTCTATTAATTAAGCTGAAATAGTTTAAATGGTTAAAACTTACCATTCATGACGGTAAAACAAAGGTTCAATTCCTTTTTTCAGCTAAATTTATATTTATTATCAAACTTCTATGATATTTATAAGGTTTAAAATTTATATTAAACTAATTTATAATTATTATCTTAAATTAATTTTCTTTATTTTTTGAAGTAATATCTATCATATATATCATATATATAAAAGTATATATTGCGGTAATCTGTAGATTTTACCTATTATTTTTGTTATATAGGCTCTCCTAAAATTGCTCAAGTTGGTTTACAAACGTCTATTCATGAAAGATTAGATGTTACTCCTAAAGGATCTCTTCTAAAACCGAACTTAATGGAGAACTAGGAGAGTTTACTGTTGATTCTACTGATGTAGCTTCCAGCGTTTGAGCCTCTGTAATTGCACCACCTTGATCTGGAGATTTGATATTTAATTTCAGGATTTGTCAAATTATTTTGTTGTGTTTGAGATTCAGGTAAATAATGTTCTAATGCATTTGTAGATTCAGAACTAGAAGATTCTGAGCCACCATCTTCAGAACTATTTGATGAAACAATTGCTTCTTTATTAGTATCATCTATTACATTAGTATCATTTCTTCTAGCTTTAATTTGATCTCATAAAGCATTAATTCCAGATTTAGGTGGTTCAACAGTTTGTTGACTTTCAGCTGCAACTTCAGCCTCTACTTGTTCTATTATACCAGGTGGTGTTGGTAATTTATCTAATTCATCTAAAAACGGACCTAACATAGATTTATTATCAAATTGTTCTTCTTTAACATATGGAGAATGTACACTAGAATTAGCATCATCAGATCAAGCTTCTTGTTCTTGAGTAGTAAAATTAGCTACTTCTTCATAATTATTAGATTGTTGTGTCTCATTAACATCTAATGTTTTGATTTCTTGTTCTATATTTTTAAATTTACTATAAATTTCACTGTTTTCAGGTTTTATTAGTCATGTAGAATAATAATTTTTATAATTTAAATATAAAACAGTCATTTGAGTACTTAGTAAAGAACAAATCCCTTTTTTAATATCTATATTAGGGAATGCTCCATTTTCATGAGTAGATACAAAATGACTCATTTTGTTAATTAGTTCCTCTGATTCAATTTCAAATTTAGCTAAACTTGATCCTGTACTTTGTTCAATTAGTCTTCTAGTTATTTCTGCTTCAGTTAAATTAGTCATATCGATACCTTTACCTTTATCTAAACTATCATCTTTAAAATATTGTTCCATAGCATTTTCACCAATTCAACCACTAGAAGGAGTAGATTTTTCACTAACTTCCGCTATAGGAGATAATTTAGAAGAACTAGCTATTAATTGAGCATTATCTAAATCAGGATACTTAGTAGATTTATTAATTAATTCAATTTGTGCTGGTGTATTAGGTGTTAATGAATTAGGATCTGATGGAGGTTGATTATTTCTAATAAATTTAGATTTTATTTTACTTCAAATATTTCATAAAGTATCATTTCAAGAGTTGTTTGATAAGTTTTCACTACTATTTTGTGTAATATTCGTTGTAGCACTACCATCACTATCGGGTTTTCTTCTGAAACTGGATTTAATTTTATCTATTCCATTTCCTATTACAGGAGTAATATTATCACCATAATAATATCAAGTTAAACAAGATATTATGAATAAAGCACCCATGATATAATATTTAGTATTAGAACTTTCTTGAATTACTTCTGGTTCTGGATGAATTATTTGTTTAAATCTTTCAATAACTCTTGAACCTTTTTCATTTCCTGTTGCATTTTTATTAGTCTCTCTCATGAAGGAGGGAATACTTTCATGTGGTTTATTTATTTTAGGTGTACTTAATAATCCACTAAATCAAGTATAAATTGAATTATCTCTGAAATAAGATAAAATATCAAATCCATAAACATCAATTAATGAAATACCAAATAATGACATAACAGTAGTATTTATAATCATTCATAACTTTCTAATTAATGAATATTTTTTAAATCATTTAATTATAAATGCTATTAAAGTTATTTTTAAAATTAAACTTTTAAATAATAGTATTTTACTAATTATTTTTTCTGTGATAGAACTAGAATTTTGTATTTCTAATTTTGGTTTTGTATTTTGTATTTTACTGATTAATTCAGCTTTTGTATATTTATTTAAATTCATTATTATTTTATTTTATAGTATTTTATAACTCTATAGACTATTCTGTTTAAATTTTAAGTTAAATCTTAAAATCAATTGTTTAATAAACAATTAGGTCTTTATCAGATTTGAACTGACACTTGATACTTGAAGGGTAGCTGTACGACCCTTATACTAAAAGACCTTAGTCTAATTTGTTTATTAGTTTTAATTTATTAAAATTTTTTAGATAGTTTTAAAATAAATATAAAAAATAAAAGTATAGATGACAATTTAGTACAAACATCAAAGTATTTTAAAGGAATTATTAAGGATAACTAGCAAATTTATTAAAAAGGAGGTTTAAACCAAAAGCCATAAACTAATTAATAATTATATTAATAGTAAGTAAATTATGGCGATCCTAAGGGAAACCTTAAATATTAAAACTTCCTGAAGCAAAACATTGTATTAAGGAAAGGAAAGGAAATCAACCGAGACTCCGAAAGTAATGGTGAGTGAAATCGGATTAGCTTAAAGGAAATAAAATATTTGAAATAATATAAAATTAATTATTAAAGAATGAAGTTGGAATATCATTAATTAAAATTTAATTATTATATAATAATTATTAAAATAATTACCATAGAAGGTATATTAGTCCTGTAAAATAAAATTATTTCTTATAAATAAGTACGATGAGAGAAAACTTGTCGGAATATAGGGGAACCATCCTCTAAAGCTAAGTATAATAAATTTAGCGATAGTGAAAAGTACTGTAAAGGAAAAGTTGAAATAGTTCGTTATATAACGAAATGAAATAGTCTTGAATTAGTAATTCTATAAGCAGTCGAAGTTTTTAAATATAAAATGACGACGTACCTTTTGCATAATGGGTCAGTAAGTTAATAATAATAGCAAGGTTAATTAGCCTTAGCGAAAGCGACTAAATTATTTAGTATAATAAAATAATATAATTTTAAAATATTTTTATAAATATAAAAATAGAATAAATTCCTTAAATAATAAATAATAATTATAAAATAAGTGATTTATTTACAAAGAAAATTTTGGGTAAGTTATTATTATTAGACCCGAAGTCAGTTGATCTTTCCAAAACCAGATTATAATGGATCGAACGGTTGAATGTTGCAAAATTCTCCGAAGAGTTTTGGAAAGCGGTGAAATGCCAATCTGAACTGGTGATAGCTGGTTTTCTACGAAACATATTTTAGTATGACATCTATTAATAAATTTATGGAGGTACAGCACGGTAATTCCCAACTAATAATATAATATTAATATTAAAAGTTTAGGTTGAGGGGATCTCGAAAATCTTACCAATGGAAACGAAACTCGGAATTACATAAATTGATAATAGATATTCAGACTATTCATGATAAGTTGAATAGTCAAGACGGAAACAGCCGAGAACATAGATCAAGGTCCCAAATGATTATTAAGTGAAATTAAAGGAAGTAATAGATTGAATGCAGCTGTAAAGTGAGCCTGGTAGTCGCTATCTTTTAATGACCGTTGTAACAACGTAACAGCCTTTAGACTATTGCGCCAAAAATTTAACGGGTCTTAAATAATCAACCGATATCTTGTTAATTATAAATATAAATCAAATTATATTTATAAATTAGGTAGTAGAACATTCAGTATAATTAATGATAAACAGTGTTTCATTGTTTGTAAATAACTGAAGAGATAATGCTGACATGAGTAACGTAAAGAAGTTATAATACTTCTCGCTGAATACGAAAGGGTTATAAGGAAAGGTTAAACCACCTTATGTTAATGCGGCCTCTAAGGTTCAAAACCAAAGTTTTGACTGATGAGTAAAATATTGAAAATCTTTATGGATAATTATAATAGATCAGGAAATTTAAATATATAATTTATTAATAAAATAATAAATTTAAACTACCGTACCCTAAACCGACACAGGTTCGTAAGTAGAGAATACTAAAGCGAAGAGCTAAAAGTTGTTAAGGAACTCGGCAAATTGTTCTCATAAGTTTGACAATAAGAGAAACCATAAACAATTTAATTTAGCCATAAATTAAATAATTATATGGTATAATAAAATCGGAGGCCACGACTGTTTACTAAAAACACAATTCAGAGCAATGATTAAGATAATAGTATTCTGAATGAAATTTGCTCAATGCCATTAATATAAGAGAGATAATTTTAAAGTTATTAATCGAAAATCTGGTTAATAGCGGTCTTAACTATGAGGATCCTAAGGTAGCAAAATAAATTGGCCATTAAATGTGGTCTTGTATCAATAATGTAACGATGGTCTCACTGTCTCTACAACTTGCTCAGTGAAATTGAATTGCGAGTGCAGATGCTCGCTGTCTTCAGAGGGACGGGAAGACCCTATGCAGCTTTACTATAGTTAGTTATTACATTAATTTAAATTCAATTAATAGTAATTAGGAATGTCGATAGACAAAATTTGGAAAACCTTATAATTTGAATTAAATTTTTGTTTACTTTAAAATTTGAAATTTAAAGGATAAATGACTAATTGGTAGTTTGACTGGGGCGGTCGTCTTTAAAAAAGTAGCAAAGTACATCCAAAGATTTTTATTAAATTTATAATATTATTATTAAATAATTATAATATACAGACAAAATTATTAATTCTATAATATTTTAATATTAAAAAAGAATTAAATATAATATAAAACTTAATAAATTAGTTTTATTATTACAAGATATAGCTAGAAATTGAATGGAGATCAATAAATTAATGAAAAATTTTGAAGAGTATAATGGCGGAAAGCATATCTAACTGAAAGACTTAGAAGTCGAACAGATACGTAAGTAGGGCATAGTGACCCTTCGCTATAAAATGGAATAGACGGGGATCAATCGATAAAAGTTACGCTAGGGATAACAGGCTGATAGCCGGTAAGAGTACATATTGTCCCGGCTGTTTGGCACCTCGATGTCGACTCATCCTATCCTCCGGGTGAAGAAGCTTGGAAGGGTTCGGCTGTTCGCCGATTAAAAGGGTACGCGAGTTGGGTTTAATACGACGTGAGTCAGTATGGTCCCTATCTTCTGAAGATATAAATAGTAAAAAGGGGAAGACCTTCTAGTACGAAAGGATCAATAGGCTGTGTTTCTCTAGTGTACCAATTGTTGAATTTAATTATTTTATAATTAATCAAGCATAGTTGGGTAGCCACAAACATATTAGATAAGCGCTGAATGTATATAAAGCAAGAAACTAACCCCTAGATACTATCTTAATTATTATTTTTTATTATTTTCTAAATAATATTTCTTTTTAATATATTAATCCATAATATATTTTAAGATTTTAAATAATATTTAATTTTATAAGAAAAAGAACATTTCTTAATAGGATGCAAATGTAAGTAACTGTGAATTATTTAGTTTAGCATTACTAATTTATAAAATAGACTTGATGTTTTAAATTGTTCAAATTTTTATCTCTTTAATAATATATATTTTTTTTCATTCCTATAATTTTTTAGAAATCAAGGTCTAAATATTTATATTAGATTTAGTAGGAATCGAACCTAAAATAGAAATTTTCGAGATTTCTAATCTAAACCATTAAATATCTAAACCTTAATTGATAGATTAAGAAGGAATCGAACCTTCAATAAGTTGACGATAGCTTATTAACAAATAGGATACCATGTTTTAATCTTTAACTTTTGTTAAAGGGGGTAAATCTAATTTAATAATTTGTTACATATAAAGAAGTTATTTAAATTTAGATTTTACAAAATAATCAAATTTAACTTCTTTATACTTAAATGTAATTTTAAAACTATTATCAGTAGGTATAAAGGTCCAAAACAAGAAAAAAAATACCTAACTTACCGACGGAGAGCTAAATTTGAAAATATTTTGGTTTTAAAAAATGAGGAAAAAGCGCTTTTTTTTCATTCCTATAATTTTTTAGAAATCAAGGTCTAAATATAAAAGTACTAGTAGGTATAAAGGTCTAAAATACTTACAAGGGGGTAATTTATTTATTAATTATTTCTTTTTCCTCATTAATGATATAAGGATTTGTATCAATTAATTTATTATTTTGATCATAAATTAGTTTTCTTTTATTATCTGTAACTTTTAAAGTATATAATTGATTAATAACAGAAATATTACCTTCATGAAGATTTTTTCTTCATTTAATTTGAGATTTTTCTAAATAATTATCTTTAAATAATAAATTTTCAAAATCTTCAATAGTTAAATCTACATCATGCGATAAACCTTTAACTTTATAAATTACTTTACCATCCTCAGTTTCTAGATAGTATACTTTAGGAGCTAGAAAGATAGCTTTATTGATAATATATTCTAATTTCATTTTACCTAAAGTTTTAGAATCAATTAAATGATCTGGTAAAGGTTTATCAAAATAAGCACTATCTGTATCCGAATAGAATAAGTTAAAATCTGAATTATTTTTGAATTGACTCATATGAATTCTAGCGTATGCTGTAATAGCACTAGCAATTGCAATAGAAACGTTATGATTTTCTTTATGTCCATTTAATAATGTATTTACATCAATTTGATGAGATCTATGAATAACCATAATTTTATTATCTAATTCAATAAAATCCATAATATCGTCAGAAAATCCTTCTTCAAATTTAATAAAATCACTTACATCCATTATTTCAATATTAGGAAATGAATCCATCATACCAAATCTACCATATAAACTATTCATTAATAGTTTAGCTATATAGTTTAATGGATTAGATTTAGGATATTGTAATCTTAAATTGTATAGTGTATTCACATAATCTTTAAAGATATTTTTTCTTTGGAATTTATAACCTCATAAAATTTCAAATTTATAACCGTATTTTACTGCGTTATCTATTTCTTTAGAAAATATCATATCTCTTCATTGTCCTAATGGAGCCACTGTTCTAATTCCATCTTCTGTTTTAATATGAGTTTGAATAATAGGATGTTTTAAATTATCTGGTGTAATAATATTACAATAGAAAAATCCAAATGCATCAGATTCAATTTTTCTAATATCACCTTCAAATAATGTTGGTTTACCAATTGGCATATCAAATTCATCCATTGTAAAGGGATATAATGAATTTACATCATAAACAAAAGTTTTAGTTCCTTTTGGAGGTCTAGGTATATACATATCTACTGCACCTCCAGTGTAACCTTGTCTAATATCAGTAGCTATTTTACCACTTAATTGTGGGATTAAATCATTTTCCATGAAAGATGATCTAAATATAGCAAAGGTTAAACTAGATAATGTGGGATATTTATGAACATTAATTTTAAAATATTCAAATATTAAATCATTGAATTTAACCATGATTTGGAATAATGAGATACAATCGATTTCACAATATCTAATAGATTCATCTCTAAGATTTCAAATATTATAATTTTCAATATAACAATTATAATCAATTGAAGAGATACTATCAAAATATTTAATATCTGGTATTGTACCAATATAATTTAAATTATTTTCATTTACAAATAAATGAGGAAATATAGATTTTAAAGTAACAATTTTAAATGATTTATCTAATTTAGCTAATGAAGTAATTAATATTTGATGACTATCTCTAAATGTTATATTATAACCATTAAACTTAAATCCAATAGAAATTAATTTATCATTATGAATAATTGGTTTAATTTCACCTAATTGAACTAATATTTTTAATAAAAATATAGCATCAAAATTAGATAAATTATGAATATAAACATTAAAATTATCATATTTTTTAATCATAATATCTTTAATAGCTTGAGTTAACATATTATTAGAAGAATTTAAATCTGAAATATAATAAGATCTAGAATTTTCACCATCATATCAACTAATTGTGTATGGAATATGAATTCCATCTTTAACAAATGTTTCTATGTCCATTGTAATAATTTTATTTATTAGTCGGTTTTGAGGTATTAAACTATTGATATATTTAACTGTTTTCTCAACAGATAATAAATTAGTTTTATTAACTATTAATAAAACAGTTAACTTTAATAATAATTTTAATTATTAAATAAAAAGAATTAGATTTAAGATATTCCAATTTTCTATTATATAATAGAAAATAACCTCTTATATATTTACGTCACTCTGTTATTTAATAAAAATTAGTGCGTTTTTGACTAATGTTTGACCTTTTCATAAAAGAGAATATTTACTATTCAGTTTTCGATAATTAATCCTATTAATTTTACGATCTTAAAAAAATATTTATATAATTAATTATATAAATAATAATTAATTAATGATACAACTAAAATTTTTACATTTTAAATATTTAACTAAAATAAATTATAAAATATTATAATAACAATTCAAAAATATTTTTTAATAAAAGTATTATATTTTTAGGTTAAACCTACATTAAATTCTTTATAGATTATAAATTAATTAATAAAAATTTAATGTTTATAGCCTATATCGTTCAAAAATTAGATCGATTAATAATAAAATAGGCTTAATTTTATTATTTTAAATGAAATATCTTTTAATAAATATTTTAAGTTTTACAACAATAATATCTAGTGTATTAGTTATTACATCTCAAAATCCTGTTATATCAGTAGTATATTTAATATCTGTATTTGTAAATGCAGCAGGTTATTTAATATTATCTGGTATAGGTTTTCTTGGTTTATCTTATATAATAGTATATGTTGGTGCTATAACTGTATTATTTTTATTTGTAATTATGATGATTAATATATCATTAACAGATATAATAGATACTGGAAAACAATATACTAAAAATTTACCTTTAGCTTTTGTAGTTGCTTCATTATTCATGTTTGAAATGTTTAATATTTTACCTTTTAGTTTTAATAATGTATCTAGTTTAAAATTTATCTTTGATTCTATTACTAAATTTAATTTATATATTTGAAATAGTAATGATTTAAAATTAGTTAATAATATTCATACAACATATCAATCTAATATTGCTGATACTACATTTATTTCATTTAATCAAATTGAAGCTATAGGACAATTAATTTATACTTATGCTGCTATATTATTAATAATATGTAGTATAATTTTATTATTATCTATGATTGCACCTATTTTCATTTCATTAAATAAAAAATAATTATTATTAATTATTCAGATTATTATTTAAATTAATTTTACCCCCTTTAAATTTTGATTTCTATTGAGATCTAAAATTTAACATTTAATTTGATCTACTAAATTTATATTTAAATGGGTTTTCGATTATACTTTAATCTAAGATTAAAAGATCTTTAATAATAAATTTAAAATATTCTCATCAATATAATTTAAATCAATATTTTTAAGTGTCTTATCTTGTCTAGATTTCTTATTCTTTTTAAATGTTAATAGGTTTTAATATTAGAATTCTAAATTCTGAATTATAAAATCGATTAATTCTAAAAGTAATGTTAGAAGTTGAGTGGTTTAATATTAATTTTAAATGGGTTCTTAAAGAGTTCGAATCCCTTTAGCTTTTAAATGATTTAATTAAAAATTAGGAAAATATAAATCATTAAAACCCTCTTTAACTCCCCAAAATATTTAATAATTACCTTTAAATCTAACTTATTTAAATTTAATAGAAAAAAGATAAAAAAATTTCTTAATTTAATTATAAAATAAAAAAATTGACAAAGTAAACAAATTTATATAAATTAGAGTTGAGTTTACAGATGGTTTCTGTAATAGATCTGCAAAATCTATAAAATTAGGGTTCAATTCCCTCTTAACTCTAAATCTAATTTAATATTAGTTATTTTAATTAAAAGAAATCTATTATTTATATATTTAATTATTTTTAAATTATAAATGAATAAAATATAAACTAGAATTAATTTAACTAATCTAAATTCTCTTAGTTCAATGGTAGAACTGCATTCTTCTAAAGTGTTAATTTTGGTTCGAATCCAAAAGAGAATAATAATTTAATTAAATAATTTAAATTATTATATATTTAGTCAAAAAGTTTAATAAAATAAATAAACTTTTTCATTAATACTAATTAAATTATTTTACTTAAAATAATATTAATCTAAATCCTTATTAAATTAGGTAGATTATATATACAAATACAATTTATTGTTACAATATCTATTACTTATAATTAATTATTATTTACTTAAATTAAATATATTTAATTATAAAATTATTATATAATAATTAAAATTTACTTAAATAAATATTTAAATTATATTATTACAAAAAAATATAATCTATATTTTTATAAGTTATGTTGTTAATTTTAATTAACTATTTTGATCAATATTTATATTTATTTTAATTTTATGAAAAAAATTAAATTCTAAAGTATAAAATCAATTATAAATATAAATAAAGATGATAAAGATTATATCTATTAATGTATACAAATAATTTAATATTAACTCTATTAAATGTATTAATAAATTTATTAGATGTATTATTAGTAATATTACCTATATTATTATCTGTAGCTTTTATGACTATGATAGAAAGAAAACAATTAGCAGCTCATCAAAGAAGAGTTGGACCTAATACTACAGGATATTATGGTTTATTACAACCTTTTAGTGATGCTCTTAAATTAATAGTTAAGGAAACTGTAATACCATCTCAATCTAATAAAATAATATTTTATTTAGCACCAGTATTTTCCTTAATATTTAGTTTATTAGGATGAGGTATAATTCCTTTTGGACAAGGATTAACATTATTTGATTTTTCATTAGGAATATTATATACTATAGCTTTATCTTCATTAGGAGTATATGGAATTTTATTTGCTGGTTGATCAGCTAATTCTACTTATGCTTTTTTAGGTTCTTTAAGAAGTACTGCTGCTATGATTAGTTATGAATTAATATTAAGTTCAGCTATATTAATTATAATTATTATAACTGGTTCATTTAATTTTACAACTATTATTGAAAATCAACAAGCTATTTGATATATCATACCATTATTACCAGTATTTATATTTTATTTTATATCTATATTAGCTGAAACTTCTAGAACACCTTTTGATTTACAAGAAGCTGAATCTGAATTAGTTGCTGGTTTCTTTACTGAACATTCTAGTGTTCCTTTTGTTTTTTTCTTTTTAGCTGAATATGCTTCAATTGTTTTATTTAGTTGTATTACTTCTATTTTATTTTTAGGTGGTTATCATATGCCTGAATTATTTATTAATAATTCTTTAATTAATTTACAATCTATAATTTTAGGATTAAAAACATGTATATTCTGTTTTATGTTTGTATGATTTAGAGCTACTTTACCTAGAATGAGATATGATGCTTTAATTGATTTATGTTGATTAAATTTATTACCTGTTTGTGTAGCTTTTATTATTTTAATACCTAGTATTTTAATAGCTTTTAATATCTCACCTTATTAAATTATTATCTGTTAATTCTTTTTCAATAATATTTCTTTAAAATTTATTTAAATTATAGATAATTATTTATTAAAAGAAAATGTATTAAATTATTAATTTTTTTTTTTAATTATTTTTACCCCCTTTAATTTAATAATATTTAATTAATAAATATTAATAAATATTTGCTATTTTATAGAACCAAAAGTTTTATCAGTGTTAAAATTGATATTAACTTCTTTATATTTTAAAATAGTATAATGTTTATCAAGAGATTCCATTCTATATAAATCTATTGTATCTTCAATTTTATCATTGATAAAATTAGATAATAATAAACTATTACTTTTGTTAGTAATTAAAATTTGTCTAGATAATATAATATAAGGTTCATTTACTCAATTATTTTTAGAAATAAATGGAATTATAATATAAATTTTATTATCATCTAAAGTTTTTAAAAAATATTGTATATCTTCTGTTTCAAAAGATGGACATTTGTAATAACAGAATTTACCTGATTTATTTATATCAATTCTATTATCTAGTTCATTTAAGAATGTAATTATTGTAGTAGAAATTAAATCAAACATTTTAGTTTTCATTAATTCAATTTTTTGTTTTAATGTCATTATTTATAATTAATTGGTTTCTAAAATTAGTATTAGATTAGAAAATCTAATAACGAACACAACTACAATTGTAGTTATAGGTTTAAAATAAATATACTATTAAGATATCTTTATTCTAACTTAAATATGTGTGAATATCATCCTTTAATTAATTAAATAAATAAAAAATTAAATCTTTTGTAAAGTTAGCTCAGATAATTTTATCCTCTCCTAGAGTATAAGATGTATCAATATTCATTATTTCAGAAATAAATTTATCTTCATCTAATAAACTTTCTACAGTTTTTAAATCTATGATTTGTAAGTTTTCTTGATTTTTTTCCATTTTATTGTAAACGATATCCTAAGCTAGCCTTAATATTAGTTTATAAGGGGGTAAAAGAATATTAAGTAGGTATAAGAGCCAAAATTCACAAAAAAATAAAGTAATACACCGACGCACTGGTAAAAGTTAAAAATTAATTTCCTTAAAATGATGAAAAAAAGCGCTTTTTTTCATTGTCTTACTTTTTTTAGAAATCAAGGTCCAAAATTTAAGGGGGTAAAAATAATTTAATAAATTATAAACTTAAATATTCAATTTATTATTCGATTTGTAATTCATTTTAAATATATTTAATTTTATAGTTTAAATTAAACTTTAATGTTTTAAATTAAATAATAAAAATTTTTAATTTTAACTGTTAGTTCTTTTTAGAATAATTTTTTATTTATTTGATAATTATAGATAGTTTTAAAATAAATAAAATATTTAAAAGAGATATTAAAAATTGCAATTAATGCATATAAAATAAAATAATAAAGTGTAAAATTCACTTTATTATTTAAATAAAATAAGAATTTAATTTTTGTTCTGATTGAACGTTGTTCAGTAGTTTAAGACATGCAAATCATTGTTATTGATAATATATTATATAATTATTAATTATATTTTATAAAAAAATAATAAGGTGTAAAGGTGAGGATAAATAAATAAGTTACTTTATAATTTCCATAAATAGGAAATAAATTTAATTATTAATAAATTATAATAATTAAAATAAATTAAATAAAATATTTAGTTTATATTAAAGGAAATTTTCTGTTATAAAATACTATTTATTTTGATTAGGTAGTTGGTAGAGTAAAAGCCTACCAAGCCCATGATCAATAGCTAAGTTTGAGAGAACAAATGGCCACATTGGGAATGAAATCTCCCAAGTAGTTTAATACTACCAGCAGTCGAGAATATTAGTCAATGCTCGAAAGAGTGAACTAGCTAACTGAAATCAATTACAAAAATTGATAATATAAGGGAAAATAATGATATTACCTTATTATTAGTGTCGTCAAAAACTGGTGCCAGAAGACTCGGTAAGGCCAGAGACATAAACGTTAATCGTCTTAATCAGGCGTAAAGGGTTTGTAGGCGGCTTTTAATTAATTTATATAAAAAAATAAGTTAAGAATAAAAGCTAGAATCAAATAGAGGATATATCAAATAATGCTTAGAGTAGGTCTGATATCCATAGATACTAAGTAGAATATTAAAGGCGAAAGCTTTTTTCCATTAATGATTGACGCTCAGAAACGAAGGTGAGGATAGGAAATAGGATTAGATACCCAAAATACCCCTCTCTGTCAACGATGAATGGTAATTATTAATAAATTTATTATTAATGATAATGTTAACACGATAACCATTCCGCCTTGTGAGTACAACTGCAAAGTTGAAAACAAAAAAATTAGTCGGTTTCGGAGCAAACGAAGTGAAGCATGTTATTTAATACGATAATCCGCGTAAAACCTTACCAGTTCTTGAATAAAAACTTTTATATTTTATATTTTTATATAATTTATATAAAGGAATGTTTTAAATTTAAATAATTTAATATTTAAAATATAAAATAAACATTTAATACAGGTGTTGCATGGCTGTCTTCAGTCCGTATCGTGAGAACTGAGGTTAATTCCGCTAACGGACGAAATCCCTATTGTTAATTAAATATATTAATTTCATACTTAACAATTAATGATTCTTATAGAGTTTCATTTGGGGCTAAGACAAGTCGTTATGGCCCTTATGAACTGGGCTATAGACGTGCCACAAAAATTTTTACAAAGTGATGCTAAACTTTTTCCTTAAAGGAATTAAATATTTATTATTTTTATAAAGATAAAATTTTTGTAAATATTAAATTAATAAATAATCGAAAGATTAATAATTCATTTATTTTTAAATTTCTATAAGAAAATTAAATTTGGAAAGTAAGAAGAGCTAATCATTAAAAAAAATTAAAATATAAATTTAGACGGATTGTTCTCTGCAATTCGGGAACATGAAGAAGGAATTTCGAGTAATCGTTGATAATTAGCGCAACGGTGAAACTAGCATCCGTGATGAACTAACTGTCTGTCGCTGGGAAGAAGCTTATATTGATGGAAATAGAAATATAATTATAAACTTTTCATAGTTAAATTTAGATTTATATTTATTATAATTTTAAATAGTTATTTTATTATTTTAATAATTATAACGGCTATTTTAAATTAATTAGTTTTTATTAATTCAATTGAGTAACATCTCAAAAGTCATAGCAAGGTAGCCGTACTGGAAAGTGCTGCTGGAAAATAAATTAATTTTACCCCCTTTAATTTAATATTATAAGAGATTAGTTGAGTGGTTTAACAGCATATTTACACTATGCAGACAGAGTTTCGATTACTCTATCTCTTAATTTAAATTCTTATGTTAAATTTTATAGATATTAATTTTTATTATTTATGAATTAGAATTAATATTCATAAGATTTGTAGATACTAATATATTTATTATTGAAAATAAAAAATTCTTGAATTTAAATTAGAAAAGTTATGTTGTTTATAGACATTATAGTATTAATATTCTAATCATTAATAGATTTATATTTGCTAATACAATAATTATAAAAGTCGCTAAATAGATTAATTGTATTAATCTAATTGGACCATCATCATAATTATTTAATAAATTAATAGAAGCAAATATATAATTTATAATAGCTAATAAAAGCAATATAACATAATACATTCCTGTAACATTATAAATAAATAGTATGATAATTATTATTAAATATATTAAATACATTATTATAATATTTTTAAACCCTTTGGGACTTGTATTAAATGTCTAATATTTATTTTAGTTATAATAGTAAAAGACTATAATTAAGATAAATATTACTTGATAATTACCAATTTTAGTTTAATTGGTTTATCAGAAAATTGAAAAAAATCGGTGGTTAAATTAATTTAAATATAGGTGTGAGAGCTTGATTATAAGTCTTATCACCTATATTTATAATGGGTTAAATGTTAATGGTTAACAATAAACTTTTGCGGAGTTTATTAGAGTAGTTCGATTCTGCTTAACTCATACATATGACAATAATTATTATATAAATTTACCCCCTTTATATTATAATATAAAATTAGATTAAGGTCTTTTAGTATATTTGGTATATTACACCGCCTTTTAAATCGGTAGAATCAGTTCGAATCTGATACAGACCTAATTGATAATAATTAATTAAAATTACCCCCTTTATTTTAATAGTATCAAAATTTAGTCAAAAATTTTGTTTAGAAAATTAACCATATTTCATCGCTTTAACTAAAGTTGAGAGCAAATCATGAAAAGCCTTTACCGATTAGTATCAAAATTTAGTCAAAAATTTTTGGGAAATTTTCTAAAATTAACCAAAATCGTCGTTTTAGTAAAAATAACTAAAGTTGAGAGGCGTTAAAAGTGTAGTCCAAAAAAAGCCCAAGTAAAATAGGTCAAAAATATTGAAGTTTATAATCAATAAAAAATTTCTTAAGTCGTGGCCCATATAAACTATTTAGTAATATTTTAGCTATATAATTTAATGGATCAGATTTAGGATAATTTAATCTAAATTCATATAAGAAATTTACATAATCTTTAAAGATATTAGCTTTATCGAATTTATAACCTCATAAAATATTAAATTTATATCCCAAATTTAAAGCATTATCCATTTCAGGTGAAAATATCATATCTTCTCATGTACCAATTGGAGCTATTGTTCTCATACCTCCATTAGTTTTAACATGAGTTTGTAAGATAGGATGTTTTAAGTTATCTGGTGCAATTATATTACAATAGAAAAATCCAAATGCATCTTTATCAACTAATCTAATATCACCTTCAAATAATGTTGGTTTACCTATAGGCATTAGACAATCTTTCATTCTAGAAGGATATAATGCATTTACATCATAACCTTTTAATTGAACACCTTTTTTATTAAATGGAATGTACATATCAACTGCTCCTCCAGTATAACCTTGTCTAATATCATCAGCAATTTTACCATTTAGTTGTGGGATTGAATTATCTTCCATAAAATTACTTCTAAATATAGCAAAAGCTAAACTAGGTAAAGTTGGATAATGATGAACATTTTTACCAAATAATGAAAATATTAATTCTGTAAATTTAAAGATTACTTGATAAAGTGAAATACAATCAATTTCACAATATTTTATAGTTTCATCTCTTAAATTTCAGAATGATTCAAAACCAGATTTATAATCTTGATATTCGTTTTTAGAAATTTTGTTTGCAAAATATTTAATATCTGGAACTTCTCCAATATAATCTAAATTATTTTCATTTACAAATAGAAAAGGAAATACTGATTTTAATGTATCCACTTTAAATCCTTTAGTTAATTTAGCTAATGAAGCTAATAATATTAAATAACTATCTTTAAATTGTAATCTATACTCAAGATTTTTACCATAATTTAAATTAATAGAAATGATTCTACCATTATGAATAATAGGAGTTACATTTCCTAATTTAACTAAATGTTTTAATAAAAAGACTATATCAAATTTAGCCATATTATGAATATAAATATTATATCCATTATATTTTCTAACTAATATAGAATTTAAAGCTGTTATTAACATAATATCAGAATTTTCATAATCTGAAATAAAGTAAGAATAACTTCTTTTTCCATCATAAATTGAAATACAATAAGGAATTAATACATTATCTTTAATATATGTTTCAATATCTAAAGTAATAAAATTATTAGTTAGTTTTTTAGATTTAGGTAATTTAGAAATAAATTTAGTTTTATTTTCTTTAGTAAATAATATTTGAATATTATTTTGAAAATAATATTTTTTACTATTATCAATAATTCTTACAAATCTGTTTTCACTTAATTTTAAATCTATAAATTTAATAAGTCTATCACCATCTTTGAAAATTTCAATTGAATTTTGTTTTTCAGAAGTTAATATTTTAAATATTAAATTATCTTCTCCTTGTAAAATGTATAAAGTTTCATTAACTAATTTAGTTATATTTAAAACTTTACCAAAATCTAGTGGATTGAAACTAATTACTAATTTATTATTTTTATAATTTTGAAAATTTAAATTTGATATATTCTTTTTATTTTCAACTCTACCTTGTTTAAATCCATAACTGATTATAAATTGTTCAACTCCAGTTTCATTATAATATTCTGATTTAAATTCCATATTATTAATAATTCAGTTAATATATCAATCCTTATCATTTTGAGATAATCTTTGAAGTGATCCAATTGTTGCAAATTCACCATTAACATATTTTATTTTAAATAAGATAAACATATGATTATGGTCCGTGAATTTATTTTCTATTCCTTTTCAAAATTTACTAAACATATTTTCAAATAAAGTTTTAGTAAATATTCTATTGTTAATGTTAAAGTTTAATGTATTTCAAACATTTTTAGAACTAACTCTTCTTAATTTAATTATAGATCCTGCTCCAACAGACATTGTAATAGTATTAATATTAGATTCAAAGTCTAAAATTATAAATATAAAAAATAGTATAAGTATTAATGTGCGAACGATTGATTGTACTAATTTATTATCTCTAAATGTAAATTTTGTAGAGTCTATTATTCTAGAAAATGAATTATGAGATAATTTTTGATCTGAATATTCAAATCTAAAATCACCTTCTTTATATAATTTAATATGATTAGTTAAACCTTTTTGAGTTAATATTAAAATATTATTTGTTTTAGGAAGTTGTAATATAAATAGATTTAATTCATCTATTTTTAAAATTAATTTACCATAATCCAATGGATTCATTGTAATTGGTAATTTATAATGTTTATAATTTTGATATGTCATTTATTTGTTTTATTTATTTCCATTATTTAACGTCTGTAGGTAGCATAAAGCATAGACGGTTTCTGGTTTACTCCCATTTAATTAATGAAATGTTAATTTTATTTATGTTTTACATGTCTTTACGTTTTAACATTGTAAATAAACGTCGATTATTTAATCCAACATGTGAATCTTCACTAATGAATTAGTATATTTCAAGTTTTAGGTTAGTTACTAGTTCATTCTTTTATATCTATAATTTAGTTTTAGATATAAATCATTCTATAATTAAGGGGGTAAAATTATTAAAAGTACTAGGTAATAAGAAAAATCCTAGGTCTAAATTAAAATAGATTAATTTCACTATATTTAACTCTAATAAATGGAGCTCCTTTCATTAATCTCATGCTTTTAATTAATTCATAATCTAGATCGAATTTTTCATCAGCTAAACTAATTCTATTTAATATAAATTTTGAGATTAAAGTTGAATTACTATTAGAAGTTACTAAAATTGGATCACATAATGTAATAACTGGAGTATCATCATTTGTATCAGATACAAATAATTCAAGAGTTAAAACATAACATTTTCCTAATTCTAGATTTTTTAGAAATAATTTTATTTCAATTATATCTGAAAAATAGAATCATGCAAATTGTGCATTAGTAAATGCATAGAATTCAAATGGAACAAATTGTGATAAATATGTGATTTTTGTTATACTCATTGTGCTAATAATTTTATGATTAAAATTCAAATATTATAAGCTACAATGAATATAATTGTTAATAAACAAAATACTTGTACCAATCTTAAAAAGTTATTAATAGGAGATCCTATTAATTTTATAGTGGCTACAATATAATTAATAACTGCTAGTAAAAAATGAATTATTAAATAAATTCCACTAACATTATAAATAAATATTGTTAGTATTATAATTATTATAATTAAATACATTATTGTATTATAAAAAAATCCTTTGGGACTTGTATTAAATGACTATCATCTCCCTTTTAAGATAAATAATCTTAAATTAGATTTGATACTTGATAATTACCAATTTAGTATTAAAAATTAATTGGTTTATCTTAATTATTTAGATTGTATAATTTTTACAATCCATTAAAATTTTAAAATGAACTAGGATTTCCTAGTTGGATATTACTTCTATTTATTAGAATAAATTAATTGTATTATAGTCTTTTACAATAAGACTATATGGCACAGTTTTACCAGCATTTCTCATATTTATTAATAAATCATAATCCAAATTGAAATTATTATCAGCTTGAATTAATTGATTATTAATAAATTTTGAGATTATTAAAGGATTACTATTTTTAGTAACTAAAATTGGATTAGATAATGTTATAACAGGAGCGTTTTCATTATCTTGTAATTCTGAAATGATTAACTCAAATGTTATTACATATGCTTTATCAATTTATAATTCTCTTAAAAATAGTTTTATATCCAATGAATCTGAGAAATAGAAAATTGTATAATCATATTCAGAAAATACAAAATATTTATGCGGTATTATATCTTGTAAATATGTAATTTTGTTAATTGACATTATATAACAAATCTAATAATAAAGCTTTATTATTAGATTTGTTAGTTAAAAAATTGTAAAATTATAAAACTAAAGAAAAGTTATTTAAAAAGATTATGTATAATCTTTTTAAGTTTTAATGAATTAAAAGGGTAATACTATAAATTAAATAACTAAATACAAAATAATTATTTAGTAAAAATATATATTCAATTAAATTATCTTCTTGAGGCTAAGTATAATTCACATTTACTATTAAAGGTTAAGATAAAAGAATTAATTTATTTAATTTTATTAAGATTATATTTTCTAATAACATGGATAATTTTATTTATAATAACTTTTAAAAAATAATTAAATTTAACAAATATTTTAATATTTAATTTTATTGGTAAATATTTATTATTAATAATTGGTTTTCTTGTTTTAAATTCAATAGAAGTTTTTAAATTATTTTTAATTGTAATATTTAAATTATAAAAATTTTTTAAAAATTTTACTGATGAGGTTTTCATAATAGTAAAACCGTTTGCTATATCTTCTATTTCATTTCAAGTTAGAGAGTTTCTTTCTACCCCTGAAAAGATTGAATGTATTTTATCGTTATTATCAATATAACCGTATTTTTTAATACCTAAAAGTAAGCTTTTTTAATTATACCACCATTTAATTCATCTTTTAATTGACCTATTTCTTTACCATTTAAATGTTTAGGAATTATTTCTCATTAGTTTCGAATAATGTCTCAGAAATCTTTTTATTAAATAAAATTAGAAATATATATTATATATTTTAAATTTAAAATAGACCAATTCTATTTATAACTGACTTAGTTCAATAAAAAACAATAAAATAAAATCTAATAATTCAAGCATTTGAAATATAGAATATACCAATATAATTACAATTAGATATTGCAAATTAAATATTATTTATATTCATTAATAATTATAATTTAATTATTTAAAGTAAGTTGATTAAAATATTGTAAATGAATCATGATACTAATTATAATAAGTTAAAAGAGTTTTATAATTCTTCATAAAATTTTATTAAATATATTTAAATATTAATATAAATTATGTAATATTTGATATAACACTTATTAAAGTACGAGTGTGCCGAAATTTGGTAGCCGGGTAAATTTTAGGTATTTATGAGTATATATTCGTAAGAGTTCAAGTCTCTTTACTCGTATAATATTTATTTATATAAATAAAAACAAAATCTAATTAAATTAAATAATATAAATTAATATTCTATTAAAAATTAAATTAAATAAATTATATTAAAATTCTTTATTATATTAGCTAAACATTATATCCTTTTTAAACAAATATAATTTAATTAAATTAGATTATATTCTAAAGTTAGATACAAATTTATAATCATGTAACATCTTTAGCTAAATTGGAAAAGCGTTTGTTTTCGGAGCAATTAATTATTGGTTCAAATCCAATAAGATGTAATAAAGTTAATTTAATTAATTTAATTAATTTAGTTAAAAATAAAAATAATTAAATTTTAATAAAAATAATATAAAAAAAAAAAATAAAATTAAAAGTAATGATGTTTATTAGTATCATGATTCTTATAGTGGCAATAGCCCTACCTTCAATAAATAGAAATATTTCCCCAAATTTATATTTAAGAATATCTTCATTATTATTACTTTATACTGGAGCATTAAGTTTTAATGCTTTTTATATTCAGTCAATTGGATCAGGTATAGGAATATATAATGGTTTATTTCAAATTACTTTATTTACACAATTATTTGATATAGTTATAGTGTTAACAGGTTCTGTAATACTAATAGCTTGACCTTTAATAAATCATAAATTTATAGATAATAATCTAGACTTAATTGAAACAAGTAAAAATATATTATCAATTAATAATTATAGAATAAAATATTCAATAATAGTATTAATATCAACTTTAGGTTCTTTATTATTAATATCTTCATCAAATTTAATTACATTATATTTAAGTTTAGAATTACAATCTTTTGGAGTATATATTTTAGCTTCTTTATATAGACATTCAGAAGTAGCAATTTCTGCTGGTTTAAAATATTTTTTATTAGGTAGTTTAGCTTCTTGTATAATATTATTAGGTTGTGGATTAATATATACTTTCACAGGATTAACTAATTTAGAATCAATATATAGTATGATATCAGTAATTGATAATAATAATATTTTATTAGGTTTTAGTTTAGGTTTAATATTAATTTTTATAGGATTATTATTTAAAATAGCAGCAGCACCTTTACATACTTGAGCACCAGATGTTTATGCAGATAGTGCTACAATAATAACAACATGATTAACTATTATACCTAAAATATCTATTTTATTAATTTTATTTGAAATACAAACTCATATTAATTTAATAGATAATATTAATATAATATTAGAATTAAATCCTATAAATAATATAATAAATAATAATATATTAAGTTTTAATAATAATTATTTATGAAGTAAAAATTTATTATTAATAAGTTCATTATTATCATTATTAATAGGTACAATATTAGGTTTAACTCAATCAAAAATAAAAAGATTATTAGCTTATAGTACTATATCACATATAGGATTTATTTTATTAGCTTTAGCTATTAATTCAGAACAATCTATAGAAGCTTTAATATTTTATATTATACAATATACTATTACAAATTTAAATACTTTTTTAATAATAATATTATTTGGATATATAATAAAAAATTCATATAAAGATTTAATACAAAGTATAATGGTTGAAGATGAAACAGGAATAGAAAATGATATTAATTATATATCAGAATTAAAAGGTCAATTTTTCTTAAATCCTATATTATCTATAACTTTAACAATTTGTTTATTTAGTATGGCAGGTATACCTCCTTTAATAGGATTTTTCTCTAAACAATTTGTATTATATTCAGCAATTCAAAATGGATATTACTTTATGTCTATAATAGCTATTATTGTAAGTATAATAAGTGCTTCTTATTATTTAAAAATAATAAAAATATTATTTACAGAAGAAGAAAATACATTTGATTATAATGATAAAGAATTAAAAATAATTAATAATTTAAATTCTAATTCAGAAATAGAAATAAGTAGTACTAATAGTTTTATTATATCTACTTTAACATTATCTATTTTATTATTTGTTCTTAAACCATCAATTTTATTAAATAGTACAACAATACTTTCTTTATCTTTATTTAATTATTAATGAATAATTTATTAATGTTATTTATTCTTGTTCCTATTTTAGCTTTTGTTTTATTATTTTTAAATTTCTTATTTTCAGTACATAGACCTGATGAATCAAAAATTTCTGCTTATGAATGTGGATATTCTGCTATTAGAAAACAAAATAGAACTGATTTCCAAATTCAATTTTATGTAGTTGCTATGTTATTTTTAATTTTTGATTTAGAAATTTTATTATTATTCCCTATAGCTGTTACTTTATTTAAAGTAAGTACTTTTGGATTTAGTATAGCTTTAATTTTCTTTGTTGTTTTAACAATAGGATTTATTTTAGAAATTGGTTCAGGAGCTATCTCTATTACTACACAAAATAATAATAATAATAATAAATAATTAATTAAATCTTTATTATTATTTTCAATTAAATATTTAATTGTAACTCTTTTTTAATTACCCCCTTTATTATTTAATTCTATTTAAATATTAAATTAAGTAATGTATTTATTTATATGAATTTGTGTTTAAAATTTGTATTTTCTTTATTTAAAATTTAGTGATTATTTATAGTAAAATTATATATTAATAAAATGACATTATTTAATAAATATTATTACAATAAAACAAAACTTAAATTTTATAAAATAAATTGACTTTGAAATTGAAAAATAAAATATTTAAATAATTAAGGTTTATAAAAGAATATAAATAAAAGGGGAAATCTGATAATTGGTAATCATTTGTATTTGCATTACAAAAATGATAGTTCAAGTCTATCTTTCTCCATAAATTCTTTTCTTTCTTATAATTTCTTAACTATTAAATTTAAATCACAAAAAAAAAGAATTTAAATTATAAGCCTCGATTGCTTAGTGGTCAAAGCGCTATTCTGAAGATATAGAAATGTGAGTTCAATTCTCTCTCAAGGCAAATAATTAATAATAAATATAAAAATTTAAGCTGAAATAGTTTAATTGGTAAAACGAATTCCTTGTAAGACTTTAATATTGGTTCAATTCCAATTTTTAGCAATATTAAATTAAATTCTTTTTTAATATAATTAAATATAAAATAATATGAGTTGTAGTTTAATTTGGAAAAACATCATTTTTTGGTAATGAATAATATCAGTTCGATTCTGGTCGACTCAGTATATTTTTTAGAAAATTTTAGTGTTTTATCTGTTTGTTTTATATTTTGTAATTTTAATTAATTAAAATCAATATAAGAAAGCAGAACTTGAGTGGTTGAGTGTCTCCCTTTTAAGGAGAAAGTCCTGGTTCAAGTCCAGGTGCTTTCAATTCTTAATATTTAATTTATTTTAAAATTGGTTTTAATAAAAAAATCATTTAAATTTCAATATTATAATATATATTTAAGAATTCTAAAAATAATTAAAAATAAAAAATTTTTAAATCTAAATAAAGGGCAGGTGATCCGATTGGTAATGGTGATTCTCTGTAAAAGAATTGGTTAACGCCGTAAAAGGTTCGATTCCTTTACTGCTCAATATATAAAATTTAAATGGTAGATGACAAATTGGTCAGTCGCTCCTTTTGGGTAGGAGACATACAGCATGTTCGAATCGTGCCTACCATATTTATTTTATTAATATCTAAATAATTTTTAAATTATTTAATGAAAAGTTCTTGATAGTTCAAAAAATAAAAGATAATATAAGAAACATGTTACTTAAAATGTCTCTTTTGTTGAATCTTATATTATTTCTTCTAAAATAGAAAAAGTAATTAAAACAGATGATTGAAAAGATTATTTTGAAAGAACCAATCAAATAAAATATTTCGGTGTTATGGCAGAGAGGTTATTGCGGAGTACTGTTAATACTTTATTCATAGGTTCGATTCCTATTAACGCCTTTAATGTTTTAAATTATTATATTTATTAATTTAATATTAATTTATATTTTTGTATAATAATATAATACAAATATATAAAAGAGTAATAATTAAACGAACATGTTGAAATTGGTAAACAATCTCTTCTTAAGCAGGAGTGGAAGTAATTCCTTAAGAGTTCAAGTCTCTTTGTTCGTATACGTTTTACAACAATAGTGTTCAATATAATTAAATTATATTTAGACAGTTTAGTGTAACGGTTTGCACGCTAATCTCATTAGTTAGTAGAAGGGTTCAATTCCCATTCTGTCTTTGTTAATATTAACTTAATATTATAAATTATATTAATTCAATAATTTATAATTTCAGATTTTAATTATTTTTGTATAGATATAATCTAAACAAATTAGACTAAGGTCTTTTAGTATAATTGGTATTACAGCTACCCTTCAAGTAGCTAGTGTCAGTTCGATTCTGATAAAGGCTATTATTTATAATTAAATTTACTTAATCTTAATAAAAAACAGAGAATATAATATATTATAATAATAATTAAATATTATTTTATAACTTAAATATATAATATATTTAAATAAAAATTTTAAATTAATATAATCTAATTTTTGTTAATCGTTATTAAATTTAATTAAAAAACAAAATTATTTTTTTTAATACTAATTTTAGAACCCACACAAATTTAAAAACAAAATGTTACAAAATTCTAATATAATAATAAATTCACCTTTAGAACAATTTGAAGTAAGTAGTTTAATAAGTGTAATAGCACCTATATTTGGTTATATAAATATAACTTTAAGTAATTTAGGATTATATTCTATATTAATATTATTTATAATATTAAGTTTACATATAATAACTAATAATGAAAATAAAATATTACCATCAAAATGAAGTATAGCTATTGAAAGTATATTTACAACAATTAATACAATGGTAAGAGAACAATTAGGTAAAGAAATTTATTTACCATTTATATATTCATTATTTTTCTTTATATTAATAAGTAATTTAATAGGTAATATACCTTATTCATATACTATAACAACTTCTGTAATAGTAACAATAGGATTATCATTTACAATATTAACAGGTGTAACTATACTTGGATTATATATTCATAAATTACATTTTTTCTCTTATTTTGTTCCATCTGGAACTCCTTTAGCTTTAGTTCCATTATTAGTTTTAATTGAAACTGTATCTTATTTAGCTAGAGCTTTATCATTAGGTATAAGATTATTTGCTAATATGGTTGCTGGACATTCTTTATTAAAAATATTATCTACTTTCTTATATCAAATGTTTAATAGTAGTTTTATTATAGCTATATTTACTTTAATACCTTTTGCATTCTTTTTAGCATTATGTGGATTAGAAGTAGCTGTATCTATTATTCAAGCTTATGTTTTTGTATTATTAGTAATATCTTATATTAAAGATGCTATTTATTTACACTAATTAATATTAAATTTTTCTAATTCTTTAATTAATTCTATTTTACCCCCTTTAAATTCAAGATATTTTTATTCTAAATAATTATAAAATAAATTTAAACTACTCAATTAATAAACTTCAAATTAATTAATTTTCTATATAAACTTCAAATATAAATATATAAATAAACCTGTTTTAATAAATAGTAAAGAATTAGAATAATAAATATGAAGATAATAAATTACCAATTGAAGTATTATATTTTAAGTACTTATTTTCTCCTTGTTTTACAGTAGATTTTTTTACAGTTGAAGGTAAATTTTATAAATCTATACAGAGTAATCCTAAAATATTACACAAAATTAGATTAACTTCTAAATATTTAGAAATAGTTCTTGTATGTGCTATTAAAAAATCTCGTTTTAATGATTCAAAGTCACAACTAATAATTTCTAAAAAATGATGACACAGATTACATTTTAGATAATAAAGTCTAATTTATTAAACAGATAAAAGAGATAATAATTATGAAAATCTTAAATAGTGAGATATTTTTATTTCAAGTATTATATATTTTATAAAGATTACTAATTATTTAAAAGTGAGTTTCAATTTAAAATATATAAAATTAAATGAATAACATATCATTGTTATTAAGGTTTGATAAATAATATTCTCTTTAAATTTATTAATTCAAATTATAATAGATATTCTAGTAAAATCGATTAAAATATTAATTTATAATAAATTAATGAATTATAATTTATTATTTGATAATAATTTAAACCTTTATGATATACTAATAGGTTCTGGAATAGTTTACATTGGAAAGTTAAAACGATTGCTAATTGTTCGGGTTATCCCTTAGGTGTTCGACTCACCTCTATTCCGTAAAACACAAAAAAATTTTTTTGTTTTTTGTTTTTTGTTTTTTGTTTTTTTTTTCTTATAAACAAATCAAAAATAGAGGAGTAAAGAAGATAAGTGAGGATTGTAATATGGATTGACGATTATATTCAACTAATGCTAAAGAAATTGGAACTCTTTATTTAGTATTTGCAATATTTGCAGGTATGATAGCAACAGGATTTTCAGTTTTAATTAGATTAGAGTTATCTTCACCTGGTGTTCAATTTCTTCAAGGAGATCATCAATTATTTAATGTAATTATAACTGCTCATGGAATATTAATGTTATTTTTTATGGTCAAAATTAATTATAATATTATAGAAAACTTATTTTTTGATGTGAAATTCTTAAATTTTAAAAAGACTATTAAAGGAATTTACGAAATTAATTCATTAGGATATAATAATAAAAAAATATATAAAGGTCATAATCATCCTGCTAAAAAAATATGAAATATTAAATCCCTTTAGCAATCGATCTAAAACAGTTGAAGTAGCTACAGAAGCTTTAAGAAAAATAAGAGGAACGCCTATTTATATATATGATAATGTAACTAAATCACTTATTTTTATATCAGATTCTAAACAATGATTATATGATAATATAAATATTCATCATATAACTTTAGATAATTGTATATTAAATGGTAAGTTATATTTAAACAGATTTTATTTTTATCTGGAGATTATTTCTGAATTACCTTATGAAGCATTATTAACATCTAAAGAGTTAGTTTTATTATTAGAAACTGTTAAATCTCAATATAAACCAAATCATCCCAAAAGTAAAATAATTTTAGTTGAGAACATGGTAAACTCTAACTTAAATTCTACATTTTCAAGTATAAGCCAATTAGCTAAACATTTGAAAGGAGATAGAAGTACAATTAGAAATTATATTTTAGGAAGATCTAAAGGTTTATATCGAAAACAATGAAAATTCACTTTAATAGATTCAACATATAAATAAGTTTTCTAAATTATTTAAAATAAGGCATGGCCGGATTTTATAGTAATATAAAATTTTCTTCTTGCTATATGCTGGAACACCCTTAGAGTATTATTAACTAAGCCTACCTAAAAGTAGGAAAAAGTAACATAATAATAATTGGGCAATCAGCAGGAAACCAACAAAATTATACTTTTTATAAATTTTAAGTAGGATCCTCAGAGACTACACGCAAGATATCCTATGAAATTATGTACAAAAAACATAAGGATAAAGATATAGTCCAACCTTTTTCGAAAGATTAAGGATAAATGTATGCCAGCATTCATTGGAGGTTTTGGTAATTATTTTTTACCTATTCATATAGGAGCTCCTGATATGGCAAACAAAAAGGAGGTCCATGAGTTTAATAGAAAATATTATAGTGATAATTATAAAGATAATAAATTTAAAGAATATTTAGCTGGTCTATTTGAAGGTGATGGACACATTTGGATTCAAAAAGAAAATCAAAAAAAGAAACATAATCCAAGATTTTGTATCACATTTAGTCTTAAAAATGAACCATTAGCTACAAAATTATTAGAGTTAATAGGGTCAGGATTTATAAGATATAAAATACAAGATAATGCTTGTGTATTAACTGTTTCTCCTGTAATAGGTTTAAAAAAATTAGTTCATTTAATAAATGGCGAATTAAGAACTCCAAAAATACATCAACTTCATAAATTAATAGATTGATTAAATAAAAATCATAATACAAATTTTACTAAATTACCATTGAAAGATAGTTCATTATCTGAAGATGGATGATTAAGTGGATTTATAGATTCAGATGGTAGTTTTTCTGTTCAACATACTAAATTAGAAAACAATGCAAAAAAAAGAAAAATATCTTGCAGATTAAGAATTGAACAAAGAATGTTAGATCCAATAACTAATGAAAGTTATTTTAAAATTTTAACAGATATATCAAATTTCCTTAATTGTTCATTGTTAACTAGAAAACAAAAATCAACTGGTAATGAATATTATACTTTAACAGCTTCAAGTAAATTATCTTTAGAAATAATAGTAAATTATTTAGAAAAATATCCATTATTTTCAAGTAAACATTTAGATTATAATGATTGAAAAAAAATAATACTATTAATATTTGAAGATAAACATTATACAGAAGAAGGTATAAATAAAACAAATTCTGTAAAAAATAGTATGAATAGACAAAGAATTAAATTTACTTGAGATCATTTAAATATATTATCTTTTTAAAATTATATTATTATTATTAAACTCTAAACTGGAAATGCCGTTAAGAAGTGTAAACTTTTTAATTATTACTTCGCTATATGCATGGAATCTCTCGATTTTGGAATTAATTTTCCAGTTAACAGATACATAGACACCTAATTGAAGTTTTAAACTTATAAAGTTGTATTTTCAACTGAATTAGTCGTAAAATTTATGTATACATGGGAGGAATGTGCAGGAAACCAACAAAATAAATAAAACAATAAACACAATACAAAACAAATAATTTTTAATTAAGAAATTTTTATTAAAAATAAAATTATAAAAACAAAAAAAATATAAAAGAGGAGACAACAAATAATTTTTACAACAATAGTGTTCAACTTCTAACAAAAATAATAATTAAAATAAGAAACAATAAAAATCAGATTAAAAAAATAAAACCATACAACCCGAGTATGTTGTATTAAAAAAAAAAATGCTTTTTAGACGCTATTAGTTCTTCTAAAAAAAAAATGTTTTTAAAAATTTTTTGAATATTTTATTTATTAATCTATAGTTTAATAATAATTTGTTTATTAAGTGTAAGTTTGTCTTTTTTTATTAAATCTATTAGAATTCATCATTATTTTTACTATAATATGAATGTTCAAATAAATTCAGAAAGTAATACAATTACTGTTAAACCAACTCAAAATCCAAGAGTTATGACAAATTTTGATGAAGTAGATTTTAAATTTGAATTTAATTTACCAAATGAAGAAATTCATGCAATAAATGAATTATTGGGTACAGATGTTACTAATAATGTAATAACAGGTACAAATGCAGATTATATAATAAATACATACATATTTCCTATTATCCAATCAAATAATATTGATCCATTAATTAGTGATCTTTTTATTAAATTTCTTAATTAATTTTCAATATATTTTTTATAATTTTTATTTTAATAAAAATTTTACCCTCTTAATCAATTTAAGGATTTAATTACGTATTCTTGAGAATAGAGTGAATAATATTTATTTATACACATTTTCTCCTTTTTATTTGACAATTAAACTATAATTATTGTTAAATTTATTTGTTATGTATTGTGAATTAATTTTTCTATTATTTTAAGTAGGATCCTCAGAGACTACACGCGAAGCTCCTTTATATTTTAATATACAGGATGAAGACATAGTCCGTTTAAGTAAGAAATTACTTAAGATCAAGATTTCCAAGATTAAATAATATAAGTTTCTGATTATTACCTCCTTCATTAATTTTATTATTACTTAGTGCATTAGTAGAAAATGGAGCAGGTACAGGATGAACGATTTATCCTCCATTATCAGGGATACAATCTCATTCAGGTGGATCTGTAGATTTAGCTATATTTAGTTTACATTTAACAGGAGTATCTTCATTATTAGGAGCTATTAATTTTATTACTACAGTTTTAAATATGAGAACTAATGGTATGAGTTTACATAAATTACCATTATTTGTTTGAAGTATTTTTGTAACTGCTATTTTATTATTATTAGCTTTACCTGTTTTAGCAGGTGAATTATTACCGCCTGCTTTAAATTCGGCTATATGCTGGAAACTGTTTTATTTTAATGAAACACAATCAGCAGGAAACTTATTAGATTTAAATCTTTTAAGGATCTTCAGAGACTATACGCCGGAATTAATCTGTTGTAATATTTTACCTATATCTCAAATAAAATTAAATAATAATTTAAATTATAAAGATTTATCAAATTTTAAATTAAGTTCCTATTTAGCTGGTTTAATTGAAGGAGATGGTACTATAATTGTACCTAAAACTGAAAGATCAGTTAAAGGAAAAATTAATTATCCTTCAATACAAATAATATTTAATTTGAAAGATCTTCCATTAGCTTTAATGATTCAAAAAGAATTAAAGTTTGGTTCTATAACTAGAAAAAAAGGAGTAAATGCTTATATTTATTCTATTAATAATTTAGAAGGTTTATTAAAATTAACTTCATTAATTAATGGAAATATGAGAACTCCTAAAATTTATGCTTTAAATAATTTAATAGATTGATTAAATATAAAATTTAAAGGAATTAATATTCCTAAAAATTTTATTAATATTAGTCCATTAGATTCAAATGCTTGATTATCTGGATTTATAGAAGCTGATGGTCATTTCTCTGTAAGAACTACTTCAACTATAAAATATTCTAAAGTAGAATGTAAATTTGAATTAAGTCAAAGACAAATTGATCATAATGGAAACAATAATTTAAATTTTCTTGATATTATTGCTAATTTCTTACTTTCTTCTGTTAAAAGCATCAGAATTGATAAACCTAAACCTGAATATAGAGTAAGAACTACAAGTTTAAATGGAAATTTAATTTTAGAAAATTATTTAAATTTATTTCCTTTATTTGGGAGTAAATATTTAGATTATAAAGACTGAATAAAAGTATTAGATTATTTTAAATCAGGTACATTTAAACATAAAAATAATATTCAAGAAATTATAATAATAAAATCTAACATGAATAATGCCAGAATAAATTTTACTTGAGATCATTTAAATAAATTTTATAACTTAGATTAATAAGATATAGTCCCAACATACATGTGAATGTATGAGTATTTACCATTATATTTTAATTAAATGAAAACATAATGAGACTATTAAAATATAGTCATGAGACCTAGTCTAGTAAATCAAGAGAAAGGGTATAACTATGTTATTAACAGATAGAAATTTTAATACTAGTTTCTATGATCCAGCTGGAGGAGGAGATCCAATATTATTTCAACATCTTTTCTGATTCTTTGGACATCCTGAAGTATATATTTTAATTATACCAGGATTTGGTGTAATTAGTCAAGTAATTTCAACATTTTCAGGTAAACCTATATTTGGTTATTTAGGAATGGTATATGCTATGTTCTCTATTGGAATATTAGGATTTTTAGTATGATCTCATCATATGTTCAGTGTAGGTTTAGATGTAGATACAAGAGCTTATTTCACTGCAGCTACAATGGTAATTGCTGTACCTACAGGTATTAAAATATTCTCTTGAATTGCTACTTTATATGGTGGTAGTTTAAGATTAACAACACCTTTATTATTTACAATAGGGTTTTTAGCTTTATTCACAATTGGAGGTGTAACTGGAGTAGTTTTAGCTAATGCTTCATTAGATTTAGCATTACATGATAGAATTAAAAAAGATTCTCATTATATTCGTAAATTTTGAGTAGGTTTAATGGATGGTAAAGGAAGTATTCAAGTTAATCATTGAAGATATAAAAGTCTTCAATACAGATTAGTTATTAAATTAAAATATAATATTGAAAATTTATCAATGTTAAATTTAATAAAATCTCACATTGGAGGAAATGTTAAAGTAATTGAAGATAATAAATTTATTATTTGAGTTATAAACGATAGAAAACAAATTCAAAGAATAATTGAAATATTTGTTTCTTATCCTCCTTTGACTTCAAGATTAAAAGCTCAATTAGCATTTATGTTAAAATGTTTTCAACAAAATAATGTTATATGATATTTAAATGCTAGAAGTAAAAAATATATTAATCCTAATTTAGATATAATTAAAATTGATAATAATTATTTTAATGCTTGATTATCAGGGTTTTTAGAAGCAGAAAGTTGTTTTACAATAAAAAATAAATCTTATAATCATTCCTTTTTTATTAATCAAAAGAACGATAAATATATCTTAGAAAAAATTAAAAATCATTTTGATATTAAAAATGAAATTAGAAAAATAAATAATAAATTTTGATTTATTGAAATTTATAGAAAATTAACTTTAATAAAAATTATTAATCATTGCATTAACTATCCTTTATTAGGAGAAAAATTACTTTCATTTACTAAATTTAAAAATCTTTTAAAATAAGTGTCATGTTGTCTTACCACTATGATAAATAAAAGAATAAGGGAAATTAAAACACAAAAAACACACAACACAAACACAAACACAAACACAAACACAAACACAAACACAAACACAAACACAAACACAAACACACAAAAACAAAACACACAAACAAAAACACAAAACAATAATTTAAGTAACTTTTTATATCACAAAAATTAGATATAATAATACAAAATTATTAATTTATATTCAACTTTATAAAAAATATTAATTTAAGTTTAAATTAATAATAGTTAAGCTTTAGTCTTAAAAACCAAAATATAAAAAAACAAAAATGAATTATAATTTATTAATTGATAATAATTTAAACCTTTATGGTATTTTAATCAGCTCTGGATTTATCTTAGGTTGTTCTATATATTACTTAATTAAAAGTAATTATACTGCTATTCCTTCTCAAAATATAGAAACTATAACAAACGAAGATATAGAAGGTATAATTAATGAAAATGTAGTAACTATAGTAACTAATGAAAATATAGAAGCTATAATTGACAGTGAATCTGATACTGATTATGCATCTGATTATCAAAGTACATTTGATAGTGATAGTTCATCAGAAATTGATATAACAGATCTAAATTTATTTTTCATGCCAAATGTAGATCTAAACGTATGTTCAATTCAAGAATTAAAAGTATATGAATGAACTAGCATATTTGCAAAAGAATTAGAAGAAAATTTTGTAACAGAAGAGGAATTAATGGATGCGGTCTGAATTATTCCTGAAGAATTATTATTTACAAATGAGATTAATGATCTTATTCTTCAAGCTATATTAGATATTTAATATAACTTTTTTCTTTTTATTTATAAATTTACATATTTAATTAATTTAAATATGAATTATTTAAATTTTACCCCCTTTATAAGTAAATTTTTATTAAAAGAGTAAACAAGCAAAAATATAAAAATTTATTATTAAATGTTGTTTTGTTTACATTTCTCCTTTATAAAAAATTAAAACACACAAATTTGTTTATCGGTAATATAAATAAAATTAATATATTGCTAACGGTGAAACCTTTAAAATGGAAAAATGTTATTTTCAAGCTACAAATTTTAAAGGTAATACCGTGGAAACCAAACTATAAATAATTATTTATTTTTTAGAAGTAGGATCCGTAGAGACTATACGTGGTAATCGAACGTTAATTAAGTTTAATAATTAGATAAGATATAGTCCGATCCTCATTGTAAAATGAGTATAAGTTTATAAAGACTTATTATGTAGTAGCTCATTTCCATTATGTATTATCAATGGGAGCTGTTTTTGCAATATTTGCAGGATTTTATTATTGAGCACCTAAAATAACAGGAAAATCATATAATGAATTATTAGGAAAAATTCATTTTTGAACATTATTTATAGGAGTAAATACTACTTTCTTTCCTCAACATTTCTTAGGTTTAGCGGGTAAAATAAAATTCAAATACTTTAATAAAATAAGAAATATATTAAAATTCACTTTAATTTTTTTAATTTTGTTATATTCAAAATCCTTAGATTCGTCTATATTAGTAAATAGTATTTTACCTCTATCTATTTATTTAAATTACAGAAAAAGAAAAATTCATAAATTTGCTAATGGTCAACACAAAAAACCATTGTGATTAAATAATCCTGTGAGAGTTTATAATAATCTTAATTTGAACAGAAACTTGATAGGTTCTGAAAATAAAACACATTCAATAATTTATCAATGAACAAATCTTATAACAGGAAAAATGTATGTAGGTAGTGCTTGAAACGGTTCCACTAGATTATTGAGCTATTGAACACCTAGTATTTTGCGAAGAAAATATCCGATTTATAATAATATAAATTATTACGGTGTTCATAATTTTGCTTTAGCAATTTTAGAAGATTTAGGAAGTTCAGGTTCAGTAACAAAAGAATATATACTTTCTAGAGAACAATATTATTTAGATATATTATTTAATAAATACCTTAACTTAGCTCTTAATTTATCTAAAGTAGCTGGTTCTACAAAAGGTTATAAACATAAACCTGAATTTAGTTTAAGTAGAAAAGGTGATCTAAATCCAATGTTCGGTAAAAGTAAATCTAAAGAATTTATAGAAATGCAACTTAAAAATAGAAAGGGTAATAAAAACCCATTATTTAATAAAATTCAATCTCCTTCTACTCTAGCTAAAATTACAAAAATGGTTTATGTTTATAATTGCTTGGATATGTCTTTGATAGGAGAATATTCAACAGTAAACTGTTCTAAAGAGTTTAAAATGGGAAAAGATACATTAACTAAGTATATTAAAAATGGTCTTCCTTTCAAAGGAAAAATATTTAGTAGAGCAAAATTGAATTAAGGTAATTAAAATAAGATATTAACTTTATTACTTCGTTTTACCCCCTTTAATAGAATGAATAGTATAAAAGAGTAAACAAGACAATAAAGTTTGTGAATTTATCTTTATTTATTTTGTTTACAATTATGAATTTTTTTTTTCTTTCTTATTTTTTAAAGTATTTGTCATGCCCCAAATAATATATAAATTAAAATATATTATTTGAAAATTGGGTGAATTGCAAGGAAGACCTATCATAGGTTAACTTGCAGCTAATCTTATTACGAAGGATATAATATAAATTTATTATATAGTAATAAGCCAGTTCAACGATTAACGAGTGAGTTACTTCAACAATAACCTCGATACAAGTGCCCAACAATTATATTATTATAATTGATGACATAATCTGAACCTAATAGTAATATTAGGAAATAGGGTTTAAATTCCCCTATGATAACACTAATTGATGCCTAGAAGAATACCAGATTATCCTGATGCCTTTAGTGGTTGAAATCAAATTTCAAGTTTTGGATCAATGATTTCAATAATGGCTACTGTATTATTTGGTTATATTCTTTATGATATATTTGCTAATGGAAGTTTAGTTAATACTAATCCTTGAAATATCCCTTCTTATTTCACATCTACAGAACAATTTAAAAATGAAACTGATACAGCTACAACTTTAGAATGATCATTAGAAAGTCCTATACCATTACATGCTTTCAAGATGTTACCTGTTCAATCTTAAATTAATAGATTAGATTTAACTTGTTATTTATTTTAAATAAACAATTCATTTTAATAATTTTACCCCCTTTAAATTTTAATATAAAATTTATAATATAAATTATTAATAATTTATAAATAAAAAATATACAAGACTGTAGCATAATTGGTAATGCAATTCGCTCATAATGGATATTATAAGGGTTCAATCCCCTTCGGTCTTAATTATAAAATATTATAATACAGGGTACTTGGTCGAGTCTGGTTTATGGCGCTCGTTTTGAAAACGAGTACTTGAATAAAGTCGTGAGTTCAAATCTCACAGTGTCCGAGGTTTAATTTAATATGATCTGTTTGTTTGTAAATATTTTCTCATATATTTTTTAAAATTAAATTAATTTATTAAATAAATAGAATAAATATAGAGAAAATATTTTAAAATAAGTAGAAAATTTTCATACTCTCAATAGACGTATTAAATATTATTTATTTATTTTTTGTTTTTATTAAAATCCAATTTAAATTTAGAATGAATAAAAATAATTATAATTTAAATAAAAACAAACAGTTAACACACCAAATTTATACTTAAATCTATTTAAACTATAATAGATAATCTAGATGCCAAAATCGAATAAATAATTATTTATTTATTAATGCTTAGTTTATTATTATTAACACCTATAATAGGTAGTTTATTATTATTAACAATTCCAGAGAATACAATAGAAAATAAAATAAAAATGAAAAGAATAACTTTAATAAGTATGATAATAAATTTTTTAATTTCAATATATATTTGATTAGAATTTGATTCAAATACTAGTCAATATCAATTTGTATATGAATTTATAGATTTAAGTTATTGTCATTTAAATATAGGTATAGATGGAATATCATTATATTTTGTATTATTAACAACATTTATAAGTCCTATAGCTATATTATCTAATTATAATAATATAAATAATAATTTAAAATATTTTTTAATTTCATTTTTATTATTAGAAACATTACAAATAGGAGTATTTATAGTATTAGATTTAATTTTATTTTATATTTTCTTTGAAAGTGTATTACCTGTACTATTTTTAGTAATTATAATTTATGGTGCTGGTGAAGCTAGAATAAGATCAGCATTATTATTATTTTTATATACTTTAACAGGATCTTTATTTATGTTATTAGCTATACTTCAAATATATAGTTATGTAGGATCTACTGATTTTCAAATAATATCTTTATCAAATATAAATTTAGATAATCAAAAAATCTTATGATTAGGTTTTTTTTTAGCTTTTGCAGTAAAAACTCCATTATGACCTTTAACAGGATGATTATATAGAGCTCATGCTGATAGTCCTTTAGCTGGATCTATTTTATTAGCTGCTACTATATTAAAATTTGCTACTTATGGTTATTTAAGAGTTTTAATTAATTTTTTACCTGATGCTACTAATTATTTTTCACCTTTAATTCAAACTATTGCAATTATAACTTTAATTTATGCTTCATTAGCTACAATTATTCAACAAGATACTAAAGCTTTAATTGCTTATTCTAGTATTGCACATATGAGTGTAGTTATATTAGGTTTATTTTCTAATACAATACAAGGTATTGAAGGTGCTATATTATTAGCTTTAGCTCATGGTTTTGTTTCTCCTGCTTTATTTATTTGTGTAGGAGGTGTAATTTATGATAGAACAGGTACTAGAATAATTCATTATGTAAGAGGTTTAGTAACTTATATGCCTGTATTTACTATATTATTTTTCATTTTTACATTAAGTAATACTGGAATACCTTTAACTTTAAATTTTTTAGGTGAACAATTATCTTTAATTGGTATATGAGAAAGAAGTCCTATAATAGCAGCTTTAGGTGCTAGTGGTATAGTTTTATCTGCTATTTATTCTATTTATTTATATAATAGAATTTCTTATGGTATTTATTCTCCTCATTTAAAACCTATTAAAGATATTTCTAGAAGAGAATTTATTTTATTAATAAGTTTATTAATACCTACTGTTTTATTAGGTATTTTCCCTAATGTTATTTTAGATGGTTTACATTTTTCTATTTCTTCTTTACTTTATAATATTTAATTTTTATCTTACTTTGATTATTATTATTATTTAATTTTAATTATTTACCCCCTTTATTTTTAGATATTTATTTAATAAAAGAAATAATATAAAGAGCGTAGTATTAACGGTTAGTATGGCGATCTTCAAAATCATTGGTAGGTGTTCGAATCACCTCGCTCTTGTTATATAATATTTTATTATTTTAAAACTAATTAATAATTTATTATTTATTAAATTTAAGGGATCTTAGCTTAATTGGTAGAGTTTCTGATTGTCATTTAGAAGGGTCCCAGTTCGAATCTGGAAGATCTCGTTTATTATTATCATTTAAAAGACTTAATAATTAATTAATAATTTATACTCTTAAATTAAATAAGAAAGTTTTATAATAAATTATTAAACCAATAATATATTTTTGTTTATTTTTAATTAAAATTATATATATATATATATTAATATAAAGTAAAAAAAACAAAACAATAATAGTCTTCGTTATTAAAATTATTATAATAATAAATAATTTTAATACTAATTTTAGAAACCAAACTTAAAATCTATAAATGATAATTAATTTAAATAATAAAAATTTATTATTAAATATTATAAATACAAAAAATATTAGTTTAATCTTAATATCTTGTTGCTTAATATTATTAATTTATTATTTTAATATATTATTAATAACTTTATTAATAATATCATTAATATTAATAATTAATTATTTTATTAATATCTCTTGAATCAAAGTATTATTTATAAGCATATTTATATATTATTATTATTATGTTTATTTAAAAAATAATATTATTTATTTAGATAACACTGAATATTTAATATTATATAATAATATATATATTAAAGGTTTAAATTCTATAGTAACAAATTATGATGAATTAATAGCTTATGCAGTAGGAGTTAAATTATCTAGTATATATTTAAAAATTACACCAATTGAACCTACATTTTATTTTCATTTTGGTCTAGGAGTAGGACCTACTTTAGATTTAACAGTTCACCAAGAATCATATGTTTCACCAACAGATTCTAATTTCAAAAATTATGTTTTATTAACTGTTGAAAAAGTTGAAGATCATATTAATTTACTTAAAGATATGGTACCTTTTCATCATAAACATTATAAAACCTCTAAAATGACTAATATGGAAAATAATACAACAGTTATTAGTGGAGATGCTCCAACTAATATTAATGTTGTTAATATTCATTGTCCTTTAGAATCTGGAGAGATTTTTGTTATTTATAATTTTGAAAATTTAATTTTTAATATCTCATATAATTTTTATATTATTTTTATAAGTATTTATTTAGTTTTCTTAATTATTAATTTGATAAATTATATTAAACTTATTTTTTTTTATGTAAAATAAATTCAATTAGATTATATATATTTTATTTAAATTTATCAGTAATCATTTTACTATAAAATTATTTGTTATGTTTTAAGTTAATTTAATTAATTAACTATAAATAATTTAAAAAATTTTTAACAATTCCTCTCATGTAATTTATTAACAAAATAAAAATACATTAATTATAAAATTAAATATAATGTTCTTTAATTTTGTTTACCCCCTTTAATATATATTAATAAATAAAAGAAATAGTTTATTTAACAAATGTTTAATAATAATAAAATTTAAATATAAACGAGTATAGTTAAATTGGTATAACCTCTACCTTCCAAGTAGATGTAATCAGTTCGAATCTGATTATTCGTACATTATTATATATTTATAATCAAATATTAAATATATTTAAATTATAATAATATATATAAAAGTGTATATTATTATAATATATATTAGACGCTATTAAAATTTGATAAAATAAAAAAATGTTAGCAGCAGCAAAATACATTGGTGCAGGTTTAGCTTGCTCAGGTTTAATTGGAGCTGGAGCTGGGATTGGTTTAATCTTCTCTTCATTAATCGCTTCAACAGCTAGAAACCCTCAAATAAGAGGTCAATTATTCAGTTTTGCAATCTTAGGATTCGCTTTAGCTGAAGCTACAGGATTATTCTCTTTAATGATTGCTTTCTTATTATTATATTCTTAATTTTAATAAATTAAGATTTATTTAATAATAATTACAATAATTTAAATATTAAACCTTTTGAATTTATAAAATAATAATTTATTATATTAAATAAATATTTACTTAATTTAAAGTAAATAATTATTTTATTTTTGTTTACCCCCTTTAATTACTAAAATAAATTCAATAATATTTAAAGAATTAAATCTAATAAATTAAAAAAATTAAATATTAATAAAATTTAAAAGTAGAAAGTAATAATAAGGAAGCAATCATTAAATAGTAATAAATATTAAATATTTATAAAATATAATTATTCAACTGAATAGATTTATATTTAAGAAATTATTTTAATTATAAATTCACTAAATTAAATGAATTTTAATTTAGACTTCGTAACATTACCCACTAAAAGATAAAATTTCAAATGAACAAACTAATATATTCAAATATCAAAATAAGCCCTATATACGGTTTATCTTTAGTAAGAAAACATATAAATAAAAGAATAACAGATCTAACTATAGAAAATATACCTAATAGATATACAGAAATAGAAAATATAAAAAATGTAAATAATAAAAAAACTAATGAAAATTTACAAACAATAATTAAATTAAGTGATAATATAATTAATACTAATAAATCTCAATTAAATTTATTAAATAAAAATCAAATAAATTTAAATTTATCTAAACCAAATAATTTAAAATTTTCTAATAAAAATGAATTAATTAAAATAAATTTAAAAGATTCAAAATTAAATTATATGAATGAACAACAATATATAAAATTAATTAGTCCATTTAATTCTAAATTAGCAAGTTTTAATAATCATATTTATACATTTACTAATAAATCTTATAAAAAAATAAATAAAAATTTAAATAATTTATATTTAATATGTAAATCAGTCTTTCTTAATATGTCAAGTATAATAAGTAAACCTATAGTATCTATTAATCCTAATTTATTAAAAATTACATTATTTTATTATTGAAAACCTTTAAGAAAAAAATATTATATTAGTAATTTACATTCTAAATTTTTAATTTTACATTATAATAAATTAGAAAAATTAATTAAATTATTAAGTAAATTTTTTAAAAAATCAGTAGAATTAGAATTAATTAGAATATATTCCCCACAAAATGAAAGTAATATATTAGCTAATCTTATTGGTATTTTAAGTAATTTTATTAAATTTAGATATATTCATATGAAATTATTTAAAGTAAGTAAAATTAAAAATTTAAATAAAGGAATTAATAATAGATTTACTAATAATAAAATACCTTCTTTTTTAACTGGTATTTATTTAAATTTAGCTGGTAGAGTTTTAACCCAAAAAATTCAAAAAAGAGTTAAATCTAAAGTAATTCAAAAAGGTAGTTTAGCTAAAATTAAAGCTAGATTAATTAATACTAATAGATTTATTAATAAAAATAAAAGAGGTACGTTTAGTATTACAATTAAAACTGGACATATTATAAATGATTAAATAATTAAATAATTTCAATTTTTATATTGTTATAAATTATTTTTGTAAAATAATTGTACAATTATTGTTTTTTTATATATTTTTGTGTTTTAACTAATTCAACCCTTAACAAAACAAATATAAAAAAACAATAATTTAAGTAACTTTTTATATCACAAAAATTAGATATAATAATACAAAATTATTAATTTATATTCAACTTTATAAAAAATATTAATTTAAGTTTAAATTAATAATAGTTACACTTTAGTCTTAAAAACCAAAATAAATATAAAAAAAACAAAAATGAATAAAATAAATAGAAATCAATTTCAATCTTTTCCATATCATTTAGTAGATCCTTCACCATGACCAATTTTAGTTAGTTTTTCATTATTAAGTTTAACTTTAGGAGCAGTTATGTATATGCAAGGTTTTAATCATGGAGGACAATTATTAAGTTTAGGATTTACATTAACAGTATTTGGGATGATATTATGATTTAGAGATATTATCACAGAAGGTACATATTTAGGACATCATACTTTACAAGTACAAAAAGGTTTAACTATTGGAGTAGTATTATTTATTATTAGTGAAATATTTGCATTTTTAAGTGTCTTTTGAGCTTTCTTTCATTCTAGTTTATCTCCAACTATAGAAATAGGAGGAATATGACCACCACAAGGTATAACACCTTTAGATCCTTTTGCAATACCATTATTAAATACTATATTATTATTATCATCAGGTGCTTTTGTAACATATGGTCATCATGCTTTAATTCAAGGAGATAGAAAAGGAGCTATCTTAGGTACATTATTAACAATAATTTTTGCTATAATATTTACTGCTTTACAATATTATGAATATTCAGAATCAAGTTTTACAATGAGTGATTCAGTATATGGAACAGTATTTTATGCTTCAACTGGTTTACATGGATTACATGTTATTATTGGTACATTA
>Ga0307470_10000114_pt1 | contig 55952 bp, 52 predicted proteins | sample atmos_gasesAM3C__FD_204565 | JGI IMG/M metagenome (GOLD analysis project Ga0307470, IMG submission 204565) | Hardwood forest soil microbial communities from Morgan-Monroe State Forest, Indiana, United States - atmos_gasesAM3C_05 | ecosystem: Environmental > Terrestrial > Soil > Temperate forest... | reverse complement strand
TACGGCCTCATCTTCGAATACACGGAGCGCAACCAGCTTTAGCATATCAACGGGGCCGACAACAGCCGCCGCACCGAATATACCTACGACGCGGCGGGCAACGTCACTTACCGGGTAAATCGTTGGCTCTTCCCGGCGGGAGACCTTTTTTCCTACGACGCTTTGAATCGAATCACGGAGGTGGATAATGGCGACGCGAGCGTTTGGTTCGCGCACTATCATTACCAATACGACAACATAGGGCGGGAGGCGGCCGTGTGGCGGGACGAAGACGGGAGCAAAGGCGACCGGTTCAGTTACAGCGCGGACAATCAGTTGACCGGGGCGCGCTACAAAAAGGGCAGAAAGGGGTCAGAGCTTCACATCGTCAACTCTTCAAAACCGGCCCAAATATAACGATGTTAAGCTCTGACCCCTCTGCTGACTCCTGACCCCTCTGCTGACTCCTTTTGTCGCGACGCGCCTACAGCGCGAGATCTTCATGTCCCATCGGGAGTAGGTTCAATTCTGGATAATGGGGCGTCAATATTCGTCCCGGCAGCAAAAGGGCAAGGTGCGGGCGGTTATTTCCGCACCAACGATGGAGCGCGCGCGGAGCATTCAATCATACCCTTGCCAAGGGTGAAAATTCTTGCCGTTCTCTCTTGGTTCTGGCACGCTCAGCGGCGTGCGGGACAAGGAATCGACGGCAATCACGATCACTCTTCCTCGCGCCCTCGACCGCGCGCTTCAGGCCGTGGCCGATCAAAAACATTGCGGCAACAAATCGGCCGCGATTCGAGAAGTGCTTTACAAGGAAGTCGGCATGAAGGGCAACCTTCGCATGAAGGAGAAAACGGACAACGCCGCCATAGCCAAGGCGGAGCGTCGTGCGGTGAAGTACGGATCCCGCAAAAGGAAAACTCGGAAATAGGGTTGTCTCGATGTGGCGACGTTGCAGCCCAACGATGTGAACGAGGACACGAAAACCTGCTCTCGGCGTCGAAGGACGGGAACAGGCGTTCCATTCGTTTACGAAGGTCTGGGCCGGTGCGTGAAGCGCACGATCAACGGCCTAACGAGTTCGTGACATATGACGATTGGAATCCGATCTGGGAATGGGATGCGTCCGGGAACGCCGTCGCGGCGAATATTTACGGAGCGAGAGCCGATGAAATCATCGGGCGATCGCTGTTAAATATGCAAATGAACGGGGCGCTGGCCCAAATACTCGCGACCACGCGGCAAGGATTCGAGTATCAACATTCTTCTGATTTCATCTCAGAGGGAAATGCGATGCGGGAACGCAGAGCAAGTCAATTAACCCACTTCTCCCCATCCGCTGCTGACGCTGCGATAAAAAACGGGCTCAATGTGAGAGATCGTAATGGGATTGCGCCGCTTGGCGCTTGGCGAAGAAACACAGTGGATGAGAGGAAGGACCTTACTGGTCCCAAAGAAAATGTTCGAGCCGAAGCCGGCTTAAGCGCGATTTCGCTTCATCGCTCCGCGCGCCGCCGGCGGAGGCTAGCTTCTGATAGACCACTGCCGCCGGTTGCCACTTCGCATCGTCTTCCAGCAAACGCGCGGCATTGAATCCGGCTTTGTAGTACCAAAAAAATTCCCGCTGCGGCCGGTCCGGCCGATTTTCTTCTTCGATGATTTTGTAGAAAGCCGCGAGCGCGTTTTCGCGGTCGCCCAGTTTCTCCAGGCAAATCCCTTTCTTGAACAGAGCCTGGTTTCGCCAATGGACGGGCGCATCTTTTTGGGCGGCGAGCTGATCGTAAACCTCGATCGCTCGCCGGTAATTCTCGCGGTCGGCCTCGCCGGCTTCATACAGGATGTCGCCCTTGCCGCAGAGCGCCTCGCGTTTTTCCTCCGGCTTCGCGTTCCCTTGTAGAACTTCATCGTAAAGCGTGGCGGCGTCCTGGTTCTTGCCGAGCTTCCGTTCGATCGACGCCTGCTCGTTCCTCGCCGCCCATTTCAATTCGCCGTTTTTCTTTACGACTTCGTCGAGCAACACCAGCGCGCGATCGAGCGATTGCACCGCCATGCTTTGGGTGGCGGATTTCGCGGCGAAAAAAAGCGCGCGTTCCGTGAATGGCCCCCGCGGATTTTCCTGGGCCAGGATTTGGAAATGGGTCTGGGCGTTGGCGAAATCCTGCCGGCGATAATAGGTCTCGGCCAGTTTCATCCGGACATCGGCGACGAATGGCGAGCTCGGATAGGTGCGGAGAAAATGTTCCGCCGCCGCGATGACCTTGACCGGATCGGAATCCGACGCCGCATCTTCCAGCCAGATCGTCAGATAATCAGCGCGCTCCATGGCGCTGACGCTGGGTCCGCTCGCGCGGGCGCGCTCGAGATTTTTTCGCGCCTCGTCGAAGCGCGGCGGCGCGGCATGAAAGGCAAGCTCAGCCAGAGCGACCCATGCCTCCGCCACTCGTTTGTGGCGTGGGAATTGCCGGATGAAATCCTCGATGGTCTGCGCCGCTTTGCTGTTTCCTTGCGCGGCCTGAGTGAGCCCGTCTTCGAGAAGGAGATCGGCGCGCGTCTCGTCGTTCGGCGCGCTGTTCGCGAGGTCCTTAGTGTCCGCGAGGAAACGGTTGTTGTCGTTTTGCTGAAGCCAGGCGAGCGACGCGTTGAACAGCGAGTCGCGGCGCAAGGCCGGCGAACGGTTCGCGACTTGTTCGAACGTTTGCGCCGCCTTGTCGTAATGGCGCGATTGAAATTGCGCGCGCGCGATGAGTAGAATGATCCGATCCGACCACGCCGCCGCGGGCGGAAGCGCCATGGCATCACTCAAAATCGCGAGCGCTTCATCAAATTTCCGCTCTTCCATTTCCAGTTCTGCAAATTGAAACAGCGCCGGGGCGAGAGCGGCGAACCTGGCGTGCTCGTTCCGCAATTTTTCGTAGGCTTGCCGAGCGGCTTCGCGGCGCCCGGCGCGCAATTCGCCCCGCGCGAAATACCATTGAGCGAGGGCGCGCCGCGGCTGCGCGGGATCGTTCATCCAGCGGCTCAGCTCCTGGCTCGAGGCCTGATGTTCCGCGCGATAAAGCTCATCGAGCTTTTCAAAGATGACCGGCAACTCGGGGTCGGCAGGATGATGTTCGATGAAATCTTCCAGCGCGTCGTCGCCGGTCTCCGGTGTTTGCAGTTGTAAATGCGACTCCGCCATCGCGCACAAGGTGGCGATCCACACCGCCCGGGTCGCGCCTTCCGGCCGGCGCAGAATCGTCTGGTAAAGTTCGATCGCGCGCTCGTGATGATTGAGCTGCGCCTCGAGCCGCCCTTGAAGGTAACGCTTTTCTTTTTTGTCGCTGAGCGAGGCCGGGCGCGCTTTGTCGAGAATGCGGCGCGCGCCGGTAAGATCGCGTTTTTCCAAAAGCAGTTCGATGGAACGCAGCTGCGCGCGATCATTCCACTGTGGATCGCCGAGAAGGCTCGAAAATAATTGCAATGCTTCGTCGAAACGCTGGAGCGCTCGCAACGCTTCAGCCTCGCCGAACAGCGCTGTGTTCCGGAACGGCGATGGATTTTGCGCGGCTAGCTTTTGGTAAAGCGGAAGAGCTTCGTTCCAACGGTCCAGCGCGGCGAACGCCTGAGCGCGCCAAAGCAAAGTCGCCGGCAGCGCTTGCACAGCCGGATCTTCCAAAACCTTGAGGGCTTCCTCTGGTTCGCCGGAAGCGAGAAGCGCTTCGCCCAGTTTTGCCAAGACGGTCTGCTTATCGGCGGGGGCGAGCGTGCCCTGAAGAATACTGCGCAATCGCATGACGGCGACCTGGGGTACGCCTTCATCCAGGGGGCGCACGGCGTTTTCCCAATCCGCGATCTCCGCCCTCGCCAAGGCTGCGCCGGATAGGAGGACGACGAGCGCGCACGCCACCACCCACAGTGCCCGAAAGATTTTCACTGGGCCACGCCCATCCGTTTGCATCGTTACGATTCTAGAGTGGCGGCCCATTTCAAACAAACCCAGATCCCAATCGGAAAAACCCCGGAAATACGTCCCAACGGCTCGTCCTTGCACGGGCCATGCTTGGAAAGAACCTAACGACTCCTCCCCATCTATGATTGACCAACAAGAATTTGAACGCCTGGCCCGGCTGGCCGGGCAGTGGGCCAAAGCCCAGGAACGCTATATTCTTGATCACGGAGTCTCGCTCACTGACGACCAAACAGCGGACGCCAGGCAGGCCGGCGTGAAAGACCCCGCCCGCGTCCGGGTCCTCGTCGTAAGCCGAATTCCGCTTCCCGACGACAAAGAACTGGCGGAAGCCGCGCGCCGCGCCCAAATCATCACGGACGCTTCCCGCGGGGTCGCGATTGGCTACGGCATCATTATTCGCGCGGATAGCTGGCGAGATCGCGAGCTGCTCCTCCATCAACTCGTGCACGTCGCGCAATGTGAGCGCAGCGGCGGCTTGGAAAATTTTGTGAACGAATACCTGATGGATCGGCGCAGCAGTTCGCAAAATTTCAGCCTCGGCTCCCTCGAAGACGAAGCGCGCGGCCTGGCCCGCGAGTTGGCTGGCGCGGCCGAGACCGCGCAGCATTCGTTCTGACTAGAGCGGATAGAAGTAGAGCTTCTTTTGGCCGAAATCGATAATCGTGCCGTTGGTCCCGAGGATGTCCATGCCGAGAAGTCCGATGATTTTTCCATGGGTGGCGTCGTAAAATCCGTACCGGCCGACTCGTAAATCAGGGGCGCGGACGTTAACCCCGGCAATTCGAAACGACTGCAGCGTAGTCAGCTTTGTCTCGCGCTCGATGCCGGCCGCATCGATCGCCCGGGCGCGCGCCGCTCGAGCTTTAGCTTTCATTTGGGGGACAAATCGCTCATCCACACCGGCGAACGTCGCACCCGTATCCAGGACCATGATGCCGGGCGCGCCATTGATCTCCACCGTGACGAGGCAGTTCGTTTGGATAATATGAAATGGCACTTCCGCCAAACCCTGTGCCTTCATGGCGGCGCCAATGATCGCGCGCCGGCCGGTGCCTGGCGGCCTGAGATAGAGCCGCAGATTATGCAGGTCGACGATTCCCGAACAGGTGCTCAAAAATCCCGAACCGATAAAACCGTCGGCATGCATGGAACGGGTCGAGGCGTCTCGCAGACTCGGAATGTCGCCGAAATACACCGGCACCTGGCGCATGAGAACGTTGCCTAGCGTCATGGTATCGGCGATCCCTTTCTTGAAGCCAGTCAACGCCTGGCCGCTGGCCGAATGTCCAAAACCTTTGACTCCTTCCACTGGCGATCGCAGCGTCTGGGCGAAATCGGATTTGACCGTGATTCCGTCTCCGGACCATCCGGTATCGACGATCAATCGCGCCTTGCGGCCGTTGATCGTGGCCTCGGCCAACAGCACGTTCGGCTCCGGACGATTCAGCTCGATCATCCCGTAGCCGTCTCGCCGCAAAGCGTCGAACGAGACGCGCGCGTGGCCAGCGGTCGGCGATAAAAAAATCGCGACGAGAACCGGCGCGAGAGCAATTAGGCGGCGTTGAAGGGACACAATGAGACCGGGTGAAGAGAACATGGGAGAATTACAACTGCTCGACGGTGTAACCGTGGTTTCGCAGTAACGCAACCACGCCGTCGTTCCCGCCGAAGTGAGCGGCACCCGCGATCACAAAATATACCTGCCCGTTCTTCGCGTAACCATCGATCTTTGAAATCCAGCGACGGTTGCGTTGCCCGAGAATCCGGTCGCTGAACGCCGGCAATTCCGAGTAGGCCTCGCGCAACATCCGGGCGACCGAGTCGGCATCGCCGCGCCGCCAGGCGCCGATCAAATCGTGGTCTCCCAGATCGGTTCGGCCGAGATTGATGAAGTGAATCAGGAGAAGCGCTTCGCTCTCGCGCTCGGTCAGGTCGACAAAAGGCGCCATATGTTCCTGGATCGATTCCAGGCTCTCGATCGGTTTGTGGGCGGCTGCCGCTTTATTCTGGAGAAATCGCTCGACGCCCAGATTGAAATTTTGCTTCGGCGCCGCCTCGAGCATCGCCGCGATCAGCCAGGGACGATACGTGTTAAATTTCTGTTCCGGCACGCCGATGAGCGAGAAGTAACGCTTCAGATACACGTAGGTTCGCGGATCGACGTGGTTCTTCAGGCTATCGCCCTTTCCGTATTGGCCGGCCTTGGTCAGACCTTTCGAAGCGGCCTCCATTGACTTCGGTTCCGTCTCGAATGCGAGCCGCGACGAAGAATCGAACGCCCGTTGATACGGCGCCGGCAGCGGATAATCGCTGCTCCGCAGAGCGTGAACGGACCCGGCGAGAAACACCGTGCCGCCACTCGGTGAGGTCGCTTTCCACACGCACGATGCTGCCTCCGCGACCTGGCAGACGCATCCGGCGACGGTTGCCCATACGAAAAGAAGACGCCCCAAGGGGCTGGTAAGGATCATCTTTTGCCTCTACTCGCGCTCCGGCCTAACGACAAGAGACGAATCGCCAAAAAATTATTGTTCTCGTCTTCCCAAATTCTTTCGCGGCTGCCACGATGAAATCCCTTCTCCTCTGCTTGGTCGTTTCCACCGTTCTCACCGCCAGTTTTGCCTCCGCCGCGGATCCGTCGATCGACCGCTTGCTCAACAAGCTTCCGTCGCCGGAAAAATTCGTCGACCCGGCCGAAAACGATCCGCTCGCGAAACAAATGCTGGCGGCGCTCAAGGCCCGCAATCTTGGGACGGCGCTCGACGCCTCGCGCCGGCTGGCGAACAAGTATCCCAAGAGCCTCGGCGCGCAGACGATTCATGGGCTGATCGCGCTCGGCATGCGTCAATTCCCGGAGGCTTCGGCCGCCTATCGGAAAGCGCTTGCGATTCGTTCCAATTTTTCCGCCGCTTATTTGGGCATTGCGCTGGCCGAAGCGTCACAGAGCCATTTCCGCGTCGCGCTCTCGAATTTTCAACAGATCACGCGGCTCGCGCCGAAAGCCGACATCGGCTGGATCGGCTCGAGTGCTTGCGCCGAAAAACTTGGGATGCGCCAGGAAAGTCTAAATTATGCGAGGCGCGCGACTGCGGTCGCGCCGGCGTCCGCGAGCGCGTGGTACCAACTGGCCCGCGAGGAAGGATTGTTCGGAGACAAACAAGCCGCGGCCAAAGCGCTCGCGCACGCCAATCAACTGCAGAAATCGAAGCCGCAAAAAATTCGCACGAATTAGCTGGGACCTAATCGCCGAAGAGCGGTTTGTGTTTCCGTTTATTGCGCGCGTTATCCGGCTCGATCTTCATCAGATCGCCGGCTTCCTTCACGTAAATCTTCGACCATTTTCCATCGGTCCCCTTTACTTCCGCACAATAAATGATCAGGCCGTTGGCGGTATCCTTCTCGATTTCTTTCACTTTGCCGCCGTTCGCGTTCGTCTGGAGAGTCGCCTGCACCGGCGCGGGAACGTCCTTCAATTTCACCAGGACGCCGGGCGATTTCTTGTGACTCTTGGCGAACGCGGAACCGCCGATAAAAAGCAAGGCGACGACCAGTAGAAAAATCTTCGGCGTTTTCATCACGAGGCAGATTCCGTCCAGCACAAAACACCTGCCGGGTTTGGGAGTTGCGAAATGGTTAGCGGCCTTTTCTCGCCCGTGCAGCCGCGGCGATGATCACGCCCAGAACGACACAGGCGCCACCGGTCCCGAGCCAGACCATCGAGGATTCCGGCACCGATCTCATATGCTGCGCCCAGCCGAGTAAAACCCCAAGCAAACCGAGTGCGGCGATCGTGATGCCGAGACCGATCAATGCTTCCGCGGACATCGCGGCGCTTTCCGAACGAGGCAGATTTTTGGGTGCGTTCATCGCGCCAAAATAGGAGGGCGGCGCGCAGAAAGCAATCAGTCCGGTTTGCTTACCGCGACCACGTAAGCCGCCTTCGGAACGGCGAATCCGTTTCCGCGCGCATAAGGCTGGACCGCTTTCTCGATCGCGGTCCGAATCGCATCGAGCGCGGCTGGCGCCTGGCGCGCGAGCAGACCGGCCGTGCGCACTCCCGCGTTCAGCTCCGCTTCGAAGATGAATTGTGCAGTCGGCACTTTCCATTCGATGCGATGGACCTTGAAACTCATCGAACCGCCTTCGAATCCGGCGCGCTCCAAGGCACGGCGAAATTCTTCCTGGCTCGCGAACAAATAATACGGCGGGCCCGGAGGCAGATCGACATTCAGGTCGGCGTGCGCCTGAATGGCGTCGTCGACGAGTTTGATGAATGGATTCTCTTCGACGCGCGCCCAGGTGGTAAACCCAAACCAACCGCCGGGCTTCAGAACTCTGCAGGCTTCAGTACAAGCGCGTTCCGGGCTCGCCAGATGAAGCAACGCAAAGTTTGCCACCACGCGGTCGAGCATTCCGTCGGCAAACTCAAGCTGTTGCGCGTCGCCCTCGCGAAATTCGATCCGCGGAAACTTGCGTCGCGCGATCGCGACCATCTCGTGCGAAAAATCGATGCCGATTGGGACCGCGCCGCGCTGGGCGGCGGCAGCGGAGACGTAGCCTGGACCGCAACCCACATCGAGCATCGACATTCCCGCCGCGACGCCGGCAGCGTCGAGAAGAGGCGCGATAAATTGCCGCGTTGAGCTGGCCCAAACCGAGTCGTACTTGTCGGCCACGCGTTCCCAGCCTTCGTGCTCAAACTGAGTGAATGCGTCCACCTTTGCCTTTCAACGCGCCGGTTTGCGATTCGGTATCCGCCCGGTCAACCGTTCAAGCACATCGGGCCGCGACCGATGGATCGCGATGAAGTTCTCGATCCCGCGCTTCAGCCAGTGGATGTTGCGGTCGTATTCGCTGATTGGGCGCAATTCGCGATCGTCGACAAAGACCGTGGTGTATCCGTGGGCGTCGAGCGAGGCGCCGAGCCGCTTTACCGCGTCGGGCTGATGTTCGTCGTTGCACTCGATCAGCAGATTTGGTCTGTGGCGCGTGAGCGTGGCTTCGGCCCCGGCGAGGACCGCGAGCTCGTGGCCTTCGACGTCGATCTTGATGAATCCAACGTCCGGCAGGTCGTAGTCGTCGATCCGTCGCGTCTCGACCTCGATCTCCTCCGTGCGCGCAATCACGTCGGGATCGAACCGATTGGCTTGATCGATCGTCGCGCGCCCGTACTTGCGCGAGCCATCGTGGCCATAGGGCAGGCGCAATTTCGCGGTGCCGCGCTGATCGGAAACGGCGAACGGCTCAACCCGGCCGCGTTTGCCTTCGAACACCGTGCGCAGGATTCGGTTGAACATTGGGATCGGTTCGAACGCGATGACCTCGGACGAGTAATTGCGGATTCGATACGTGTACATGCCGACCTTCGCTCCGATGTCGATGCCGGGACGGTCGCGATCGCAAAGCAGATCGAGCAATTCCATTTCGCGCTCGTAATTCGCGCGGCTGAGCCTTCGCATCAGGAACACGAGCCTCGGCAGGCGGCGGTACGCGAACGGGGCAGCCTCGATCATCGCTTCGGACCCTACTGCATACCGCCCGCGGGCGTCGACCTTGGTTTCCCTTTCCACGCGCGAACCGGCGACTTACGCTAACGAACGCCATGGTTACGCGAGTTCTCATCATGCTCACTCTTGGCGTGTCGCTGGTTCAGGCCGCGGATAATCCGTCGCCGTCGCCTACGGCCTCCGCTGCGCCGACTCCGACGGAAGCTTCCGTTAAGCAACTGCTCGAAGTCGCCCAGACGCATAAACTCGTCGACGCCGTGATGAAGCAGATCGACAACCTCACGTTGCAAGCGATCGCGCAGGCGACCAGGAACCAACCAATCTCGGACAAGGTCCAAAGGGACATCGACCAGCGCCGGAGCGAAGTGATTTCGCTCATGAAAGAGCTACTCGATTGGAAAAAACTCGAGCCGATGCATGTGCGCATTTACCAGAAGAGTTTCACCCAGCCGGAGGTCGACGGGATGATCGCATTTTACAAAACCCCGGCCGGGCAGGCGATGATCGGCAAAATGCCGGCTGTCATGCAAAACTCGATCGACGAAATGCAGCAAGCGATGGGACCGGTGATGGAAAAGATCCAGCGAATGCAACAGGAAGTGGCAGCCGAGATGCGGACCGAACCCAAACCGAAGGGCGGCGGGTAACCAGAGATCAACGGTTGTTCCCGAACCAGATCGCGAACGTCCACGCCATCGCCGCGGCGAATCCGATCAAAGATACTACCACCAGGATCACAAACGCGATTGCCTGGAGTAACATCAGCATAGACCTAACGAGAGAACGCTGATGCGTTGCCTCGTGGATTTAGAAACTCCGCGCAGCCCCCAAAGTCGCGGAGGAGATCGCGTGTTCTTCGATGTTTTCGATTTTACTCGTAAGCGAGCGCGTCACGGACCGACAAACGCAGCACCCGGGTAACCGCCAGCCAAACCGCCACAATCACCACGATCACGCCGCTGGAGAGAACGGCCAGGCCGGCGCGCGAGACGTAAAGGGGAACTGCGACATGGAGAAGTTGCTGTTCCGCCATGCCGTTGAGGAATCGGGCGAAGAATATCCCGCCGGCCACCGAAAACGCCGCGCTCAAAAGCGCAACGGCGCCGCCTTCCACCAGGAAAATCGCGATGACCGAACGCGGAGCCGCGCCGAGCGCGCGGATGACGCCGATTTCGCGGCCACGCTCCAGCACCCCCAGGCTCAGCGTCGCCACCAACGTAATCGCGCCGACAAGGGCCGAGGCCAGCGCGATCATTTTCATCACGGTGCCGACTACGGCGAAATGTTCGTCGAGCGATGCGCGGAATTCGCTTTTCGTGTTCACGAGGGCCGGAGTGAAATGGGCATCGAGCAGGGCTTGCTCGAGAGCGCCTGCCGCCAGGTGTTCGCGCTCATTGCGCGCTTTCACGCGCAGGATGGCGGACGCGTCGCCGAGCCCGGTGATGTTCTCGAACGTCGGGAAGGCGGCGTAAATTACCGGCGTTCCAATTTCCTCGGCAATACCGGCGACGCGGACTTTCGTGAGGCGGTCGCGAAACTTGATCGTCATTTCGCTGCCGAGTTGTAACCCGGGCGCCGCTTCCTGGACTTGCCGATTAATGACCACTTCGATCGCATTTTCCACGGTCGGCCATCGGCCTTCGCGCAGCGGCAATCGCAACAATTGCGTCCCGATCGGATAACCGCACAGCGACATCCGGCGCCCTTCGCGCACTGCGAGGGCTCGCGAATCATCCATCACGAGGTTCACGCTGGCGCGGCGAAATGCTTCCGCGATTTCCACATCCGGAACGGCGCGCGCGACCATTTCCAACTGCCCCGCAGGTGCTGGCCCTTGCAATAGCACTTCGATGTCGTGACCGCGATTGGCCAGCGCCTCGTCGATCACGCGCATGAGACTTTCGTAATTGTTGTGCGCGGTCAGGAGCAACGCGCCGCCCGCCGAGAGCGTGAGCAAGGTGAGCCCGAGGCGCCACGGCCGGCGGAAGCTGTTGCGCAAAGCGAAACTCCACCGTCGATCGCCTGGCATCCGAATCAGGCGCGAAGTGATCCCGATCGGTCCGCGCGGAGCTACAATTCCCGGATCCTGGATCGCCTGTCGCGGGCTCTTTCGCGCGGCGCGCCAGATCGGGAACGCCATGGCGAGGAACGGAACAGCAAACGCGACCGCCAGCTCTTTCAAAGTTAGGCCGGTGGGAACATTCCAATCCGCGACATCGATGTTCAGCAGCGTCCGATGATATTTGACCACCCAACGGCCCGCTGCGGCGCCGAGCGGGAATGCGAGTGCGACCGCGACGAGAATCAACGGAGCAACCAGCATGAAATATTGCCGGGCCAATTGCCACGAACGGGCTCCTAGGGTTTTCATCACGCCGACCTGACGAACTTCGCGTCGCAACCAAAGCGAGATCACGCAGGCGGCGAGAGTGGCACTGCAAACAAACGCGATCGCCGCCAGCACTTCGAGAACGCGCAGCATCGCGGTCATGAGCATGGCGTGCGGATGTGTATTGTTCAGCGCGTCGACGCGCAACGGCGCGGCGTTTTTCGTCTTGAGCCACGCGGCCAGGTCGTCCGCGAATTCGTTCACCTCGCTCAAATCCCCGCGCGTCCTGAGTTTCACGAAGAGTTGATCGAGATCGCTCTTCTGCCCCAAAGCTGAAGCGACGGCCGGCGTAACGTAACCGTAGATTATTCGATCCTGAGTGCTGGGCGCGACTGCCGTATCGTGGACGAAACCGTTCATCGGAATACCGACGACTTCGCCGGTTGCCGTCCGCACTTGCAAAGGCTCGTTCTCGCCCGTTCCGAGCAACGTCGCGCCCGATTGCTCAATAAAGATCCCGTCGTTTTTCTCGGGCCAGGCGCCGTTGTCACGGTGCACCAGATTCACATTCTGGTTCGCGAAATCGCGCAGGATGGTCAGCCGCGCCGGAAACCATTCGCCGGATTTGCTCGCGATCCGGGTGAACGCGGTCGCACGCGGTTCTACTGCGGCCACATTCGGCCGCGCGCGGACAAGCTCGACGATCTCCGGCTCCACTTTATCGAACCAGAGCACGATGTCAGCAGCGTTGGCGCACTCGTAACTTCTCGCAATTTCCCGCGCCAGCACAGCTCGCGCATTCAACGCCGCAATTACGCCGCCGATTCCCGCGATCAAGATGAGGGTGATCAGGAAAATCTGGAGCCGGCGCTCACGAAAATCGCCGGCGATCTTGCGCCATTCCGTGTTCATCGCAGCGCGGAACGGTTCTCGTCGTCTGCGACGATGAGGCCGTCCTTCAATTGGATCACGCGATGAGCGCGGCTCGCGAGCTTGTCGTTGTGGGTGACAATGAGAAGCGTATTGCGTTGGGCAACGAGTCTATGGAAAAGTTCGGCGACGGCGGCGGCTGTTTCAGAATCGAGATTGCCGGTTGGTTCGTCCGCCAGCACGATGGGCGGATCGTTCGCCAAGGAGCGGGCGATCGCGGCCCGCTGCTGTTGCCCCCCGGAAAGCGCGGAAGGCAACTTTGCGGCCTGGTCGCTTAATCCGACCAACGCCAGGAGTTCTCGCGCGCGGGCGCGCCGATCGCCCGCGGGAATTTTCGCCACGAAATCCATCGCGAGGAGGACGTTCTCCTCGACCGTCAACGTGGGCAGCAACTGGAAGAACTGGAAGACGACACCGATGTTCCGGCCGCGCCAAAGCGCCATTTTATTTTCTCCAAGCCGGTTGAGATCGGCGCCCGCCGCCTGGACTTCGCCGGACGTGGGCCGATCGATTCCGGCGATAAGATTTAGCAACGTCGATTTGCCGCTGCCCGATTTTCCCAGGACCGCGATGAAATCGCCGGCCGCCACTCGCAGCGACACGCCGCGTAACGCCGGAAACAATTGGCCGCCGCGTCCGCCGAAAGTTTTTGTCGCGTCATCAACTCGGATGATGTCCGCGTCATTCGTGGCGATCATTGCCGCTTCAAGGTGAAGAAGTCAGCGCTCAACAATTTCCCCTTCGCGTCGAACTTGAACGTCCGCTCCTTCGTTCCTCGCTCGGCCGAGCGAAATTCCATCTTCGCGATCCGTCCTTCGCCTTCTGGCGTAATGCTGGTGATGACGATTTCATCCGGCGCCTTCACCTTCACCATTGCCTGCATGAAGAAATCGGCCGGGCTGCCGTGCCCCTCCGGTAGATCGTCGATCGCGTAACGGTCCGAGAGCAAGGGCTTGAGCGCTTTGCCGTCGTGGATCCGCATCGCTTCGGCGAATGCGTTCATGAAATCGAGGATTTGTTTGTCTGCTGTCACGTTGGGCCCTAACGAAACCGCGGCTGCTTTCGTGTCGGGCAGGCCGGGCGTGGGCGGCGGCGGCGGTGCGCCGTGGAGCCAGGTCTTGAGGTCGGCGCGCGCGCCAATCGCGGAAAGCAGAATGAGTATTAGAACAAGTCGTTTCATATTGGGTTAAGGCTGGTGACGGAAAGAGCGATGACCGCTCTCTGCGAAGGATGACCGGCGGGAACGCGTGCCGGTTACAAGAAGCTTTCGCTCTGTTCGGAACTTCGTCAGACTTTTCGGCAGGATTGAGCACAAGCGCGAGAGAAGAGGAGATCACGTCCGGCTTGCCGCCGAATCTCGACGAGCTGCCGCGGCTCGATGGGTTTCGTTTGCGCGGCATCGAGATGACCCGGCTGGAGACGTTCATCGACGCCGCGTTCGCTTTTGCGGTGACCATCGTGGTGATCGCGGCGGACCGAGTGCCGGACGACATCAACACGTTGCTGGTCGCGTTCAAGAATGTCCCGGCGTTTGTCGCCAGCGTGGCGGTGCTCGGAATTTTCTGGCGGGGCCATTGGCTTTGGAGCCGCCGCTACGGATTGGAAGACGGCGTCTCGACCTTTATCAGCTGGGCGCTGTTGATCACGGTCCTGATTTATATTTATCCGTTGAAGGCGCTCTTTGGCTCGATGTTCGCCTTGCTTAGCCATAGCCAACTGGGGCATTCGCTCAATGTCCACACGGAGGCACAGGCGCGATCTCTCTTCACGATTTACGCGCTCGGCTTCACGGCCATCGCGGTGGAAATTTTGTTGCTGCACTGGCGGGCGTGGCGACTGCGCGGGCCCTTGCGCCTGAACGCGCTGGAACAAGATCTGACCCGTGCCGATGTGGCCGGATGGGGCATTCCGACGGCCGTGGGGATCATCGCGCTGATTCTCGCGCAGACTCTTCCGCTTCGGTACATCGACTGGAGCGGCTGGATCTATTTTTCGATGGCGATTGTGGTCCCGCTCCACAAATGGTGGCGGCGGCGGCACAAGTGAAGACGTTGCGCAATATTTTTGGGAACGCCTGGGTGCTGCTCGGTCTCGCAGCATTCGGTGTGAGCCTGGCGATCCTCTGGCGAAATCCGAGCTTCGGCCGCGAGGATGCGATCGGCGGGATCATCATCTTCGGGATCGCGTTTCCGCTGCTGGCGTGGGTAACCACGCTCAGAGCGCGACCGCTCGTGGTGACGGCGCGACGAAGTTCCGCTGAGATGTGGGTGCTCTTCGCCTGCCTGGTCGGGGTCGTCTTCTATCTCATCTGGGGCGCGGCGTTTTCGGAAGCGCTGGTGCCGGCGGATTGGCTGGCTTCGGAGCGCGGGAAGTTTCTCGTGGTGCTCGGACGAAAGCTGATTGTCTTCGTCTTCATCCCATTCGGGCTTTTCCGATTTCTCTTCGGCTATCGCTGGCGTGATTTCGGACTGCAAGTCGCCGGGCTCCGGGCCTTGGGTGGCAACCACCTTCTCGTCGTCGTCGTTCTCAGCGCGCTCATCGTTCTTTTCCAATATTTCGCCGGCACGGCCGCAGCGCCGATCCGCCACGGTGAATTTCACACGGGTCAGCTCGCGCTCGGATTGCCGCTCTGCTTCGCGTGGCTCTTTTTCGAAGTCGGTTTGGTGGAGGAATTCTTTTTTCGCGCGCTGCTGCAAACGCGACTGGCAGTTTGGTTCAAATCCGAGATATCCGGTGTGGCGCTCATGGCGTTGCTCTTCGGCTTGGCGCATGCGCCCGGGTTCATCTTGCGGCGGGCCGGATTATCGGAAGCAATCGGCGAAAATCCATCGGTGCTCGATGCCGTCGCCTACGCGATCGTCGTGCTCTCGATTAGCGGCATTTTTTTCGGGATCGTCTGGGCGCGGACGCGGAATCTCATCGCGCTGATGTTCATCCATGCCGCGGCCGATTTGCTGCCGAATTTGAAGCAGTTCATTTCAAGCTGGGGTATTTAACAAGATGCTGGCTGAACGAGCGCTCGCGATTTTGCACGATTGGGTCCAATCCGAAAGTCTGCGACGCCATTGCTACGCGGTGGCGGATTCGATGAAATACTTCGCGCAACAAAACGGCGCGGATGCCGATCTCTGGGAAGCCGTCGGGTTGCTCCACGATATGGATTACGAGCGGCATCCGAACCAGGAACAAAGTCCGACCGAAGGCCATCCGTTCGTCGGCGTGGCGTGGCTGCGCGAGCACGAGTGGAGCGAAGAAGTGAGCCGCGCGATTCTTTCCCACGCCGATTACGCGAACGTCACGCGGGAATCGCCGATCGAGAAGACGCTCTATGCTGTGGATGAGCTGAGCGGCTTTGTCATGGCCGTCGCGCGCGTGCGGCCATCGAAGAGCATTCACGAAGTCGATGTCGCTTCGGTAAAGAAGAAGATGAAAGACAAGGCGTTCGCGCGCGGGGTCAATCGCGAGGACATCACGCACGGCGCGGCTGAATTAGGAATGCCGCTGGAAGACGTGATCGCCGGTGTGATCGCGGCGTTGCAGAGCGACGCGGATCGGCTGGGTTTAGCCGGACAACCGCAACCATGAGTAACGGCGTCACGACGCGCGAATTCGTGATGAGCGATTACGATGACGTGATTGCGTTGTGGGCCGGCGTGGAAGGCATCGAGATCAGCGAAGGCGATTCGCGCGAGGAGATCGCGCAATATCTGGAGCGTAATCCAGGTCTGAGCCGAGTGGCCGAAGCGGACGGCAAGATCGTCAGCGCCGCTCTTTGTGGTCACGATGGAAGGCGTGGATGGATTTATCATCTCGCTGTTGCGCCGGGCCATCGCCGGCAAAACGTCGGCAAGCTTTTGATGGATTCTTGCGTAACGGGATTGCGCGCCATTGGTCTCAAACGCGCGATCATTCTGGTCGCCGGCGATAATCCCGGCGGCCACGCGTTCTGGCTCCGTAACGGCTGGGAAAATATCGACGGCGCGATCGCGATGACGCGCGAGCTCTAGCCCGCGCGCGTTTCGCTATTTCGCCGGCGGTGGCGTCGGATTCCGATTCGGATATGGCGGCGGACCGGGCGGCAATGAATAACCTTTCGTCTTCATGTCTTTCTGGACTTCTTCGATCGCCCGATTGAGCTGCTGATCTTCGCCGTGAAATTCCTTCGACGGATCGTTATCGACCACGATGTCGGGATCGACGCCGTGACCTTCAATGACCCATTCTTTTCCGTCCTTCGAAAAGGGCGCGAATTCCGGCCGGTTGAGTGTTCCGCCATCGGTTAACGGAAGTGTATTTCTGATTCCGACCACGCCACCCCACGTCCGTTTTCCGATCAACTTGCCCATCCCGTTTGTCTTGAATCGATACGGGAAAATGTCGCCGTCGGAGGCGGAAAATTCGTCGCAGAGCGCGACCATCGGCCCGAGAAACGTCTGCGGCGGATTGGTCTGCGGCGTGCCGTTGCGCGCGATCTCAACCATGACGAGAGCGCGCCGGAGCCGATCGATCACGAGCGGCGAAACGAAACCGCCGCCATTCCCGCGCACATCGATAATGAGACCTTTCTTGCGGATCTGCGGAAAGTATTGCTTCGTGAATTCATTCAATCCCGGCTGCCCCATGTCGGGGATGTGAATGTAACCGACCTCGCCGTTCGTCTTCTTGCTCACTTCCTCGACGTTCTTCTGCACCCACGCGCGATAATAAAGCGGCGACTCGTCTGCGATCGGAACGACAGTGATGTCGCGCGCGCCGTCGTCTGACGGCTTCGAGTTCACGCGCAGGACGACTTGCTTGTCGGCGGTGCCGATCAGCGCGTCGTAAATATTCGCCAGTGAGGAAACCGGCGTGCCGTTCACGGCCAGGATAAAATCGCCGGCTTTCACGTTCACGCCGATCGCGGTCAACGGCGAGCGCGCGTTCTTGTTCCAGTTTTCGCCCGGAAGGATGCGCACAATTTTGTAGGCCTTACTCGCGGGATCACGCGCCAGCTCGGCGCCGAGCAAACCGAGCTTGATCCGCGGCGTCTCGGGACGTTCGCCGCCGCCGACATAGGCATGACCGTTGTTCAGCTCGCCGATCAATTCGCCGAGGAGATACGTCAAATCGTTGCGATGATTCACAAACGGGACCAGCGCGGCGTACTTGTCGTGCATCGCTTTCCAATCCACGCCGTTCATGTTGGGCGCGTAGAAGAAATCGCGCATCTGACGCCAGCACTCGTTGTAGATCTGGGTCCACTCCGCGTGGCGATCGAGTTTCATGTCGAGCCCGGAGAGTTTTAAACGGAAATCCTTTCCGGCTTTGTCGTCCTTGAGTTCGATCTTGTCCTTCGGCAGATCGATCACGGCGTATTCCTTGCCGACCTTCACCAGCATCTTTTTGCCGTCGTGAGTGATCTCGAAATTGCTCACGTCGCCGTGCACCGTTTCCTTGCGGTCTTCAAGACTGTATGAGCAGAGATGATAGCGACGGCTGTCCGGACCGCCGTCGTCGTCGTCGCTGCTGCGATCGTCCGCGACGGTGCGCCGCATATAGAAGACGCGGTCGTTAACCATCCGGAGGTTCGAGTAATTCGCCGAAGGAATATCGAGCGCGACCAGACGATCGTGAATCCCATCGAGGTCGATCTTCACGGTTACCGGCTTCTTGGCCGGCGGCTCTTTGTCCTTGTTGTCGTCCTTCTTTGCGTCTTCGCCGGGTTTCTTGTCCGGCTTCGCTTTGTCTTTGTCGGCGTCCTTGCCCTTATCTTTATCCTTGTCGTCGGATTTCTCTTTTTCCTTCTTCTTGCCGACTTCGTCGCTGCGCGGTCCGAGAGGATTCTCAGTGTCCTTGGACAAGGTAACGAGGTAAACGCGCTCCAGGTCCCGATAGATATTTCCAAAATCAGTTTGGTCGAAGAGCGGTTTGAAATCGCGACCGGACGTTAGCAAAAGATATTTGCCGTCATCACTGAAGGTCGCGTTATCGGCCGAATACCATTCGTCGGTGACCGGCGTCGCCTTCTTGTCGGCCACCGAATACAGGTAAACGCGGTCGCCGCCGTTCTCTTCCTGGATCGAGTACGCGATCCATTGGCTGTCCGGCGACCAATCGTAGCCGCGAATTTCCGATTCCTTGCTTTGCACGATCTCGGCCACCGCTTTGCTCGCCACATCGAGTGTGCGCAGCCGTTGCTTGCGATCGCTCCACATCAGCTTCTTGCTATCTGGCGACCAGATCGCGGCGTAGAAGTAGGTATCCGCGTTGCTGGTTAATTGCGTCGGCTCGCCTTTGCCGTCCTGCGAACGGACATAGAGCTCGTTCTCGCCTGTCGCGTCCGAATTATACGCGATCCATTTTCCATCGGGCGACCAAACGGCGTCGCGTTCGTGCGCGTTCGAAGTCCTGGTCAAATTCCGCGGCGTCCCGTCTTTTCCGGGGACCGAGAACAAGTCGCCGCGCGCGACCGCAATCACGCGCTGGCCATCCGGCCCCGGGCTGACGGACTCGATATGCTTCGATGCGTCCACCATCGCCGAACGGCCGGATGCGAAATCCTCCTTGATATCGATCGGCACCACGGCCGATTGCCCGCTCGCCAAGTCGTAACGCCAGATGTAACCCGCCTGCTCGAACACGATCGCGTCTTTCCCGATCGACGGAAACTTGATGTCGTAATCCTTGAAGTTGGTGAGCTGCTTCGTGTCTTTCCCGCTGAGATCGGTCGAGAACAAATTCATCCGGCCGTCCCGATCCGAAGCGAAATAGATCCGGTTATCCGGCCCCCACATCGGGCAGATGTCCTGCGAAGGATCATTGGTCAGGTTCGTGACCTGGCCCGTCTTGAAATCGAAAAGCCAGACGTCGTCGGCCATGCCGCCGCGATAATGTTTCCAGGTGCGGAACTCGCGGAAGACGCGGTTGTAAACCATCTTCGAATCGTCGGGCGAAAAAGAAGCGAACCCGCCGCGCGGCACTGGCAACTGCTGCGGCAGCTCGCCATCGAGGCTCGCGGTGTAGAGCTCGCCGATGAAAGAGTTGAAGGTGTGCATCCGCGATCGGAAAACGACGAGGGGCTTCGTGTTTTCCCAGGTCATCACGATGTTGTTCGGCCCCATCCGGTCAGAGACATCGTCGCGCCCGACCGTGGTTGTCGTCGTGATTCGCTTCGGTTCGCCGCCTTCAGCGGGCATCACATAGACTTCAGTGTTGCCATCGTACTGTGAAGTGAACGCGAGCTGTTTTCCGTCGCCAGAAAAACGCGGGAAGGAAGTGTAACCCGGACCACTCGTTAGGCGGCGGGCGATTCCACCTTCCTTGCCGACGGTGTAAAGCTCGCCCGCGTAACAGAAGACGATTTGCGAGCCGTTGGTTGTCGGGAAACGGAGGAGTCGCGTTGTGTTGGGCAGGTTTTGGGCGGTTGCCGAACTATCGAGCACGAGCAAGAGCACGAGCACGATGACGAATGAAAGAAGAGATTTCAGGCGCATAAACAGGATGTGAAATGGCGATCAAGCCGGCGTGAGGCCGCCCGCCTGATAACTGTGATTAGTTTAGTTTGATCTGCGGAGCCGCGGGGCCGCGCTACGCCGTTACTCGACGAAACATAATCGCCGCTACGATGCCGACAAGGAAATAACCGACGACTTTGATGAGGACATAAGCGGCAGTGTAATTCCCGGGGAATCCCCACCAGTTCCAGTAGGAAATGTTTGTCGCGATTGCGGCCATAATGCCGGCGGCGGTCACGAACCCGACCCGGCCGCCGAAGCTCAAGATGCGGGATTGCGCGAGCAACCACACGGCGATCAGCGCTTCAAGAAGCTCCGTCACGAACTCGACGGTCAAATATTTCCCCATGTTCATCGGACGCGAACCGGCTGGGTGATAAATGAAAAAGCCAGACGGATTTTTCTCCAGCTTCGCTTCGTACGATTTCATCGCTTCCTGTCGCTGGGCATGGGTGGCATCGGGCGCGAGTCCCATCGACGGATAAATGTAAAGGCCGTCCCTGTCCTTCACGTTCGATTTCAGCGCGGAGAGCAGCGCCTCGTCGTCCATCGTGCTTTGGACGCCGGCTTCGCCGAGCGGCAAAGCCATGTGGGCGATTGAAGTCCAGGCAAACATCGCGATCGCCCCTAGCAGGCCGGCGAGAAATATTCGGGTTCCAGTATTCATAAGGTCCTCCTGACGGCGGGGATTATGAGTGGAAGACCGAACCCGTGGCAAGTCTCGGCAGTGGTTTAGTATCTTACAATTATATCATGTTCAATTGAACGTTTGACGTGAAACAACGAACTGGCTACATTGCGCCGCAATGGCGACTGCATCCCCCGCGCAAGGGGAACTTCTAAATTACAATCCGGAGAGTCCCGATTGGGTTGCGGTAAAAATTCTAATCGACGAAGTCGAAGAAGAAATCGCAGCGCGTCGCTCCCATCTGCTTTTCCGTGTCAATGCATGGATTCTGGCGCTGCGAATTTTTCGCAGGATCGAAGAGCGGAAATTTCTCCTCTCAGAACCTGCCCCTCGGGATGTGGAATATCACAAGGCGTTTACTTCCCTTTTATGCGGACAGGGTCAGGTTCTCTTGATCGAGTTGAGGCGCCATGAAGAAATCGACTCTCATAACATCGGAGTTCCATTCGAGGATATTTCGGCGCAAGTGGACGAATTAAGATACGACTATGAGTCTCGCTACGGCGACATGACTCCCGCGCGCCGAACAGATATTCTTCGGGAGGTCTTCGGTGTCGCGGAATGAGAAGATCGAGGAAATTCTTGCGGCCTGGTATCGACTGAAAACGGCTGGCGACAAACACAAAGCGCAAGCCGTTGCCTCGCTCAATCGCCTATTGGATGATGCGCGGCTGAATACGAACGCGTCGCGAGGCGATATATTAGAGGCGCTTCGCCCTCGCTTCGACGCGTTTTATAAACAGAGAATGCGCGAGGAAAACAAGTTTCGAGGCAAATAGGAGAGTCTTCTTTAAAAACCAGGGAGTGGGTTATGAAATACGGCATGAGAAAATCCGTTAAGACTGGGGGCTTGAAGCGAGCCTTTGCCGCAATTCCCGATAATGCCGATGTGTGTTTCGGGCCTTGTGAACGCGCAGTTCAACGAGGATTCCGAAATCACGATCGATCCTTGGGATGAAATGCAAATGCCCGAATCATCCGATTCTGGGCCACCGCTGTAAATTCTTCCCCCAAGACTGTCTTGCTAGCACTAGCTAAGCCGCAACGCGCCTAGCTGCGGCCGCTCGAGATCGAGCTGATCCGGTAACGTTCCATCAATTCCTGGCGCAGCTGCATTTCCATATCGGGCCGCAAACGACTCAACACTTTCTCGCGCCGGGCCGGGTCCATCGCGATCAACTCCCGGAGAAACTTGTCGCGCGTCCTCTTTTTTTCGTAGCGGCTCCAGGCCACGCCCACCGCCAACAACAAACAAATTCCCCACAGGATGATGGAAGTCAGGGAGATCGCGGCAATCATCGAGATAAATGTGCGAAGAATCCGGTGCGCGACAACTGATCCGGTAACGGAACGCGAGCCTGATTAGCTCCGCGCGATTGTTCAGAACCCAACTTTGTAAACCTCGACCAGACCGATGCCACTGCCGCCAGCCCCGCCGGCGAGGACGGCGGTGTATTGTCCGGGCGGAAGCGCCGCGACGATAGCTGCCTCATGATCGTCCACCGGCGGAAGACCAGTCGCTTCGATTTCAGCTTGCTGCGTGTCCCGCCAGTTGTCGTTAAACGCAATCACGATGCCGTTGCTGTCATGCAGCTCAAGTGTGGGATCCGCCAACGGCTGCTCGAGGCCGGCCGCGGTGAGCGACGGCCCGATACCACGAAGGAGCACTGTGGAGCTGCCGCTGCCGCCCGCCAAAATAAACCCGGCGATCATCACATCTTCGCCGCGATCGATGAAACCTCGGGTGCTGATATTGGCCAGTTCTCCGGAACCGCTTTCGCTCAAATCGTAGACCTCCGCCACCGCAACACCGCTCGTGGAGCGCCGGCCGCGAATGATCGCGGTATAAGAACCCGGGGCGAGGGTCGCGAGGATCGCCGCCTCGCGGTCGTCCGTTGGCGGGATACCGGTGGCGATGATCGCGGCTTCCTGCGAGTAGCGCCAGCTGTTGTTGAAAGCGATCCGAGTTCCGTCCGCCGCGTGCAATTCCAAAACCGGATCCTGCAACGGATCGTTAATATCGGCCTGCTCGAGGGAGGGGCCGATCGCTCGCAGCAAAACCTGCCGAGGGTTGTCGCCCACCAGAATAAATCCGGCAATAATGACATTGTCGCCGGTCTGGGCTCGAAGGCGGGTGGAAATATTGAGCGCTTGCGCCGGCGTACCGGGCTCAGTGGGGAGAAACGCCAGCTGCGCGATCGGATTCCAAGGGTCGCCCTGGCTTTCATAAACACTGCCACTCGCCTGTGGTTGCGTGGTTGCATCCCAAAACGAGACCGGACCAAAAATGTGCTCGAGCGTGTAATTCGCGGCCTGCTCTTCCGTCATCGGATCGATCCACGCGACTCGGCCGTTCGGCGAGCCATCGTCATTGGTGTCCGCGAGCAAATTGCCGTTCAGATCCATGCTGCCAAACTCCGAGAAGCGGGTGAGCGGATCGCGATCCACGCTGGAGTTCACGCCGGGCACGCCCGGATTGTTCCACGGATCCCACCCGGCGGTGGTAATCTGCGGCCCCATCTTCGTGCGAATGAAAATGACGCTCGACATCGTCTCCGGCTCCCACCAAAGCCAGGGCCGGCCGAGATAGACGCTGTGCGGCCCCGCGCTGGTGTTGTCGTCCACCGCCGGATTGCGATCGCGGCCCGACACGAGCGTGCAATCGAGAAAAATAAACCCATTGGCCGTGGTTCGATCGGTATCGGCGGCTGTGATCCAGCCGGCGTCCGTGCTTTCGATCGTGCAATGGTCGAACACCACCGTGGCGTCGCCGAAAATAAAATCAACGTCGCCGGTGACGAAGCAATCGCGAAAATACTGACGCGACCTTTCGTCGAGGTAGAGCGTGTCCTGATAGCCTAGTATCCGGACGTTATCGAAGATGACGCCGTCGGCGCTGGAACGAATCGCCAGGCCCGGAGAAAGGTCTCTGTCCGGGAGCGAATTTTCGAACGTGAGGTTCCTGGCCATGAACGCGACGGCCGTGTCTTGAATCTCGACGACCTGTCCGAAACCACTTCCGCCCGAGCCAAAGGCCCGCGAGAAAGTAATGGTCGTCGCGTCCGCCGAATCACCGGTGCCGATGAAGCCGATGTACGGCTTGTCAACGGTGACGAGCTCTTGGTATCTGCCCGGCGCGATGAAAATGTTCGCGCGATTGAATTCGCTTTGGCTGGTGACAGCATCAACGGCGCTCTGCACGGTCGCGAATGCCTTGTCGTCAGCCGGATCGACGAAGTAATCTTTAGCGCTCGCCGTGGCCACGGCAGTGAGAAGCGCGGCCATGGTTAATAGCAACGCGGCGTCGACCTTTTTGGGGCATCGGCGACACATCGGAGATCCAACCGTCTCGGGCGCTGCGAGTTTCGGAAAATTCCCAAAAAAAACAATCAAAAAAGTGCTGACCAAATTCACTCTAATACCGTCGAAAATAGGAGCGGCCCGACGCTCACCTGCGCCGCGCGCTTCGAATCTCAAGTAGGGCCTTCAGCGGGCATCTGATATGGAACACAAAATTTTTCTCGGCAAATATCGCGTCGCGGCCGATGAGCTCGCGCTAGCGGCTTCCGACCCGGCAACAATCGCGGTCACAACGACCGAACAAACTGCGCCGGCTCGGATTTATCGAGGTGAAGAAATCAGCTCTCCTCATCGCACGGTGACCGTGGAAGCGATTCCCGCCGGTGCGTTCAAGCATTCGGTTCGCGCGCAGCTGGAGGCTGAGGCGGATGCCGCCAGGAAAATCAATCACATCAACATTCCGGCGCTCTATGATTTCGGGATCGAAGACGATCATCTCACTTACGCCACCGAATATTTCGACGGCTCGAGCGCGGAAGAATGGGTGAACGAACACGGCCCTATGCCGATGGGTTCGGTGTTGCGGATCGCGCTGCAGGTCATCGGCGCGATGGGCGCCGCTTCCTTCCACAAAATTTCGCATCACGCCATCAACCCGGCGAATCTCATCCTTGTCCCCGGACAAACGCCGGAAGGCGATTGGCCGCTCATCAAAGTGCTCCACTTCATCGGCGTCGCTCCCACATTCGTCAGCGGCGGCGATATATCCGTCGCGACGTTCGACAAATCGTCGCATTACGCGAGCCCCGAGCAATTGCAGGGGAAACCGGTCGATTTCCGGTCGGAAATTTATTCGCTCGGCGCGACGATGTGGTTTCTGCTCACCGGCGCGCCGCCCTTGATGGCGCCGAAAGGGCCGCTCGCGATGCAGCCAACGACGATCGGGCTCGCGGTCGACAAGTTGAAAGGAATGCCGAAACGCGTCCGGCGTTTGGTCTCGCAAATGTTGTCGGTCGATCCCGCTGCGCGCCCGCAGGATCCACTCGGATTTTACCGGCAGATCCAGGATTGCATCGCGCAAGTCGACCGGCGGGAATCAATGGCGCGAAAACTCGGCGTTCCATTTTTGTCGAAGTCCAATGTCGTCGCGCTTCGGAGCCATCGCCGTTTTTCGTCGAGAACGCTCGCGCTCGCTGCGATTGCCATCGCGTTCGTGACGTTGACCTCGGTTTTGCTGGCGAACTATCTGCGTCATCAACGCATTCGTGAAGCCGCGGAACCGATTGGTGTTCCGATCGGAGTACCCGAAACCGCTTCGTCGGCGCCGCCGAGGGTCGCGAGTGCGCCGACCATTGTTCCGGCCCCGGCCCAACCGCCGCAACAAACCGCCGCGCCAAATTCCGGCGACGAAAATCAACCGCCGCCAGCGCCGGAAAAAGCGCCAATCGTCGCCGCGAACAATCAACAACCGGCGGCAACCGTTGTGCCTGCGCCTCCCGAGCCCCCAAGGGTCGCGGCCAACGAATCGAAGACAGTTGAGGAAAAATCCAGCGCGCCCGCAGCGTCGGAGCCTCCAAAGACCGCGGCGAACGAGCAGCGCTCGGTTGAAGAAAAATCCAGCGTACCGCAACCGAAAGAACCTCCGCGCACGGTAGCTCGCGAAGAAAAAACCGAGCGCACTCCTGAAGTGGCTGCTGCCCGGCCTATCTCGCCCGAAGTGCGACGGGCCGAGCCTGCGCCGCCGGCTGAAGGTCCCGAAGAAGTAGCGCCCGCTCCCGAAAAGAAATTCGCCCCCAGCGCGACTGTGAAGAAAGAACGCGCGCGGAAACCGAAGTCCGCGCCCGACGACGAATCGATTCCTCGCGCCGAGCCCGCCGATGGTGACGAAGAAGCGATCCCAAGCCAGGCCCCGCAAGTGCAGCAACTCCCCCGCGGCCGCACCCGGGCTAAGTTCATCGGCGTCACTGCCGACGGTAATTGGATGTTTTCGCTACCGAACAAAAAGATCGTCATCGTCCCCCCGCCGCCCGGAGGTTAACGATCAATCTCGCTCGAACGCTGGCTCCGCCGCCGGTCCGCCGCCGAAAGTTTGCTCATTTACGGCTACTTTCGCGGGCGGCGCGGGTATCGGTTCTTTGCCTTTGGCTTTCAACACGTCGTTCAAGGCGGGCAGGTCCTTTGTAACCACGGTGTCGAAATCGCGGGTCGCGTCGCCGAGCTCTTTTCGGAGCGCGTCAATTCGCGCAATTTGGTAATCGCCGGGCTTGCCTTCCCAGGAAAGAATGGCGCCGTAAAGCTGATCGGTGTGTTCGCGCAAACGCTCTTCGCCGGTGATGGCGCCGCCTTCGGTTGTCGCTACGATCTGTTTCCGGACCACGTCGATCTTGCCGTCAAAGTCGGTCAGCAACTTGCGGGCGTCGTCGGTTTCGGGCAAAGCGCCTTTACTCTTCGCCACGGCGCCGCGCAAAAACAGGATCCGATCCATGAGCGCGCTTTCGTCACCGAAGAGCGCGTGCACTTTCATCGCGGCGTCGTATTGCGCCTTGCGATCGGCTTCGGTGAATTTCGCCCGGCGATCGAGACCGACCGTCAACTTGGTTTCGGAAACTTTTCCGGCTTTCGTCATCCGAACCGTGTACGTCCCGGGCAAAACGCGCGGCCCTTGCGTGCCAGCGCCGGCGATTTGCACAGCGGGCGGAACGCGCGGCGGTTTCTCGCGCATACCCCAGACGACCCGATTCAATCCAGCGCGTTTACTCGCGGGCAGATCCGCGACGACGCGCCCCGTCGAATCGAGCACTTCGATTTTCAGTTTCCCGAAAAGGTGACGCGTCTTTTGGTAATAGGTAATCATCGCCGCGTCCGGTGGATTGTCGCCGATGAACGTCGCGGCGCCGCTGGCGAAGCCGCCGTTCGCATCGATCCGTTGCTGGACCGGCCGCGCGGAAACGAACGTCGCTTCCGAATTCAGAATCTCGGGCGTCAACGAGCGCCACGGAGTGATGTCGTCGATCACCCAGATGCCGCGGCCGTGCGTTGCGAGCACGAGATCGTGATCGCGCGGATGCACCGCGAGGTCGCGCACCGCGACCGCTGGAAAGCGACTGCCCTTGAATTGCGCCCAGTTCTTCCCGCTATCGATCGAAACGAAAAGGCCGAACTCGGTGCCGACAAAGACGAGGTCCTTGTTCACGAGATCGTCTTTCACGACGTGGGCGTAACCGCGGACGCCTTTCGAATCCTGCGCAGTGATCAGCGGCGTCCAGGTCTTACCGTAATCGGTCGTGCGGAAAACATACGGCGCCATGTCGCCAAAGGTGTGGCGATCGAACGCCGCGTAAGCCGTGCCTGCGTCGAAGTTGCTCGCCTGCACCCAACTCACCCACGAATTCTTGGGCAGGTTCGGCACGTTGCCGACGACGTTCGTCCAGTTCTTCGCGCCGTCTTTTGTCACCTGCACGTTGCCGTCATCGGTGCCGACCCAGATCACGTTCTTGTCCTTCGGCGATTCGCTGATGGAATAAATCGTCGTGTGCATTTCCGCGGCGGAATTGTCCACCGTGATGCCGCCGGATTGTTCCTGCTTCTGTTTCTCCGGATCGTTCGTGCTCAGGTCCGGCGAAATCCGGTCCCACGTCTGGCCGTGATCGCGCGAACGGAAGAGGAACTGCGCGCCGATGTAGATCGTACCCTTCTCGTTAGGCGAAAGCGCGATCGGGGTATTCCAGTTCCAGCGGAGTTTCTCCTTGTAGTTCGCCTTCGGCTGAACGTCGCGCCGCTCGTGCGTGTAACGATTCACCCGCCCGACGAAACCGCCCTGCGCTTCCGCGTAGAGATAATCGGGATCGCTCGGGTCCGGGAACATCCAGAAGCCGTCGCCGCCGTACATGTTTTCCCACTGCGAATTCGCGATGCCGCCCGGGTATTGGGACTGGCCCACCCACGAGCTGTTGTCCTGCAACCCGCCGTAAACCCGGAACGGATCCGCGTCGTCGACGCTCACGTGATAGAACTGCGAGATAGGGAGGTTCTCGGCCTTCCACCATTTCGCGCCGCCGTTGTAGGAATAGTAAACGCCGCCGTCATCGCCCGAGACGACCGTTTGCGTGTTCGTCGGATCGATCCAGACCGCGTGGAGATCGCCGTGCGCGCCGCTGAATCCGCCCACGACCGCGAAACTTTTGCCCGCGTCGTCACTTCTGATCAACGGCCCGTCCGTTTTGAAAACGCGATCCGGATTTTTCGGATCGACGATCAGTTGCGCGAAATAAAACGGGCGCCAGACCATCCAACTGCTTTTGTCGCGCTTGTCCCAAGTCGCGCCGCCGTCATCGGAAACGAAGAGCGCGCTATCCTTTGATTCAACGACGCAATAAACGCGCTTCGGGTTCGATGGCGCAATCGCTACCGCGAGACGGCCGTAGGGTTTGCTTGGGAAACCTTTGTTGGCTTCCGGCGTGACCTCGGTCCAGGTCGCGCCGCCGTCCGCTGAGCGGAACAATCCGCTGCCTGACGGTTTGTCCGGACCGTCGCCGCCGGAACGGAACGTCCAGCCTTTTCGCCGGAAATCCCACATGCAGGCGAAGAGACCGTTCGGATCGTTCGGATCCATCGCGACCCACGACGCGCCGGTCGAAGGATTAGCGCCTTTCAAAACGAGGTTCCAAGTTTTGCCGCCGTCCGTCGTCTTGTAGAGGCCGCGATCCGTTGAATCACTCCAGAGATTTCCGGGAACCGCCGCGTAAACAGTGTCGCTGCTTGCGGGACTGACGACGATCTTCGCGATTCGTTCCGATTTATCGAGGCCGGAAAAGGTCCAGGTCTCGCCGCCATCGTTCGATTTATAAATGCCGTTGCCGATCGACACGCTGTTGCGCGTCCAGCTTTCGCCTGTGCCCACCCAAATGTTCTTCGGGTTTTTCGGATCGAGCGTCACCGCGCCGATCGATTGGACCGGCTGCTCGTCGAACACCGGCTTGTAACGCGTGCCGCTGTCTTCCGATTTCCAGATGCCGCCGCTGGCCGCGCCGACGAAAATCGTCAGTTTGCCGCTCGGTTCGCGGATCGCGTCAATCGCCGAGATGCGGCCGCTCATCGCGGCCGACCCGATGTTGCGCGCGCCGAGGCCCGAGATGGTGGATGAACTGAAAGGCGTCTGTGCCTGGTCAGCCGCGAACGCCGCGGCCACAAAACAGATTGCGAGAAGGAAAGAATATTTGAAAAAGCGCATAAAATTTATTTGGAAGCGGTTGCGGGAAATTTGAAAATCGTGTCGTCAATCGGCGCATTCGCCTCGGCTTTTTCGAAAATGATTTTCTGTTTGTCGGTCGATCCTTTCGGGCCGCCCTCGATCGAGAACGGGAAATAGGCGCCGTTGATTTTTTCGTAATCGCCGATGTCTGTCTCCGTCTCGACTTTCGCGCCGTTCTTATCCCGCTGAGTGATCACGCGGATTTCGAGGAAATGGTCGGGGTCGAGATAAACGTAATTGATGTCGCCGTTCTTGCGCACGACCCGCAGCTTGTGCGCCGGCGTTCCGTCCACGTCTTCGATCCCGAGATATTCGACCGTGCTTCCTTTCTCCTTCCAATTGATGAGCGGCCCGTCGATCTCCGCGTCTTCGACCAGTTCCTTCGCGTCGTCCGCCGAGACTTTTTCCGGATCTTTCCGCCCTTGGAACGGCGAGATCTTCCAGCCTTCGGTGCCGTCAAACGCTTCGATGCGCGTCATTCCCTGCAACGTCGTCTCTTCGCGGACCGCGCCCGGGCGTTTCTTCACGATGACGTAGCCCAATTCGAGCTTGCCATCGTTGACCACCATTTTTCCGTTTAGCTTCAACGACGTCACCGCAGCCAGCGCCTGCGCGCCCCCTTTGGCCTCAGTGTTTTTTGCGACCAGTGTGTCGACGGTTTCCTGCACCTTGATCGACTCCGGCCCCTGCGCATAAAGTCCGGCCGCTGCGAGCGAACCGACGACGAGAACGACAATTCTTTTCATAGATATGGATTCCGAAATCGCGGCGCACTTCGCCGCGAAACGCGACACCACGGTGGAGCGACCGCAGGATCTCGTTCCTTCTCTTTTAGAAGCTTGAACGTCTTCGCGCAACCCACTAATTCTGGCTTCGCATGAATGGTCAGCCGCCAACGCCTCCACCACCACCGCCGTCGGCGCCAGTTCCACCGATCCAACCGGCGCCCGTTTATTATCCGCCGCCGCGCTCGGGCATGGGCTGTTTCGCCAAGGGTTGTCTCACCATTCTCGTCCTTGGATTTCTTTTCTGCGCAGTCGTCGGCATCGGCGGCTGGTGGTTTTACAAGAAAACTTTTAACAACCTCACCGCCACGGCCCCCATCGATGTCCAGGTCGAAAAACCGACTGTCGTCCAAACCAAAACCGCAGACGAATCCGCCAGCCGCCTGGACGAATCGATCTCGCATAACCAGGAAACGACTGTCGAATTCACCGGCCCGGAGCTGAATTACCTCCTCCAGCGGAATTCCGACTTGGATTTCCTTCGTGGCCGCACCCGGATCGATATCGCGGATTCCACCATGACCGTCGCGATGAGCGCGCCGCTCGATTCATTGCCCTGGCCCGGCCTGAAAGGCCGCTATTTCAATGGCACGGTGCGTTTCAGCATGACCTACGCATCGGGAGAATTTCAGCTCGAGATCATTTCCGCGGAAGCGAACGGCAACCAATTTCCGAGTTCGCTTCTTTCCTCCTTCAACTCGTCTTTTAACGACAGCATGAACGAGGAATTCCGGAAGGAGTTGCGCAAGAGCAACCGGGAAAGCGAATTCTGGAACCACGTCAAGAGCATCGTGCTCAAGGACGACAAGCTCATCATCACGACCAAGGCGGAGTAGCCGTCGGAAACCTCAAACAAAGATAGACCAAATGAAAACAAAACAATGGTTCGGTTCAGTAATAGCAATAGCGCTTCTCGGCGCGTTCGTCAGCGTCGCCGCTTCAGCGGCGGACGCTCAGAAAACGACGACCACCACCACGGTGACCAAAACCAGGGTCGCCAAGGTTAATAAAACGGGCTGGTGGATACGCATCGACACGGAAAAGACAGTCGCATCCAGCATCTCGTTTCAGGTCGGCTTAACAAGGGCGGACCGTAAGGACTGGCGCACCTGGACGGCAGGCGAGCCCGCCGAATTCGATCTGGCGGAAATGCGCCTCTGGCCCAAGCTTCATATCCGCGCGAAAACGGACCCGAAAAATAAGAAGGCGGTGTTCTGCGTCTTTTACGGAGATCACGGAGTCGAGCATTTCAAATTCGACGGCGACAAGGATGATAACATGAAGTCGACTCATAAGGACAACGATTGCCATCCGTAGAGCTGGAGCGATCCCGCCAGCGTCAGGTTCCAGGGAAAACTTCCGCGGCGATTTCGAAAGACCGGAGGCGCGCGGCGTGATCGTAAATTTGCCCGGTCGCGATGATTTCGTCGGCTTGGGTTTGGGCAATAAATTCCTCGAGGCGCCGACGAACGGTCTCGGGTGAACCGACGGCAGCGTAACGAGTCCGCTGATCAATCGCGGCGCGCTCCGCGGAGCTGCATCGATCGTCGATGGAATCGACGGGCGGCGGAAGTTTTCCCGGCCGGCCTCGGACCATAGTGAGAAATTGCAATTGCGCCGAAGTGAAAAGCCGGCGCGCTTCGTCGTCGTTTTCCGCGGCGAAAACTCCGGCGCCGATAATCACGTACGGTTTTTCGAGTTGAGCTGAGGGATGGAAATCCCGGCGATAAAGATGGAGCGCGACCTCCAAGTATTCCGGCGCGAAATGCGACGCGAACGCGAAGGGCAGCCCGAGTTCCGCGGCAAGCCGCGCGCTGAAATCGCTCGAGCCGAGAAGATAGAGCGGAATGTTTAGTCCCATGCCGGGCACGGCCTCGACGCCGTGGACAGCGCCGGCGAAATACGATTGCAGCTCGAGAACGTCCTGCGGAAAAGTGTCGCCGCTGCTGCCGAGATTGCGGCGCAAGGCGCGGGCGGTGCGTTGATCGCTTCCCGGCGCGCGTCCCAAACCGAGATCGATCCTGCCCGGAAAAAGCGATTCGAGCGTGCCGAATTGCTCCGCGATTACGAGCGGCGCGTGGTTCGGCAACATGATCCCGCCGGCGCCAACGCGGATCGTTTTCGTTTTCCCTGCGACATGCGAAATCACAACCGACGTCGCCGCGCTCGCGATGCCCGGAAGATTGTGATGTTCCGCGAGCCAGAAGCGATGGTAACCCCATTGCTCGGCGTGTCGCGCGAGATCGACCGTGTTCCGAAACGCCAGCGCCGCGTCGCCGCCTTCGATGATCGGCGAAAGATCGAGAGTCGAAAGACGCGGCATAGCAGAAGGTAATCGCGCCTTCCCGTTTTGGGTAGCGCACGCGTCTCGCGTGTTGGTTTCGGCGTCTCGCCGAAACAATCTTTGCTGTTAGCAACGCATTCAGTGTCGGCATAACCGACACCGAAATCCACGATGGCGAGACGCCATCGCCAACGCGCGAGACGCGCGCGCTACCCAAGGCGATTGCGACTCAGTCCGTTAGATGAAAGGTTCCGTGATGTATCCGACCAAAGGTTACGCGGCCAAGTCCAAAACTTCACCACTCGCGCCATTTTCTTTCGAGCGGCGCGATCCTGGCGCGACGGACGTCCAGATCGAAATTCTCTTTTGCGGCGTCTGTCATTCCGATATTCACACCGCCCGCGGCGAGTGGGGCGGCACCAAATATCCTTGCGTGCCCGGGCACGAGATTGTCGGCCGCGTGGTGAAGGCCGGACGTGACGTAAAGAATTTTCGCGAAGGCGATCTGGCCGCAGTCGGTTGCATGGTCGATTCCTGCCGGACTTGCGACAACTGCCGCGACCATCTCGAGCAATTCTGCGATAACGGGCCGGTCTTCACTTACAACAGCGACGACAAACACACCGGCGGCACCACCTACGGCGGATATTCCAAGAGCATCGTGGTCGACCAGGATTTCGTCCTTCGGATTTCCGACAAACTCGATCTTGCCGCGACCGCGCCGCTCTTGTGCGCTGGCATCACGACCTACTCGCCGCTTCGCCATTGGCAGATCGGAAAAGGTCACAAGGTCGGCGTCGTCGGTCTCGGTGGCCTGGGACACATGGGAGTCAAATTCGCAAACGCGTTCGGCGCGCACGTGGCGCTCTTCACCACTTCGCCAAATAAAACCGCCGACGCGAAAAAGCTGGGCGCCCACGAAGTGATTCTCTCGAAGAACGAAGACGAAATGGAGAAGCACGAGAAAACGTTCGATTTCATTCTCGACACGGTTTCCGCGCCGCACGACCTCGACGCTTACCTGTCGTTGTTGAAACGCGACGGCACTTTGGTGCTCGTCGGAGCGTCACCGGATCCGCTCGCGGTGGACGCATTCAGCCTCATTCATCGCCGGCGCAGCCTGGCGGGCTCGCTCATTGGCGGAATCGCCGAAACGCAGGAGATGCTCGATTATTGCGCGGAGCGCGGGATCGTTTGCGACATAGAGAAAATTTCGATGAACCAGATCAATGAAGCCTACGAACGCATGCTGAAGAGCGACGTGAAATATCGGTTCGTCATCGACATGGCGACATTGTCCTGATGTTTGTCGTCGAAACCGACACGACCAAACAGCTGCTCGTCTTGAGCTTCGCCGGAAATGTCACCGCGGACGAATCGCGTGAGACGGTTGCGCGCATCCGCGAAAAGATAGAGGAGATGGCGCCCGGCTTCGTCGCGCTGGCCGATTTCCGCTGGCTCGAATCGATGGCGACTGACGCGGCGCCGTTTGTCGCAGAGGTCATGGACCTCTTCGCGGCGAAGAAGGTGAGCGCGGTCGTGCGGGTGATGCCGGACCCGCATCGCGATATCGGCCTGAACATTCTTTCGCCATTTCATTATGGGCCCGACGTTCGATTGATGACTTTCGAGACGCTGGCCGATGCGATTCAGGCGCTGGCGCGCGATTAAGTTTGCAACGCGCGAGACCTGATGCGCTCCTAATCAATGACGGAAGCGCGAACTAAATTGGCGACCATCGCTGCGTTCGTCGCGCTCTGCCTGATCTGGAGCTCGACCTGGCTCGCGATTAAATTCGGGCTCCGCGATCTGCCGCCGGTCTCTTTCGTGGCGATCCGATTCGTCATCGCGGTCGCGGTCCTTCTGGCGATTTCGATTGGACGCGTTCGTTTGCTGCCGCGAAATCGCGGCGATTTCATGCTTCTCGCCTGGACCGGCATTCTGATGTTTTGCGTCAATTATGCGCTGCTCTTTTGGGCGGAGCTCTACGTGTCGTCCGGACTCTCCGCCGTGCTTCAGGGGACAATCCCGATTTTCGGAATGGTGTTCGCGCATTTCATCATTCCAAGCGAACCGCTTCGCGGCGCCCGAATCGCGGGCGCGCTCGTCGCGCTCGGTGGAGTTGCCGTTATTTGCTCGCGGCTCCTCGATTTCGGCGGATTGCTCGCGTTCTGGGGCGGCGTTGCCATCGTTTTCGGCGCGGCCGGCGCGGCGCTCTCGAATGTGTACTTGAAAGCGCGCGCGATTCGACTCGCGCCGGCGATGATCGCGGCGTGGCAAATGATCTTTGGTCTTGTGCCGTTGATCGTCGTCGGGCTGTGGCTCGAGGGAAATCCGCTGCACTTTCATTGGACGGCGCGCGCGACGTTCTGCCTGTTTTACCTGGCGATTCCCGGTTCCGCGCTCGCCTTTCTTCTTCTCTACTGGCTCATGCCGAGGATGTCGGTGACGAACCTGCAAACGATCTCCTTCATCACGCCGCCGGGCGCGGTGCTCTTCGGATGGCTGCTCGGCGGCGAGAGTTTCAGTCTCTGGTCGCTCATGGGAGGAGCACTTGTCCTGATCGGCGTCTGGCTGATTTTCCGCGAAGCGAGACCGGAAGAGCTGGAGGAATGCGAAACGGCGTTGCCGCAAGGATGAAGAAAGCGGCGAGTGATATGTCATTTTCTTCAAGTCGCGAGATCGAGCGGAAGTTTCTCGTCCGCAAATTGCCAGACGGCCTAACGAGTTATCCGAACAACAAAATTTCGCAGGGTTATCTCGTGAGTCTGGACAGTGGGCTGCAAGTCCGGCTTCGGAAATCGGGCGAGCGATACATGCTCACTTTCAAACGCGGCGGCGGAAACGTGCGGGAAGAGCGGGAAGTCGAATTAACCACGAATCAGTTCGAAGCCCTCTGGCCCGCGACCGAAGGCAAGCGGCTCGTCAAAACGCGCTACGAGATCCCGCTCGGCGAACTCACCGTTGAGATCGATGTTTATCACGAGCGCCACGAAGGACTGGTTGTCGCCGAAGTAGAATTCGACGAGGAAGACGGCGCGAAAAATTTTCAGCCGCCGGATTGGCTCGGCGACGATGTGACCGGCGACCCGCGCTACAGTAATCAACTGCTCGCCTCGTAGGTTCTTCCCGTTTATTTAGGATTCGCGATGCGACAGTACCATGATCTTCTCCGGCTCGTTCTCGACCACGGCATTCCGCGCGAAGATCGCACCGGCACCGGGACGCTTTCAGTTTTCGGCGCGCAGGCCCGATTCGATTTGCGGGAAAGATTTCCGCTCCTGACGACGAAGAAGCTTCACCTCAAATCGATCATCCATGAGCTGCTTTGGTTTTTGCGAGGAGAGACGAACGTGCGCTCGCTCAACGAAAAGGGCGTGACGATCTGGAACGAATGGGCCGACGCGAACGGCGATCTCGGCCCGATCTACGGCGCGCAATGGGTCCGCTGGCGGAGCGCGGACGGCGCGGCGATCAATCAAATCGATGGAGTGATCGCCGACATAAAACGGAACCCACAAAGCCGGCGACTAATTGTGAGCGCCTGGAACGTCGGCGAGCTCGAAAAGATGGCGCTGCCGCCCTGCCACATCCTCTTTCAGTTTTATGTGCACGACGGCGAGCTAAGCTGCCAGCTCTACCAACGCAGCGCCGATCTATTTCTCGGCGTGCCGTTCAACATCGCATCCTACGCGTTGCTCACCATGATGGTCGCGCAGGTCTGCGAACTCCGACCGGCCGAGTTCGTCCACACGTTCGGCGATCTCCATCTTTACCGGAACCATCTCGATCAGGCGCGCGAGCAGCTCGGTCGCGAGTTCCGGCCCTTGCCCCGGATGCAACTAAATCCCGCCGTGAAAAACATTCGCGATTTCCGATTCGAAGATTTCACCCTCAGCGAATACGACCCGCATCCCGCGATCAAAGCGCCGATCGCCATTTGAAGGGTGCTCAGTTGTAGCGACGGCGCTCTGTCGCCGTAACACGCTTCCTGAATCACGCGGGTTTACGCCGACAGAGCGGCGTCGCTACACTGAATGCAATCGCGCGATCGCGATCAGTTCGGCGGGGGCGCCGGAGAAGCCGTTGTGCTCGCAGTCGTCGGCGCGCGATTCAGATCGACGAGATCTTTGAGGATGTTGAGCGTCTCGTCGCGCTCCGGATCGATCGCCGGCTCTTTCGTTCCGTCGTCATTACCGAGAGCGGAGTCGGAATCCGAATCATCGGCCGCTTCGGGCGCGACCTTGTTGCTTCCGTTCTTCTTGTTCGCGGCGAGATTTCCCGGGAACAGGATCGGCTGCAGGTTCGGCTTGTCGACGTTGTCGAGCGTGAGCCGAATCATTTCCATTTGCTCGTCGTGACGAGCGAGGCGTTCCTTGGCGCGCGTTTCCTTGCGGATCTTGTCTTCGTTCAATTCGGCTTTGCGCGTGTCTTCGTTCAACGAAATCCGGTTTTCATCGAGCCGCTTCCGCAGCCGGTCCATGTCTTCCATGACGTAGTGGAATTCCGCATTGTTCTGGACGCGCGCTTCCGACCGGCGCTTCAATTCATCGATGAACAAGCCGCGGCCCTCCGACCATTTCGTGTAGCGCGCCTTCGGCACTTCGTCGTAGGCCAGACAATTCTTCAGCGCGCCTTCGCCGAACTCCGGCAGATCGCTCAACGTCGGCAGAACGATGTCCGAAGCCACGCCGTGCAGCTGCGTCGAACCGCCCGCCACGCGATAAAATTTTTGGATCGTCAATTTCAGCGCACCGTCTTCCTGCGAGCGGTTCCCGAGGAGGGAAGTGAACCGTCCGATCTCGAGGATCGTCTGCACGGTGCCTTTGCCGAACGTGTTCTTGTCTCCCACGATCAATGCTCGTCCGTAATCCTGGAGGGCCGCCGCGAAAATCTCGCTGGCCGACGCGCTCTGCCGGCTGGTCAACACGATCATCGGGCCGGAGTAAGCAATGCCCGGATCCGGATCGCTCGAGACCACGATGTTTCCGTTCGAGCTTTTCGTCTGCACGATCGGGCCCGATTTCAAAAAGAGGCCGGTCAACGCGATCGCTTCCTCGAGCGAACCGCCGCCGTTGCGCCGCAGATCGACGACGAGCCCGGAAATATTTTCTTTCTTCAGCCGTTTCAGCAGCTGGAGCACGTCCTTGGTCGTGCTCTTCTGATGCCGATCCATGTCGGCATAAAATGACGGGAGCGTGATCCAGCCGAGCTTCACCGGCTCGCCGTTTTCGTTCTTCTTGATGATGATGTCGGCGCGCGCTTCCTGGTCTTTCAGTTTGATCTCGTCGCGCACCAGATCGACGGTCTTGCGCTTCGATGGATCCGGCGAATCCGCTGGAATCACGAGCAGCCGAACTTTCGTTCCTTTTTTGCCGCGAATCTGTTCGACCACTTTATCGAGACGCATGTCGCGAACGTCGGAGAATTCGCCGTTCCCCTGCGCCACCGCTGTGATGCGATCGCCGACCTTCAACCGTCCATCGGTCTGGGCCGGGCCGCCAGGCACGAGGCTTTCAATTTTCGCGTAACCGTCTTCCGTCCGCAGCATCGCGCCAATGCCGACCAGCGACAGGCCCATGTTGATGCTGAAATTCTTGAGGTCAGCCTTGCTCAGATATTCGGAATGCGGGTCGTAGGCCTGGGCGAGCGCGTCGAGGAAAAGTTTCACCTGTTCGTCCTTGTCCTGCTCGTGGACATTGCGGGCGAGACGTTCGTAACGCTTTGCGATGAGTTTCGGACCGGGCTCGATCGGATGTTCGCTCAGGTGTTCCTGGAGCAGTTCGCTGGCAATCCGGCCGTGCCAGATTTGGTCGGCATCCGCATCATCCTTCGGCCACGGCGCCTTCTGCCGGCTCAACTCGATCATGGCGTTACTCTTGAAATCGTTGGGCTGGTTGAGCTGTTCCTTGATCTTCGCGACGCGATCGTCCACTCGCTTCGTGTAGAGCTCGTAAATGTCGTAGGCCGGTTTCAAATTCCCGAGCAACACATCATCATCCAGCGACGTGGCGTATTTCGCCGTCAGCATATCGACGTCCTGCTGGGTGAAGAAGAGATGGCTGAAGTCGAGGAGCTCGAGATAAGTCTTGAGGAATTTCTTCGAGACGTCGTCGTTGAGCGCCTGATGGGTGTAATGGCCTTCCTCGAGCAACCGGCCGACGGAGGTGGCGACATTCCCGGCGTCTGATTTCGCCTGGAGCGGCGCCGTTGTAAGTGCAACGGCCAAAAGTGCCGCAGGCAGGGCGATAAGTGAGCGGAGAAGTGGTTTCATTCGGAAAAAGAGGTTTCGGAAAGTCGCAGAATCCACCCAGAAGGCAAGAAAACCGCGCCGGTTATGTTCATTCGTTGGTAGTGAGACAATCGGCTGGGCGGAACATTCAAAGAACGGCCGGTCGCCGCGCCCTTGCATGCAGCTTTCGTTCCCTTGGAATAAGATCGTCGCTGAGAGCTGAATTTGCCTGTCGCTGGCTCGGGTGGCCCACCCCGGCTACAGTCTGCGGCGATGCGTTACCAGACCTTTTGCGGCGGAATCTTCGAGACGAACTGTTATCTGGTCGAAGCGCCGGAAGGCCCCATTCTCTTTGACGCGCCAGACGGCGCTTGCGATTGGCTGGTCGCCGAAGGCCTGGCGCCGAAACTCCTTTTGCTGACTCACGGCCATTTCGATCACATCCCTGACGTCGCGAAGATCAGGAAGCAATTCGGTTGTCCCATTGGCTGTCATGCGGAGACGGCTCCGATGATTTCCGATCCGGAATTCTTTCGCGGCTTGGGGTTTCAACTGGAGATCGAACCGGTCGAGCCCGATTTCCTGGTCGCTGCCACGCCGGTCCGCGATTTTCTCGGACTGGAGATGGAAGTCCTGGAAGTGCCGGGTCATTGCCCGGGCAGCCTGTGTTTCTTTGCGCGAAAAGACAAACTGCTGGTCGGCGGCGACGTTTTGTTTGCGAGCGGAGTTGGTCGCTGGGATCTGCCGGGTGGCGATGGCGATCTGCTCTTTCAGGGAATAAAAGAAAAGCTCTATCCGCTGGGCGACGATGTCATCGTGCTGCCTGGCCATGGTCCAGCGACGACGATCGGCGCCGAACGGCGGACGAATCCGTTCGTTCGAGAATGACCGAGTCTATGTCTTGGGCGCCGCCGTCTTCGCCGCTTCCGTGATCATTTTCTTGAAAGCGTCGGTCGATGCTTTCACGACGGCGTTCGGCCCCGTCATCTTGACGAAAAGATTGCCAGTCGCGGTTTCGAGGATCGCGCCGCAAAGCGCGTAATTCTCCATCGGCGTCGTCGGCCCGCCGGGCATGCCGCTGTTGAAGGTGCCGTCGGCCATCGCAAAGGTGATCTTCACCGTGCCGATCTGCGCGTGCTCAGTGATTCGATTCTTTTCGCTGCCGGGAAATTGCGCATACCAGCGCGTGACGTTGTCCGCCGCGCTTCCTCCCTGGTCCGCGCCAAAATGGAAGAACGTCACTTCCGCTTTTTCCGGTCCGCGCGCGATCTCGAGCTGCGCCTTGCGCATCGGCGTCGATGGCGTGACGGAGCGCCAGCCTTCCGGCACGGTGAAGGTGAATTCTTCAACTCTTATTGTTTCAGCCTGGGCTTCGGATTGCGCCGCGATTGTGCTGATCAGGAACAATGCACCGACAGCGATTGCTGTTTTCATCAATGAAGAATAGCATTACTCCCCCAGTCCCAGCTATGCGATCCCGCTTTTTTGTTGCCGCGCTCAGCCTTTTTTTGAGCGGCGTTTGTCTGGCCCAACAGGCCGACATGCCGGCGGCCGACACGTCATCGCTCGATTTCAAACAATTCGGATTGATCGCCATCCAGGATGGTGGCCGACGCAAACCGGTCGACACCTTCGCGCGCGAGACCCTCATCAAGCTCACCGGCCGCTCGACTTACAGCTCGGGCGCACGCACCTGGCAGGCGAACGATTTTCTCCTCTCGATGCTGCTCGATACCCACGATTGGAAAAACGAGCCGATGATTTTGGTCTCGTTAGGCCAGTTAGTCGAGCGGCTGGGGCTCGATAAAACGAAAAAGCGTTTTTCCTTTGCGCAATTATCGGCGCTGCCGGAATTGAACGCGCTGGCCAGCCAGGCTCACGCCCTGCGCAAAGCCGAGAAGCCGCTTGATCGCCTGCAAAGCGAAGTGATGAACGTAACCGAGCGACTCGGCCTTTTCGCGAACGTCATGAACGGCAGCGCGTTTCTCCTCGTGCCGGCGCCAGAAAAAGCGACCGACGCGTGGCTGGTTCCGCCGGCGTACGCGCAATATTATAAAGAGGAACAGTTCACGCCCGTGCAGACCCAACTGCAAACGATGGCGAACGCCTACGTGAAAGGCGACTCGTTCACCTTGAGCCGCGCCGGGAACCAGTTGCGCGAAAATCTGCGGCAGCTGAGCACGAAGATTTATCCAAACGAATCGCAGCTCCGCCTCGAATATTTTTATAATCATTGGGACGCCTTCTATCGCGCCGCATGGTCGTACGGTGTCGCGCTTGTTCTCCTTGCGATCGCATCGATGCGGGGCAAGGGCGGCTGGATCAAACTAACCGGTCTCGCTATTGCGATCGTCGGCCTGCTCTTTCACGCCAGCGGAATCGTGATGCGTTGCCTGATCGCCGGCCGCCCGCCGGTGACGAACATGTATGAGTCCATCATCTGGGTCTCGTTCGCCGTCTCGTTCTTCGGCATTATTTTTTTCCTCCGGTATCGGACGACGGTCTACTTGCTTGCCGCATTACCGATGTCGCTCGTCGCGCTGTTGCTCGTTCATCAAATGCCGATCGCGATGCCTTCCAGCATCGATCCGCTGGTGCCTGTTTTGCGCGATAACTTCTGGCTCACGATCCACGTCCTCACGATCACGCTGAGCTACGCTGCCTTCGCGCTCGCGATGGGGTTCGGCCACATTTTGCTTTGGCGTTACGCGCGCAATCCGGTTGCAGCGCGCGCCGATCAACCGATGCACTTCTGGTTGTACCGCGTTCTTCAACTCGGCGTAATCTTGCTCGCGGCGGGAACAATTCTTGGCGGCGTCTGGGCGAATTATTCCTGGGGCCGGTTCTGGGGTTGGGACCCGAAAGAAACCTGGGCGCTCATCGCGCTGCTTTGTTACATCCTGACTCTGCACGGCCGTCTCGCCGGCTGGTGGACCCAGTTCGGTTTGGTTGTAGCTAGCGTTGTTTGTTTTCTCGCCGTCATGATGGCGTGGTACGGCGTGAACTTCGTGCTAGGAAAAGGGCTGCACAGCTACGGCTTCGGGATCGGCGGCGAGACCTATGTCGTCAGCGGCGTAGTCGCCGATCTGCTCTTCGTCGGCTTTGCGATCTGGCGTTATCGCAGTGCGAAATCGTCGCGGTTGACGTCAACTCCTGCGCCCGTCCCCGCCGCGGAGCGCATTGTTGCGTAGCTGTCCGCGGCTTACATCCCGACCGGATGCCGCGCGACGTAGCCGCTCGTGTCCCGACTGTAATCGTACCAGCGCGGGCCGACATCGCCGCCTCTGCCGAGATCGGTCGTATCGAGACGCAACCCGGCAATCACCGCAAACGTGTGTCCCGAGCGCGAATAAATTGTCATCCATCGGCCGCGACCGTTTTCGCCGAACCGCATCAAGTCGCTGGAAGGCAGCGGTGAATTCAAAACGCCCGCGCCATGGAGCGCGAAAGAAACAGTGCCCGAGCAATCATACCCGCGATCGTTGAACGAACCGTGGCCGCCGCCCCAGATATAGGGTTTGCGGCGTAACGTGTTCGCGGCCCAGATCGCGTTCTTGACGCCCTGTGGCGCATGTGACGGCGCATAAGCGACGCCACCTCGCAAAACGGCGCGACTTCCCGAAACCGTCGGCCGATCGCCGCGTTGTTCGACTCGGCCGATTTCTTGTCCCTGCTCTTGGTCCTGATCGTATTCCTGCGCGCGCGGCGGTGCTGTCTGCGTGCGGCCGGACGGTGAGTAGGCCACGCGAATCGGTTTTGCATCCGATTCCTCATCCGCTTCGGTTTGGTAAATTTCTTCTGCGCCGCGCGGCGGTCTCGGCTTCAGTCGCCGCGGCGCATAGTAAGCCACCTTGATCGGCGCCACCGCGGTCGCCGCCAGAATTCGCGGCGCGTTATGAACGACCGGATCCGCCACGGCGTGAATGACCGAACGCGTCAATCGGAACGGTTGCAGCGCCACCGAAAACGGCGTGGGCGGTTTGTGACGGACCCGCCGAGCTTCGGCGTTCGGCATCGCAATTAACGCTATTCCCAGCGCGCACCAGAAAATCGAGCGCATGCTCCCGAAGAAAGCTGCTCCCGCGCCAACCAAATAAATTTTGCCGGTTTGAAGCCGCGCTCGGCCCGCCGATGTTCCCTCTTTCCGCTCGTTTCAATGTCTGACCTTCTGACTTCCGATCTTCGGGCTCCCGCTGCCGGCATTTCCAACGTGCCGGAAGACCAGACTGGTCGTCCACGTCGAGTTGCCACCGGCGGAGTTTCGTTCCGCAAAACTTTCTCGGCCCTCAAGCATCGGAATTTCCGTCTGTTCTTTACCGGCCAGTTGATCTCATTCACCGGCACGTGGATGACGACGACCGCGCAAGGCTGGCTGGTCTATCAACTGACGGGTTCGAAAGCATTGCTCGGCCTCGTGGCCGCCGCGGCGTCGGCGCCGATGCTCGTTTTTTCCACCTGGGGCGGCTGGATTGCCGATCGTTATCCGAAGCGATCCGTCATCGTCGTCACCCAGCTATGCTCGATGTTCATCTCGCTCAGCATGGCTGTGCTCGTGTGGACGAAGTTCGTCCAGCCGTGGCACATCATCGCGCTCGCGGTGCTTAGCGGAATCACGATGGCGTTCGACATGCCCGCGCGACAATCGTTCGTCATCGAAATGACTAGTCGCGAAGATCTGATGAACGCGATCTCGCTCAACAGCTCGGCGTTCAACTGCGCCCGGATCGTCGGCCCGTCCATCGCCGGTTTTCTCATGGCCCATCTCGGCATCGCGCTCTGTTTTCTCTGTGACAGCGTCAGCTTCATTCCCGTCATCGCCGGGTTGCTCCTGATGCGGTTACCGAAAAAAGAGACGCAGATCGCGAGCGGCGGCGGCGCCATCGCGCAGGCGCTCGAGGGTTTTCGTTATGTCTGGGGACACCGGCGCGTCCTCACCATTCTCTCGCTCTTCACCGTCGTCGGAATTTTCGGCTGGTCCTATTCCGTGCTACTGCCCGCGTTCGCCCGCGACGTTCTGCATCTGGGCGCGAACGGTTACGGTTTGCTCATGGCCGGAAGCGGAGTGGGCGCGCTCATCGCGGCGCTGACCGTAGCGAGCGCCGGCCACATGTTGCCCACGCGCACGGTGGCGCTCGGCGGCGTCTGGATTTTTTCGAGCGCGCTCGTTCTCTTCGCGTTCACGAAAAACATTTATCTCGGCGTGATTCTGCTCGCGATCGTCGGGTTCGGCATCGTCTTATATTTCTCAACGTCTAACACCGTCCTGCAATCGATCGTTCCCGACGAAATGCGCGGCCGCGTCATGGGAATCTGGGCGCTCATATTCGGCGGGATGATTCCGCTGGGAAGTTTGGAAGCGGGACTGATGGCGGATTTGCTGGGCACGCCCGCCACGATGGCGATCGGCGCGTTGATCTGTGCTCTGGCTGCGTTCGTCACCCTGAACGTCATCCGCAAGCGCGAGGCGCAGCTCGGTCCCGCGTCGCGCTGATCTTATTGCCAACGATCGCGCCGGCTTCTACGATCCCGCGATTATGGCGGACACCTATCCTGGAAAATGTTTTTGCGGCGCGGTGACGATTGAGGCGACGGGTATGCCCGAAGCCATGGGCTATTGCCATTGCGGCGCCTGCCGGTCCTACATCGGCGCGCCGATCAACGCTTTCACGCTCTGGAAACCGGAGAACGTCAAGGTCACGAAAGGCGAGGACTCGTTAGGCCGCTTCCAGTCGTCCGAGATGAGCATCCGTCGTTTCTGCACGAAATGCGGCGGCAACGTGATGACCGAGCATCCCGGGCTTGGTCTCGTCGACGTTTTTGCCGGCGTCATCCCGACGATGCCGTTCAAGTCTGGCGTCCACCTCAATTACGAGGAAACCGTTCTGCCAATGAAAGACGGCCTTCCGAAACTGCGCGATTTTCCTGCAGAAATCGGCGGCTCCGGCGCCACGATGCCGGAATAGCGCGATCGGTTATTGAAACGCCCGCCGGTATTGCGCTGGCGCGGCCACGTTCTGCTTCAGCTCCCGCGCCGCATGCAACGGCCAGTAGGGATCGCGCAAAAATTCGCGCGCCATCAACACAATGTCGGCCTCTCCCATCCGCACGATCTGGTCGGCTTGCTCGGGCGATGTGATCATTCCCACGGCGCCGGTCCTGATTCCGGTTTCCGCGCGGATCCGCGCCGCAAACGGCACTTGGTATCCCGGGCCGACCGGGATCTTCGCATTCGGCACGTTGCCGCCGCTCGAGCAATCGATTAGATCAACACCAAGTGACCCGAGCTTTTTCGACAGCACCACCGAATCGTCGGGAGTCCAGCCGCCTTCCATCCAATCCGTCGCCGAGATGCGGACAAACAGCGGATACTTTTCCGGCCACACCTTTCGGATCTCCTGAGTCACCTCGCAAAGCAGCCGCGTCCGGTTCTCGAACGACCCGCCATATTGGTCCGTGCGCTGGTTGCTCAATGGCGAGAGAAATGAATTCAGCAAGTAACCGTGCGCCGCGTGAATCTCCACCACCCGCGCCCCCGCCGCGAGCGCGCGTCCGGCCGCTGTGCCGAACGCACGGACCACGTTCTCGATCCCGGCCGTATCCAATTCCAGCGGCACCTGATGGTCCGCATCGAAAGGAAGCGCGCTCGGCGCAAAGATCGGACTCCAGCCGCCTTCCACCGGACTCAGCGGTGCGTGTCCCTTGAATGGCGCGCTCGTGCTAGCCTTGCGTCCCGCGTGCGCCAGTTGCATTCCCGCGATCGCGCCCTGCCCTTCGATGAATTGGAAAATGCGCGCGAGAAACTCGATCTGTTCATCCTTCCAAATCCCAAGATCATCCGGACTGATTCGTCCGTCCTCCGTTACCGCTGCTGCCTCCGCGATGATCAATCCAGCCCCGCCCACCGCGCGACTCCCGAGATGGACCAGGTGCCAGTCGTTCGCGAACCCATCGACGCTCGAGTATTGGCACATCGGCGAAACCGCGATCCGGTTCCGCAATTCCACCTCGCGCAGCCGCAACGGTGAAAACAAATGCGCGCTCTCGTTCTTGACCACCGAGAATCATCGCACAATTTTATGTGTTTAGATCGTGCGCAATCAGGGCGCCCGCGACTAATGACCACTCAAGAAATAGAGAAGAGTCAACGCGAGGATCACAATGGCGGTGACCCACCACACGATACTGATGCCTTGCGGTCTGGGCGACTTCCCGAATTCTCGGCGAGTAAATTCTTCGTAATCGAATTCGTCCGGCAGATCGACGCCGTCATAACTCTCTGCGTTCTCGCGCCAGCCCGAGTTCTCGTCCGCGCCGCATTCCGGGCAAGCCAGCGCCCCGCGCGGCACGTCCTCACCGCAAACGGGGCAGACCGGCGGCGTTTCCCTCTTCTTCTTTTCCGGCCGAGCCATGCTTACTCGTCACATGCCACAGGTCACACGTCACCTCTTCCGATTTTCCTGAATCCAAACCGCATCCGGCCAGCATCCATTCAATAAAGCCATGGAAACTTCACCGTCTTCGTCGCCTTCGTTACCGCCTCCCGACATCTCCGCCATCGCGAACGTGCGCACTTGGAGCGCATTCATTCACGCCAGCGCCCTGCTCGGCGTCCTTATGCATTTCCCCGGGCACCTGCTTCCGCCTCTGATCCTCTGGCTGATCAAACGCGACGACGCGCCCGAGCTCGACGCACACGGCAAGGAAGCCGTTAACTTCCAGATCTCGATGCTGATCTACAACGTGGTCGCCGCCGTCTTTTGCCTCGTCCTGGTCGGCTTCGCTTTCCTCGCCATCCTTTGGATCCTGAACACCGTCTTCGTCATCATCGCCGCCATCCAGGCCAGCGACGGAAAATTCTACCGCTACCCGATGACGATCCGATTCATTCAATAGCGGGCGTGCCTGAGAGCAGAGGTCCGCCAGATCGAAGTTTCAGGTCGGCCGCAATACAAATTTCCGCGGCGAGCTTTCGGCTGGGTAAGACCTTAGTCCTATGGACCTTCGTCCTGTGACGACCTCATAATGATAATATGCGCGGACTCGTGGCGGCGTCAGAGAAGACTCGTACGCTCTCACCCAAACTCGGCTGGTCCGGTTTTCTGGGACTATTCTGCGTAAGCTTCGTCTTGTGCACAGCTGAGCCGACTGCGTTCGCGGCGACGCTCACCTGGACGGGACTGGGCAATAACAGCATCATTCTTGACCCCAACAATTGGAACCCGTCCCAGGTACCAGCGACTGGCGACACCCTGATCTTCGCGGGAACGAACGGCCTCACGCCGGCTCTGGTATCAAACAACCTTACAATCGCATCGATGTCCTTTGCCGCCAGTGCGGGCGCATTTACCATCGGAGGCACAAAGGTGTTCACGATCAATGCCGGGGGGATCACGAACAACAGCTCGTCGTTGGAGACAATTAACACAGCGATTACCCTCGGCATTTCTCAAACTTGGACGGCGGCGTCGGGCGCCCTGTCTATTGGTGGCGTGGTCAACCTCAACAATTCTGTCCTGACCATCGACGGCAGCTTCAATACAACCATCAGCGGACAGATCACCAGCGGCGGCGGTTCTCTCACGAAAAACGGCAGCGGCACGCTGACCTTGAGCGGAAGTACGGCGAACAACTACGGCGGCACGACCACCGTGAACGGCGGAACGTTGATCCTGTCGAAAATCGGCGGCAACGCGATAGCCGGGCCGCTCGTCATTGGCGACGGTGTTGGGACGGACACGGTCTTTCTGAACAACTCCAATCAAATCAATAACAAAGCCGTGACGATCAATTCGTCGGGCGTGCTCGACCTGAACTCTAACTCCGATGCTATCGGCACGCTGACGATGACCGGCGGCAGCGTCATGACCGAGACCGGCACGTTCACGCTCGGCGGCGACGTGACCACGAATGCGAACCCGACCTCCGCAACGATCTCGGGCAACTTTAATCTCGGCGGAAATCGAACGTTCACCGTCGCAGATGGCGCGGCCGCAGACGACCTCGTCGTTTCGGCCAACATCGATAGCAGCGGCGCCAACCTGACGAAGGCTGGCGCAGGGCGAATGGTGTTGAGTGGTTCGAACCTGCTGCATGACGTCGCGGTTTCGGCAGGCACTCTGACTCTCCGCAACAGCAACGCCCTCGGCACCGGGGCCACTCCAACGGTTTCGAGTGGCGCGACGCTCGAACTGGACGGTGGAATTTCGATCAACAACGCGCTCACCCTAAACGGCGTCGGCGTTAATAATCAGGGCGCGCTGCTCAACGTTAGCGGCGACAACACTTACAGCGGCTCGATTAAGATTAACAACGATTCAACGATTGGGTCGAACTCGGGGACGCTCATCCTCAGCGGTCCAATGGACGGCAATGGAAAGGCTGTCACCTTCGTTGGGGCTGGCAACACGACCGTGACGGGCGTGGTGAGCAGCAACGGTACTGCGGTGACCATGAACGGCACCGGGGTGCTCAGCTTGTTTGGCGTCAATACTTTCGGTGGTGGCACCACAATCAACAGCGGCACGCTCGCGGCGAATAATAACCAGAGCCTCGGTGCTACGGGTGTGGCGGCGACGATCAACGCCGGAACGCTCGAGACAACCGCAAGCTACACAGCGACCCGCAACTTCACGCTCGGCAGCAGCTCGAGCACGATACAGGTCGATACCGGTACCTTTAATGTCATTACAACCATCAGCGGAACGGGCACATTGAATAAGACCGGCAGCGGCACGCTGGTGTTGGGTGTCCCGGACACTTACATCGGCGGAACGAATATTTTCCAGGGGACGGTGCAGATTACCACTAACAACGCGTTGCCCGGCGTGGGCACGGTAACCATTTCCGGTGGCACCCTCGACACGCAGACCTCCTCCGACACGGTCGGGCCAGTGGTTCTAAAGAGCGGTTCGATCATCGGTAGCGGGACACTGACCAGCAATACGAGCTACACGGTCGAGAGCGGCTCGATCAGCGCGCCGCTCGCCGGCAATGTCCCAATGACGAAGAACACTTCCGGAACGGTTACGCTAAGCGGGAACGACACCTTTACCGGAAGCACAACGGTGAATGCCGGAACGCTGACGCTCGCAACGAGCAGCGGCAGCGCGCTCGGTTCGACGAGTGCGATCACAGTAAATTCGGGCGGTACTCTGCTGCTGGGCGCGAGTGACCAAATCAACAACAGCGCCGGCATGACCTTGAACGGCGGAACATTTGCGAAGGGAAATTTTTCCGAGGGAACTGCAGGCGCCGTTGGGATCGGCGCACTGACTTTGACATCGGCCGGATCGCACATCGATTTCGGCACTGGCACCGTGGGCACGCTTTCATTCGCCAGCTTTAGCGCCGCTGGAAACAGCCTAACGATCGACAACTGGACGGGAACACCCAATATGGTGGGAGGAGTAGGTACCGACCGATTGATCTTCGATGCCAATCAGTCGGGTAATCTCAGCTTCTTTAACTTTACCGGTTACCTCGGCGCCACGGAGTTCAATCTCGGCAATGGCTTCTTCGAAGTAGTTCCGCTTGCGCCCGTTCCGGAACCTGCCACCTGGGCAGCCGGCGTTCTCGGGCTCACTGCGGTCTTGTATGCGGTCCGCAAAAGGCGGCAACCGGGCCGCTCCCAAAAGCCTTAGCTCAGTTCGAGAGGTCGCTAAGTCTTCGCTTCCGCTTCGAGGTGATGGCCAGCAATGAATTTGAAGGCGACGAAGCAGAGGCCTGAGCCGAGGGCGAAGGCGGCGTGGAGAAGCCAGAAATTTGTGGTGGGCCATTTCTCGAGGAAGCCGCCGATCCAGCCGACCATGGTGTTGGCGCCGAAGAAGGCGAGGTAATAGAGGCCGATGATCGTGGCGTTAATCGCTTTCGGGGCGAGTCGCGCGAACAACGCGAGGCTCACGGGCAACAGATGGGCGAACGCGATGCTGTTCAGGAAATGGAACGCGACCGGCCAGAAGAGGCCGATCTTTTGCCCGGCGCCTTGGGTTGCAGCGGCGGTGACAAGACACATCGCGCCGGCGATCGAGAAGACGGAGCCAACGATGATCTTCGTGATCTCGTCGGGTTCGCGGTGAGTTTTTGAATACCAACGATAAAAGAGCGGAACGATGGCGAGGAAACTGACGCTGACGATGGCATCGAGCGTGACGAGCCAGGTGGTGGGCAGCGTTTTGCCCATGAATACGAGATCGAATTGCTGGTCGCCCCAGACGAGGTAGGCGTTAAAGATCTGGTTGTTCGGGACGATGGCGACGGCCATCACGGGTATGAGCAGGATGAGCGCAAGGACGGCGCGCCATTCGCGTCCGGTAAGTTTTGCCTTTGGCTCGGCGGTTCCAGCAGCTTCGGCGGCCGCTGCCACGCGCGGATCGTTGTCGCTCGTGCGCAAATATTTTTGGCCGAAGAGATAGATAGCGATGGCGAGGAGCATTCCGAATCCAGCCGCGGCGAAACCGTAATGCCAGCCGACTTTTTCGCCGAGCGTCCCGACGATGAGCGGCGAAATGATCACGCCCGCGTTAATTCCAAGATAGAAAATCTGAAACGCGTCGGCCCGGCGAAGATCTCCCGGTCCATAAAGCGAACCGACTTGGCTGGCGATGTTGCCCTTGAACATTCCGACACCGATCACGAGGCAAAGCAGCGCGAAAAGAAACGCCGGCTCGAACGCCATCAGGAAATGGCCGGCCGCCATAGTGAGCGCGCCGAGCAGCACCGTGCGTCGCCGCCCGAGGAAGCGATCGGCGAGCAAGCCCCCGAAGATCGGGGTGAGATAAACGGCGGCGGCGTAGGTGCCGAAGATCGCGGAGGCGAGCGCCTGGCCTTCGAGACCTAAATAGAGTTTTCGGAAACTGGCGAAGGCCGCAACGTGCTCGATCCGTCCCGGCACGAGGAGATACTTGACCATGTAAAGGACGAGCAGCGATTGCATGCCGTAGTAGGAAAAGCGTTCCCACGCCTCGGTGAACGCGAGATACCAAAGCCCGCGCGGATGACCGAGGAAATCGGGTTTGTGTGCTTGGCCGGCGAGCGGTGCGGCGTCGTCAGGCTCGGCGGTCGCCGTCATGGGGGAGATGCTGAAGTGACGAGTGACCTGTGACAAGTGACTAGTTCGAATGCGGTCACCGCGAGTTGTTACGCTTAAAATTGCGTTGACGCCGGCCTAACGAACAAGCGGGATGCCGGGCATGAAAACAAAAGCGATCGGTTTGACGTTTATTCTTTGCCTGGCGGCAGGCGCATTCAGCTTTGCGGCTGACGACCCGATGATGGGGACGTGGAAACTTAACGAGGCGAAGTCGAAAATGTCTCCCGGCGCGCCGAAGAACAACACGGTTATTTATTTGGCCGTGGGCGACCAGATCAAAGTGACGGTCGACGGAACCGATGCGGATGGGAAGAGCGCTCACTCGGAGTGGACCGGCAAGTTTGACGGCAAGGATTATCCGGTGACCGGCGATGACACGGCCGATATGCGCTCCTACAAGAAGGAAGGGAAAGACACTCTCGAGTTGACGAACAAGAAGGCCGGGAAAGTAACAACGACTGGTAAAGTCGTCGTGTCCGCTGATGGCAAGACGCGCACCGTGACGCTCAATTACACGGACGCCAAAGGCGCGAAGATGACGAGCACCGCGGTTTACGACAAGTCGTAGAAAATTCAGCACCAGTGCCGGAGCACGCGATGCTCCGGCACGGCGGTGGCGTGATCGCTCGTCGTTTCGATGAGTTTGCGACGTCGCAAACGTTCGAGCGCGGTTTGGACGGCGCTTTTCGAGAGACCGGTTTCTTCGGCGAGCGATCGCAAGCTGGCCGCGACCGGTTTCCATTTTTTGCGCACCGCCTTTCCGTAGAGAGAGACATAAACGAGGTACGCCGCCGGTTGGCGATCGTGGCCGACGATGTCGCGCATGAGGACATCGAGCACGTAATCGTCGATGGGAATCGTTTCGCGGAAACGAGGCACGAGGAAAGTAAGAAGGAAGAAGGAAGAATTAAGAAGTGAAAACCGCTGCTATACCGATAAACGGACAGCGGTTTCTGCGCTGAATCGAGCGGCGCGGCTGGACGGTCGAGACGAGGCAGACTTAAGATCGGCTCGTCATGATCAAACAAGTTAAGTTCGTCAGCATTCCAGTCGCGGATCAAAACCGGGCGTTGGACTTTTACACGGAGAAACTCGGGTTCACCATCATCACCGATCAGCCGTTCGATGAGAAACAGCGCTGGATCGAGCTGCGGGTGCCGAAAGCGGAGACGCGCGTTGTGCTCTTCACCGCAGAGGGCGACGAAAAGCGAATCGGCAGTTTTATGAACATGTCATACACCTGCGACGATATTCAGCAGACCTACGAAGAGTTGAAGAGCCGTGGCGTCGAGTTTGAGGGACCACCGCAGAAGCAGCCGTGGGGCACCTACGCGATGTTTAAAGACAGCGAGGGAAATCGCTTCGTAGTGTCGGCAGACTAAATCACCACGGAATCACTTTCCGATCCTTCACGAACTTGCCACTGAGATCGTGCGGCGCGTCGGTGGCGAGCCAGACAATAGTAGCGGCGCCTTCCGCAACGGAACGGGTCGCGTTCTCGCCGCCCATGTCGGTCCGAACCCAGCCGGGACAAACGCTGTTCACGGCGAATTGCGGCAGGGCGGCGGCGAGTTGAACCGTGACACCATTCAGCGCCGTTTTTGAAACGCAGTAACCGGGCGCCCAACCATCCGCGCCGCCATCGAGCTGGCCGCCGCCGCTGGAAACGTTAACGATGCGCGGTTCGGCGCTCTTCTTCAGCAACGGCACGAATGCCTGGGCCACCAGCCAAGGTCCGAGCGTGTTCGTGCGCAGCGTCGTTTCAAAAATCCCCGGCGTTATCGTGAGCGCGCTCTTGTCCTCGTCGAGCAGAATGCCGGCGTTGTTGACGAGAACGTCGAGCCGATCCGCATCTTTGCTTAGCTCTTCGGCCGCGCGCCGAATGCTGTCGGCATCCGAGATGTCGATCTCGAGAAAAGTAACGTCGCCTTCCTTGCTCAGTTTTTCCGCCGCGGCGCGACCGGCTTTGGAATTTCTTGCGCCAAGAAAGACACGAAGGCCCAGGCGCGCCAGTTCTCTGACAACTTCAAAGCCGATCCCTTTGTTCGCTCCGGTTACTAACGCGACTTTCTGATTTCTCATGGCGCTGCCGGTTTGTGCGGCGTGATCCACTTCGCGTACCAATCGACGTAGCGCTTCCATCGGTCGATGATGTAACTCGGTTTCCGCAGTCCGTGGTTTTGCCCGGGATAAATCACGAGCTCCGACGCCACGCCCTGGCTGCGCAGCGCTTCATACATTTGCTCGCTGTTCAGCAACGGCACGTTGAAATCCGCTTCGCCGCAAAGGAAGAGCGTTGGCGTCTTGATTTTGTCGGCGTGCAGAAACGGATAGGAAATTCGCATCCAGGTCTCTGCATTCTTCCAGGGAACCCCGAGCTCGTTCTCGTAATCAGAAATGTATTGGTCGGTGCCGTAACCGGCGAGCACGTTCGAGATTGAAGCGCCGCTCGTCGCTGCTTTGAATCGCGTGGTCGAGGCGATGAGATAATTCGTTGAGATCCCACCATAACTCCAGCCGCCGACACCGAGGCGATCGGGATCGGCCGCACCGCGCGCGACCGCGTCATCGACCGCTGCGAGATCGTCCTCGACATCGCGGTGCCCCCAGTCCGCATAAATTCCCATGGCGAATTTCTCGCCGCGGCCGGTCGAGCCGCGCGGATTCGGCATGATGACAGAGTAACCATTCGCCGCGAACAGTTGCGCTTCGAAATTAAATTCGCAGGCGTATTGCGATTGTGGCCCGCCGTGGGGACGAAGCAACGCCGGCGGCTTCGTTCCGGCCATCGAGTCGAGCGGATTCATGATGAAGCCGCGGATCTCGGTGCCGTCGGCGCTCTTGAATTTTGTTTCGTCGACTCGCGCGATTCGCAGATCCTTCATGAACGTCTCGGTCTGTTTCGTGACGTCGCGCAGTTTGTCCTTCTCGACGGCAAAGATCTCGTAGGGCCGATCCGGCGTGCTCGCGCGCACGATTATTTTGCTGTCGCGACTTAAATCGTACGCCGTCACTTTTCGACGTCCGGTCGTTATTGGTTGGGGCGATCCGCCGTCGACCGGGACACGAACCAGTTGTTCCGCGCCGTCATCTTCAACGACGGCAAAGACAGATTTGCCGTCCGGCGCCCAATGCGGCTGCACAACATTTCGATCCAGCTTCTCCGTCAGGATTTTCGACTCTCCGCCCGCTGCTGGAATAATTGCGAGCGAATGCACGCCGTATTCGATCTTCTTCGGATCGGCGCCATGAATGTAAGCGATCCATTTCCCATCCGGACTCCACGCCGGCGCGCTGTCCCAATTCGGATCCGGGTCTGCTTCGGGCGAAGTTGTAAGCTGGCGCTCTTTTCCGCCAACCTCGGCTGCGATCACCCACACATCCCAATTCTCGGTTCGATCCGGATCGTCGCCACGCTTCGTGACGAATGCGATCTCTTTTCCGTCCGGCGACCACGCCGGCCAAACATCGTCGTGCTTGCCGGAAGTGAGCGGCTCGGCCTTTCGCGTTGCGAGATCGAGCAACTGAAGATGCGAATAGCGCGCCGTCAGGTAACCGTCGATGTCCTTCTTAAAAAACAGACGATCGATCACAAGCGGCGGCACGGTCTTCTTTTCCTTTTCTTTTTTCTCCGGTTCGCGCGGATCAGGATCGTGCACGACGAGCGCAATCCGTTTCGAATCGGGCGCCCACGCGAAATCATCGACGCCGCCTTTCACCGTGGTGATCTTTTCGGCTTCGCCACCGCCAATCGGTAGCAGCCAAAGTTGATCCTCCTCGTTGTCGTCCTCGCGCCCGGAAAGAAATCCGATCCATTTTCCGTCGGGACTCCAGCGCGGATGTTTCTGACCTTTGTTCCCGAAAGTGAGAGCGCGATTTTCCGAGCCGTCCCATTTCGCGAGCCAGAGGTTGCCGGGGCGCTTGTCCTTTTCCATGTCGGCAACCTTGACCACGTACGCGATCCAGTTGCCGTCCGGCGAAATATTCGGCTCATCGACCTCGCGAAATTGCGCGAAATCTTCCGGCTTGAGCGTACGCGGCGGATCGGCAATTGCCGAATTGACGAGGAACGCACCGAACAAACTTGAAAGGACGAAGGATTTCATGAGTGTGAAGCGAATCGTTCCGCAGAGATTTGGACAGGACTTACAGGATTGAACAGGGATTGCAGAAATCCAAATCCTGTTAATCCTGTCTACCTCGGACTAGCAGCGGCGCCGGGCCGTGGTGCGGCTATCTCCTCACTTCGTGCTTACGATCTGGAGCACGGCTCGCAGACTGGCGATGAGCGCCCCCTGGATCCAACCCTGGTCCGTCGAACAGTGCTCACCGGCAAAGTAGAGCCGTCCCTCGGGGCGGATTGCCGCCGGGTAGAATCGCTCCAGCTCGTTCGGCTTGAGCATCACGAAGGCGCCGGCAGTCCAGCGATATTGTTCCCAATCGACCGAGGCGTGGTCGACGACGAACTGGCGAAGCTCGGGATGAAAGCGGCTTACATTCTCGATCACCACCGCAGCGCGCTCATCATTGGACAGGGCGCCGAGGCGGCGCGCGTCCTGATCCCAACAATACGCGCCGAGAAGCGCGCCGGGGATCCGCTCAGCCTTCTTCATGAGCTCAGCGGGCGGCGCGGGCTGCGGTGTCGCGGTATGGATGCTGGGGCGACGCATGCGCGCCCCCTCGACGGTCGGGCGCACCGCTTGGCGCAGCAACGGCTTTGTCGTCGGCAGCTGATCCATTGGGTAATAGGTCTGCCGTTGGATGTGATCCGAGGTCGACGAGCCTCCGAAGATGGGATGGGGACCGTTCTGCCAGAAGCGTTCCTTGCAGTCGAGCGCCACCTTCGTGGCATTCGCGTACGTCATGCCGCGGATGGCCGACATCTTCGCATAGCTGAGATTCTCCAGCTCGAGGCGCCGCATCACGGAGAACGGAATCGTGCAGAGCACGTGGTCGTAGTCCTGGGTCTTCTCAGTCCCCGCCTGATCCGGCGTCTTCGTCGTCACCTGCACGCCGCGGTCGAGGAGCTTGATCCTGACCACCTCGCGGTTGAAGGTGATGTGCTCCTTCACCTTGTCGTAGAGGGCATCCGGCAACTGGCTCATGCCGCCTTCCAGAGTCTGCAGACAACTGC